>Ga0209839_10001290_pt1 | contig 12938 bp, 15 predicted proteins | sample OrgsoiDNA2013050_FD_185800 | JGI IMG/M metagenome (GOLD analysis project Ga0209839, IMG submission 185800) | Permafrost soil microbial communities from the Arctic, to analyse light accelerated degradation of dissolved organic matter (DOM) -... | ecosystem: Environmental > Terrestrial > Soil >... | reverse complement strand
TGATTCACCGCTGATCACCCTCCGATCGGGCACGCCACGGGCACGGCGCAGCCTCGACGGCCTGGGTGACTGTGTACCTCGGGTGGAAGCCTGGCGGCAAGGACGGAGAGGATCGGCCGCACCCCTCCGTCCTTCCGATAGGCGCCCACCGAGCCGGAGAGGATCACGGTCAAGGGTGGCCGAAGGCCATCACGCGTGACGCGAAGCGCCCTTGACCGTGATCCTCTCCGGTTCAACCATGGATCGCCGGAAGGACCGCAGCTTCAGCGATTACGCCTAGCTACCCGCCATGACCAATGGTAGTGTGCAGATCCTCATATACAGCATAGAAGCTCCATAATGCTATACATATCGGACTGGCAAGCTCATACCAGCCGACCGGTCTCAGGCATGCACCTATATCAGTGGTTGATGAGCGACGAGAGCGATAACATCAGCCTGGGCGTGGGCGCTCGGAGCGCGCCTCGGCGAGAGTCGGGGAGTTACTGGGTTCAACTCCCAGACGCCAGGGCGCACGTCTTTCAAGATCGGCGCGACGTGCGCCCTGGCGTCTGGGGGTAGACACAAATGGCGAGTTCCTACCTAGGGTCTCCAGATTTCACAAAACACAGCGAGAATCTCGTAGCAGTCCGAAAAGGTCTCGTTCAAGTAGAACGGCTTCATAAGCAAACAATTCGAGCGGGTGCGAGCGAGGCAACATCGACCATTGCGCGACTCCATGGGCTTCAGATCGGGCTCGTTGCCGAGGCAGCAATTCGGAAGATCGTCGCAGATCCGAACGGATTCAACGACCGGGAGCGTGTCTACCTACGAAATGCGCGATCTCGGATCGAAATGTGGCGCGTAGCTATTGAGCTCGCCTTTAGACATCACTTTTCTGTTCCCTTGCGACTTGAAATTGACGCTCAGACGACTAATGCAACAACCGCAGCACAGTTTTCAACCCTACTAGACCTCATCAATAATGATCTTGCGCCGGTAATTGAAGACCGCAATAAAGTGGCACATGCCCAATGGGCTTGGCACCTTAACAGCAAGGAAAAGGGATTTACTGGACCTGCGTCGGCTCCGCTGAATTATTCGGCCCTGTATAGTCGATCTCGATTGATAGATGCGATCGGCCAGATCGTAAATGTCCTGACGCTGTCTGGGGTGACTTTTCAGCGCGATTACAACGATCTTATCAACAAAGTTCAGCAGGCACAGTTGGGTCTTGACGGCGGGTCTTACCAAAAGTTTGTCAAAGACCTGCTGGCAAAATCCAAGAGCTGCAATACATAGAACGAACATTCGTGATACATAAGTACCCGCGTTAGGCGCTACTTCATGAAAGATCCCCGACCTCCAGAGTGTCCCACCCCTACAGCGCATAAAAGATTGCAGGAAGTCCATCGATTTTGGCATGAGTGCGCCGAGGGATACCAAGATCCGGAGGAGTTTCGTTCGAAATTGAACGCCTGCGTCCAGGCTGCCCGGAATCTAACATTCGCGCTCCAAAAAGAGGGCAATCTGATTCCAGGATTTAAGGACTGGTATTCCACGTGGCAGGAGCGAATGAAAACTGACCCTATCATGAAGTGGCTCCATGACGCGCGGACCCAGATCGTACACAAGGGGGACCTTGCTACTGAATCTCATGCGATAGTTAGACTGCAGATTGATTATGCAGACGCCGGTCGGGAAGTTACCGAGGGATTACCAGAGTCCCCCAAGCCTAGCCCCACGTCTGAACAGCCTGAGATTGAGGCTGATCCCCTGTCTAGCCTCGATGAAATTCTCGCGCATATCGCCGAGATTCCATTGCCAGCTCGAATACGCGGGGAATCAACAATAACCATTGAGCGACGATGGGTAGATAGTAACCTTCCGGATCGAGAACTGCTGGATGTGTTGGCGCAAGCTTATGGATTTCTAAGCCAGATCATTGGAGATGCGCACGACCGGGTTGGCCTGAACCACGGCATTGCGGCCGACATCGGCGACGCGGTCATCTTGGTTCCCGAGCTGGAGACTGTTGGAGGCCGCCTACCGTGCATGGTCACGTCCCGTGCACGTCGGACCATTAGCCTTCACCTAGTTGAAGGAACCCCCGCCACTGGCGGCAAAATGTGGTCCGTTGAACCTGACGAGGCTATGGAACAGAGGGCTGCGAAAAAATATCGCGTGGAAAGCCCGAGCGGACTTGAGGTTGCCCCTGGCTCGGTAATCGACATGATGCCAATGTACATCAAACACGCTATAGCAATTGTCCTCAGCGGGGAGGAGCACGGATGGTTCGTATTCTTCTTCCGAGGACTCCAGCCCGTGGGATCAAAAATACTTATGGCGCGCGACGCAGCCGATAAACGCGACCTCGTGCAAAACATTGCTGAAATTGTTGCCGTAAATCACATAGACGGCATTATCGAAGTTGGGGAAGTCTGGCAGTCTCCCTTTGCTCTTGACCCAGAAGGTGCGTTTGTGCGACCAGCGGCCCATCCGCAGCGCACCGAGGCAATCGCGATCTGGATAGAGACTGCGACGGGACAAAAGGCCAGCGCTCACATCCCAATCACACGACGTCGTTTTAGACGTCCATCGGTCGGTCCTGTCGTACAAGCGAGCGAAGAAGCGGTTCAGAACAACTTCCTCGACCCAGTTCGCCGCGTCTGGGCCAGTTGGGAGCGTCGCCAGCCGACCGAGGCCTGATGTTCGATGAGCGCCACATCATCGGGCGAAGGCTGCGTACAGGTCTCATGCACAGTGTGATGGTCGGCCCGTAGGGCGGGTATCTACGGCAACGGGCGCGGCCCGTGCCGGGCGACCCTCGAAGAGGCTGAGCCCGGTGGCGGGCGGCGCCGCGGTGGCGCGGAGCGCCGCGGCCTTGATCTATGAGTAAGGGGAATTCGGCAACCCGACGACCTGAGGCCGCCCGTTTCTCACGCAGCCCGACAGACTGGCACACGGTCACGGGCGACGCGAATCGTTCGGACCAGGAATGCCAGGCCTCCGTGACGTTTAGGCGTCGACCAACTTCACCATTGCTTTACGCTGCGCTGTGGGCGCGTCTCGAAGCACTTTGCGGGCACGCAGCAAGGCATCAACCTCCACGGCGCCGCCGGCAGTCTCTGCCGCAGCAGAGTCGATGCGCCCGAGACCTGCTATTGACAGCCAGAACGAAACCTCTGCCCATGAGTACAGCTTGACCCGGCTCCCGCGACGGATGATCGGAGCAGGAAAGTCACCCGGACCACGTTCACCGGTAATCCAGTGTCCAACGGCCTGCCCAGACCTGCTCGTCTTCTCCGCGATGTCCTCGGCAGTAACCATGTCCTCCATGACCCCTGTCACAGTCAGCCCGGAACCCTCGCAGTCGTCAATCGCCGACAGAATCGCCGTGACCGCATTAAGGGCCTCCCGCGAGAACACAACGGTTCCGCCGTGCTCATCACCGGCGAGCTGACCATCACCGCAGAGAGAGTAAAGCTGCTCGGCGGCCTCGTCCAGATCGCCGACCGGCCCGACCTCAAGCTCGAACCAGTAAGTACTCATGCGCCTTCCTCCTCCTGTCGCGCGGCGACCTTGGCATGATGCTGCCGCGCCTTCCTCCGGATCTTCTCGGCTTCGTGCTCATCCACATCGGGAGTCCCGTTAATCGAGAACGGAGGAGTGCAGCAGTCGGGGCCGCCAGGGCAGGACGCACGAGCGTAAGCGTGTGCACGCGCGCTGGTGTACGTGACCTGCCATCCGGCGTCTAAGAGTTCTTTGATGGCCGCCCTGGTGTGCTTGCCTGGCATGTAGATACGCTACTCCACATGTAGGTCTAGCTCAACTCGCATCAGGGGGCGCCAGCTCCGCAACGGGCACGCTACGGGCACGAGCGCGGAGACTCAAGCCTTGTTTCAGACACCAGATATGTGGTCTGGCCTGGGGATTCCGGGAGGCGCCCCGAGCGCGACTCGAACGCGCGACCTACTGCTTAGGAGGCAGTTGCTCTATCCGCTGAGCTATCGGGGCTGACATGGCCAGGGCCTTCTGGCCCGACCAAGCCTAGCCGCAACTGAGCGCGGCCAGGATCGTCAGCCTCAGCTGCACTACCGTTTTTCCGCGGCGGGCGCGGCAAAACGGTGGTGATCACCGGCGGCCGGGTTCCGGCGCAGCCCTGAGCCATGCCTGCGGCGAGCGCAACTCCCGTGCGCCTCCCGGGCGAGGTGCCCTCCCGCCTAGCAAGCTGGACGGGAACGTCATGAAGGCGCAGTTGCTGCTGAAACGATCAGAAGCCCGCTCATGCTGTTCGGGCGACGCGGCGCGGCAGCCGTTAATCCAGCTACGACGTCCCGGCCGGCCGGGGTCGCGGCCGGACCGTAGGGTGGGTGGCACCCTGGGCGCAGCATGGACGGGAGCGATGCGGTGCAGGTTCGGGATGTGATGACGCCAGCTACGGTCACGGAGTCGCGCGGCGACAGCCTTCGGGCGGCGGCGGCGCAGATGTGGCGCCAGCAGACGGGCTCGCTGCTCGTGACGGAGGACGGCCGGCTGGCGGGGATCATCACCGAGCGAGATGTGCTGCGGGCCGTCGCGCTGGGCGCCGACCCGGACCAGAGCTCGGTGGACGAGGTGATGACCGCCGAGGTCTTCACGGTCCACCCGGATACGCAGCTGCAGGAGGCGGCCCGGCACATGGCTGCTCGCTGGATCAGGCACCTGCCGGTCGTGGACGGCGAGGAAATCGTCGGCGTCGTCAGCATGCGCGACGTTACGGGCGTCTTCGCGGCCATGGCGCCGGGCAGCGTGGCGGTAGAGCACGAGTTTGACCTGCTGGTCCGCCAGCGGCGGCTAGCCAGGATTGAGCACGGCGACCTCGACTGAGCAACCCCGGCGCACCGGGGGGCTAGCCAGGATCAGGGCAGGCGCATGGGCAGGCTCAGGCCGTCCAGCGCATGCGAGCACGGGCAGTCGCGATCCAGGGGGAGGGCGCCGATGAGCTGCACCAGCAGCTCGCGCAACCGCACCATGTTCTGCGCGAAGATCGCGAACACCTCGTTGTGCGTGACGCCTTCGCCCTCCTCGACCCCGGCATCGGTGTCGGTGACCAGGGCGACGGGGGTATAGCAGAGCGCCAGCTCGCGGGCCAGCCCAGCTTCGGGCTGGCCGGTCATGCCGATGATCGTCCAGCCCTGCTCGGCGTACCAGCGGGACTCGGCCCGGGTCGAGAAACGGGGCCCGTCGATGACCACGAGCGTGCCGGCCGACACCGGCTCCCAGCCGGCTGCCCGGGCCGTCGCGACGGCGTGCGCCCGGCCCACCGGGCAGTAAGGGTCGGAGAACTGGACGTGTACGGCGCCGCCCTCGTCATAGAACGTCTGGGGCCGACCGCGAGTCCGGTCCACGACCTGGTCGGGCACGACGAGGGCACCGGGCCCGCGGGCGGAGGTTAGCGAGCCGACGGCGCTAGGCGCGAGCACCTGGCGCACGCCCACGGACCGCAGCGCCCACAGGTTCGCGCGATAAGGAATCCGGTGCGGGGGAAAGCGATGATCGCGGCCGTGCCGGGGCACGAACGCCACCCGCCGCCCGGCTACCTCGCCGATGACGAGCGGGTCGCTGGGCGGCCCGAACGGGGTCTCGACCGCGACCTCCTCGGCCGAGTCGAGGAACTCATAGAACCCGGACCCGCCGATCACACCGATGCTGGCCAGTTCGTCCACAGCGGCTTAGCCGACCTTCGAGCCTGACGACGAGGACGATGACGATCCAGCGGACGAGGCGCTCCCGCTTCCCGCCTGGCTGCTCTTCTTGTCGCCCGAGGAGCTGCCAGAGCCAGATCCGGACCCGTTCTTGCTCCCCGACGACTCGCTGCTCGACCCGTTACTCGATGACTCGCTGGCCGACGACTTGTCGGAGCCGCTGCGGGCTCCGTCCTTAGCCGCTCCGTCCTTGGCCCCGCCGTCCTTAGCCGCTCCGTCCTTGGCCCCGCCGTCCTTCGCGGCGCCGTCCTTCGCCCCCGCGGCCGCCGTGGCGCTGTTGCGGCTGTCGGTGCGGTAGAAGCCCGACCCCTTGAAGACGATGCCGACCGGCGAGAAGACCTTGCGCAGCCTGCCGCCGCACGTCGCACATACCGACAGTGCGTCATCGGTGAACTTCTGGACAACTTCGGTCCGGTCACCACAGTCGGTGCAGGCGTACTGATACGTCGGCACAGTGTCCTCCCTCTGCGGCGTTAGCACTCGCCACGCTCAACTGCTAGATGGTAGCAACGGCTAGGGCAGCCTAGTGATTCCTTGGCTGGGCTGGGCTACCGCGCGGACCCGCTGATCGCGGGCACCGGCCGGGACCTCCGCCAGCAGCTCGTCGTCATAGAGCAGCGCGATGGTGGGGACCGCCGGGCCGACCCGGGCCAGGGCCCGGTCATAGGAGCCGCCGCCGCGTCCCAGCCGGTTGCCCTGCCGGTCGGCCGCCAGCGCCGGGACGACGACCAGATCAGCACTGGTGATGGCGGACACGCCGCGCGGCGGCTCGGCGGGCTGCAGGAGCCCGCGCGGGCCCGCGACCAGCGAGTCCGGGCCCTCATAGGAGGCCCAGTCCAGGTCGTTGTCCGGCCGCAGCAGCGGGAGCAGCACGTAGGCGCCCCGCTTCCACAGGGCAAAGATCAGGCCGCGGGTGCCGGGCTCGCTGCCGACGGAGACATAGGCGGCCACCACCCCGGCCATCTGCGTCTGCGGCGCGTCGAGCACCGCGTCCCGCAACTGGCGCCCGGCCGCGGCGCGCTGGGACTCGCCCAGCAGGCGGCGAGCGGCCAGTGCCGCGATCCGCAGCTCCGTTTTCCTGGCGGTCAGCTGGGTAGCTTGACCAAACGCGCGACCTGGTGACGACGCGCCGTCACCCGCCATGCCGTGCACATATCCTCCTGGCCGCTAGCTAAGGTTCTCAGCATGGCTCATTCACAAGCAGTTACCAAGGCGGTCATTCCCGTCGCCGGCCTGGGGACCCGGTTCCTGCCGGCGACCAAGGCCACGCCGAAGGAGATGCTGCCCGTCATCGACACCCCGGCCATCCACTACGTGGTCGAAGAGGCGGTCACGGCCGGGATCGGCGACGTGCTGCTGGTGACGGGGCGGGGCAAGAGCTCCATTGAGAACTACTTCGACCGGAACGCGGAGCTTGAGGACGCGCTGGCCGCCAAGGGCGATGACGCCGGGCTGGCCCGGATCCGGGTCTCGAACGATATGGCGGCGATCCACTCCGTCCGCCAGGGCGACCCGCGCGGTCTCGGGCACGCGGTGCTCTGCGCGGCCGAGCATGTCGGGGATACGCCGTTCGCCGTACTGCTCGGCGACGACTTCATTCACCCTGACGACCTGCTGCTGCAGCGCATGATCGCCGTCCAGCAGCAACGCGGCGGCAGCGTCGTGGCCCTGATGGAGGTCGAGCCCGAGCAGGTGTCGTCCTACGGATGCGTGGCGATCAAGCCGACCGACGAGGACGACGTCGTGGCGGTGACCGACCTGGTCGAGAAGCCCAGCGTGGGCGACGCGCCGTCGAACTGGATCGTTATCGGGCGTTACGTCTGTCATCCCTCGATTTTTGGCGTCCTGCGCGAGACTCCGCCGGGACGGGGCGGCGAGATTCAGCTGACCGATGCGCTGCGGACGCTCGCCCTGGCCGACGGTCCTGGTAACGAGCGCGGCGGCGTGCACGGCGTGCTGTTCAGCGGCCGCCGTTACGACACCGGCAACAAGCTGGACTACCTGCGCACCCAGGTCCAGTTTGCCTGCGAGCGGGATGACATCGCGCCAGAGTTCGTGCCCTGGCTACGCAGTTACGTCGACAGCTTGTCGGAATCCGGCCAAGACCGCTGATCAACCCGGCGTAACCTCGTACAGATGCCAGCAGAGCGGGCAGGTAGGGGCGGGTAAGGAATAGTGGGCGATCCGCGATGGATTCGGTAGACAGTTATCTGAGTGACATCCTGGCGGCGATCGCGCCGCTGCCCGCGCGCGAGCTTGCCCTGGCCGACGCCTACGGCGCGGTACTGGACGGCGACGTCACCGCCCGGTGGCCGCTGCCGGCCTTCGACAATTCGGCCATGGACGGCTACGCGGTCCTGGCCAGTGACGTGGCCGCCGCCAGCCCGCAGGCGCCGGTGACGCTGCCGGTGGACGGCGAGGTCGCTGCGGGCGATACGGCCAGCCGCGAGCTCACGCCGGGCTCCTGCATCCGGATCATGACGGGCGCGCCGATGCCGGCCGTGGCCGACGCGGTCGTGCCCGTGGAGCTGACGGACGGCGGCACCGCGCGGGTCGTGATCCGCGAGCAGGTCGCCTCCGGCGCTTCGGTTCGCCGCCGCGGCGGCGACGCGGTCCCCGGCGATCTGCTGCTGGCCGCCGGCACCAGGATCGGCCCGGTCCAGCTGGGCCTGCTCGCGGCCGCCGGCCTTGGCAGCGTCCTGGCCCGGCCGCGGCCGCGGGTCACCGTGATCTCGACCGGGGACGAGCTGATCGAGCCGGGGCAGCCGCTGGTGCCCGGCCAGATCTGGGAGTCCAACAGCGTGATGCTCGCGGCTGCCGCGCGCCAGTCCGGCTGCGAGGCCCGGCGCTACCCGGTCGTCCGCGACAGCACCGATGCGGTGCTGGCCGCCGTCCAGGACGCGCTGACGGGGACAGACCTGCTGATCACCAGCGGCGGCGTGAGCATGGGCGCCGAGCATGACGTCGTCAAGGCGGCTCTGTCCAAGCTCGGCACCGTGGCCTTCCGCCAGGTGGCGATGCAACCGGGCATGCCGCAGGGCTTCGGGGTGGTCGGCGCCGACACCCCGATCTTCACCCTGCCGGGAAATCCCGTGAGCGCCTACGTTTCGTTCTGGCTGTTTGTCCGGCCAGCCCTGGACGCCCTGCAGGATTTTGCGCCGCAACGATCCGCTTCCGCCCGCGCCGTCCTGACCGCGCCGGTGCGCTCGCCGCAGGGCAAAAGGTCCTTCCTGCGCGGGATCCTGGACCTGCAGGCCGGCGCGGTGGCTCAGGTAACCCCTGTCTCCGGGCAGGCGTCCCACCAGCTGGCATCGTTGGCCCGGGCCAACGCGCTGATCGTCGTGCCCGAGCCGGTAACGGCCCTGGCGGCCGGCGACCCGGTCGACGTGCTGGAGCTGCCATGACTGATTCTGGCCTGACGCACCTGGATTCCGCCGGGCAGGCGCGGATGGTGGACGTGTCCGGCAAGGACGTAACGGCCAGGGCGGCCACGGCGACCGGCCGGGTGCTGCTGTCCCCCGTCGCCGTAGCCGCCCTGCGAGAGGGAACGGTGCCCAAGGGCGACGCCCTCGCCGTCGCGCGGATCGCCGGGATCCAGGGAGCGAAGCGGACCCCGGAGCTGATCCCGCTCTGCCATCCGATCGGCCTGCACTCGGTCACCGTCGACCTGACGGTCGAGGACGACGGCGTGGCGATCACCGCCGTCACCCGGACCGCGGACCGGACCGGGGTGGAGATGGAGGCGCTGACCGCGGTGGCCGCCAGCGGGCTTGCGCTCATCGACATGATCAAGGCCGTCGACCCCGCCGCCGTCATCACCGACGTGCGCGTCGAGGAGAAGACCGGCGGCAAGACCGGCACCTGGCGGCGCCCATGATCCGGGCGCTGGCCATCACGGTGTCCAACCGGGCCGCGGCGGGCGTCTACCCGGACAAGTCCGGGCCGGTGCTCGCCGACCTGCTGCGCGAGGCTGGCTGCGAGGTAAGCGGCCCGCTGGTGATCCCCGACGGCAGCGCTGTCGAGCTGGCGCTGCAGGACGCCGTCGCGGCGGGCTACGACGTGGTGATCACCACCGGGGGCACCGGCCTGACCCCCGCCGACGCCACCCCGGAGATGACCCGGCTGCTGATTGACCGGGAGATTCCCGGCATCGCCGAGGCCATCAGGGCCGTCGGCAGCGCCGCCGGCATTCCCGCGGCGGCACTCTCGCGCGGCGTGGCCGGCGTGGCCGAATCGACGCTGATCGTCAACCTGCCCGGCTCCACCGGCGGCGTCCGGGACGGCATGTCCGTGCTCTCCGGGCTGCTCGCGCACGCCGTTGAGCAGATCAGGGGCGGCGATCATCCTCGGCCGGCGGGCGCAGGATGACACCGGCCGCCGACGGGGAATGCTGGCAAGCAGCCGATATCCGTACCAATTGGTTCGGTGAGCGGATAGCGCCACGAGGGATCGTCACGCAATGATTGGTTTCGTGGGACGCATGCGCGGCTGGCCGGTGACCCTCACCGAGTCCAGCCTCCTGGCCACGGCGGTGGGACTGCGCCCGATTCGCGTCAATGACGCGACGGCCTGGCGCGATGCGCGCGTGCGCAACGCCGCCTGGCTACGGCCGTGGGAGCCGACCAATCCCGAGACTCCGCTCTACCGGACGACGCTCGGCCCCTACGTGGCGATGGCCAGGACGATGCGCCGCGAGGCCCGGCAAGGGCTGACCCTCCCCTGGGTTGTCACCTACGACGGGCGATTCGCGGGCCAGCTGACAGTCGGCGGCATCGTCTGGGGATCAGCCCGCTCGGCCCAGGTCGGCTACTGGATCGACGAGGCGTGCGCGGGCCACGGGATCATCCCGACGGCGCTGGCGATGGCGATTGACCACTGTTTCTTCGGGGTGGGGCTGCACCGGGTGGAGGCGACCATCCGGCCGGAGAATCAGGCCAGCCGCCGCGTCGTGGAAAAGCTCGGCTTCCGCGAGGAGGGCGTCCGCCGCCGCAGCCTGCACATCGACGGCGCGTGGCGTGATCACGTCTGCTATGCGCTCACCGTCGAGGATGTGCAAGGTGGCCTGCTGGCCCGGTGGCGCAGCATCGTCCAGGCGCAGCGGTCGCGGGCTAGCTCACCCTGAGTGCCCGTGGTGCAGCAGGGATCAGCGCTCTCGGATCAGCGCTCTCGGATCAGCGGTCGCCGGGACGCGGCCGATCGTCGGGACGCGGCCGGTTGTGTAGCGCACTCGCGACGTTGATGACGGCGATGGCGGCCCAGACGATAACCAGGCCCCCGAGCCCCACGGGCCGCGAGCCGGCCGCGACCACGATCGCGGTGATGGGGATGCCGAGCGCCATGGAGATAACGGCCAGCGCGAAGGAGTGGTCCCTGGCCACCGGCTGCCGCTGCGGTGCCTGCAGTGGCGTCGGCTGGACTCGCGCCAGGCGCGCGTCCACCCGCGCGTCGATCTCCCGGCCGACCTTGTCCAGGAAGGAATCCACGACCGCGTCCCGGTAGGCCGGGCCCAGCTCGCCATGCACCGCGGCGGCGGCCCGGAGCTCTTCGGGAGTAAACGATGAAGTGCTCACGGAAACAAGATATATCTCACAACTGCCGCCGTGGCCAACAGCCGCGCGAAAGCCCGTGTTCGCCTAGGTAACGGGGCTATCTCGCGACACACCGCCGACAGTGCTCGTCAAGCCCGGCGCTGGCCCCTACCGTGCGTGACGTGACCTCGCCCGTTTCCCGACCAGGCTCGGCGGGTGATTTGTCGTTGGCGTGGCGCGGCTGGGATCGCGAGGCGGTGCCATGAGCAGCGCGATCCTCTACCTGGCCATCGTGGCCATCTGGGCGTTCCTGCTGGTTCCCCGGTGGGTGCGTCGGCCTCACACCGCCTTTTCCGCCGGTACCGAGTCCGCCGGTCATGACTCCGCCGGTCATGACTCCGCCGGCGGGGACGGCGACGAGGCCGGCGCCGGGGATCCGGCGGCGCCGAGGCTCGGCGTCCTGCGGGCCGTCGGGCTGATCGGTCACCGGGGATCGTCGGCCGACTGGCATGCGCCGGATCATGGCCAGGAGCACGAGCACGAGTACGAGCAGCCCGAGCCGGACACCGCTCCCCTGGCGCCGATCGTCGCGCCCCCACCCGATGCTGCGACTGGGCTAGCCGACGCGCCAGCGGCCCGCTCAGCTTCGCGGACGGCCCTCTCCGGGTCGACGGGGCCCGCTGGCGCGTCCCGGCCGGCGCAGCCGGCCCGGCCCCGGATCAGCCGGGCCAAGATCGTCCAGGCGCGCCGGAGGTTGCTCACCACGCTCGTACTGCTCGCCATGGCCGCGGGGACGTGCACGGCGCTCAAGCTCACGTCCTGGTGGGTCTGCGTACCGCCCGCCGGAATGCTCGGCATGTATCTCCTCCTCCTGCGCGAGGCCGCCATCGCCGATGCCGAGAACGGGCACTGGCGGGCGGAGCAGGCTGCCGCCGCGCGCCAGCGCGGCCGGGGCCGCGCTCGCCAGGCACGGGCGGCCCGCACTCCGCAGCCCACCGCGGAGGTCATCGACATCTCCGCCCGGCTCGGCGACCAGCTCTACGACCAGTACGCGGACGCGACGGTACGCGCCGTCGGCGACTGAGAGCTCGCCGATGCGCGGGTGGCACCGGCAGCGCGGGTGGCGCCGACGGCCGGGCAGCCTGGGAGCGGCGTTACTCATGCACGGAAGGCTCTGCGGGTTTGCTACGCTGGCGTCCGGTCTTGGGGCTGTGGCGCAGTCCGGTAGCGCACCTCGTTCGCATCGAGGGGGTCTGGGGTTCAAATCCCCACAGCTCCACCCTATGGATCTCGTGCCTGACCAGGTACGATGCTCGTTCATCAGGCTCCGCCCTAGCTTCTTGGGTGGAGCCTGATGCGTTGTTGGGAGGAATTTGGGAGATCATCTTCTCCGTGCCGCCCGGTGCTGTCGGGTGCGTGGGCGTCGTGGCGTGTGTTAGCTGGTCGTCTTCCGGTCGTTGAGCTTGCGGCCGGAACGGGGCCAGCAGCTCGTCGCGGAGCGGGACGGGTGAGCGCGGGTACATCGCGGCGCGGGCCCGGAGGGAGTCGGTCCAGCGGGCCTGGAGGGCGGCTGTGAGGTGGTCGCGCATGCGGCCGGAGGCGTGGGCATAGAGGCCGCGCATGCCGGGCACCTCGTGGCCGAGGCGCTGCTCGGCGAGGATCTCGGGGATGCCGTCCTCGGCCA
>Ga0209839_10001288_pt1 | contig 12940 bp, 8 predicted proteins | sample OrgsoiDNA2013050_FD_185800 | JGI IMG/M metagenome (GOLD analysis project Ga0209839, IMG submission 185800) | Permafrost soil microbial communities from the Arctic, to analyse light accelerated degradation of dissolved organic matter (DOM) -... | ecosystem: Environmental > Terrestrial > Soil >... | reverse complement strand
CTGGCTGCCAACGTTTCTCAAACAGAGCCGTCACCTGACCGTCGTCAACACGGGAGCGTACCTCGCCGCCGTGATCGTCGGCTCCTTCTTCGGTTATGTCGTCAGCGGTTACGTCAATGACTGGATCGGGAGGCGCGCCACCTTCGCCGTGTACGCGATCTGTAGCGCGCTACTCGTTGTGCTCTACACACAGATTCCGACGGGCGCGAACGTCCTGCTCCTGATTCTGGGCGTGCCGCTTGGCTTTTTTGCCTCTGGTATCTTCAGCGGCTTCGGCTCCTACCTGGCGGAGCTCTATCCCAGCCGGGCACGCGGCGCGGGGCAGGGCTTCACCTATAACTTTGGGCGCGCTGTTGGAGCTTTCTTTCCGGCGATCGTCGGCTTCCTATCCGTAACAATCGGCCTGGGCGGGGCTGTAGCCTTTGGTGCCATAGCCTATGGGCTATGCCTGATCGCACTGCTCTTCCTGCCAGAGACCAGGGGAAAAAAGTTCGTCGCCCTTGACTGAACGCATAGATGAGAGGACAATGATAGCAACCATAGGGCTACACAGCGAGGAGAGAATATAGGCATGGCAGAGCTATTTGTCGGAGTCGACACGGGCGGCACATTTACCGATCTTGTCCTGCTGCAAGGAGGCACAATCCACGTTCACAAGGTGCTTTCCACGCCCGATGACCCTTCGCAGGCGATTGTAGAGGGATTGACCACACTTGGAGTAAGAGAGAGCCTCAGTGCACTGGTACACGGCTCGACCGTCGCCACCAATGCGGTCCTTGAGCACAAAGGCGTGCGCACAGGATTGATTACGACCGCTGGTTTTCGCGACGTGCTTGAGATCGGGCGGCAGACGCGCCCAAAGCTCTACGACCTCAAAGTGCAGAAAGAACTTCCGCTGGTCCCACGCTCACTGCGGCTGGAGGTCGTCGAACGGCTCAACGAGCGCGGCGAGGTGATGACGCCGCTCGACGAGGCATCGCTCAAAGCAGCCATAGATACGCTGCAAAAGGAGCAAGTCGATGCCATAGCGGTCTGCCTTCTCTTCAGCTTCGCCAATACCGAGCACGAACGCACAGTGACCGAGGCGGCGCGGGCGGCGGGCTTTTACGTCTCGGCCTCCTATGAAGTGGTACCTGAGTTCCGCGAGTACGAACGAACCAGCACGGTCGTCCTCAATGCGTATGTCGGTCCGCTTATTGACCGCTACCTGGCGAAACTGGAAGAGGTGCTGCCCAGGGATATCCCCTTTCGCGTCATGCAATCGAATGGTGGCTCGATATCCAGCGCGACGGCGCGGCAGATGGCAGCGCGCACGCTGCTCTCAGGGCCAGCGGCAGGCGTAGTCGGCGCGGCCTTCGTCGCCGAGGCGGCAGGCTTCAAGCGCGCCATCACCCTCGACATCGGCGGCACCTCGACCGACGTGGCGCTTATCGACGGAGCAATCACTGAGGCGACGGACGGTAAGATCGGCGGCTATCCGACGAAGCTGCCAATGATCGATATTCACACCGTCGGCGCGGGCGGTGGCAGCATCGCCTGGTTCGATGTCGGCGGGGCGCTGCGCGTGGGACCCAAATCGGCGGGTGCCGACCCTGGTCCGGCGGCGTATGGACGCGGCGGAAGCGAGCCGACGGTGACTGACGCCAACGTTGTGTTGGGCAGACTGATCCCGACCGCGTTTCTGGGCGGCAGCATGGCGCTGGACCTGGAGCAGGCGCAAAAGGCGGTCGGGAGTATCGCCGATCGCCTGGGTACTTCGCTGGAAGAGGCGGCGCTGGGCATCATCCGCATCGTTAACGCGAATATGGAAGGCGCGATCCGCGTCATCTCGGTCGAGCGCGGCTCCGATCCACGCGACTTCATGCTGACGGCCTTCGGTGGGGCCGGTCCCCTGCACGCCTGCGAACTTGCCGCGGCATTGCAGATTCCCCGCGTCTTTATTCCAAAGACGCCCGGCGTGCTCTCCGCGCTGGGCATGCTGGCCGCTGATATCATCAAGGATTATGTACGCACCATTATGATCTCCTCACAGGAAGCAGGCGCGATCGTGGAAAAAGCATTCTCCGAGTTGAAGGAGCAGGGGCGGGCAGAGTTAGCGAAGGAGGGCTTTTCTTCCGCACAGATCGCCATAGAGCCATCCCTCGATCTGCGCTACGTGGGACAATCATACGAGCTAACCGTCCCATTCGAGGAGGATATCGAGCGCGCCATTTCTCATTTTCACGCGGCACACGAGAAGCGCTTCGGCTACAACGATCCAGGCGAGCGCGTGCAGGTCGTGAATGTACGCCTGAAAGCTCGCGGCGTAGTCACGCGTCCAATATTGGAGCGGCAAGAGGAACAACGCGACGCCATAGCAACCGCGCAGGAGACGCGGCCCGTCGTCTTTGCCGGAGCGAACGGTACCATCACGCACGATACCGCCATCTACGAACGCGAGAAGCTCGTGGCGGGCACGAGCATTCAGGGGCCAGCGATCATCACGCAGTACGACACGACAACGGTAATTCCCCCTGAATGGCAGGCGCGCGTCGATATCCTCGGCAACCTTATCGCCGAGCGTAAGGAAGAGCAATAAGTGGGAATCTCTGCCAGGAGCAAATATATGAGCGAGAAGAACGCGGTCAATCCGATCAGCCTGGAACTCTTTAGAAGCGCGCTCACCGCCATCGCGGAAGAGATGGGCGTCGTGCTCACGCGCAGCAGCTACTCGCCCAACATTAAAGAGAGGCGCGACTTCTCCTGCGCGCTCTTCGATCTGCATGGACGCCTCGTCGCCCAGGCGGCGCACATACCTGTGCATCTCGGCTCCATGCCCGATTCGGTCGCCGCCGCGCTCAAGACCTTTGAACATTTCGCACCCGGCGATGTGATCGCGGTCAACGATCCATTTCTAGGCGGCACGCACTTGCCGGATATTACCCTCATCGCGCCGATACACGTCCAGATCGAGGGCGAACAACGCCACATCGGCTTCGCCGCCAATCGCGCCCATCATTCCGACGTTGGAGGCATGTCGCCCGGATCTATGCCTATGGCGACCGAGATCTACCAGGAAGGCATCATTATTCCGCCGCTCAAGCTCTGGGAGGCCGATCGCCCCAACCAGGTCGTGCTGAATCTCATCCTGCGCAACATTCGCACGCCCAACGAGCGCCGTGGCGACCTCGCGGCACAGATCGCCGCCAACCGCACGGCTATACGACGGATGCAGGAGCTTATCGACCGCTGGGGACTTGCATCCACCGAAGAGCATATCGACGCCCTGCTGGCCTACGCCGAGCGCATCGCCAGGGCAACGATCCAAAGTATACCCGACGGTCGTTATACCTTTACCGATTACCTGGACAATGACGGCTTCAGCGACGAACCCGTGCCGATCACGGCGACCGTCACGGTGCAAGGAGACGGACTGACCGTGGACTTCACCGGTAGCGCGGGACAGACGCGGGGCAATGTCAACGCCGTCGCGGCGGTGGCTAAATCGGCCACGTATTATGTCGTGCGCTGCCTCATGCCAGACGATGCGCCGATGAACTCCGGCACGTTCGCGCCCGTCATCGTCATTGCGCCGGAGGGGACCGTGGTCAACGCGCGCCCACCGGCGGCGGTGGCGCAGGGGAATGTCGAAACCTCGCAAAGGATCACCGATGTCGTTTTCGGTGCTCTAGCGAGCGCTCTGCCGGATATTATTCCCGCCGCGAGCCAGGGGACGATGAACAATATCACCGCTGGCGGGATCGATCCGCGCACGGGGCAACCCTTCGCGTACTACGAAACGATGGGCGGCGGCATGGGTGCGCGCCCTGGCCTGGATGGTCTCTCGGGCGTACACACGCATATGAGCAATACGCTCAACACGCCTGTCGAGGCTTTTGAGTACGCCTACCCCATGCGCATCACAGCCTATCGCCTGCGCGATTCTTCTGGCGGCGAGGGAGCATTCCGGGGTGGTGACGGTCTCGAACGCGAGATCACTTTCGAAGTCCCGACGGAGGTAACGCTACTAACGGAGCGCAGAAGCACCGCTCCCTACGGACTCCAGGGTGGCGAGTCTGGCAAGCAGGGAGAGAACCGCCTCCAGCACGAGGGTCAGGCACGTATGTTGCCGAGCAAGGTGCATTTTCAGGCGGCTCCCAGCGACCGCCTGACCGTTCTTTCTCCAGGTGGAGGGGGCTGGGGCAAAGCGAATAAAGAAGAATAATCAGGAGGTTGAGGAAAAATGGTTGGTGTGGAACAAAAAATGAGATATTTGACGCGAAGGATTGGGGAATGAAGGCAGTTGCTACAATGTCCCAGGTTGCTTGGATAGATGATTGAGGAAGCTTCGACGACAGACAAGTATACTCAGCGTCGCTGACCATCGTTATCTATATATTGATTGTTACATCTATATTGACGTAAAAGAACAGGCAGGCGAACTATGATTGATCATCCCTCCTTTATGGTCGACGAGTGGAAGCTGCGCGAGACGGAACTCCATCTGAACGTATTGGCGCAGACGGAATCTGTTTTCGCCCTCTCCAATGGACATATCGGGCTAAGGGGCAATCTCGACGAGGGCGAGCCATATGGGCTGCCCGGTACTTATCTAAACTCCGTCTATGAACTGCGGCCACTACCCTACGCGGAGGGTGGATACGGCTACCCTGAATCCGGGCAGACGGTCATCAACGTCACAAATGGCAAGCTCATTCGTCTGCTCGTCGACGATGAACCCTTTGACATTCGCTATGGCGAGGTCAAGAGCCACGAGCGGGAGCTCGACTTCCGCGATGGGGTGATGCGCCGCCAGGTGCGCTGGACTTCACCTACGGGACGCACGGTTCAGGTCTCCTCAGTACGCATGGTATCATTCACGCAACGAGCGCTCGTAGCGATTAGCTATGAGGTAGAGGCTATCGATAACGATGTAAACATTGTTGTGCAGTCGGAGCTGGTCGCCAACGAGGCACTGCCGGGACAGGTCAAGGACCCACGAGCAAGCGCGGCACTTGCATCTCCGCTTGAGAACGAGGAACACCAGGGTCAGGGGACCTTCGGACTCCAGATTCATCACACCAGGGTCAGCAATCTGCGCGTCGGAGCAGCGATGGACCATCGTGTAGAAGGCCCTGACGGGACAGTTACCGAAGGTGAAAGCTATCCAGATATATCTCGTGTGTCCGTCACTACACGCTTGAAACAGGGCGAGCGACTGCGCATTGTCAAGCTCGTCACCTATGGTTGGTCGAGCCAGCGCTCCCGCTCCGCAGTGCACGATCAGGTCATCGCGGCGCTATCCGCAGCACGCTCGACCGGTTGGGAAGGTCTGCTCGCCGAGCAACGCGCCTACCTGGACGATTTCTGGGCGCGGGCAGATGTTGAGGTCGAGGGCGATCCGGAGATTCAGCAGGCCCTGCGCTTTGCACTCTTCCATATCCTGCAAGCCGGGGCACGTGGTGAGCGGCGACCGATTCCAGCCAAAGGCTTGACGGGTCCCGGCTACGACGGACACGCCTTCTGGGACACGGAGACCTTCGTCCTACCAGTACTCATGCTAACTTTCCCTCAAGCCGCCGCCGACGCGCTGCGCTGGCGACAGTCGATTCTCGACAAGGCGAAGGATCGCGCGCACCAACTTGGACTCTACGGGGCTGCCTTTCCGTGGCGAACTATCGTGGGCGAAGAGTGTTCGGGGTACTGGCCAGCGGGCACAGCGGCGTTCCACATTAATGCGGACATCGCCTACGCCGTCACCAACTATGTTGGGAGCAGCGGCGATACAGCGTTCGAGGAAGAGGTGGGCCTCGAATTGCTCGTCGAGACGGCGCGATTCTGGCGTTCGCTCGGCTACCATGACGCCAACGATAAATTCCGCATTGACGGCGTTACCGGACCCGACGAATATAGCGCCATCGCCGATAATAACGTCTATACAAACCTGATGGCACAGCACAATCTGCGCTACGCGGCAGATGCGGCGCATCGCTATCCCGCTAAAGCGCGCGAACTCGGCGTAGACTCCGAAGAGGCCGCTGGCTGGATCGACGCTGCCGACAAGATGCTTATCCCATTCGACGAGCGCCTCAAAGTAACGCCACAAGACGATTCTTTTACCGAGCACAAAGTATGGGACTTCGCGCATACGACACCGGACGAGTACCCGCTGCTGCTCCACTTCCCGTACTTTGATCTCTACCGTAAGCAAGTCACCAAACAGGCAGATCTCTTCCTGGCGATGCAGCTCTGTAGCGAAGCGTTTACAGCCGAGCAGAAGGCGCGCAATTTCGCCTACTATGAAGCACTGACTGTGCGCGACTCCTCGCTATCGGCCAATACACAGGCCGTCCTCGCCGCCGAAGTGGGCCAGCTCCAGCTCGCCTATGACTACCTCGGCGAAGCCGCGCTCATGGACCTCGACGATCTGGAGCATAATACGCGGGATGGGCTGCACATCGCCTCGCTCGCGGGAGCCTGGACGGCGCTGGTCGCGGGCTTTGGTGGCATGCGCTTACACGATGACAGGGTCTCCTTTGCGCCGCGCCTGCCGGAAGGGATCGGGCGCATCGTCTTCCGCATCATGTTCCGCGAGCGCCGCCTGCGCGTCGAGGTAACGGCGCAGGAAGCGACATACCGCCTGCTCGACGGCTCGCCGCTGAAGAGCTGGCACCACGGCGAAGAGATCACGATATCTACGAATGAAGCGACTAGCCGACCCATTCCTCCCATAAAGGCGGGACGGCGGCCTACTCAACCAAAGGGGCGCTCACCGATTCCACGGGGAGCGCGGCGCACGTCGTAACATCTATAGCAAGCATGCGATAGATGATATAAATGTTATAAATGTTATAAAATACTGCGGCACACTGACAGAAGCTCTTCCATATGAGCTTCTGTCAGTGTGCCGCAGGTAGATCCAGGCAGAATGAATAACTGTAGGCTAGATGTCCTCCGGCAACGGCCCCATATGCCTGGACCAGATCTGGCGGGCCAGCGCACGCGCATCGTAGCTCGCGCCATAGCCCGCGAAGTACTGGCAGACGCGCTCGACATCGCGGGCCAGCAGCGAGAACACGTCCGAATTGTGATAGGGATCGACGGCCTGCGCGAAATCGATCACCGTCACATTCCCTTGCCAGTAAAGAACGTTGTAAGCTGACAGATCGCCATGAATGCGACCATACACCAGCGCCAGTTCGATATTGCGCAAGATGCATTCGAAGAGCGGCTGCACCTCCTCCTGTTCAAGCAAGACATCGCTCAAACGAGGGGCCGGATCTCCGGCGGCACCGATATACTCCATCAGGACAGCGTTGCCGATCTGCGCGAACGGGCGCGGCACGTCGGCTCCATGCGCGGAGAGCAGGCGCTGCGTCTGATATTCGTACTCGATCCAGGACGAGACCTGGGCGGCGCGCCCCTTCTCCGTCTTGCGCGTAGCGGCGCTACCACGCCTGCTGTTGCCGTGTTCCGCCTGCCCCTGCTCATCGCGCTGGACGCGGCTGAAGCGGTAGATGGCATCGTTGCGCAGGCTACGAAACATGCGCGGACGATAGATCTTCGCGGCGAGGTACTGCACGCCCGTCGAAGGATGCGCCGCACAGCAGTAAACGGTTGCCTCCTTGCCGCTATGTGCTTCATGCAGAACATCGGTGATCAGATGCTGATCGTAGAACGGCGTCAGCGATGAGAGTATCCAGGGCGCGTCGCGCCTGGACGCTAGCAGTGTAGGATGAAACGCCGGACCAGCAGGCTGCTCTTCATACCCCTGCTCGCGCAGCCAGCGTTGTACCGCTGAACTGCTCTCATAACTAGATTTACGTGTTGGCTTCGCCTCAGTATGAGTATGCGCGCGGGCGCGTTCGCGGGCACTCGGCTTTATCTTTACGAACGTTTTGGATTCTTCGAAATCATCGTCGAAATGTCTCTTCAAAAGAATTGCTCCTGTGATTGGGCAGGGTGCATTCTTTCCCAACAACATGAGGAATGGGCGTCCGTCTTATATGCTTCAGGCAAAAAGAGCATAGAACAACAAGACAGAGCGCAAGAGAACGCACCGGGAATGTTAAGAATGGGAAGCCATTTCGCGAGGGGGTAGTAGTACAGAAAAGGTGTCTGGTTGGAGCAAGCCACGGCCAGACAGGAGAGGAGAAGCTTAGTATCGGGGGCAGCGCGAACAGAGCAAACGCAATGCGCCAGGAAGACCAACTCTCAAAATCTCATAGGCCAGGGAATGCTTTAGCGGACAGTACCATACCCCGTGGAAACAACGAGAACTACAGACCTTGCCATATTAAGCACCTCCAATTATATTTTAGTGTTCGACAACGAGCTTACCATAGAAGGACGCGAAAAGCAAGAGATTTTTAGTGTTGAGTTTTTTGCGAGCTTGCAGCCCGCAAAAAACCCTGGAACCTATGTAAACGCTGAAGGCGCGAGGCGTAACAATTATAGCGAGCCGAACTGCTTCATATGCTTGCGTTCGCGTTCAAGCGCACCGACGGGGAAGGGCTTTTCGCCTCCGATCATGCGCGCATCGAGCGTGAGTTGGGCCGCCTCTTCCATGATGATAATCAATTGCGCGGTGGCAAGTATATCGCGAGCGAAGGCTAGCAGTCCGTGATTTGCCAACAGCACAGCCGGAACGCTCGGATGCTGCCGCAGTTGCTCTACGATGTAAGAAACGGCCTCCGTGGAGCCGCGTGGAGCCCAGTCCGCCACAGGGATAGCCTCGGTGATGCCGAAACGCAGGAACGCCTCGTATACACAGGGCAGAGGCTGCTGGGCAAGGGCAAAGCTCGTCGCGCGGGGCGAATGCGTGTGGATGACTGCCTGCACGTCGCTCCGTTCGCGATAGACGCACGCGTGCATCCCGACAATCTCACGCGTAGTCGGATCGAGGTTTCCCTCCACCACCTCGCCATCAAAGGTAACGACCACCAGCTGCTCCGTTGTCAGGTGAGCAATGTGGCTTACCGACGTGAGCAGGAGTTGCTCTTTTTCAGGCAGACGCACGCTCATATTCCCATGTCCGCTATGCGATAGCACGCCAGCTCCGGCCAGCTGTCGAGCGGCCTGCACCATTTGTTCGCGCAGGCTCTTATAGCTCAGATCCGTCATAAATTATCTCCTCTCGATCCTTCTGCGCCATAGTACGAAGCCTATCTCATGATCCTCTACAATAAAAGACACATATGAGGATAATCGTCAAGCTAGAGGAGTGACAAGAAGCAACCTACGAATTACGCCTTACTTGTTTATCTACCTCTATCAGTGTACCATTAGAGTATTCTTTTCTTTCATAACTGATTGACCACGGCTGATCAAGACTCGTATTCGTGGAATATCCCAGGGAATACCTGGTTCCCTTTTTTCGGCATTCGTTTTTCTCATGTAAAGAAAGGAATTATCCATGTCACTTGAATCCAGCCCTTCAACCGTTAAAACCGGAGGCCTGCGTCCCAACACTATTGGACTGCCCGGCGTACTTTTTCAGTCAGTCACAACAATGGCACCAGCGTCGGCGGTCGCATTCAGTCTCAGCCCGGCGCTTGGCGCGACCGGCATCACGCTCCCGCTCGCCGCGCTGATCGCACTTATCGTATGCTCCCTGATCGCGCTCAGCATCGGTTCGTTGGCAAGGTACCTGCCCTCAGCAGGTGGCTATTTCACCTACGTCAGTCGCTCACTTGGCGTACAGGCCGGTTGGCTCACAGGATGGCTCTTCAACCTTGCCTATCTCCTCATCGTGCCTTTCCAGTTGCTGGTGCTCGGGCCTGTGGCAGATTCTTTTGTCAGCAGCACCTTTCATCTTGCGCTCGGGTGGTACACGTGGTCCATCATCTTTGCCGTCATCGTCTTCCTCCTCACCTACTTCGGCATTAAAATATCGGCGGACGTTGGCGTCATCCTGGGGGCCATCGAGATCAGTGTATTCGTTATCTTGTCGATCTGGCTGATCGTTACGGCGGGGGGCAATAACACTGTCGAAGCGTTCAATCCAGCCAATAGCTTACAGGCAGGACTGGGCGGCCTGCAAGGGGTATTCTACGGCATGATCTTCGTCCTGCTGGCCTTCGCGGGCTTCGAGTCGTCAGCACCACTGGCGGAGGAGGCGCATAATCCGCGCCATACAGTCCCACGCGCCATCTTCCTGGCAGCAGTCTGCATCGGTCTCTTCTATGTGCTCTGCTCCTACGCGGCGGTTGTCGGCTGGGGACCGGACAAGATCGCGAGCTATGGGAACGATCCGAACCCGTGGAGCACAATGGCGCGCCGCGTATGGGGCCCCTTCGAGGTAATCGTTATATTGACCATCCTCAATAGTGCTCTGGCCAATGCGAACGCTGGCATCAACGCTGCCACGCGTGTAATCTACGCAATGGGACGTACGCGCACGCTGCCGCCAATCTTCTCGCATCTCAATCGCTATCAGGTACCTGACATCGCGATCTTCCTGGCCATGATCGCCGCGCTCGTCTTCACCCTCTGGCCCGGCTTTGTCTACGGTCCATCAATGGCCTTCGCGCTGCTTGGCACCATCATCATTCTCCCCATCATCCTGGTGTATATCGCAACCTGTGTTTCCGTGCCCCTCTTCTACCGGCGCGAGCATCCAACCGAGTTCAACATCTTGCGCCACGTGATCGTTCCGGTCTTACCACTGATCGTGCTTCTCTTTGTGCTGTTTTATCAGTTCTCGCCGCTGCCAGCCGCGCCGTTGAGCTACGCCGGGCCGATAGTTCTCGCGTGGCTAGTCATCGGCATAGTCATCGTCGTTCTGCTGAATCTGCGCGCTCCCAGGCTACTGGCGGCGAGCAACAAGATTTATGTTGAAGGAGAGGAGTCTTAACATGTCCCTCGATATTAAATACCGTCTCTCTCACACCCATTGCCGTTGGGATCAAAGTATCCCTCCGCTGGCAACAGTAGAACCAGGCGACGTGGTTGAGCTGGAGACAAAGGAAGCTTCGGACGGTCAGATCGTTCCGGGCACCAGCCGTGATGTACTGGCAAACCTCGACTTTAGCGTCATCCATCCCATTACCGGTCCGGTCGCCATCGTAGGCACGGAACCCGGCGATACGCTGGAGGTCGAGGTGCTGGATATACGCTCCAAAGAATGGGGCTGGACAGCGATCATCCCCGGCTTCAGCCTGCTGGCCGACGAGTTTACCGAACCCTATCTGAAAGTGTGGGAACTTCAAGCGGACCATGCCTACTTCAAACCCGGCATTCGCATTCCCCTGGAACCATTCTGCGGCGTGATGGGTGTGGCACCCGCCGAGCCAGGCTCGCTCGATACCATTCCTCCACGTCTGAACGGGGGCAATATCGACATCAAACAACTGGTGAAAGGATCGAAGCTGTTCTTGCCCGTGCTACACCCAGGCGCACTCTTCTCCTTGGGAGATGCGCACGCAGCACAGGGCGATGGCGAGGTGTGCGGCACTGCCATCGAGGGGCCGATGACCGTCACGGTGCGCTTCGGCCTTCATAAGGGGCTGAGCATCCCCGAGTTGCAGTACACAACACCTGGTTCCAGCGTGGAGAGGGCCAATAAGAAGGGTTATTATGTCACGACAGGGCATAGTCCCGATCTCTTTGTCGCGGCGCAGAAGGCGGTACGCAATATGATCGGCCACCTCACGAAATACTACGATCTGACGCGACCGGAGGCGTTTGCGTTGTGCAGCGTAACGGTCGATCTACGTGTAAGCGAGATCGTCGATGCGCCAAACTGGCTGATCTCCGCATTCCTGCCACTGGACATTTTTGAGTAGGGAAATTGGAGAGAACCTGGCAAGGATGTTCGTGCGAGACATCCTTGCTAAAGAACATTTGTAGAGAAATTCTTCCTTGAAATCTTCTTGTCACCAACCTGATTACCTGCTATACTAGCTTTACGACAGTGTAGCTCAATGGATAGAGCGTATGCCTCCGAAGCATAAGGCTGCGGGTTCGATCCCCGCCACTGTCACTACAGCTCGTAATCCTTTGCCTAGATTATTCTCTTTTCCTGTGTCAACACTCCTCAAGCGTGTCCTTCCTCCACATCAGTTGCCCTATCCATGAAAACACGATTCCCTTGACATATATACATACATGTGGTATGTATATATTGAGGACAAAAGCATGCGCAAGACAAAAGAAGATGCGGCCATCACACGAGAACGGCTCCTGGAAGCGGCTCTGCTCATTTTTCAAGCAAAGGGATATAGCGCTACGACGCTCGATGATATCGCACGCCAGGCGGGTATTACGCGTGGCGCGATTCAGTGGCATTTTGGTGGTAAGGCCGAACTGTTCAATACGCTGGTGCGTGAATGTTATCAGAAAGCTAACGAGAAATTTCAAGATGTTTATAAACAGGGAGGAACGCCGTTGCAACGACTGCGCCAGATTCTCGTTCGTTGGCTCAGCTATCCAGAGAATGATGTCGAATTCCGTACTATGTTAGAGCTTGTCATGTTAAAAACAGAGGCATCTCCTGAATTGGCGGAAGGAATGCAGGAGAAAATCGAGGGGAATCGCTCCTCTGTACGCTTCTTTGCTCAACTCATTGAGCAGGGTATCACCGGCGGTGAAATCCGCCCGGAGGTACATCCTGAAGTGGCCGCTAGAGCCGTTTTAGGCATCATCAATGGTATGACAACCCTCTGGCTCTTAGACCCTACCTTGTTCTCGCTCAAAGATAGTGCAGAGGAAACGATTGATCTCTTCCTCAAGGGAATTGCGTGCTCTTGAGCCACAATCTTTTCTTTTTTTCTTTTTTATACATACATTCCGTATGTATGTAATGTGTATAGAAGAAGGAGTCTTCTCATGGCAATGATCGAACTTGAAGATGTGTGGAAGCGCTTTCGGGTGCGGCGCGCGTTAGTTGAAGCCGTTTGTGGCGTCACTCTCCATATTGAGAAGGGCGAGATGTTTGGCTTTCTTGGTCCAAATGGCGCGG
>Ga0209839_10001286_pt1 | contig 12964 bp, 11 predicted proteins | sample OrgsoiDNA2013050_FD_185800 | JGI IMG/M metagenome (GOLD analysis project Ga0209839, IMG submission 185800) | Permafrost soil microbial communities from the Arctic, to analyse light accelerated degradation of dissolved organic matter (DOM) -... | ecosystem: Environmental > Terrestrial > Soil >... | reverse complement strand
CCTGGACGGAGCCAACTTCACCGCGTACCCCGGCGAGGTCGTCGCGCTGATCGGGGACAACGGCGCGGGCAAGAGCACTCTGGTCAAGGCGCTCTCCGGCGCGATCAGGCCCGACGGCGGGGACATCCTCGTCGAAGGCGGAGGTGCTGCGGATGGGCCACTGGGTGGCCCGGTTCAAGGCTCGGAGACCAACGTCGACCAGCTCGTGGGCGCCATGACGGGCGCGCTGACCACCGAGGACGAGAGCGACACGTGCGGCGGCCGCAGCGGCGGTGAACGGTGATCCCCCGGCCCTCCGGCGCGGGGGGATCACCGCTATCTTCGGGGACCATGATGAAGGCCATGAGCGTGATTCCTGGCCAGGCGGGCTCGGCCGAGCTGGCTGTCCCAGCTCATCGGCCGCCGCGTGCCGCTGTCGTCCCGGCCAGACGCGCTGGCCCGGCAGCCAGATGACGTAAAAGTGACGGTTGACCTGAGAGACTGACGTGACCACGGTGAAGAGCCCAATTTTCTGAAGCAGGCATGGCGGAAGGGAAGCTAGTGATGGCCAGTCAGGACCAGGCGCCGAAGGCGGTGGGGCAGGGGACGACCATCCAGGAGATCGAGCAGGCCAGAGACGATCTGGCTCGCACGATCGACGCCATCACGGACAAGGTCCGCCCGGCCAACGTGGCCCGCCGGGCCACCGACCAGCTTCGGGAGCGCGTCCAGGCCCAGGCGGTGGACCTCCGGCGGCGCGTCCAGGCGGTGGACCCGAGACTGGTGGCCGGGGGCGTGGCCGTAGTCGTGGCCGGGGTGGTCGCTCTGGTGGTCTGGCGCCGCCGCCGCTGATCGGCCGCCGCTGAGCAGCTGACGTGCTGGGCCGGTCACCCACCGGGGGAGCCCGGCCCAGCGCCGTTCCGTCCCGCCGGAACGGAACGGCCGGCTGCTCATTCGCTGTCTTTAATGAGCTCCTCGTATTCGGCCGCCGACAGCAGCCCGGGCGGCAGGTCGTCCGCACCCGAGCCGGTGGCTAGCTGGACTTTGAACATCCAGCCCGCGCCGTAGGGGTCGGCGTTGACGAGACCGGGGTCGTCCTCCAGATCGGCGTTGACGTCGGTGACCTCGCCGTCCACCGGCGAGTACAGGTCGCTGACCGACTTGGTCGACTCGACCTCTCCGCACGGCTCCTCGGCGGTGACGGGCGCGCCCACGCTGGGCAGCGACACGTAGACCACGTCTCCCAGCGACCGCGCGGCGAATTCGGTGATACCGACCGTCGCAGTGGGCCCGTCGACGGCCAGCCACTCGTGCTCTGCGGTGTAGCGCAGTTCAGCAGGAACGCTCATGCTCGGGATCTCCTATAAAAAGGCAGCTCAGTTAGGTCGGCTGGTTCCGCCCGGCCTCTGATGTCCACAGCCAGCCCGCGCTTCGGGTCACGGACGGCGGCCGGCTCCAGGTAGGCCATCGCGATCGGCCTGCCCAGGGTCGGCGATGGCGCACCACTGGTCACGGTTCCGCACTCCCGGCCGTCGGCCAGCACCGGGTAGCCGTGCCGCGGGATCCGGCGGGAGGCCAGGACCAGCCCCGCGAGGACCCGGCGCGGTTCCGCCTGGGCCCGCTCAGCGAGCGCCGAGGCGCCCACGAAGCCGTCCGGCTTCTCCAACTTGACCACTCGCCCCAGTCCAGCGTCGTAAGGCGTCACGTCCGGGCCCAGCTCGTTGCCGTAGAGCGGCATGCCAGCCTCGAGCCGGAGCGTATCGCGCGCGGCCAGGCCCGCGGGAACCAGGCCGGCCGGTGTCCCGGCGCTGGTCAGCGCCTCCCAGATCGCCTCGGCGGCTTCGGGCCGGCAGAAGATCTCGAACCCGTCTTCGCCGGTGTATCCGGTGCGCGCCAGCCACGCCGGGTGCCCGGCGACGATGGCGTCGCGGCCGGCGTAGTACTTCAGCTCACGGGGGTCGGCGTCGGTCAGCGGCCCCAGGATCGCGGCCGCTTCCGGGCCCTGGATGGCGATCAGCGCGTAGTCGCCGGTCCGGTCGGTGATCCGGGCCTCGAAGCCGGCCGACCTGCCGCGCAGTTCGGCGCCGACCACCGCGGTGTTGGCGGCGTTCGCGACCACGAGGAACTCCTCGCCGCCGGTCCGGTAGACCACCAGGTCGTCGACGACGCCGCCGTCCTCGGCGCACATCATCGTGTACCGGGCCCGGCCCGGCGCCAGTGCGGACAGCCGCCCGACGACCGCGTGGTCAAGGGCCGCCGCCGCGCCAGGGCCGCTTATCGTGATCTCGCCCATGTGGGACAGGTCGAACAGGCCCGCCGCCCGGCGCACGGCCAGATGCTCGGCGGTCTCGCTCTGGTAGCGCAGCGGCATGAGCCAGCCGGCGAAGCCGGTCAGCGACGCTCCCAGTTCCTGGTGGATGGGCAGCAGCGGCGTGGGGCGCGGCGCGGCGGAGCCGGCCGGCGCGCCGGCGGCTCCGGGCGGGCTGGGTGGTGATTCTGGCACGTCCGAATGGTATGCCGGTCGCATGGAACTTCTGACAGATGATCAGATCACGGCCGAACTTTCCGAAACCCCGGGCTGGACCCTCGCCGGAAACGAGATCAGCCGGACGGTCGAACGGCGTGACTTCAAGGACGCGATGATCTTCGTCGGCGGGGTCGCGTTCCTCGCGGAGGAGGCCAATCATCACCCCGACATCCTCATTCAGTGGAACAAGGTGACGCTGACCCTGTCGACGCATTCGGCGGGCGGGCTCACCGCGGCCGATTTCAGCATGGCCCGGCTCATCTCCGGCCTCGCCTAGCCGGCCCGGGCCCGGAAATGGTCGGCGTTTTGCCCAGTATGGCCGGGTCTGCGAGCCGTAGCGGTCCAGGGCCGGATAAGCTCATCGTTCCGTGAGCGGACAAGCGCTGAACGCACGACGCGGGCGGCCCGCCGAGCGCGCGGGCCGCGGCGCAGAGCCGCGTCCGCCGCGCCCGGTCGGGCGCCGGCTGGCCGCCGTCTTCCCCGCTCTGGCCGGGGCCCTGATCCTGCTGGCCGGCTGCTCCGGGACCGGACCCTCGCCCGCGGCCAGTGCCTCCCCGGCCGGGACCGTGTCGGGAGCTGCGTCCGCCGTGCCCGACAACGGCGTGCTCCGGCTGGTGGTCGCGCCCGGCCCCGTGCAGAACGGCAACGTCGATCCGCGGGCAGACTGGGTGACGCCGTTCGAGCAGCAGACGGGCTGCCAGGTCGAGCTGAGGAACGCCGACACCGACGCCCAGGCCATCAACGAAATCAGCCTCGGCATCGGCCGCTCCTACTACGACGGGGTGCTGGGCTCACCGGAGGTCCTCGGGACCCTGGCCCGGGCCGGGGACCTTCAGCCGCTCGACGTCCAGCGCATCACCGGCTACCCGCAGCTCAGCCCGCGGCTGCGCGCCGCGCCGAACGAACTGTACGGCGGCAAGCTCTACGGGATGCCCTACAGCTGGGACTCCTACGTCACCGGGTACGACCCCGCCGTGGTAAAACCCGCCCCGCAGAGCTGGGACACGCTGTTCGGGCCGGCCTCCGCCGCGCGCTACGCGCACAAGATAACGGTGCCGGACTCCCCGGTGACGCTCGCGCTGGCCGCCCTCTACCTCAAGTCGGCCCAGCCGTCACTGGGCATCACCGATCCCTTCGAGCTCACCAAGCCCCAGCTGGCCGCGGCGCAGCAGGCCGTGATCGCGATCCGGCCCAGCGTGGGATCCTTCTGGTCCCAGGACAGCCAGGTGGTCGGCCCGCTCGGGGATGGCCAGTACGTGCTCGGCGCCGTGCTGAACCATCAGATCGAGGAGATGTCCCGGGCCGGACTCCCCACCGCCGGCTGGCCAGCCCCGGCGGCCACCGCCGGCCAGGCCCCGGCGGTCGCCGGCGTGCTGTCGTGGATGATGACGGCCGAGGCCCCGAACAGCAGCTGCATGTACAAATGGCTGTCCTGGTCGGCCTCGCCCTACGTGCAGGAACACGTCTCCGCCTTTACCAGCGACGCGCCGGCGAACCCGGCGGCCTGCCGCGGCGCGGCCGCGGCCAACTGCAGCCAGTACCACGAGTCGAGCCTGCCGGTGGCGCGGAACATTGTGTTCGAGCACCTGCCGGTCAGCGACTGCGGCAACGGGCAGACCGGCTGTACCACCTACGAGCAGTGGCAGACCGCCTGGCAGCGTGTCACCTCGCTGCCTGCCCCCACGGCCAAGGCCAGCGCGGGCAGCTGACGACGCGGGCAGCTGACCACGCGGGAACGGGCGGTTCGGGTCACCAGTCGCCGTCCGGGGCGCGGGCGGTCCAGAATGGGTCCGTGGAAGCTTCGGGAGGCGGCGCGGCCGCCCACAGCGCCCAGCCGCGCGATGTCGTCGTGCTCGGCTCGACGGGCTCGATCGGCACCCAGGCCCTGGATGTGATCCGGCGCAACCCGGACCGGTTCCGGGTGGCCGGGCTGGCGGCCGGGGGCGGCAATCCCGCCCTGCTGGCTGAGCAGGCCGTGGAGTTCGGCGTGGCCGCGGTCGCGGTGGCCCGGCCGAGCGCGGAGGCCGATGTGCGCGCCGCGCTGGCGGCGGAGGCGGACCGGGCCGCGGGCCCGGTCCCGGAGGTCCTGGTGGGCCAGGACGCGATACCGGCGGCCGCGTCGTGGCCGTGCGATGTGGTGCTGAACGGCGTCACCGGCGCCGTGGGCCTGGCCGCGACGATCGCGGCCCTGGATGCCGGCCGTACCCTTGCCCTGGCCAATAAGGAATCGCTCATCACCGGCGGGTCGCTGGTCACCGGCCGGGCGGCGCCGGGCCAGATCGTCCCGGTCGACTCCGAGCACTCCACGATCGCCCAGTGCCTGCGTGGCGGGGCCCGCAGCGAGGTGCGCCAGCTGGTGCTCACCGCGAGCGGGGGACCGTTCCGCGGCTGGACCCGGGACCAGCTCACCGGGGTCAGCCCCGAGCAGGCGCTGGCCCATCCCACCTGGAACATGGGGCCGGTCATCTCGCTGAACAGTGCGACGCTGGTCAACAAGGGCCTGGAGCTGATCGAGGCCCACCTGCTCTTCGACGTCCCGCTCGAGCAGATCGCCGTCGTCGTGCACCCGCAGTCGATCGTGCATTCCATGGTCGAGTACACCGACGGCGCAACCATTGCCATGGCCAGCCCGCCGGACATGCGGCTGCCGATCGCGCTGGCCCTGGCCTGGCCGGACCGGGTCCCGGACGCGACGCCCGCGATCGACTGGTCCAAGGCCGCCACCTGGACGTTCGAGCCGCTCGACAACGACGCGTTCCCCGCCGTCCAGCTGGCCCGCGAGGCGGCCGCCGCGGGCGGCTCCGCGCCCGCGGTCTACAACGCGGCCAACGAGGAGTGCGTCGACGCCTTTATGGCCGGGAAGATCCCCTTTACCGGGATCGTCGACACGGTGGCCCGGGTAATCTCGGAATATGACGCGGCCCAGGGCGACGCTGCCACCCTGGCAGACGTGCTGGCGGTTGACACCTGGGCGCGGCGCCGGGCGCGCGAGCTCAACAGCGAGGGAGAGATGACCGGATGAGCCTGCTGGGCTGGGTCATCTTCATTGTCGCCCTGCTCTTCTCCGTAATGCTGCACGAAAGCGGCCACTTCGTCACGGCCAAGAAGTTCGGCATGAAGGTCACCCAGTACTTCGTCGGCTTCGGCACCACGCTGTGGTCCACGCGCCGGGGCGAGACCGAGTACGGGATCAAGGCCCTGCCGCTGGGCGGTTTCGTCAAGATCGTGGGAATGACCTCCATGGACGAGGTCGACCCCGCCGACGAGCCGCGCTCGTTCCGCCGGCATCCGGCCTGGCAGCGCCTGATCGTCCTGTTCGCCGGCTCGTTCATGCACTTCGTGCTGGCGCTCGTGCTGCTGTTCCTGCTGGCCGCCGCGATCGGGCTGGATAACGACAACACCACGCAGCTCGGGCCGGTGGCCGCGTGCGTGCCCGCGAACGCCAAGGCGTTCGAGAACGGGACGTGCACCGCGTCCGATCACCCGTCCCCGGCCAAGGCAGCCGGCATACAGGCGGGGGACAAGGTCGTCTCGTTCGACGGCAAGCCGGTCAGAACGTGGACCACGCTCGGCAACGACATCCGCAGCACCCCCGCGCACCGCACGGTCCCGGTGGTCGTGCTGCGGGACGGGCACCAGCTGACGCTGTACGTCACGCTGGCCGTGGTCAGCGGGCGGTCCGGGTCCGTCCTCGGCGTCGAGAACACCAACGTCTTCCAGCGCTACAACCCGATCCGGTCGGTGACCTACGCGGGCTCGATGTTCGGCCAGGTGCTGACCGGCTCCGCCAAGGAAATCGGCAGCCTGCCGGCGGCCATCCCGCATCTGTTCGCCAAGAACCGGTCCAGCACCGCGGCGGGGCAGGTCACCAGCGTGGTGGGCGCGGGGGAGATCACCGGCGACGTCGTCTCGGCCAGCGTCGGCTGGCAGGTCAAGGTCGACTACGTCCTGCTGATCGTGGCCTCGCTGAATATCTTCGTCGGCGCGTTCAACCTGCTGCCGCTGTTGCCGCTGGACGGCGGCCACATCGCGGTCATCATCTTCGAGCGCATCCGGGCCTGGTTCGCGCGCCTGCGCGGCCGGGCCGACCCCGGTCTGGTCGACATGACCAAGCTCGTACCGGTCAGCATGGGCGTGTTCGCGATCCTCGTGGTCTTCGGCCTGATGCTGATCCTCGCCGACCTCGTGAACCCCATCCGGCTTACCTGACCGTGCGCCGGGGCAGGGCCTGAAGGGAAGCGGGGCGCGGGCGGGAACAGCGGGCGAACGTCACGGGAAGGCTCTGTGACGCAGGCGTCAGGCAAGGCCGGTGTGCCGTACGTGCTGGCAGGCTGGTCCTGAGAGACTGACAACCGGACCGGAAGACGCCGGGCTCCACGGCGGAGCGCCAGCCCGGGCCGCCGGTCCGCTGAGGTGCCGGGCCGCCCGGCCCGGCCGTAAGACACCGACAAGCGATCGGATGGGGAAGATGAGCATTGACCTCGGTGTGCCGGAGACGCCGCCCCGGCCGCTGGCCGAGCGCCGGGTTTCGCGGCAGCTCATGGTGGGGTCCGTGCCGGTGGGCGGTGGCGCGCCCGTCTCGGTTCAGTCGATGGCCACCACGCTGACCGCCGACGTGAACGCCACGCTGCAGCAGATCGCGGAGCTGACCGCGTCCGGCTGCCAGATCGTCCGGGTGGCGGTCCCGTCGCAGGATGACGCGGACGCCCTGCCCGCGATCGCCAGGAAGTCCCAGATCCCGGTGATCGCCGACATTCACTTCCAGCCAAAATACGTGTTCGCCGCCATCGACGCCGGGTGCGCCGCGGTCCGGGTCAACCCGGGCAACATCAAGGCGTTCGACGACAAGGTGGGCGAGATCGCGCGGGCCGCCAAGGACGCTGGGATCCCCATCCGCATCGGCGTCAACGCCGGCTCCCTGGACAAGCGCCTGATGGCCAAGTACGGCAAGGCCACCCCCGAGGCCCTAGTGGAGTCGGCGCTGTGGGAATGCTCCCTGTTCGAGGAGTACGACTTCCGCGACATCAAGATCTCGGTGAAGCACCACGACCCGGTGGTCATGGTCAACGCCTACCGGCTGCTCGCCCAGAAGTGCGACTACCCGCTGCACCTGGGGGTCACCGAGGCCGGCCCCACCTTCCAGGGGACGATCAAGTCGGCCGTGGCGTTCGGCGCGCTGCTGGCCGAGGGTATCGGTGACACGATCCGCGTCTCGCTGTCGGCCCCGCCGGTGGAAGAGGTCAAGGTCGGGATCGGCATCCTGGAGTCCCTCGGCATGCGCCAGCGCGGCCTGGAGATCGTGTCCTGCCCCTCCTGCGGGCGGGCCCAGGTCGACGTCTACAAGCTGGCCGACGAGGTGACGGCGGGGCTCGAGGGCCTGGAGGTGCCGCTGCGGGTGGCCGTCATGGGCTGCGTCGTCAACGGCCCTGGCGAGGCACGCGAGGCCGACCTCGGTGTCGCGTCGGGCAACGGCAAGGGCCAGATCTTCGTGCGCGGCAAGGTCATCGCCACCGTGCCCGAGTCCAAGATCGTGGAAACCCTCATCGAGGAGGCCATGCGCCTCGCCGAGGAAGAGGGCATCGGCGAGGGTGAAGCGGGTTCGCCCTCCGTCACCGTCGCCTGACGGCCATGGTCGCTGACGTCTACTGCGGGCGTCGCTGACGTCTACTGCGGGCTGACGTCCATCGTCAGCCCGCGGGGCCCCGTCCGCTGCGGTCCGCCGCCAGCCGGCTGAGGTCATTGCTGGCTGACGTCCGCGATCGGCTGACCGCCCAGGCCGGGTCCTGCCGGACGGCCGGGCCGACGAAGATGCGGGGTCACGTCGCGCGCGTGACCCCGCCCCCCATCGCTTCAGCCCGTCATGCTGTCCAGCGCCCCGGCCGTGGTGCTGTCCGTCCACCGCCCCGGCCGGGGCCCTGTCTAGCCGCGCGCCACCCGGGCGGCGGGCATGTCGTCGGCCACGATGATCTCGCCGACCTTCTCGGCGGCCACTTCGCGGGTGCCGGCCGGGAGCTCGTCGTCGGTGACCAGGACGTCAACCTCGTCGAGACTCGCGAACGAGCTCAGGCTGACCAGGCCCCACTTGGTGTGGTCGGCGACGACCACGACCCGGCGGGCCAGCTTGATGAAGGTACGGTTGGTTTCCGATTCGGCCAGGTTCGGCGTGGTGAGCCCCGCGTCGGTGTCGATGCCGTGGCAGCCGAGGAACAGCGTGTCGAAGTGGAGTGACCGGACGGTCAGGTCAGCCACGGGGCCGACCAGCGCATCCGAGGGAGTGCGGATCCCGCCGGTCAGGATGACCGACGTGTGTGATCCGTTGCCGGGCCGTGCGCTGCTGAATAGGTTCATCACGCGCAGCGAGTTGGTCACGATCGTCAGGCCGGGAACGTCGAGGAGGCACTGGGCCAGCGCGAACGTCGTGGTGCCGGCGGACAGGGCGATTGCGGTGCCGGGCTTGACCAGGCTGGCCGCGGCCCTTCCGATCGCTGCCTTCTCCGGCTGCTCGAGCACGAGCTTGGCCTCGAAGCCGGGCTCGTGACTGCTGGTTGGTGTTCCGGGCAGGACCGCTCCGCCGTGAACTTTCTCGATCAGGCCGTCTCTCGCGAGGGCCTCCAGGTCCCGCCGGACGGTCATGTCCGAGACCCCGAGTTGCTGGGTAAGATCGCTGACTCGTGCGCTGCCGTCACTGCGGACAGCCTGGAGGATCAGCGACTGTCGATGCCGGGCAAGCATCCGTAGCCTCCTCTTTCATGCGGAGACGCCGCCGGGCTGGTGCCCTGGTGACGTTCAAGTCCGCCATCCGTCTTCTCTGAGACGTTCATATTCGCTGTTCGGTTCCGATTGCGGCTGTCGGATGCACAGCGTGACGGCAGGTGCATCTGTGCGCGAACAACACACACCGTCGCCACACTCATTGTGAACCCCCCACGACCGAATTTGTCCTCTTCTGAGGATAGCGACCGTCGGGCGACGATGGTTCCTGTGCCATCGCCGCCGGAACCCCCCTCCCGGCCAGACGATTACTGTGCGAAGTTAGCTGATTATCTTCTGGCAACAGTTCGAATGTAGTCACATTGTCTCTGAATGATCTCTGAAGTAACAGAGGGCATGCTCAAAACATGCTCCACTCCAGACACCACCTGCTGCGGCGGGACCTCCAGCCTCGCTGCTCAGCGTGGCGATTGTGTTTCACGTTCGTTGCCGAACAGTTACTTGTTAGCGCTAACATCCTGATAATGTTTAACTCTGTTACAAGCGAGACAGAGGTTGCGTTGTGGTTACGTTGAGCTGTCTGGGTCTCATGTGCGTCGTGAACACGATGCGCCCAGCCGACCCGCCCGTCAACCGCTGTCCCGTGCGCAGCGCCACCGCCCCGCGGCGTACGCGTAGCGGAGCCTGCCCGACAGTCTGCCGTGCGGGCCTCGCAAAGCCAGGCCCCGCCCGGCTCCGGGACGGGTCCGGGACGGGTCCGGATCGCGCCCGGGCGGCGGCCGGAATCGGGGGCTGCCCGCGGCATGCGTGGTGCCTTGACAGGGGATGATGAGCAGCTTTAGCGTCTACGGCGTTCCGCCGGACATGGGCCAATCCCGGTACCGGCCACTAATCAGTGCTGCGCTATGCCGCCAAAATACGCAGGAGCCGGGCGGCAGACATGTTTTCTCCTGCGTCACGACGTCGGCGACTTCGGCGGAAAACGCTGTCTCTACAGCGGGTCCGGCTCGGGACAGTGAGCGTCCCGAGACAATTCCATGGAGGTCCATATGAAAGAAAAAGTCGACCCCGTAGTCGACGAGGCGATAGAGACCCTCAACATGAAGGACGGGCCCGCGCGCCGCAAGCTGCTCAAGGGTGCGGGTCTGTTCAGTGCGACGGCGGCCGCGTCGGCGCTGATCTCGGCTTGCACCTCGTCCTCGAGCAGCAGCGGCTCCGAGACCAAGAACGTCGCCGGTAACTTCCCGAGCACGCCGAAGTGGCAGTTCTGGTTCGTCAACCACGTCACGACGAACTCGTTCTTCACCCCGACCCAGTACGGCTTCGCCGACGCCGCGGCGCTCCTTGACCTTCCCACGCCCAAGTGGGGCGGCTCGGAAAACTCGATCGTCTCGCAGATGACGAACTACATGCAGACCGCCATTTCCGCGAAAGCCGACGGAATTGCCGTGGCGGTCATCGACCCGACCGCGTTCACGACGCCGGTTTCGAGTGCCCTGACCGCGGGTATCCCGGTCATCTCGTACAACGCGGACGGCGCCTACGTCAACGGCAAGCCGGTGATCGGGACGAACCGCCTGGCCTACGTCGGGCAGTCGCTGTACGTCTCCGGTCAGCAGATGGGCGCGGAGATCGCCAAGCTCATCCCCGGCGGCGGCGACATCGTCATCTTCATCGCCACCCCGGGCTCGGGCAACATCCAGCCCCGGTACGACGGCGCCGCCTCCGTGCTGACGAGCAAGGGTTTCACCCTGCATGAGGTGGCCACCGGCGCCGCCACCGCCCCCGAGGGACCAGCGGAGAAGGCCTACCTGCTGGGTCACAAGAGCATCAAGGGCGCCTTCGCGGTGGACGCGGGCTCGACCGGGTTCCTCGGCGCCCAGCTGGCAGCCGCGGGCGTCAAGGTGCCGTCCGGCGGGTTCGACACGCTGCCCGACACGCTGACCAGCCTCTCGGGCGGCCAGCTGGACTTCACCATCTACCAGGACCCGTACCTGCAGGGCTTCCTGCCCACGTTGTACCTGTACCTGTACAACATCTCGGGTGGCACCCTGGCCCCGCCGGACACCGACACCGGCCTGACCGTCGTCACCAAGACCAACGTCGGCCAGTACACCACGGCCAGCCGCTACCAGGGCTCCACGACGGCGCAGAAGTACGTCCCGCGCCCGTCCGGCGCCATCCAGTCGCTGCCCGCCACCACGAGCACCTGACGTCGGCGCTTGGACGCAGGCGTGCCCATCAGCGAGGCGTATGGGCACGCCTGCCGTTGGCGCATGACCCGCTGCATTGTTGCCGCCGATCGTGGGTGTAAGACTGGTTTTCGCGGCCCGGCGGGAGCCCTTTCCCTAGCGGGATCAGGGTGTCCGGGCTGCGCCGCCTCACATGCGCGCTGGCCGGACCGCGTAGCACAGACGTATAGAACGGATGAGCAAAGTGAGCGAAGCCGTAGAAAGCGGGACAGGCCGTCCGGGCTCGGACCCGGGCACTCCGGGGCCTGGAGCATTCCGCTTCGTCAGAATGGGCGGCGCGGCGTTCCTGCGGCAGCGCGAGGCGACCGTGCTGGTCGTCACCATCGCGCTGATCATTTACTTCGCGCTCGCCTCCTCGAACTTCCTGAGTTCCTCCAACCTCACCACCTGGCTGTCGGAGGACGCAGCGCCCATCATCATCATCGCGATCGGCGAGGTACTGCTGCTGATCTGCGGCGAGATCGACCTCTCGGTCGGGTTCATCTACACGCTCTCGCCCTTCCTCATGCACTACTTGATCGACTTTTACCATGTGCCCGGCATCCTGGCCATCATCCTTTCGCTGGTCATGGGTATCGCGGTCGGCTGGCTGAACGCCTTCCTCACCGTCACGGTCGGGCTGCCGTCGTTCATCACGACCCTGGGTACCGGGTTCATCCTGCTGGGCATCGTGGACACCACGTCGCACGCCGAGCCGGCCAACATCCCGGCGACGGTCCAGGGCATCGGGCACTGGCTCGGCAACAACGGCTGGACCGAGTTCATCTGGGCCGTGATCCTGGTGGCCCTCTTCCACGTCATCCTCACCCGGACCCGCTGGGGCCTGCATACCGTCGCCGTCGGCGGCAACCTGCTCGGTGCCCAGGAAGCGGGCATCAAGGTCCCGCGGATCAAGTACGGCAACTTCATGGTCACCGGGCTGCTCGGCGCGTTCGTCGGCCTGCAGGTCGCGTTCCAGACCGCCACCATCGACCCCACCGCGGGCGGTTACACGCCGATGTTCTACTCCGTGACCGCGGCTGTGATCGGCGGCACGGCCATGCTCGGCGGGGTGGGCACGATCCTCGGCGCCTTCCTGGGTGCGGTCGTCCTGGCCACCCTCACCGACGGATTTCAGATCATCGGCATCAGCGCTAACCCGCTGGACATCATCTTCGGCGGCGCGATCCTCGTCGCTATGATCGCGAACGTGCAGCTCGCCAAGCTGCGGGAAGCGGGGCGAAGTTAAATGACCACCACCACCCCCGAGGGCGCCGCGGCGGCGGCCAAGGCGGACGGCGACATCCTCCGCGTCGAGCACGTCTCCAAGCGGTACGGCGCCGCCGTGACCGCCCTGTCCGACGTGAGCATGCACCTGGGCTACGGCGAGGTGCTGGGGCTGCTCGGCGACAACGGCGCCGGCAAGTCCACCCTGCTGAAGATCCTGTGCGGGTTCCAGCCGCCGACCAGCGGGCGGATCCTGCTGGAGGGCCAGGAGATCGTCTTCAAGAACGTC
>Ga0209839_10001284_pt1 | contig 12971 bp, 10 predicted proteins | sample OrgsoiDNA2013050_FD_185800 | JGI IMG/M metagenome (GOLD analysis project Ga0209839, IMG submission 185800) | Permafrost soil microbial communities from the Arctic, to analyse light accelerated degradation of dissolved organic matter (DOM) -... | ecosystem: Environmental > Terrestrial > Soil >... | reverse complement strand
CAACCGCAACAACCGCCTCAAGCGGCTGCTCGACCTCGGCGCGCCCGAGATCATCGTCAACAACGAGAAGCGGATGCTGCAGGAGGCCGTCGACGCGCTATTCGACAACGGCCGCCGCGGCCGGCCCGTCACGGGCCCGGGCAACCGCCCGCTGAAGTCGCTCTCGGACATGCTCAAAGGCAAGCAGGGCCGCTTTCGTCAGAACCTGCTCGGCAAGCGCGTCGACTACTCGGGCCGTTCGGTGATCGTGTCCGGCCCGTCGCTGCGGCTGCACCAGTGCGGTCTGCCGAAGCTGATGGCCCTGGAGCTGTTCAAGCCGTTCATCATGGCCCGCCTCGTCGAGCGCAAGTCGGCGCAGAACATCAAGGCCGCGAAGAAGATGGTTGACTCGATGATCCCGGAGGTCTGGGACGTGCTCGAGGAGGTCATCCACGAGCATCCCGTGCTCCTGAACCGCGCCCCCACGCTCCACCGGCTGGGGATCCAGGCGTTCGAGCCGGTGCTCGTCGAGGGCAAGGCCATCCAGGTGCATCCGCTCGTCTGTCACGCGTTCAACGCCGACTTCGACGGCGACCAGATGGCCGTCCATCTGCCGCTGTCGGCCGAGGCTCAGGCCGAGGCGCGGATCCTGATGCTGTCGTCCAACAACATCCTCTCGCCGGCCCACGGTTCGCCGCTGGCCACGCCGACGCAGGACATGGTGCTGGGCGCCTACTACCTGACCTACGGTCCGGACGAGGACGCGCTGGCGAAGATCGACCCGGCGAAATATGAGCCGCGCCCGCACGTGTACCGCACCGCGCAGGAGGCGGAATGGCAGTACGAGCACGGCGTGGTCAAGCTCCACGCTCTGGCCGAGTATCGGCCGATCGGCCGGGAGGGTGGTCACGTGCTGACGACTGTCGGGCGGATCATCTACAACGACAAGATCGAGCGGGCGCTCGAGGAGGCTCTCGGCGACGGCTTTGACCCGTCGGCGTACGAGTTCATCAACCGCTCGATGAAGAAGAAGGACACCACCAAGCTGGTCGACGACCTCGTCCAGGCCTACGGTGCCCCGACGGTCTCGCAGGTGCTCGACGCGTTCAAGGACGTCGGCTTCCATTACGCCACCCAGGCGGGGGTCACGATCTCCAAGAACGACGTCCAGGTCCCCCCGACGAAGGCTGAGATCCTGGCCGGCTACGAGAAACGCGTCGCGGACATCCACGACCAATACGACATGGGCCTGATCACCCAGGAGGAGCGGCACGAGGCGGTGGTCGACCTCTGGACCCAGGCCACCGATGAGGTGGCGCAGGCGATGGAGGACAATCTCGACGAGCTCAACCCCATCTTCATGATGGCGAACTCGGGTGCCCGCGGCTCGTTCAAGCAGATCCGCCAGCTGGCGGGCATGCGCGGGCTGATGGCCAACCCGAAGGGCGAGATCATCGAGCGTCCGATCAAGGCCAACTTCCAAGAGGGCCTGACCGTGCTCGAGTACTTCATCTCGACCCACGGGGCTCGCAAGGGACTGGCCGACACCGCCCTGCGCACGGCCGACTCCGGCTACCTGACCCGGCGCCTGGTCGACGTGGCTCAGGACGTGATCATCCGCCAGGACGACTGCGGCACCACCGAGTACGTCCACCTGGAGCTGTTCAAGCCCGGCGGTGAGCCCAACGACAACCTGCTCGGCCGCGTGGCTGCGCAGGAGTTCGTGACCAAGCGCGGGCGCAGGCTGCTCGAGGCCGGTCAGGAGATCGACCGAGCCGAGCTGGCCGACCTGGTGGAGGCGTACGCGCACGAGCGCGAGAAGGAGGAGCACGTCGGTGTGCCCGTCCGCTCGGTGCTCAAGTGCGAGGCCCCGACCGGTGTCTGCCAGGCCTGCTACGGACGCTCGCTGGCCACCGGCAAGATGGCCCAGATCGGCGACGCGGTCGGGATCATCGCCGCCCAGTCGATCGGGGAGCCGGGGACGCAGCTGACGATGCGTACGTTCCACACCGGCGGCGTCGCGGGCGCCGACATCACGCACGGCCTTCCGCGCGTGGTGGAGCTGTTCGAGGCCCGCAAGCCAAAGGGCCTGGCCAAGATCGCCGAGGACGGCGGCAAGGTGTCGATCGAGGAGACCGACAAGGCCCTGACTGTCGTCATCACCGACGACGCCGGCGAGGAGCACCGCCACACGTTCCCGCGCCGTACCCGGCTGAACGTTGAGTCGGGCGAGAAGATCGAGCGCGGCAAACGGCTCAACGAGGGCTCGCTGTACCCGCACGAGCTGCTCGCGATCAGCGGACGGACCGAGACCGAGTTGTACCTCGTCAATGAGGTTCAGGAGGTCTACAAGTCCCAGGGCGTGGACATCAACGACAAGCACATCGAGCTGATCGTGCGCCAGATGATGAAGAAGGTCAGGGTCGATCAGAAGGGCGACACCGACCTGCTCCCCGGCCAGTTCGTGGACCGGTTCGACTATGCCCGGATCAACCAGGCGGTTCAGGATGCCGGCGGCGAGACCGCTCAGGCCGAGGAGATCATCCTCGGTATCACGAAGGCATCGCTGAACACCGATTCGTTCCTCTCGGCCGCGTCGTTCCAGGAGACCACCAAGGTCCTCACCGACGCCGCTCTGGAAGGCAAGATCGACCGGCTGAACGGCCTCAAGGAGAACGTCATCATCGGCAAGCTGATCCCGGCCGCCACCGGCCTCAAGCGCTACCGGCGGATCGAGATCGAGCCGTCCGAGCCGCTCCCCCGCGGCATGGACGACGTCGGCCTGCTCGACCACGACGATCTCGCGGCGGAGCTCGGCCTGACCGACGGAGAGTCGCTGACCGGGTTCGGCGGTGGCCTCGAGCCGGACCTGTCCGACCTCGAGAACATCGGCGCGGGCTCCTCGCTCGCCTTCGTCGAGGAGCTGGCGGACCTCGACGTCCCGGCCGAGAACGGCAACTCCGAGAACGAGCGCTAGCTCACCTGCATGTCCGGGCGGTCCTGCCGCCCGGACAGCGGTGCTCAGCCCGTGGGCGGGTGTTTCCAGGTCAGCGTTGCACAGTTTTCTGGCCGCCGCCCGAAACCGAGTCAGCGAATCTTGCCGTTTGTTCGCGGTGGCGTCCTCTACAATCAGTGAATCCAGATTCACTTGGTTGAGCGAAGGAAACGAGCGTGGACCTGAACGACACGCCTGAACAGGCGTCACATCGCCAGGAGGTTCGGGCATGGCTCGAGCGGCACGGGGAGGACGCGCCCCCGCGCACGGGGTCCTATGAGGACTCCGCCTACGTCGACGCGCGGCGCGCCTGGCAGCGCAGGCTGGCCGAGGCGGGACTGGCCGGCGTGACCTGGCCGGAGGGGTACGGCGGCCGCGGCCTGGGCCCGATGGGCCAGGTGACGGTCAACCAGGAGATCTCCAGAGCGCAGGTGCCCGGGATCCTCGACGTGATCGGCATCGGCATGCTTGGGCCGTCCCTGATCACGCACGGCAGCGAGGCCCAGAAGAGCCGCTACCTGGGCCCGATGCTGCACGGCGACGAGGTCTGGTGCCAGCTCTTCTCCGAGCCCGCCGCCGGATCGGACCTGGCCGCGGTCCAGACCCGCGCACGCCTGGGCGAGGACGGCACCTGGACCCTGAACGGGCAGAAGGTATGGACCACCAACGCCCAGTTCGCCTCCTACGGCCTGCTGCTGGCGCGCACCGATGCCGATGTGCCCAAGCACAAGGGCCTGACGATGTTCATCGTGCCGATGGACGCAGCCGGGGTGACGATCCGCGGGCTGCGACAGATCTCCGGCGAGGCCGAGTTCAACGAGGTCTTCTGCGATGACGTCACGCTGACCGAGGACTCGGTCGTGGGCGGTGTCGGCAACGGCTGGGGCACGGCGCTCACGGTGCTGATGTTCGAGCGGCTCACGATCGGCTTCGGATCCGAGGGCTTCGGCTCCTCGGCCCAGCTCGCCGCGTCGCTGGCGGCCGATCCGTCAGCCCGGGCCGATACCGACGTCCGCCTGCGGCTGGGCGAGATCGTCACCGAGCTGCTCGCGGTTCGGTTCAACGGCTACCGCGCCCTGACCACTCTGGCCAAGGGCCAGATCCCCGGTCCGGAGGCGGGGCTGGCCAAGGTCACGACCGTCAACGCCGCGATCGGAGCCGGCGAGCTGATCGCCGACGTGCTCGGGCCCGAGGCGCTCGGCGCCGACCTCCAGTGGAGCTACCTGATCTCGTTCCTCCCCGGCCTGAAGTCCGCCGGCGGCACTGAGGCGATCCTCCGCAACACGATCGGAGAGCGCGTGCTGGGACTCCCGCCTGAGCCACGGCTCGACAAGGGCGTGCCGTTCAGCGAGTTGCGCGCCAAGGAGAGGGAGGCGGTGGCCTGATGGATTTCGACCTCTCGTATGAGCAGGGGCTACTGCGCGAGGCGGCGCGGAACGCGCTCTCGCGCCACAAGACGATCGAAGCCGCGCGGGACGCGCTCGAGCGGCCCTCCGCGCTCCCCGATCTGTGGCCCACCGCCGTCGAAGCGGGCTGGCCGGGACTGTCGATCGGCGAGCAGCATGGTGGCGCCGGGCTGGGCGCGTTCGATGCGCTGCCGGTCGCCGAGGAGTGCGGCCGCGTGCTCGCGGGCGTGCCGCTGCTCGGGCTGATCCCGGCGACGTCGATCCTCGACGCGGCCGGCGACGAGTCGCTCGAGGCGATCGCCGCCGGCGAGCTGCGTCCGGCGTTGCGCGGGCCGCCGAGCCGTCGCAGTTCCCGCTCGCCGCCAGCGCGGCCCGCTCAGCGGCCGGCCACGCGCTCGATTACGCCACGCGCTCGATGATCAACGTCCACGGCGGCATCGGTGCCACCTGGGAGCACGACGCACCGCTGTTCTTCCGGCGCGCGCAGCTCTCGCGCCGGCTGGTCGGCGGCACCGACGACGCCACGGACCGGGTCGCGGCCGAGACGCTGGCGGCGGCTACGGCCTGAGCCGCGCGGCGAGCTGATCGGCCCACGCGCTCAGCTCGCCGACGTGGGCCGCGGTGATGCCCTCGGCGCTGCGCGTGCCCACCAGCAGGGTCGGCGTCAAGCGCCGCGCGGCCCAAGCCTCGCAATCGGCGTCGTGGGCGTCGTCGATCCACGCCAGCGGCCGGTCGGGCCCGGCGTAGCGCTCGATCGCGTCGAGCTTCCAGTGCGCGTGAGCGCGCCCGGGGTGTCGCTCGAACACGAGATGGGGTAGGGAGCCTGGAAGCCCGAGCGCGAACGGGAGGTATTCATTGGCCTTCTCCTCCCAGCCGGTGCACCAGACGAGCTCGAAGCCCTGGGACAGCGCGCGCAGGTGATCGCCCGCGGTGGCCGAAACAAAATGAGCGATCCCGTCCACCAGCACGAACCGGCCCTCGGGAGGACGGAGCGGATCAAAGCCGAACAGCGAGATCACGCCGTCCACATCGACCAGCAGCAGGGGTTTCCCGATTGTCTGCGGGTGCAGGCGTTTCAGCGGATCCTCAGGTGACTGATGCAGATTCTTACTCATCGGGTGCGCATTCTTAGCTATCTATATGGGAGCGCCGCGAACATGCATTCGACGATGAAGCTGTCACGCGCGTGCCAACATGGTGTACTTCAGTTAGCGGATTCAAGGCGAACGCTTGCGCTGTCGAGTTATAGCGTGAGACTGCGCACCGTTTCGCCGGCAGCCGCGCCCCCCGACGCATGACCCCTCTCTTCGGCATCCTGCTTGCCCTCGTTTGCGCTCTGGCGACGAACCTGGGCTTCCTCTACAAGCATCGCGGCGCGTGTTCGGCGCCGGCCGTCGACATCAAGCACCCGCTGCGGACCGCCCGTGCCCTGTTCGCCTCCCGATGGTTCGCGATCGGGATGCTGGTTGCGGCCGGAGCGTGGCTGTTCCACGTCGCCGCCATGGCGATGGCACCGCTGTCGATGGTGCAGGCCGTGCTCGCCGGTGGCGTGGTGCTGCTGGCGGTCATGGCGGAGAAGATGTTCGGCCTGCGGATCGGACGCCGCCAGTGGATCGGACTCGGCCTGACCGCCATCGGCCTCGTGCTCCTCGGCCTCACGCTGCCGGCCACCCACGGTGCCCATTCGCGCTTCTCGCTGCCCGGGATGATCGCCTTCGAGGCCGGGCTGATCGGCGTCGGCGCGCTGCTCATCATCGGGCCGCAAATCGGCGCTCCGGCCCACCATCACGGATTCATGCTCGGAGCCGCGGCCGGGATCCTGTTCGGGGTCTCCGATGTGGCCATCAAAGCGATCTCCGGGCTCGTCGGGACCGCCGGCGTGGCCGGGCTGCTGACGCCGTGGACGCTGGTCACGGTCGCCGCCTCGGTGGCGGCGTTCTATGCCTCGGCCAAGGGACTCCAGGACGGCGACGCGGTTCCGGTCATCGCGATCACCGGAACGGCAGCCAACGTCGCCGGGATCGTCGGCGGGATCATCGTGTTCGGCGACCCGCTCTCGACCACCCCCGTCGGGCTGGTCGTCCAGTTCTTCGCCTTCGGGCTGGTGCTGATCGCCGCATGGCTGACGCCGGCCCCCGTCCGCGCCGTCGGCGCGGCCGTCTAGCGACGCGGCCACAGCCCAGCGCCGACGGGCCCCTCTCGGTGCGACCGCGCGTACGGGACGACCGGCTAAGCGCGGCTGCCCTCGAGCAGAACGCACGCGACCTGATCGGGGTCGTCATACGTGGGGACGTGCCCGCAGCCATGCAACGTGACCGACTTCGCAGCGGGTAGCGCGCGGGCCGCGCGCGCGGCCTGGCGGGGGAGGAGCAGGTGGTCCTTCTCGCCCCAGGCGATCGTGACCGGGACCTCGATCTGCTCGCCGCCGGTGAAGGGCTCCGCGAGCATGGCGTCCAGCGTCGCTTCGAACCAGCGGGAATCCGCGACGCCGCGCACGTTGTCCGCGCCCTCGGCCGCCGTCATCCGGTCGGGCCGCGCGGCCATCTGCGCGAACACGAGCCTGCGGCCGAGCGGACGGGCGAGCACCGTGTCCGTCACCGGTGCGAGGAGCCGCGCCGCCTTGAGGGTGAGCTGCAGCGAGAGCTTCTGAAACCGGGTCTCGGCGCCTTCGTGGAACCCGGCGGGCGAGAGAGCGTTCGCGGATCTGACCCGCCCCGTCTTGGCCAGCTCGAGCGCGATCTGGCCGCCGAGCGAGTTCCCCGCCACATGCGGCCGGTCGAGGCCCAGCTGATCGATGAACTCGAGCACCAGCCGGGTCAGCGAGGCAACCCCAGGCGGCAGCCCCGCCGCAGGCAGCGGAGATTCGCCGAAGCCGGGGAGATCGAGCGCGATCACCGTGCGCTCGGCGGCCAGCCGGTCCAGCACCGGCATCCACACCTGCCAGCGACTCCCGATGCCGTGGATCAGGAGCAGCGCGTCGCCGCTGCCGTCGCGGTAGTGGTTGAGCATCGCGGGCGGCAACGTACTGCAAACGCGGTCACGGTGACGGTGCCTGACCTCTTCTCTTATCCGTAGTGGACAACGGATGCCATCTCATCCGCCGAGTCAGATAGTTGAGGCGCCTTGGTGGCGGCGCTACCGTTGTACGAAACGGCGAACGCTTGTCCGAGGGAGGACAGATGCCGAGCATCGACGAGGCTGTACGCACCGAACCCAGCACGCTCCAGGAGACGGCGCGGCGGCATCTCTGGATGCACTTCACGCGCATGTCGGCCTACGACGATGCCGAGATCCCCGTCATCGTCCGCGGCGCGGGCTGCTACGTCTACGACGAGCACGGCAACCGCTACCTCGATGGGCTCTCATCCCTGTTCTGCGTCAACATCGGCCACGGCCGCGCTGACATCGCCCAGGCCGGTGCCGACCAGGCCAAGGAGCTCGGCTTCTTCACCAACTGGTCCTACGCCCATCCGCCGGTGATCGAGCTCGCCGCCAAGGTGGCCTCGCTGGCCCCCGGCGATCTCAACCGCGTCTTCTTCACCAGCGGCGGCAGCGAGGCCGTCGAGTCGGCGATCAAGCTCGCCCGCCAGTACCACAAGCTGACCGGGAATCCGAACAAGACGAAGCTGATCGCCCGCGAGGTCGCCTACCACGGCACGAGTCTCGGGGCGCTCTCGGCGACCGGGATCACGAGCCTGCGCCAGCCGTTCGAGCCGCTCACCCCCGGCGGGTGCCACGTGGTCAACACCAACACCTACCGGATGCCTTCCGGCTTCGTCGTCGCGGACCTGGTCGAGGCGATCGCCGCCCGGATCGAGTTCGAAGGCCCGGACACCGTGGCCGCCGTGATCCTCGAGCCCGTGCAGAACGCCGGCGGCTGTTTCGTGCCGCCCGAGGGCTACTTCCAGCGCGTGCGGGAGATCTGCGACGAGTACAACGTGGTGATGATCTCCGACGAGGTCATCTGCTCCTGGGGTCGCCTCGGTGAGTGGTTTGGCGCCCAGCGCTACGACTACCAGCCGGACATCATCACCACTGCCAAGGGCCTGACCAGCGCCTATGCGCCGATGGGGGCGGTGATCGCCTCCGACCGCATCGCCGAGCCGTTCATGGACGGCGCCAACAGCTTCACGCATGGGTTCACGTTCGGTGGGCACCCTGTGTGCGCCGCCGTCGCCCTGGCCAACATCGCCGCGTTCGAGCGCGAGGGCATCCTCGAGCACGTGCGCGAGAACGAGGGTCCGTTCCGGGCCATGCTCGAGTCGCTGCGCGACATCGCGATCGTCGGCGACGTCCGCGGAGCCGGGTACTTCCAGGCGATCGAGCTGGTCAAGGACAGGACGACTCACGAGTCGTTCAGCGACGCCGAGTCCGAGATGCTGCTGCGAGGCTTCCTGTCCGTGGAGCTGTACCGGCGTGGCCTGATCTGCCGGGCGGATGATCGTGGCGATCCGGTGATCCAGCTCTCGCCGCCGTTGATCAGCGGTCCCCAGCAGTTCGAGGAGATCGAGGCCGTGCTCAGGCCGGTGCTGGACGAGGCGACCGAGCGAATGCACGTCCACCGGGACTAGACGCGGGATGCTGACCGTCCGAGAGCTCCTCCGGGACCTTGATGTTCGCGTGCTCGCGGGCGAGCCGGGCCTCGAGCTGCCGGTGCGCTGGGTCCACATCACCGAGCTGCTCGACCCCACTCCGTGGCTGTCAGGTGGGGAGCTGCTGCTGACCACCGGGATGCAGCTCGACACCGTCGAGCACCAGCGTGAGTTCGTCACCCGCCTGGCCGATCACCAGCTCGCCGGGCTCGGGGTGGGCACCGGGTTCATGCACTCGGAGATCCCCGCCACCGTGCTGGAGGTGGCGGCCGAACGCGACTTCCCGGTCTTCGAGGTCCCGTACGAGCTGCCGTTCATCGCGGTCACCGAAGCCGCGTTCACGCAGCTGGTCAACGAGCAGTATGCGGTTCTGCGCCGGGCCCTGGCCGCCCACGAGCGGCTCGAGCGGATCGTGCTCTCCGAGCGGGGGCTCGATGCATTGGTCGGCACGCTCTCGACCCTGATCGGGGGCGCCGTGTTCGTGTTCGACGGCCGCGGTGAGCCGCTCGTGCAGCGCATGTTCCGTCGCGAGCTCGACGCAGACGATCTTGCGGCGCTGGAGGCCGAGGTGCGCGAGCGCGCGGGCCGGCGTGACGGGCGGGCATTCGTCCCGTCACTCGCCGAGGAGGGCAACCGGGGTTTGGCGCTGCCCGTTGCCGCCGACGGGGTGCCGCGGCACGGCAATGACGACAGCCGAGCGCCCGAAGCATGGCTGATCGCCCTGAAGGACAGCGGCCCGCTGTCGGACTTCGACCGGCTCACCCTCCATCAGGCGGTGACGATCGTGGCCCTGGAGCTGCTGCGGGGGCGCGTGGCCGATGACACCGAGCGGCGGCTCGCCGGTGACGTGCTGGCGGCCGTGGTGAGCGGCGAGCTGAGCGGCCCCGAGCTGGCCCGGCGCCTGGAGCCGTTCGGCCTCTCGAGCCGGGTCGCGGCGATCGTGATCGAGCGCCCCAACGACGGACGCGGCCCGGCCGCGCCTGTCGAGGCGGCACTGGCCGCCGCGCTCCGGGAGGAATCCACCCCGGGCCTGGTCGCGTCGAGCGGCTCGCTGACCTGTGCGTTGGTGGCGGGCCTGCCCGAGGAGGAGCTGTTCGGCGTCACCGAGCGGGTGGGCGCGCGCCTCGCTTCGGACCTGGGTTCAGCGCCGGCGCTCGGACTCGGGCGCGCCGTCGACGGCGCCGTGGCCAGGCGGAGCTTCCATGAGGCCCGCTGCGCGCTCGAGGCGCTGGCACTCGGGTTCCACGGCAACGGAAACGGGGCCGGGCCCCATGTCGCTGGGCCGCGGATCGCCACCTATCGGGACCTCGGCTCGTTCCAGCTGCTGCTGTCGCTGCAGGACGACGAGGCGCTCCGGCTCTTCTGCGATTCGATCCTCGGTCCGATCGAGGCGAGTGAGGGCCACTACGGGGGCGAGCTGATGCGCTCGCTCGAGGCCTTCATCGAGGAGAACGGCCAGTGGGAGAGAGCTGCGCGCAGGCTCTATTGCCACCGGCACACGCTGCGTTACCGAATCCGAAGAGTCGAGGAGCTGACCGGGCGCAACCTGCAGAGTGCGCGCGACCGGATCGAGTTCTGGCTCGCCTTGCGCGGAAGGGAGCTCGTGTCGTGAAAGTAGGCGTCCCCACCGAGGTCAAGAAGGACGAGTACCGGGTCGCGCTGACCCCGGCCGGTGTGCGTGAGCTGGTCGACGCAGGCCACGAGGTCCACGTCCAGAGCGGCGCGGGCGTGGGCTCGGCGATCGAGGATGAGGAATATGCGGCACAGGGCGCGTCGATCGTCCCTGACGCCGAGGCCGTGTTCGAGGCCGGCGAGCTGATCGTCAAGGTCAAGGAGCCCCAGCCGGCCGAGGTCGCCCGGCTCGAGCCGCGCCATACGCTCTTCACCTACCTGCATCTGGCCGCCGATGCCGAGCTGACCCGCGGCCTGATGGCCTCGGGAGCGACCTGCATCGCCTATGAGACGGTGGAGGACGCGCGGGGACGGCTGCCGCTGCTGGCGCCTATGTCCGAGGTGGCCGGCAAGATCGCCACCCAGGCCGGGGCGTTCATGCTCGAGAAGCCGCTCGGCGGACGCGGCATTCTGCTCGGCGGAGTCCCCGGCGTGACCGCCGCCAACGTGATGATCATCGGCGGCGGGGTCGTGGGCATGAACGCCGCCTTCATCGCGCTGGGCATGGAGGCGACGGTGTACGTATTCGACCGCAGCATCGACCGCCTCCGCGAGCTCGACATCGCCTTCGGCGGCCGTGCCGACACCTGCTTTGCATCCACCCTTGAGATCGAGCAGCGACTCCCGCACGCGGACCTGGTGATCGGCGCCGTGCTCGTGCACGGCGCCCGCGCGCCGCACGTGGTGACCCGCGCGCAGCTCGGCCTGATGAAGCGCCAGGCCGTGCTGGTGGACAACCCGGCGAGGCTGCATGGGTTTGGGTAACCGCAGACGGTAGGATGGGTTGAGCTCATAAGGGCGTTCACGCCCGTCTTCGCGGGCTATGCGAAACCCATCAACCGCCGCCGATGGGTTTCGCAAGCGCTCAACCCATCCTTCTGTAACGGGCCTCGATTGGTCAATCCCTTTTTGCGTCATCCGATCGCCGGGGTCGCGCTTCTGTACGGGGTCGGCGCAAGGCCGCCACCTGATGGTGTCTGAAGAGGATAGGCCGACCAATCTACGTTCGCGTGGTTTGGGCCACGGGATGGGTTGCGGTCTGACCTGATCCATCGTCCCGGCGAAGGGACTTCGCTTCGAGAAGGCCGGTGTCGTAGCCCGCCCGAAAACCTTTGAGTACCTCCTGTTAGGCCGCTGCGGCGGCAAAATCGAACGTTGTTCCGTCGACCAGCATCCGATGCATGATCACGGCGAGCTTGCGGGCAAGCGCCACTTTTGCCTTCTTCATCCCGGCGCGCTTGGCGAGCCGCATGGCCCAGCTCTTAAGGGCCGAGCCCTTGACCGGCTTGGTGAGGATGATGTGGGCGGCCTCAAACAGCGCAGTACGCACGCCCTTGTCGCCGTTCTTGGAGATCCGGCCGGTGTAATCGGTCTCGCCGGACTGGTACTTCTTCGGTGTCATCCCGAAATGCGCGCCAACCCGTTTCGAAGACTTGAACCGCGCCGGATCGTCGATGGCGGCCGCAAAGGTGAGCCCCACGATCGCGCCGACCCCAGGCGCTGACATCAGCAGTTGGGCCTTGACGTCGTGGCGAGCCATGGTCCGCACCCGCCGTTCAAAGCCATTGAACTCGCGCAACAGCACGGCATGCACCGCCAACAGCGCTTCGGCTATCGCCTCCAAACTCGCATGTCCGATGACCAACTCCTTCACCCGCTCGGCAAACCGCTTCGGTGTCGTCTTCCCGACCTTGAGTCCGAAGCCACGCAAAGTGCCGCGTAGGCTGGCCTCGACATCGCCAAGCTTCTTCTGCAACAGCTTGCGTGCCGTGAGAACGGCTCGCGTCTCTTGCGCCCCCATCGACTTGCAATGCACCGCTCGGAACCACCCAAGCCGCATCAGCTGCGCGATCCCGCGCGCATCGTTGCGGTCGGACTTCACCGGCATGGCCTTGAACGCATCTCTCACATGCCGCGTCTCCAACAGCTCGACCGCAAGGCCGGCTTCCCGCATCGCGGCATATAGCCATTGCGATAGCGGCCCTGCCTCCAGGCCGATCCGCGCCAGGCTCAAACCCAGCGACCGCAACCACGCAATAAGCACCTCTGGCTCGCTCGCCACCTTGTCCTCCCGAACGATCTTCCCGGTCGCGTCCACAACGCAGATGCTTGAGCATTCCAATGACACGTCGATTCCTGCATAATGGTCCATGGTCGTCCCTCGATGATGCTTGGAGCGGGCGAAAGCCCGACTCCGTTGATAGACACCATCAGTTTGAGGGACGACCACCACTCTCAGCAAGCCGCTCGCGAGCGCGCCACCACATAGCGCTGTAGCGAGAGAGCGGCTTGCTGAGAGTGGCCAACGCCCGTTACCCCATCTACAGA
>Ga0209839_10001283_pt1 | contig 12971 bp, 11 predicted proteins | sample OrgsoiDNA2013050_FD_185800 | JGI IMG/M metagenome (GOLD analysis project Ga0209839, IMG submission 185800) | Permafrost soil microbial communities from the Arctic, to analyse light accelerated degradation of dissolved organic matter (DOM) -... | ecosystem: Environmental > Terrestrial > Soil >... | reverse complement strand
GGGACGTTGGGGATGACGGCGCTCGGCCTTCGCAGTATTCCAGCGGAAGTTAGCGGCGCGGCGATCTCGCTGAGCCGGCCTGGCGCCCTCGAAGCCGAACTGGCCAATGTCGATACCGGCCGGGAGTTGCGCCGCTACAGCGTTCTCCAACTTTGGATCGTAGTCCCTCTCTCGCTCATTGCCATGACTGTGCAGGGGGGAGAACCGGCACCTGACCAGTTACGAATGCTCGATGTCTTACCGCGACTATTGCCAGGGCTATCGCGCAGATAACTACGAAGCCAAGAAAAGCAGATATCCCTTTCATTTCTTGCTTCCTACTTTTACGAGCCATCCGAGGTGCCCCCTGCCAGCGATCACAGCGCTGTCCTGGGCCACTCGTCTGCCTGCCGGCGTTTCGGCGGCTTAGTCGGGTGGCTCGACGTAGGTTCCGCGCTGGGCACCGTGAACACAAGGCGTTGCTCCCGCAACTCGTTGACCGCACGTTGCCATAACCGCGTGGCCTGTTACTCGAAGCGTCCCGGCCCACGCGGCCGACGCTTCGGCTGGGATCACCATGGGCGAGCTGCCAGTTGATCAGGTAATCGGGTAATCAGGCGAGAACAGTTCGAGAGAGACCACCCGCGGGTCAAGCTCACGTATGACGGCTGGCGGCTCGTGCACCGTGCGATGATCACTGAGAGGGACGGCGAACGCGAGGTAATCGAAGCGATTTGCGCGGGTTGCTTGACCGCTTGAAAAGCTTGCATGAGCGCGCCCAGAGAGTACCCGTAGCCCCTAGGCCGACTCGACGTCCGTGCAGAGCCAGCGTGCCTGCCGTGCGGGTCGCCCTGGTGTGGCAGGCTGCGGGCCGGCTCGTTCCAGCCGGGCGGCCAGCGCCCGTGTCCGTGGCCCGAAGCCGACGACGACCGCCACTTCCACGACGTCCTCCACGGGACGCGAGGTCAGGACCCGCTGCACCCGGGGCCGCTGCCCGGCCGCGAGCAACGGGCCAAGTCGGCGGATATGGGCCCGGGCGCGTTCGGTCGTCCATGGCGTTATCTGGCTGGCAGGCCGGGAACCCGCCAGAGTCTCCGCGAGCACCTGGGCGAACTGGCTCGGCCACCGGTCACCGTCTCCGTCCGGGGTGCTCGGGGCCCGGCCGGAACGCGGACCGCCGTCGGCGTCCCCGGGGTGCTTGCGCGCCGGACCGCTGGCGTTCCTGCCGCGCCCGCTCGCCGGACTGCCGGTGTCCGTGTCGCGGCCGCTCGCCGGACTGCCGGTGTTCCTGTCGCGCCCGCTCGCCGGACCACCGGTGTCCCCGGCCCGCTCGTGCGCTGGACCCCGGCCAGTGTCCCTGGCCCGCCCGCTCGCCGGACCACCACCCTTGTCCCCAGCCTGCCTGGTACCCGCGTCCGCGTCACCGTCGCCCTCCGGCCCGGGGGCGGGCACCTCCGCGGTCGCCGGTTCCCCTCCGCTCCACATCACCGTGGGGAAGTAGCCCTCCGGTTGCGCGGGCAGTCTGCCTGGCAGCTCATCGTCGTACGGAGGCCAGGAAGGGGGTAGGTCCGCAAGGTGAATCGCTATCAGATCCGGCAACGGTCGCCCTGGGTCCGCAGCCGGGCCGGGGCGCGCAGCCGGGCTGGGGTGCGCCGTAACCTCTCCCGGTTCAAGATCCCCGGCGCCAGGCGCGTCGTCCATGGTTCCTCCGCAAATGGTGAACGCGCGCGCCGCGTGACGACAATGCTGTCAAGCACGCGCCGCCACGCTTCCTGCTCGCGCCGCCTTTGCGGCACACGCATCGTTCTACCCTCACCCAGTGACATTCCGGCCCCATCCCGCCAGGAGCACCTCTGGCGAAAATAGTAAAGTTTCTTGCATACTGGACTGGACCCGCATGAAAGGAGCCGCACACCGTTGGCCGAGACGCTGATCGCGGCCGAACGCATCGTGCCCGCCAGCCCGCCACCCCGCGGCTCCCGCGCCGCGGCTCCTCCGGATGACCCTGCGCTCACCATCTCTCCGGGGTACGTACTGGTGCGCGACGGCGTGATCGCGGAGGTCGGGCATGGGCCGCCTGGCCGCGTGCCTGACCTGCGGCTGGAGAGCGGGATCCTCGTCCCGGGATTCGTTGATCTCCAGGTGAACGGGTACTACGGCGCCGAGCTCGCCGACGTGCGCCCGGACGAGTGGCAGCTGGTCGCCTCCCGGCTGCCGGAGACCGGAACGACCGCGTTCATGCCCACGTTCATCACCGCTCCCGTGTCCCGGCTCGCTCGTGCTCTCCATGACACGCCTCCGGCGGCCACTGCCGCGGCGGGTGCCCGCAGAGCCCGGATCCTCGGCGTGCACCTGGAAGGGCCGTTCATCTCACCGCTGCGGGCCGGGGCGCACAACAAGGACTGGATGACCGATCCGTCCCCGGACGCCATTGCCGAACTGCTCGATGCCGGGGACGGAATCCTGAAGATCGTCACCCTGGCCCCCGAACTGCCCGGCGCCCTGGCCGCCATCGGCCTCCTCGCTGAAGCAGGCGTCCTGGTCAGCGTCGGCCACAGCGATGCCCGGGCCGGCCAGGTCGCGGAGGCTGCCGACGCGGGCGCCCGGATGGTGACGCACCTGTTCAACGCCCAGCGGCCGCTGCACCACCGGGAACCGGGCTTGCCGGGCCAGGCGCTGGCCGACGCCCGGCTGACCAGCGGACTGATCGCGGACGGCCATCACGTCGCGGCGCAGGTCTGCGCGATCGCCTTCGGGGCCGCCCCCGGGCGGATCTGCCTGGTCACGGACGCGGCGGCGTGCGCGGGCATGCCACCAGGGCGCTACCTGCTGGGCGGTGAGCCAATCGAGCTCCCCACCGGAGACGGCAGCCCGCCGGCCCGCGCCGATGGGACGCTGGCGGGCTCGGCGCTGCGGATGGACCTGGCCGTAACGAACATGGTCCGGGCCGGCGCGGGTCTGCCCGAGGCGGTCGCGGCCGCGACATGCATCCCGGCGGACCTTATCGGCCGACCTGAGCTGGGCCGGATCGCTCCCGGCGCCCAGGCCGACCTGACCTGGATCGGCGAAGACCCGGGCGGCGGCCTGCGGGCCCGCGCTACGTGGGTAGCCGGTGAGCTGGCCTACCGCCAAGGAACCGGCTAGGACCGCCAAGGAACCGGCTAGGACCGCCAAGGAAGCGGCCAGGACCGGCCAGGAAGCGGCCAGGACCGCCAAGGAAGCGGCCAGGACCGCCAAAACAGCGATGAGAGAGTGGTGACACGTTGACCCCGACGTCTTCGGTGACTCAGATGCGGGCGGAGATCGAAGAGCAGCCGCAGGCGCTGCGGGCCACGCTGGACGCCCTGCTGCCGCGGACCGGTGAGGTCGCCGCGCTCGGCCGCCAGACCCGCCAGGTGCTGTTCATCGCCCGCGGGACGTCGGACAACGCCGCCGTCTACGGCAGCTATCTCGTCCAGGTCCGCGCGGGTCGGCTGGCCACCCTCGCGTCGCCGTCGGTCGCCACGGCGTACCGCAGCCGACTGGACCTGTCCGGAGTACTCGCGGTGGCGCTGTCACAGTCCGGCCGGACCGAGGAGATCATCGAGACGCTCGCCTGGGCCGCGGACTGCGGGGCGCGGACCCTGGCCATCACCAACGGCGCCGGCTCACCGCTGGCCGAAGCGGCCGACGTAGCCCTGGTGACCGAGGCCGGCGTCGAGCGAGCGGTCCCGGCGACCAAGACGTTCACCACCGCGCTGGCCACGCTGGCCGTGCTGGCCATTGGCCTTGCGGCCGACACCGAAGGCGCGGAACCGCTGGACGCGGGCGAACTGCGTTCCGTACCGGACGAGATTGAGCGCCTGCTGGCCACTCTGGGTTCCCCAGCCGAGCTGGACCCGATCATCAGCGGGCTCGCCGGGGTCGGGGGCGTGGTGGTCTCTGGCCGCGGCTTCGCCTACGCCGCGGCGCTGGAGTTCGCGCTGAAGCTGAAGGAAGCCTGCTACCTGCACGCGATGGGGCTGTCGTTCGCGGACCTCCTGCACGGCCCGATCGCGGTGGTTGACGGGCGGACCCCCGCGGTCATCATGGCCGCCGGTTCCGGGCCCACCCTCGACGGCGCGGTCGCGCTGGCCGGTCGGGTGATAACCGCAGGCGCCACCGCGTACGGCATCGGGGGCGGACCGGCGCTGGCCCTGCAGTGCGCCTACGCCCTGCCCGGCCCGCGGCTGCCCGATTGGCTCGCGCCGATCGGGCTGATCACCGCGGGCCAGCTGGTCACCGAGGGGCTGGCCCGCCGTCTCGGCCTCAACCCCGACACCCCCCGTGGCCTCAGCAAGGTCACCCAGACGAACTGAGGGCCAGCTCTTCCTCCGAGGCCCCCGAAGCCCCAGAGGTCTTCGAGGCCTCCGAGGCCTCAGAGGTCTTCGAGGCCCCAGAGGCCCCAGAGCGCTCCGAAGTCTCCGAGCGCTCCGAAGTCTCCGAGCGCTCCGAATCGGCCAGCACGCCCCGGCGGCGCAGCTCCGGGCGCACGCCCTCGCCGAACCAGTAGGCCTCCTCCAGGTGCGGGTAGCCGGAGAAGATGAACTCCGGGATCCCCAGCGAGGCGTACTCCTCGATCCGGTCCGCCACCTCCGCGTGGCTGCCGACCAGAGCGGTGCCCGCGCCGCCGCGTACCAGCCCGACCCCGGCCCAAAGGTTCGGGTAGATCTCCAGGTCCGAGGCGTTGCCGTTCTCCCGGTAGTTCTGGTGCAGGGCTCGCATCCGCTGCTGGCCCACCGACTCGCTGCGCCCCAGGACCTGCTGCGCGTGTGCCACCTCGTTTGGATCGAGGTAGCTGAGCAGCTTGTCCGCCTCGGCCCAGGCTTCCCGGGCGGTGTCCCGGCTGATGACGTGCAGCCGGATCCCGAACCGCAGGATCCGGCCCTGATTCGCGGCCAGGTCCCGGATCCAGGCGATCTTGTCCGCCACCTGCGCTGGCGGCTCGCCCCAGGTCAGATAGACATCGGCGTACCGGGCCGCGATCGGGCCCGCGGCCGGGGACGACCCGCCGAAGTACACGTCGGGGCGCGGCTCCGGTGGCGTCATGACGGTGGCGCCCTCCACCTTGTAGTAGTCGCCGCTGAAATCGTACGGTGTGCCGCTCCACGCGCCGCGCACGATGGAGAGGAATTCGCCCGTGCGGGCGTACCGCTCGTCGTGCGGCAGGTGGTCGCCGAACCGGCGCTGCTCATCCGCCTGGCCGCCGGTCACCACGTTCAGCATCAGTCGGCCGCGGGAGACCCGCTGATAGGTCGCGGCCATCTGGGCCGACAACGTCGGCGAGGTCACCCCGGGCCGGAACGCGACCAGGAACTTCAGCCGCTGCGTCTCGCGGATCAGCGCCGCGGTGACCAGCCACGCGTCCTCGCAATGCGTGCCGGTGGGAGTGAGCACGCCGGTGAAGCCGTTGCGCTCGGCGGCCTGGGCGACCTGGGCCAGGTAGTCGATGTCCGGCGGCCGGATGGCGGTCGCGGCGGAGGTCTCGGCCGCGCTCGGGGCGGGCAGCCCGTCCGCCCCGAGCGGGACGCTGTGCCCGCGGCCGACGATCGACCGCCCGTCGCCGGACGTGGGCAGGAACCAGTGGAACGTCAGGCTCACGACGACCCCCCCGGCACGGCGTCGTTGTAGGTGGTCACGGTGTACTTGGCCATGTTCACGCTGTTCGGGATCAGGCCGGCTTTGTAGAAGGCGGTCACGAGCTGCTGCTCAGCGGAGATGACGCCGCTGGTAATCGCGACCGGCTTGTTGATGTCGTCCTTGGACGCCTGCGTCATGACGGTGCTGGGCAGCCCCGTCGCGTCGCCCCAGAGCGTGGCCCAGGTGCCGATGTGCGTCCCCGACCAGTCGTAAGCCTGGTTCAGGAGCGTGAGGTAGTCCTTGATCGCGGCGGCCTTGGCCGGGTTGTCCAGCGCGGCCTTCGAGGCCACCTCGAAGGAGTAGGGGGAGCCGTAGCCGTCCCCGTTGACCAGGATCCGGGCGTGGTCCTGGATGGTGACCTGCTCGACGTACGGCGACCAGATGTCCCAGGCGTCGACGTGTCCGGAGTTGAACGCGGCCAGGGCGTCGGCGGGCTGCAGGTACTCCAGCGTCACCTGCTTGGTGGTCAGGCCGGCCTTGTTGAGCACGGTCAGCAGGTGGTAGTCGGCCGAGCTGCCCTGGGCCACCGCGATCTTCTTGCCCTTCAGCTGGGAGATCGAGGTGATCGGGGAGTTCTTCGGTACCACGATCGCGGCGGCGGCCCCAGGGCTGATCCGGGCCCCCGCGATGGCTATCGGCTCGTTGCCGCTGGCGGCGAAGACCGGCGGGGCGTCGCCCACGCCGCCGATGTCGACCGAGCCGGAGCCCATGGCCTGCAACATGGGCGGCCCGGAGGTGAAGTCGCTCCAGCTGGCCTTGAACGGCAGCTTCTTGATCAGCCCGGAAGCCTGCAGCAGCGCCTCCGCGCCGGTGCCCTTCTGGTCGCCGATGTTGAGCGTCACCGACGAGACGTTCACCGCTCCGGCCGATGCCTTGCCCGACGCGGAAGAGCTGGACGCCGAGCTGGATGACGACGATGAGCAGGCCGCCACCGCGAGCACGGCCGCGGTCCCGGCCGCGGCGAGCAGCACGCGTCCACGTCTGGCCCGGGCTGAAGTGATCATTTTTATCTGGTTCCCCGTTCTCTTCGGCAGCTTTTATGAGGCCACTTGGTCAGTCCACTTGGTCAGTCCACGTCGAGGGTGTCCACGTCGAGGGTGTCCACGTCGCGGGTGGCCACGCCCAGCTCAGTGAGCAGGCGAATACGCAGGGCCACCAGGTCCGGGTGGTCCCGGTCCCGGGGCCGGTCCACGGTGATGGTGGCCGAGTGCGCGATCTGGCCGTCGGCCAGCACCAGCACCCGGTCGGCCAGCGCGAGCGCCTCGTCCACGTCGTGCGTGACCAGCAGCACGGCCGGCTGGTGCCGCTCCCACAGCGACAGCACCAGGCCGTGCATGCTGATCCGGGTCAGCGCGTCCAGCGCGCTGAACGGCTCGTCCAGCAGCAACAGGCCGGGGTCCCGCACCAGGGCGCGGGCCAAGGCCGCGCGCTGGGCTTCGCCGCCGGACAGCGTGAGCGGCCACGCGTCGGCGCGCGCCGCGAGCCCGGTTTCTTCCAGTGCTGAACGGGCCACGCCGCGAGGATCACTCGTGCGGAGCCCCAGACTCACGTTGGCCCACACCTTCTTCCAGGGGACCAGCCTGGGTTCCTGGAAGACCACCGCCACCGGTGCGGTGACTTCCAGTTCGCCCGACACGCCCTGGTCCAGCCCGGCCAGGGCCCGCAGCAGAGTGGACTTGCCGGTCCCGCTGCGCCCGATCATGGCCACGAACTCGCCCCGCTGGATATCCAGGTCCAGGTCGTCGAGGACGACATGATCGCTGAAGGAGCGGCTGAGGCCGCGGGTGCGGGCGACCGGGCTCGCTGAGCTCTCTGGGCCCGGCTTCTCCGGATTTCGTTCGGCCGCTACGCCTCCAGAATTCCGCGTCGCCACGTGAGAGCCCTCCTCTCGATGAGCCGCACGATGTAGTCGGTGAGCAGCCCGAGGATCAGGTAGACGAACAGCGCCACGAAGATCACGTTCTGCTGGAGGAAGGTCTCGCCCTGGTTGATGATGTAGCCGAGCCCGGCGCTGGCATTGATCTGCTCGGCCACCACCAGAGCCAGCCAGGCCACGCCGAGGCTCTGCCGCAGGCCGACCAGGATCATGGGCAGCGCGCCGGGCAGCACGATGTCACGGATCATCTCGCTCCGGCGCAGTCCGAGGACCTTGCCCAGCTCGGCGAGCTTGCCGTCCACACCGCGAATACCGGCGAACGTGTTGAGGTACAGCGGGATGGCCGCACCCAGCGCGATGAGCGTGATTTTCGGCGCCTCGCCGATCCCGAACCACACGATGAACACCGGAATCAGGCCGAACAGCGGCAGCGTCCGCAGCGCCTGCATGATCGGGTCCACCGTGTTCTCACCGAATCGGCTGAGCCCCGCAACGATGGCCAGCACGAGGCCGAAGCCACCCCCGATCGCGAAGCCGATCGCCACCCGCTCCAGCGAGATGGCCATCGCGCCCTGCAGCGTGCCGTAGGTCGGGGAGCTGGTCGTGATCAGGTGGACCGCGGTGCTCCACAGCGTGGTCAGCGAGGGCAGCTTCTGCGCGGAGACCACGCCGGTCGTGCTGATGATCTGCCAGATCGCGAGGACCGCGATGGGGCTGATCAGGCGCAACCAGCCTTTATGCCGCCAGCCGCGGCCGGTCCTGGTCCGCGACGCGGCGGTGACGCCGGCGATGGGCAGGCCACCCGGACCGGACGTCGACTCCGGCGGGCTGTCTTCCCTGGTCGTGTGCGTCCGGGTGGATACCGGCACGGTGGCACCTCTTCCGGGCTGAATCGGAGCGGCGTCACCCATCGTGGGTGATCATTCCTATCAAGTCAATGGGAGTTATAGGAAATATAGAGCAGATCTGCTCTGGCTTACGATCGGGGACGTGCCCTCTGAGCCTGAAGACCTGCGCGGCGTCATCATCGACTGGGCCGGCGTGCTGACCAATCCGCTCCGGAGAACGGTGCGAGCCTGGGCGGACGCCGAAGGCATCGACTGGGACAGCTACGCCGCGTGCATGCGTGGCTGGCTGGATGACGCCTACCACGCGGACGCCGTCGGCAACCCGGTGCACGCACTGGAGCGGGGCGAGTGCACCGTCGAGGAGTTCGAGCAGATCCTCGCCGCCCGCCTGCTCCGGCTGGACGGCGGGACGGTCCCGGCCCCCGGCCTGCTGGGGCGGATGTTCGCGGCCAGCCTGACCGTGCCCGTGATGTACGACATGCTGCGCCAGCTCCGCGCGGCCGGGATCCGCACCTGCCTGCTGTCCAACTCCTGGGGGCCGGGCGGCTACCCCCGCGAGGACTTCCCGGAACTGTTCGACGCCGTCGTCATCTCGCACGAGGTGGGCATGCGCAAGCCGGAGCGCCGGATCTTCCTGCACGCCGCCGAGCTGATCGGGCTGCCGCCGAGCCAGTGCGTGTTCATCGACGACATCGAGGCGAACGTGACCGCGGCGGGGGAGTGCGGCATGACCGCCATCTGGCACGAGGATCCGGCCCGCACCGCCGGGCGCCTGTCCGAACTGCTGGGTGTTTCGCTGGCCGCCTAACACGCCGTGGGCTGCGGCGCTAGCCTAGGGCGCCATGGCGGAGTACCCGAAGGCCTCCAGCGCGGGCCGTTCGGCCAACATGCGCGCGATCCGCCGGACCGACACCAAGCCCGAGCTGGCGCTGCGCCGGGCGCTGCACCGGATGGGCTACCGCTTCCGCAAGGACCACCGTCTCGACCTGGACGGCGGCCGGAAGGTACGGCCCGACATCGCGTTCACCGCGCGGAAGGTCGCGGTCTTCGTGGACGGTTGTTTCTGGCACGCCTGCCCCGATCACGGCTCCCGGCCGTCGGTCAACCGGGGCTACTGGAACCCGAAGCTGGCCCGCAACGTGGAACGGGACCGGATGGCTGATTCGGCGCTGGAGCTGGCCGGCTGGCGGGTCGTCCGGCTGTGGGAGCACGTCCCGCTGGAGGACGCCGTCGCCGCCGTCATCACCGCGCTCGGCCGCCCGGGCCAGCCTGCCCAGCCCGGCGGGCCTGCGCAGCCCAGCGAGACCCGCGAACCGTTGTTGTAACGGCCATGCCAAGGTACGGCCTAAATTCGGGCCTGCCCCGTCCTGACCTGTCACACTCGTGATCAACCGCAGCATCACGAGGGACTCATGCGCGTATACCTGCCGTCAACACTGCCGGTGCTCACCGCCGCGCTCAAGGCCGGGGAGATCGGGCCCGCCCCACAGCCGGGCTTTGCCGTCACACCCGCGCTGCGCGAGGGTTACGCCACTGGCGACCTGGAGGAACTCGAGTACATCGCGCTGCTGGAGGCGGCCCGCGCGTCGCTACGACTGCTGGCCGACGACCCCGCTACGCCGCCGCGCCGGGTGGTGCTCGTCGCGGAGGTTGCCGACGACGACATCGGCTGGTCCGGCGATCACGGCCGTCCGGCCGCGGTCCAGGTGCTGAGCGCCGTCCCGTTCGCCGACGTCGCGGCGGGCCACGTCGACGACCCGGATGCGGTCCGCGACGTGCGAGCCGCAGCCGCCGCCGTCCCGGCCGCCGACGATGGCGACGATGACGCCCGGTTCACCGTGGACGGCGCCGAAGGTCATGAGCTTCTCTGGTACGCCACCCAGGAGCTGCACGTTCTCTTCGAGTGAACCTGGCGAGGTAGCCTCCCAGCATCCGCAACAGTAACAGGGAGTACCCCGTCATGGATGCCGTCACCACCGTGCCGGTCCCGGCCAACGAGCCGGTCCGGACTTACCAGCGTGGAAGCCACGAACGGACCGCGCTGGAGAAGAAGATCAAGCAGCTTGCCGGGGAACAGGCCGAGCTGTCCATGACCATCGGCGGCCAGACCCGAATGGGCGGCGGCGGCCGGATCGAGGTGGTCCAGCCGCACAACCACCGGCACGTCCTCGGGCAGTTCGGCAACGCCACGGACGAAGACGTGACCGCGGCGATCGCCGCGGCACGCGCCGCGGCCCCGGGCTGGCGGGCGCTGTCCTTCGACGACCGGGCCACGGTCTTCCTGCGCGCGGCCGACCTGCTGGCCGGCCCCTGGCGCGCGACGCTGAACGCGGCCACCGTGCTCGGCCAGTCGAAATCGCCCTACCAGGCTGAGATCGACGCCGCCTGCGAGCTCATCGACTTCTTCCGGTTCAACGTGGGTTACGCCCGGCAGATCCTGGCCGAGCAGCCGCAGTCCGCCCCGGGCGCGTGGAACCGGATGGAGTACCGGCCGCTGGAGGGGTTCGTCGTCGCGATCACCCCGTTCAACTTCACCTCGATCGCCGCCAACCTGCCGACCGCGCCCGCGCTGATGGGCAACGTGGTCATCTGGAAGCCGTCACCCACCCAGCAGCTGGCCGCCCACTACACGATGCGGCTGCTGGAGGCGGCCGGCCTGCCGCCCGGAGTGATCAACATGGTCACCGGGGACGGCCAGGCGGTGTCCCGGGTGGCGCTCCCGCACCCCGATTTGGCGGGCATCCACTTCACCGGCTCGACCGCGACATTCCAGCACCTATGGCGCACGGTCGGCGAGAACATCACCGGCTACCGCGGCTACCCGCGGCTCGTGGGCGAGACCGGCGGCAAGGACTTCGTGGTCGTGCACCCCTCGGTCGATGAGGACATCCTGGCCACGACGCTGATCCGCGGCTCATATGAGTACCAGGGCCAGAAGTGCTCCGCCTCGTCCCGGGCCTACGTGCCCCGGTCGATGTGGGAGCGCCGCCGCGACGACTTCGTCGACCAGGTCGAGTCGCTGACCGTGGGGGATGTCTCCGCCGACCTGTCCCTGTTCATGGGGGCGGTGATCGACGCCCGGGCGCTGGCCAAGCACGCCGCCGCCTTCGAGCGGGCCCGTAACCGTCCCGCGGTCACAGTGCTGACCGGCGGCCGGACCGACGACCGGGAGGGCTATTTCGTGTCGCCCACCGTGCTGGAGTGCACCGACCCGGCCGACGAGGTGTTCCGCACCGAATACTTCGGGCCGATCCTGGCCGTCTACCCGTACCCGGACGAGGACTACGCGGACATGCTGGCGCAGGCGGCCGACGTTGCGCCGTACGCGCTGACCGGGGCGATCCTGGCCCAGGACCGGTCCGCGATCAGCGAGGCGGCCGAGCGGCTCCGGTTCTCCGCCGGGAACTTCTACATCAACGACAAGCCCACCGGGGCGGTGGTCGGCCAGCAGCCGTTCGGCGGCGCGCGGGCCAGCGGCACCAACGACAAGGCCGGTTCGGTGTTCAACCTCATCCGCTGGACCAGTCCGCGCTCGATCAAGGAGCTGTTCGTGCCGCCCACGGACTACCGTTATCCCCACATGGGCTGACGGACATCAGGCGTCGCCGCAGGTCACGGGATGAAAATCGGTAGGCCGGGAGCCTAGCCAGGGAGCCTAACGCCCTAGGAACTGCTAGCGTCGCCGAAGATGGCGTCCATCGCGGTTGCCACTGCGGTGACCTCGTCCGCGATCTGATGCCGGTATGTCGTCTTGGTGACCGTCGAGTTGACGTGCCCGACGGCGTCGGCGATGTCCTCGATGCTCACGCCTGAGGCGGACAGGACCGAAACGAACGTGTGCCGCTGTTCCCGTGGCGTCCAGTTCTTCCCGATGCCGGCGCGGTCGCACAGGATGATGAAGTATTTTCGTACATCCTGCGGCCATCTAGGGGCGCCAGCGTCATCGCAGAACACGATCCCGAGGCCGCGAACGTCGTACAGCTCGCCGAGCTGGAGTCTCTTCGCCGCCTGGTCCCTGCGCAGCGCCTGGAGGGCCGTCGCCACATGCCGGGGCATCCTGATCGTGCGCCTGGACCGCTCCGTCTTCAGCTCCTCCAGGACAAGCCGCCGCTTCCCGGTCTCCGCATCCGGCAGCGCCTTGAGGCACTTACGTACCCTGATCACGCCTGCCCTGAAATCAACGTCCTCCCATCGGAGCCCTAGCAGTTCGCCGGGCCTCAGGCCGCACATAAGCGCAGTCACGATGTAGGCACGCCACCACGTATTCAGTTTGAGGCTAAGCAGGGCGCGCATCTGGGGAAGCGTCATCGACTTCGATTGCCTGCGGGGGCCAGCGGGGATCTCGGCCAGTTCTGCCACGTTCCGGAGAATCCGGCCGTCCCGCTGAGCGCGCCGGATGGCAAGACGCAGCAGCGAACGCGTGCGGCGCATGGTGTCGGCGGCGTACCCGCCGGCCGCCATGCCCTCGAGCAGCCGCTCCACCTGAGTGACGGTAAGCCGGGCGACCTTGATCTTCCCGAGCTTCGCGATGAGGCGGTCAGCATGGAGCTGGTTTTGCTGCAAGGTAAGCGGGCTTTTCCACCTTGCCAGGGGATGCGCCATTAGATCGT
>Ga0209839_10001282_pt1 | contig 12973 bp, 12 predicted proteins | sample OrgsoiDNA2013050_FD_185800 | JGI IMG/M metagenome (GOLD analysis project Ga0209839, IMG submission 185800) | Permafrost soil microbial communities from the Arctic, to analyse light accelerated degradation of dissolved organic matter (DOM) -... | ecosystem: Environmental > Terrestrial > Soil >... | reverse complement strand
CGGGCCCCATCGTGTCTCTTGTCCTGGCCATGACCGGGCGCAAGACAGCAGATGACGACCTGACCGGCGATGGCGTGACGGCGCTACGGGCCCGCGCCTAGATCCGGTCTTCGCACATGGGATTTCACTTCGTGAGCCAGCGGGGCCGGCTGATGTCGATTTCGAGGAGGTCGAGTAGCTGGGCCTGGACGCCGGCGGGTTTGGGGATCATGGCGGGGTTGCCGTCGTGGGCGGGGATCAGGCGCAGGTCCGAGAGGGTCATGAAAATCGTTCTGCCGGTGGGTCTGGCGGGGGTGAGGCGGTAGCCGGGCAGGCCGGTCATCGTCTCGCCGTGGGGGGCCAGGGCCTTTCGGACCTGCCGTTCGATCAGGCAGAAGATCAGCAGGGCCAGGCAGATCACGGTGATCAGCGCGGCGATGCGGCGGCTGGTCTTGAGGAACAGGGGGGTGACCGCGAGGGGGCCCTTGAACTCGCCGTAGCGGCGTTCCACCACGTGCTGGCCCTTGTAGCGGAGGAAGACCTCAGCCGGGCTGGCCTGGCTGGGTGCCAGGTTGGTCAGCAGGGCGTACCAGCCGTCGGCGGCGGCGTCGGCGTCGATGGCGGCCTGGTCGAAGTGCCAGGACAGGACTGGTTTGCCGGTGGCGTCGCAGGTGATCACGCTGCGCAGGTAGGTCCTCACGCGGCGCTTGGCGGCGATTGTCCCGGCGCGGGCGGCGACGGCGTCGGTGGTGGGGTGAAACCGGGTTCCGGCGGTGCGCACCAGCCGGTCCAGCTCCTCAGCGGCCGTGGCGAGTTTGCGGGCGCGGGCTTTGGCCTGTCCTTCGGCGTTTGCCGGGGAGTAGACCAGGATCCGGCGCAGGTGCACCGGCGGGCCGGTCTTGCGCGGGCCGTGCAGGTCCATCCCGCCGTCTTCGAGCACCCGGTAGCTGCCGCGGGCGGCGGCGGGCTTGCTGGCATCTCGCGCGGGGGCGTAGTCCACCGCCGTACCGGCTCCCGCTGGCAGCGCGGCGAACAACCCGGCCGGGACCCGCGATGCGGCCAGCGGCGCGACGAAACCCACCCCCTCGGCATTCATCGCCGCCGCGTTCGTGTAGGAGATCAGCTTCGAATCGCCCACCAGCAGGAACGGCCGCGGCCCGGCGATCTGCTTCAGCGCGGTCATCGCCCCGACGACCTGGGACACCTCCGCGGCCCCGCCGCTATAGGGGCGGTGAAAGACCGGGATCCCCCCGTCCCCGCTGACCGCCAGCCCCGTCTGGATCTGCTTCAGATCCGGCCTGCGGTCCTTGGGATGCCCCCACCGCGGCGCCGGGTACTCCGGATCAGCCTCCGGGTAGGCGCCATACAGCGAGATCGACGTCAGGTCCCAGTGCAGCCGGGACACGTCCACGCCGAACTCAGTGACCGCCGCCGCCCCCACCCCGCCCGCGATCGCCTCCAGCTGCGGCGCGACCGCGTCCAGCGCCCGGGCGATCCGGTCATCGTTGAGCAGCTCCGGCGCGATGCCATAGGCCTCCTCCACCGCCATCGCCGCCGCCCACTCGTGCACCCGGAGCATCGGCGCCGGCGCGGTCAGCCGGTTCGCCACCAGCGCCTCGATCACCTCACCGTGGGTGATCCAGGCCACCGGGCGGACCGGGCACAGCTCATCAACGATCTCCGCGATCCGCAGCCGCCGCCCGAACTCCGCCACCACCGGCAGCGCCCCCAGCCGCTTTTCCAGCACCCGGACCACCGCGATCTCCGCCCGCGCCCGCTCACGCCCCCGCCCCGTCCTTACCATCCCACCCATACCAGACATCAACCAGCAACCAGGCAACCTATTCCACATAGGGCGCTCAAGGCCGCAAACGAGCCAGCAACCAGCCCATCACCCCCCAACCCGCATCTAACCCCATGTGCGAAGAGCGGGCCTAGACGCCGCGGCACTGGCCGATTGGCGATGCTTGTGGAAAACTACTCGGTAGACCCTGTGCATAACTGGCACGTCCTGAGCGGCCAGCGGCATAGGTCGCGGCCGGACGCAGCGTAGCTCCGGCCAAGGGGGTAGTGACCTTGCGTACCTATATGATGTCGCTAGGCGCAGCGGCCGGGCTGCTGGCGTTCTGCATCACCGCCGCACCAGGCGCGTCGGCCCAGGGAGTGGGCGGAGTACCGCCGCCGGCCGGGGTGGTATCGGCCACCCCCGTCACTAATACGCCGCACCTGAGGGCCACCAACGACAACCCGACCCAGCAGATCCGTCAGCTGGTGCAGTGCGGCAGCACGATGTACGCGGTCGGTACCTTCAACCAGATCGTCCAGGGCAGCACCAGCTACACCCGCAACAACATCGTCAGCTTCGGCGTCACCGCGCCCTACACGGTGACCTCGTGGGCGCCCAACGTCAACGGGGTGGTCAACTCGATCACCTTCAGCGGCGGCAACTGCGCGGACGCCTACATCGGCGGCAGCTTCAGCTCGGTCAACGGCACGAGCGTCCAGAACATCGCCGAGATCAGCACGACCACGGGCAATGTCGTCAGCACGTTCGGGCATAGCGCCAGCAGCCAGGTCGAGACGCTGCTCGGCGTCGACGGGCACATCCTGACGGGCGGCTACTTCACCTCCATCAACGGCAGCACCGCCGACCGCTTCTTCGCCAGCCTGAACCCCGCGACCGGCAAGGACGACGGTTTCCTGAAGCTGAACATCTCAGGGAACTACAACTTCCCCGGCGTATCCGGCAACGGGACCAGGGTGTACAACCAGTCGCTGTCGCACGGGGGCCAGCTTGATCTGGTCATGGGAGACTTCACCTCGGTGGGCGGGCTGGGCCGGCAGCAGATCTTCATGCTGAACCTGGCCACGAGCCCGGCCAAGGTCACCGGCTGGAGCTCCCCGCAATTTGACGGCAGCCAGGGCGAGGCGACCCCGTCCAATCCCACCCACGGGTATCCCTACGAGTGCGCCACGGTGGAGCCGTTCTACGTCAAGGCCGCGGGCTGGTCACCGAACGACTCCGTGGTTTACATCGGGACCACCGGCTACCACCCGAACGGCTGGCCGACCGGGCAGACACCGCGGAACGGGCTCTGCGACGTGGCCGCGGCGTTCCCGGCCACCCAGTCCGAGGTGCTGTCCACCTGGATCAACTACACGGGCTGCGACTCGCTGTACGCGGTAGCGGCCGATAACAACGCCGCGTACTTCGCCGGGCATGAGCGGTTCTCGATGAATTCCGACGACTGCGACGCGCTGGGTCCGGGCGGCTACAACGCCCCGGGCCTCGAGGGCCTGCAGCCCAGCACCGGGGACCTGTACGTGAACTCGGCGGGCACGGCCGGCTACTACAGCCGCGATCGCGGGCTCGGCGCGGACGACATGCTGCTGACCAGCGCGGGCCTGTGGATCGCCAGCGACAACTTCGAAGGCAGCCAGATGTGCGGCGGCGTGGAGAACCTGGCGGGCATCTGCTTCCTGCCCTACGGCTAGCTTGCGTCGAGCGGGTGGCGGGGCGGGAGGGGCCGCGGCGTGGTCACGACCCGTTCGCGATGCCCCGGGGGTCGAAGGCCACCCTGATCCTGGTGATCTTGCCGTCCTGGACGCGCATCCAGTTCGCGACCGGAACCGGGTCCGCCAGGCTGGTGGCCAGGTCGAACCAGGTCAGCACGTCGGATCCGTCGTCGAAGACCTTGCGGACCTCGATGCCGGTCATGATCCGCGAGATGCCTTCCAGGCCGCGCTGACATCCGTCGGCCCCGCTGACCTGGCCGAGCGGCCCGGCGAAGTCCACGTCGTCGGCGAGTACCGAACGAAGCCGGGCGAAGTCACGGGCCTGCCAGGCCTCGAAATAGGTAGCGGCTGCGGCTGAGGCGTCAGACATGGCACCATCCTTTCTGTGGGTTGCATGTCTTCAGCGTGCCGGAACGTGATCTAGAAGTCCAAGAAATGTTCATTATCCAAACCGGAAGCATTAGTTATAGGGGCTGGTAGAGGGGTGGATTCCGTGGTTTCCTACGGCACGCTGCATGCGGAAGACGAGCCCGCCAGAACGGGTCCGTTTGTGGTGTACTTCGAGCTGGCGCTGGCTGCTACGGCCGATGAGGTCTGGTCGGCGCTGACCGAGGCCGACGGGCTGAACCGGTGGTTTCCCCAGGACGTCCAGGTCGCCCTGCAGCCCGAGGGGAAGATGCGCTTCTGCTACCCCAAGGGTCAGCAGGACGAGGACGGTACGTTCTTCGAGGGCCGGGTGCTTGAGGTCGAGCCTGAGCGTGTCTTCGCCTTCGACTGGGGCACCGATGTGCTCCGCTGCGAGCTGCGGCCCAGCCGGGACGGCTGCCTGCTGATCTTCACCGACACCTTCGCCGAACTGGGCAAGGCCGCCCGTGACGCCGCGGGCTGGCACGTGTGCCTGGAAGCGCTCGAGGCGTACCTGGACGAAACCGCGCCGCCGCCGGCTGGCCGCTGGCAGCAGGTCTATCCCGGCTACGTGGAGCGGTTCGGTCCGGAGGCCGCCACGATCGGCCCGCCCGCCGGAATGTGACGCCCGGATGTAAGTGCTGGCGTCCCAGGGTGCGCCGGTAGCGGACTTCTTGGACGCCGCCGAGACGCTCGAGCAGGTTGGTAGCGCCGTCCGGCGCGAATCCGGCCCGCTCGTAGAACCTGCGGGCCCGGGTGTTGTCCCGCAGCACCCACAGCACGATGACCTGATACGCCGCCGTGGCGGTCCGGGCCAGCGTCCGCTCCATGAGCGCCCGGCCGGTGCCGGCCGACCACCAGGCCGGGTGGACATACAGCGCGTAGAGTTCGGCGATCTGGCCGCCCCGGCCCGCCTCGGTCAGCGGATGCGGCCACGGCTCGGTCAGCACGTTCGTTTCCGGGCCGAAGGAGGCGTAGCCGACGATGCCGGGCCCGGCCGGAACCCGTAGACCCCCTGCACCCGGTGATCGCGGCGCGTCCTGCTCCCCCGCCTCAGCGACGATGATCTTCTGCCACGGCCGGGTCCGGTACGACTGCCGCACCCGCGCGCCGTCATCGGGCGCGGTGACGCGGTCGATGACCTCGCGGGAGATGATGCCCTCGTAGGCGGCGACCCAGCCTTCCCGCTGCACCGCCGCGATCTGCGCCGCGTCCGCGGCCGAACCCGCTCGGATCACCACCACCCGGACACGCTAGCGAATTCCCGAGCCCGCTAGCGAATTCGCAGCGCCAGGAAGAAATCCACCTGGTCATCCAGCGAGGACAGATCGCGTCCGGTGAGCTCCTCGATCCGCCTGATCCGGTACCGCACGGTATTGACGTGCACGTACATCGTCGTGGCGCAGACGTTCCAGGAACCGGAGCAGGCCAGGAATTCTCGCAGCGTGGGCAGCAGCTCGGCCCGGTGCCGCTGGTCGTAGGCCACCAGCGGGCCGAGCATGCGCTGGCGGAAGGACCGCAGCACGCTGCCAGGGACGGTGGCGAGCAAGAGCTCGTGCGAGGCCACCTCATCCGAGGTCACGATCGTGATGGCCGCCTCTGAGCGCAGCGCGGCGAGCCGCCGCGCGCTGCTCGCCTCGTGCAGCGCGCCGGACAGCGCGACCACCCCGGTGGCGGGCGCGCTGACGCCGACGCTGAGCCTGACCCGGGAGCGATCGGCCTCCACGGCCGGCCGGGCCTCCCGCATCCGGTCCGCGAACACGCGGGCGGCCGAGCCGCCGTCGGCGGGGTCAGGTTCGGTTCCTGGCGGCAGCGGGACGAGCACGATGATCTCGTCGCCGAGCGGTCCGACGAGCGTTCCCTCCGCCAGCGGCAGGGCCAGTTCCTCGGCCAGCTCATGCCGCCAGCGATCGGTGTCCGGGCCGGCCACCCGGTCCGCCTGCGCGCACATCGCGGCGACGAGATAACGACCGTCGGGTGGCAGTCCCACCGCCCGCATGAGGGAGGCGATCTCGACCGGGGCGGCCCCTTCCGCTCCTCCGGACGCGAGCATGGTGATGATCGCCTCGGCCAGCTTGCGGTCCCCGGTGCGGCTGGCATCGAGCCTGGCCTGCTCGATCGCCACGTCCGCAGCGAGTTCAGCGACGGATTCACGCAGTTCGTGCGGCCAGCCTTGCTCTCGTCCGGCGCAGGCCAGGAACCAGCTGGTGATGCGCGGCTCGCCGCCCACGCCGAACAGCGAGTACTCCTCGGTGCCGCCCGCCAGCCCTTTCACCTCGGTCACGGCCGGCAGCCGGTCCGCCTTGAGGAACTCGCACGCCAGCCCGAGCGCGACCGGCCTGGGCAGGGACGCCCCGGTGCCGCCCACCACCCGGCCCATCGGGGTCAGCAGCCAGCACTCGGCGCCGATCTCGCGGCCTATCAGGCGGAACATCGCGTCCAGGCCCGCCCCCCGCGCCACCGCGGACAGCAGCAGCCTGCGCCGCCCGAGCACCCGGGTCATGGCGGTCGCCCGGTCTCCGTTCAGCCGCCGCCCCACCTCCTCGGTGACCACGGCGAACGAGGTCTCGGGCGGCACCGCGAGCAGGGTGACGCCGTGCCGTCCGCACGCCTGGATGACCTCGGGCGGCACCTGGCCCAGGGCCTCTCCGGCCCCGAGAACCGCGGTTCCCGCCCTGGCCAGGACGGTCACGAACCGCTCGGCGTCGCCGGGCTCGCGGCACCACATCATGCCGGTCAGGACCAGGTCCCCTGCGGTCAGGTAGCGTCCGGGATCGGGCAGGTCAGTGGTGTACACGTGGTTGATCGCGCGGTCCAGGCCGGTGACGTCCGTCAGCAGCCTGAGACCGAGACCCGGCACGTCGAGCAGGTCCCGTACGCGCAAGGAATCACCTCCAGGTGATGAAGCGTTCCCGCGCACCATAGCTGGCCATTGTTTAGCGAAAGCTACAAAATGACGTGAGTCAGGTAACCTCTGTTCGTGGCTAGGCGGCTACCGACGTTCGGCCGGCCCTGATTGGATGCTCGCATGGCCAACTCCAGCCCGCGGGCGTCCACGCTGGCCGCCTTCGACGCGGCCCCGCCCGAGGTCGCCGAGCGTGATGTCCTCACCTGCTGTGCCAGCCGGGCCTTCGCGAAGGCGATCGCCGCCGGGCGCCCCTACCGTGAACCGGCAGCCCTCGACGCTGCCGTGGACGCTGCGTTCGCGGCCTTGAGCTGGGACGATATCGTCGAGGGCATGAGCGCGCACCCGCCGATCGGCGACCGGGCCGCCCGGGGCGGGCCGTCGGGCTGGTCGGCGGCGGAGCAGTCAGGCGCGGCGGCGGCCAGCGACGCGGTGCGGCAGGGCCTGGCGGACGGCAACCTCGCCTACGAGGAGCGCTTCGGGCATGTCTTCCTGATCTGCGCCACCGGCCTGTCCGGGCCGCAGATGCTGGCGCGGCTGAGGGCCCGACTTGACCATGACGACAACACCGAACGGGCCGTGGTGCGTCACGAACTGCTGAAGATAACGCACCTGCGGATGGCGAAGCTGCTGAGCCGATGACCCTGTCCACGCATGTGCTCGACGCGACGACCGGACGTCCAGCGGCCGGCCTCCAGATCCGGCTCGAGCGCGCCGGCGATGACGGGTGGGTACCGGCGGGAGCGGGAATGACCGGCCCCGACGGGCGGCTGCGCCTGCCCGGCGACGCCGCAGCCGCCACCTTGCCTGGCGGGGTCTACCGCATCACCTTCGGCAGCGGAGCGTACTTCACCGCGCGCGGAGCGGCCACGTTCTACCCGGAGGTCTCGGTCACCTTCGAGATCACCGAGCCGGACGAGCACTATCACGTGCCGCTGCTGCTCAGCCCGTTCGCCTATTCCACCTACCGGGGGAGCTGAGCCATGGCCATCGTGCTGGGCGCCAACCAGTACGGGAAGGCGGAGATACGCTTCCTGCACGTGCGCCGCGACGGCGATCAGCCGGCCCCGGATGCCATCACGGACCTGAACGTCAGCGTCACGCTGGCCGGTGAGCTGACCGCGACCCACCTGTCCGGTGACAACTCGGCGGTGCTGACGACCGATGCGCAGAAGAACACCGTGTACGCGTTCGCCCAGGAGCACGGCGTCGGCGCCATCGAGGATTTCGCGCTGCTGCTGGCCCGGCATTTCGTCGCGTCGCAGGCGGCGATTTCCTTCGCCCGGGTCACCGTGGAGCAGTATCCCTGGGAACGGCTCGACGGCCATGCCTTCGTCCGGTCAGGCCGGGAGATCAGGACCGCGACGGTCAGCCATGACGGCACGGACTCCTGGGTGGTCAGCGGGCTGCGCGACCTGACCGTGCTCAAGTCGGCCGGGTCGGAGTTCTGGGGGTTCGCCCGGGACCGCTACACCACGCTGGCCGAGACCTCGGACCGGATCCTGGCGACCGCGGTGGAGGCCCGGTGGCGGCACGCCCGGCCGGAGGCCGCGGGAGGAGAGCCCGGATGGGCGGAGTCCTACGGCGCGGCACGGGAGGCGATGCTGGCGGCGTTCGCCGGCACGCACAGCTACTCGCTGCAGCAGACGCTGTTCGCCATGGGCCAGCGGGTGCTCGCCGCCCGGCCCGAGATCGCCGAGATCAGGCTGGCGCTGCCGAACAAGCACCACTTCGACGTCGACATGTCGCCGTTCGGCCTGCCCAGCTCCGGCGAGGTGTTCTACGTCTCGGACCGGCCCTACGGGCTCATCGAGGGCACGATCACCCGCGACGACGCCCCGCCCGCAGGGAAAGCCTGGTAGCGGGGCGATGGACTTCCTGCAGCCCGGCTCGCTCGCCGGGGCGCTCGCGGCCAAGGCCGAGCGGCCCGGTGCGGTGCCTATCGCGGGCGGAACCGACGTCATGGTCGAGATCAACTTCGACACGCGGCGGCCGGAGGCCCTGCTCGACCTGAACCGGGTACCCGAACTGGCCTCCTGGGAGCCGGACGGCGGGCAGGTCCGCCTCGGCGCCTGCCTGACCTACGCCCGGCTCATCGCCGAGCTCGGCACTTTGCTGCCCGGCCTGGCGATGGCCGCCCGGACCATCGGATCCCCGCAGATCCGCAACCGCGGCACGATCGGCGGCAACCTCGGCGCGGCCTCCCCGGCCGGGGACTGCCACCCGGTCCTGCTGGCCACCGGGGCGGCCGTGCAGGTCGCGTCCGTCCGGGGCGCCCGGCTGATCCCGGCGGAGGATTTCTACCTGGGCCCCAAGCGCAGCACGCTGGCGGCGGACGAGCTGATCACCGCGGTGCTTGTCCCGCTCGCCCGCGGGCCCCAGCAGTTCGCCAAGATCGGCTCGAGGAACGCGATGGTCATCGCGGTCTGCGCGTTCGCGCTTGACCTGCGGCCGGATACCGCGGCGGGGGTGGGGACAGGTATCGGCTCGGCGGGCCCGACTCCGCTGCGGGCCCGCGCCGCCGAGGAATTCCTGGCCGGGGCGCTGGCCGAATCGGGCCTGTGGGCATCGGCCGCCCCGCTGCCGGACTCGGTGGCCGTCCGGTTCGGCGAGCTGGTGGCGCAGGCGGCGCGGCCGATCGACGACGTGCGCGGCACCGCCGCCTACCGCAGGCACGCCCTGTCCGTGCTGGCCCGGCGCACGCTGGCGTGGGCCTGGGACTCGTTCCGGCAGGACCAGCGACAGTGCGCCTGACCACGGTGCGGGTGACCACGATCGAGGGAGGGCCACGGTGCGGGTGACGATGACGGTCAACGGCGAGCCGGCCACCGCCGATGACGTGTGGGAGGGTGAGAGCCTGCTGTTCGTGCTGCGGGAGCGGCTCGCGCTCCCTGGCTCGAAGAACGCATGCGAGCAGGGCGAGTGCGGCTCGTGCACGGTGCTGCTCGACGACGTGCCCGTCTGCGCCTGCCTGGTGGCGGCCGGCCAGGCGGCGGGCCGCGAGGTCGTCACGGTCGAGGGCCTGGCCGGCCGCGGAGTCCCGGTCGCCGCGGACGAGCTGCACCCGGTCCAGCAGGCTTTCATCGACGCGGGCGCCGTGCAGTGCGGCTTCTGCACGCCCGGGCTGATCGTGCAGGCCTACAGCTTCCTGCGCCAGAACCAGTCAGCACCGGCCGCCGGGCCGCCCGCGGACCCGGACATCCGGGAGGCGCTGGCCGGCAACCTGTGCCGGTGCACGGGTTATGAGAAGATCCTGGACGCCGTGCGGCTAGCCGCCGCGCGGATGGCCGGGGACGCGCCGTGACCGGGGCCGGGGCGTGGGTGATCGAGAACTGCGCCATCGCCACCATGGACGGCCCGCGGGACGACCAGAGCGGCACCGAGCACCGCAGCGGCCACATCGTGCTGGCCGGGGGACGGATCACCGCGGTCGGCGAGGGGCTGGCCGAGGACGTGCCCGACGGGGCGCGGCGGGTTGACGGCACCGGGTGCCTGGCCACACCGGGCCTGATCAACACGCACCATCACCTGTACCAGTGGCTCACCCAGGGACAGGCCCAGCAGTCCGTCCTGTTCGACTGGCTCACCGAGCTGTACCCGGTCTGGGCCCGCATCGACGCCGAACAGGTCCACGCCGCGGCCACCGCGGGCCTGGCCTGGCTGGCCCTGTCCGGCTGCACCACCAGCACCGATCACCACTACATCTTCCCGCGAGCCGGTCACGCGGGCGGCGGGAGCAGCGACGCGCTGGCGGCGGAGATCGACGCGGCCGGCCGGGTCGGGCTGCGTTTCCATCCGTGCCGGGGCTCGATGGACCTGGGCCGGTCCGCCGGAGGGCTGCCGCCCGACGAGATCGTCGAGGACACCGACGCGGCCCTGGCCGCGACCGAAGACGCAGTGCGCCGGTTTCACGATCCCTCCCCCGGCGCGATGGTGCGGGTGGCGGCGGCACCCTGCTCTCCGTTCTCGGTCAGCTCCAGGCTCATGCGCGAAACCGCCAGCCTGGCCCGCGACCTGGACGTCCGGATGCACACGCACCTGGCCGAGACCCGCGAGGAAGACGCGTACTGCCGGCAGACGATGGGCCGCACTCCCGCCGAGTACGCCGAGGAACTCGGCTGGCTGGGCGAAGACGTCTGGCTGGCGCACTGCGTGCACCTGGACGAGGCCGCGGTCAAGCGGTTCGCCGCCACCGGCACCTCGGTCGCGCACTGCCCGAGTTCGAATGCGCGGCTCGGCGCGGGCATCGCCCCGGTCGGCCAGCTGCTGCGGGCCGGCGCCGCGGTGGGCCTAGGGGTGGATGGCCCGGCCTCCAGCGAGGGCACCTCGCTGGCCGGGGAGGTGCGCCAGGCCCTGCTGGCCGCCCGGCTCCGCGACTCCTGCGGCCCGGCCGCGCTGACGGCGCGGCAGGCGCTGTGGCTCGGGACCCGCGGCGGTGCCCGCTGCCTGGGCCGGGCGGACGAGATCGGCGCCCTGCGGCCGGGCATGCTGGCCGACCTCGCCTTGTGGCGGGTCGACACGCTCGCGCACGACGCGATCGCGACCGGGCCCGAGGGCGGACCCGACGGGGGCGACCCGGTCGCGGCGTTCGTGCTCGGACCGCCCGCACCGCTCGAGCTTCTGCTGGTCGGCGGCGCGCCGGTGGTCGAAGGCGGCGAGCTGCGCACCGCCGACGTGACCGCGGCCGCTCGCGACGTCCGGGCCGCGCGGCAGCGCCTGGGGGCGTACCGATGACCTACCCGGCGGGTCCGGGGACGGCGACGCGGACGCAGACGGCGCCGCGGGGATCCCGCGGGGACGGCAGGGATCCCGGGGGCCAGGTCGGCGACAGCCCGGTCCGCCCGGACGGCAGGCAGAAGGTGACCGGGGAGTTCGCCTACTCCTCCGACCTGTGGCTGGACGGGATGCTGTGGGGTGCCACCTTGCGCAGCCCGCACCCCCGGGCCCTGATCACCCACCTCGATATCAGCGCAGCGCTGGCGCTGCCCGGAGTCGCCGCCGTGCTGACCCACGACGACGTGCCCGGGCTCAAGACCTACGGGCTTGAGCACAAAGACCAGCCGGTGCTCGCCATCGACCAGATCAGGTACCAGGGCGAGCCGGTGGCCCTGGTGGCGGCCGACCATCCGGAAACGGCCCGCCGGGCTGTCGCCAGGATCAGGACCGGGTATCGCGAGCTGCCTCCGCTGACCGACGCGCGGGCGGCGCTGGCGGCGGACGCGCCGCCGCTGCACGAAGGGGGCAACCTCGTCCGCCGGGTCCGCATCCGCACCGGTGACGCTGATCCGCACGCGGACGTGGTGGTCAGCGGCGAGTACCAGGTCGGCATGCAGGATCAGGCCTTCCTCGGACCGGAGTCCGGCCTGGCGGTCCCGGCCGAGGACGGCGGCATCGACCTGTTCGTGGCCACCCAGTGGCTGCACGTGGACCGCGGCCAGGTCGCCGCGAGCCTGGCCCTGCCCGAGGACAAGGTACGCGTGACGCTGTCCGGCGTCGGCGGCGCGTTCGGGGCCAGGGAAGACCTGTCGATGCAGATCCACGCCTGCCTGCTGGCGCTGCGCACCGGCAAGCCGGTCAAGATGGTGTACTCGCGGGAGGAGTCCTTCTTCGGCCACGTGCACCGGCACCCGGCCTCGCTCCGCTACGAGCACGGCAGCACCGCTGACGGCAAGCTCGTCTACGTCAAGGCCGACATCGTCCTGGACGGCGGCGCGTACGCGTCGAGCTCCCCCGCCGTCGTGGCGAACGCGGCGACCCTGGGTATCGGCCCCTACGAGGTGCCCAACGTGGTCATGGACTGCTCCGCCGCCTACACCAACAACCCGCCGTGCGGCGCGATGCGCGGGTTCGGCGCCGTCCAGGCGTGCTTTGCGTATGAGTCGCAGATGGACAAGCTCGCCGCGGCGCTCGGCCTGGATCCGGTGGACCTGCGCATCAAGAACGCGATGCGGGAGGGTTCGGTGATGCCCACCGGCCAGGTGGTGGATTCGGCGGCGCCGGTGGCCGAGATCCTTCGGCTGGTGCGGTCCCGGCCGCTGCCGCCCTCCCCCGCTGAACTGGGCCCAGCCGAACTGGGCCCAGCCGAACTGGGCCCAGCCGAACTGGGCCCCGCTGAACTGGCGGGCCCGGACCTGAGGGCGCTGCCCGGAGGGGTGTCCAACGCCACTC
>Ga0209839_10001281_pt1 | contig 12973 bp, 13 predicted proteins | sample OrgsoiDNA2013050_FD_185800 | JGI IMG/M metagenome (GOLD analysis project Ga0209839, IMG submission 185800) | Permafrost soil microbial communities from the Arctic, to analyse light accelerated degradation of dissolved organic matter (DOM) -... | ecosystem: Environmental > Terrestrial > Soil >... | reverse complement strand
TCTTCGGCGCTCTTCGCCAGCACCTGCTGCAGCGCGTCTACTGGAAAGGTGCGACCACAGAGCGCGGCGACCTGTAGCAATTCCTGACACGACGCGCTTATCCCCTGCAAACGCTGCTCTACGGCCAGCACGATGCTCGCAGGCAGCTTTGTGCTGCTGACGGAGGCGGCTCTCCATGCTCCATCGCGCAGCACCAGTTGCTGGTTGATCGTCAATGTGCGCACCATTTCTTCCAGGAAGAAGGGATTGCCCTCGATACGCGTGAGTATGGCCTGTGCGACGGACGGCGGAATAGTGCCGGGCAGCAGGGCCTGCAGGTGCTCTGTCGCCGCAGCTTCGCTCAATGTTCCCAGGGGTAGAATGAGCAACATGCCATTGCGCATAAGTTCGGTCAGCGCCCTGGTAGCCATTGTTGAGGCGGGCAAGTCGTCTCCGCGCTCCTCAGGCATACGCGGTGGACGGGTTGCACCGACCAGCGCGATACGTGCGCCGCGCAGGCGTACGGTCAGGTAGAGCATCAATTCCAGGCTGGCGCTATCAGCCCATTGCAGGTTATCGATTGCTAGCAGGACTGGTTGTTCTACTGACACGCGCTCAAGCAGCGTGGCTACGGCGTCGAGCAGGCGAAACTTCTCCTGGTCGGACGGGAGGATTTCCGTCGTCGGCTCGATCTGCAGCAGCGCGGGAAGGCCTGGGAAGAGGCGTGCCAGGGCCGTAATGAGTGCTGCGCTGCTCACCGCGAGATTTCCGCTCTCGTTGCTTCCTGTTGCGTGTTCGGAAGCGGTAAGACCTGTGTAGCGGCGCAGTTTTTCACTGCCGGTTGAAAGGAGAAACGGGCGCAGCGCTTCGACAAAGGGGAAATAGGGAGACATGTTCCCAACTTCATACGCGCTTGCCTCCAACACGCGAAAGCCAATCTGCTGAGCTTCCGCGTAGAGGGCTGCCAGCAATCTCGTCTTGCCAATGCCCATCTCGCCGCTGATCGTCAGGGCGCGCGCCCCCTGTGGTGCGTCGAGGGCGACGATCTGCAGTAGCTGGCGAATCAACTGCATCTCCGCGTCGCGCCCCACCAGTGGCAGAGCAGCTTTGAGCTGTTCCAGCCTCGATAATGGATCAACGAATGGTGCCTGCATCGTGCTCCTAACTTGTTTTAACCTGTTTTATCTCCTGCTTTCTGAAGCGTGGAGCAATATCGTGATAGATGAACAGGCCGTAAAACGCCAGTAGAAATGGCACATCAAACGAAAAATAGAGCCAGAAAAACGCGGAGGCGTTGAGCCAGATCAGGTGATAGAGCAGGGCCAGCGCGACCAGCGTCCCATACACGACGGCCACCAGGGCCAGGGGGCGTACGCGTGCCCACTCGTGTTCCGTCGAGAGCCAGACCGCTCCAACGCCATTACCGATAATTATCGCGCCGATGAAGCGCGTGAGGATAGGCGAGATATCGACGGGCCAGAGGGGGAACTGCAGCTCCGGCAGCAGGAAAAAGGCTAACCCTACAATAAGATTTAAGATGCCAGCGATCAATGCCAGGAAGCGCTCGGGCCAGCTAAATGAGAGGTGATTCATAGCCTGCTCTTCTCCTTGTTCTTCTCGCCGCGACACTACGGGGCCATTCGTGCTTTGTCAATGTGAACGGTTCGCAGTAACGTCTCTCGCATATGAAAATATCCCCGCTTGATAGCCATCGTACTCAGACTCGATTATACTACACAATCGCTGAGTTATGCATACAATTCTTAGCGAGAAAGCGGGCGCGTGGGTAATCTTGCCAATATGGGCGGAGTGCAAGAGATGAGTAATTTCACCGATGAGCCTGAAACCATTGCCGGATACACTTGAGTCTATGAGGAACATGTGTCAGATGACTTATGTAAAAAGAGTGCCAATTATGATAATGAAAGGAACTACGATCCATGAAAAAGTTGTACGCACATCTGTCTAAGGTATGGCTGTTTGCTCTCTTCTCCCTGACGGTAATCGCTGCCTTGAGCGCCTGTTCGGTAAACCCCGCCGCGTTCGCCAATTCTTTGAGCGGCGCTACCCAGAAAAATGCTACTGCAAGCAACGGCTTTTCGTTCGATATGATCGCCTCTCCTGGTATCAGCGCCTGCCTGCCGAAGGCGAAGGGCCATGTGACCATTACTCCCGGATCTTTGAACGACGAGATGAGTGTGAGTGTGAGCGGCCTTGTTCCCAATACCGGTTATGATCTTTTCGTGACCCAGTTGCCCAACAAGCCCTTTGGCATCGCCTGGTACCAGAGTGATCTAGAGACAGATGCGCACGGCAATGGCAGCGTGACGGTGCGTGGCATCTTCGACGTTGAGACATTCTCTGTTTCCACGGGCGGGACCACGCAGTTTGCGCCAACCCACCAGTACCACCTGGGCCTCTGGTTCAACGATCCTAAAGTCCCGTTCAACAAGGGATGCGAGCCTGGGAAGACTCAGCCGGTCGTGACGCCGTTCAATGGCGAACAGCATGCAGGCATCCAGGTGCTCAACACTGCTAACTTCGCCGATAACGCTGGCCCGTTGTCGAAAGTTCATCGCTAGAGCATTCATTTGAAGAATAAGTGAGATATAAATAATGTAGGGGCGCGATTTATAAGCCCGTCCGTTTGCGGGCTTATAAATCGCGCCCCTACATTATTTATGGGAATAGTCCATTCGGCACGATCAGTGCCTTGATACTCTCCTGCCGTTCTGCCGCTGCCAGAGCCTCGCTAGCATGCTCCAAATCATAGCGTCCGCTGATCATGGAGCGCCAGGGGAAGCGTTCGGCGTGGCGGGTCAGCGTGCGCACGGCGCGGTAGAGGTGGCCCAGGTCGCTGCCCCAGCAGCCGCGTACCTGCAGATGAGGTTGGTTCAGCTCCAGGTGCGGATTAATGCTGACCGGGCCTGCATCGGTGTACTGTCCGACGACCACAAGCGTCCCGGCGTCGCGTGTGAAGCGCAGTCCCTCCGCCACCGCCGCTGGCACGCCCGTTGCCTCGATGGTCACGTCCGCGCCACGTCCATGCGTTGCCGCGTGGATGAAGCGCAAACGCTCCTCCGCGTTGTGCTCGGCGATATCGAGCGTCGTATCGGCACCGAGCGTGCTGGCAATCGCCAGGCGGTGCGTCGGTCCTCCCACGACGATAACCTGGCTGGCACCTTGCAATTGCGCGAACACCACAGCGCAGAGCCCCACCGGTCCGGCACCCTGGATGACGACGGTATCGCCGAAGGTGATGTCGCCGCGCTGCACGGCGTGTAGCGCCGTGGGAAGGCCACAGCCGCCAGCCATAAAAACCTCGGGTGCGAGCGTCGGCGGCAACTTGACGATATGAACGCCCGGCAGCAGTAGGATGCGCTCGCTCCAGCCGCCGAGCAGTCCCTCGTTGGCGGAATAGGTGATGCCGTAGACGCGGCGCTCCGGGCAGCGCGTCGATGCCTTCGCGATCTGGCAGTACCAGCAGCGACCACAGGTGCGATGCACATCCAGGAACGTCACGATCTCGCCAACGCTCACCGTCTCACCCTCGACATCGCGCACATCGCCGCGTGTCTGCAGCACGTGCCCGACGCTCACATGCCCTGGAATAAGCGGATACGGCACACCTTTGAGGCGTCCGTGCAGCAGGTGCACATCGGTGCCGCACACCTCGGAGGCGAGCGTCTCCAATAGTACCGCGCCCTCCTCCAATACTGGATCGGGAAATTCTCGTAGCTCCGGCGCTTGATTGGGCGCTGGCAATACCACGGCACGCACTCCCATGATAGTCTCCTTCTATTATCTATGTGCGATCAAGGCAGGCTCCTACTACTCTGTCAAGGTCACTGGACCCCTCAACCCAGTAGGGACCGCATTTATGGCGTCCGGCGATTCATAGCCGTGTACGTCTCGATGACCGTGTGGCCTGGGTTCACCCCCCAGCCTGTGCGATGAATCGCCGGACGCCATAAAATGGAGTCCCTACCTGTTACTGGAGTGACAGAGTGCTTCTAGCCAAACGAGATCTGCGGGAAGATCGTCGTCAGGATAATCAGTAGCGTCAGAACGGTCATGACGATAGTGGTTATCCAGGCCACGATATTGAAGCCGCGCGAATTGACATAACGCCCCATCAGGCGGCGATCGTTGCAGAGCCGGATCATCAGCACCAGGATCACCGGGAGCAGCATGCCGCCGACGACGTTGGGCAGGTTCAGCACAAAGACCAGGTTCTCCTTCGAGACGAACAGCACAATACCTGCTCCGATAACGATGATCGCTGTGTAGAGTGTCAGGAACTGTGGTGCTTCGCGAAACTTGCGCCCCACGCCGCGCTCCCAGCCGAACGCCTCCGAGATGGAATACGCCGTCGAGAGTGGCAGGACGCTTGCCGCCATAAACGAGGCATTAAGCAGGCCGATGCCAAAGAGGATCGAGGCGATCTGTCCATTGCCGCCCGCCAGGGGTCCAAGCGCGAGTGCCGCGTCCTGGGCTTCGTGGATCTGAATATGGTGAACAAACAGCGTCGCGCCGGTACTGACCACGATAAAGAAGGCCACGAAATCTGTGATGAACGCGCCCACATATGTATCGACGCGCTCGTAGTTCAGATGCGCCACCGGAATGCGCTTGTCCGCGATGGCCGATTGCTGGTAGAACTGCATCCACGGCGCGATCGTCGTACCGATGACGGCGACGAGGGTGAGCAGGTAGCCCTGATTGAACTGTAGCGGCGGAACGACCGTTTGATGGAAGACCTGCAGCCAATCGGGACGAACCAGGAAGCCGCTGATAACGTAGCTCAGGTAAATGATGCAGAGTCCCAACAGGAAGCGCTCGACATATTTATACTGGCCGCGAATCACCAGGAACCAGACGAGGACCGCTGTAATTGGCACGGCGATAAACGGACTGACGTGGAAGATATCCATCGCCCCCGAGATGCCCGCGAACTCCGCGACCGTCGTAGCGATATTGGCGACGAGCAGCAAGGTCATAGTCCAGAACGTGATGCGCACGCCGAAGCGCTCGCGGATCAGGTCCGCCAGCCCCTTGCCGGTCACAACGCCCATGCGCGCCACCATCTCCTGCACGACCGCGAGGCTGATTGTCACCAGCACAACCGCCCAGAGCAGTCCGTAGCCATACTGCGCTCCCGCGAGCGAGTAGCCAGCGATACCCGTTGCATCGTTATCGACGTTCGCCGTAATCAAGCCCGGCCCGATCACGGAGAGTAGTACCAGCAGTTGACGCATCCAGACGCGGCGCACTCTACGCTGCCTGCTGACAGTCGCCTTGTCTGTTTTGTCCATCTTGTCCATCTTATCCGTCTTGCTCATAATGGACTTCTCCTTGACGGAGCATAGTGTGATAAATACACGTATGCCCCCTGCGAATGAAGGGGGCATGCAAATGCAGCTATAAATACCCCCCTCTAGTTGAGCTTTGGCACTATACAACGTAAGATGGCGCGTAGCCATCCAGCCACTTTGGATCTCGCCTTAGGCCGACGAGACCTGTCCTGATCGTTGGCGTCTCTCGACGTTTCTGATCAGTGGCCTGTGTTTATACAGTTGCCTCACCTAACGAGGTTAGAGAGACTTTTCTAATCTGCCTATACTATAGCGCTTGCAGGTAGGAGCGTCAATAGGGGAATTTGTCCTATACGGATAAGTCAACAGGGTCCGCGCGAGGCGGACCCCTACGGTGGTGTTAGAGCTTTTAAATCACCGGCAGCGTCTGTCCATCGGTCATGGCCTGGGGACCGGCGTGCAATGCGCCGTGTCCGCCGTCGAAGGGCGTCCCAGGGATCGTTGGATTTCCCAGCACCTGCCGGGCGCTGTTCACGCCGTCGAACCACATGCCTACGTGCTCCAGCTGAATGCCCGACGCGGCACCCGTCTGATCGGCAGATTGAACGGTGGATTGGCGCGCATCGGCGGCGAAGGCTACGAATGTGATCAGGTGAAAGGTCGATTCGCCACTGCCATCGCCACGTGTAAAGACATCTCCCACGTACTCGGCGTGCCCAAAGGGTTTGGCCGCGATCTCGGTGAAGAAGACGGTAAACTTGACGTTGGGCGGCATCTTCTGCACGTCGACCGTTACAACGTCAAAGTCGTTGGCCTTTGTATCCTGCAGGACGGTCACCAGGGCTGTGGCATCAGGAAATTTCTGCTTGATGCCCGATGGTACTAATGGAAACTGTATTATCAGGGTGGGATCGGCTGATGCGAGCACCTTGACGGTCGGCGCGATCTGTCCCGAGTCGCCAAAGGCTGGCGTGCGCAGTTGCAGTGCCGCGGTCGGAAAACTGGCCCCACCTGTAGTTGTGTTGCCGCTGCTTGAGCTTGTTGCCTGGGGCGTCGTCGCCTGGGCCGAGGAAGGCGCTCCCGCGCACGCGCCGAGCAGGAGCAGGACCAGAAGGGCCAGTAGGATGTTACATCCTCGTGCTATCCATGGCTGTGATGAGCAAAACATAGAGCTTTTCCTCCTAAAACACCGGGGCGCTCTGCCCATCGGTCATGGCCTGGGGACCCGCGTGCAGCGGTGGATTGCCGCCATCGAAGATCGTGCCTTTGAGCGTTTCGTCATTCAGAACTTTCTGCGCATCCTGCAGTGAGGAGAACCACATCCCCAGATGCTCAAGGTTGGTGCCTGATGTCAGTCCTTCTTTATCGTCCTGCGAGGTGCCGGGATTGCGAGCATCCATTGCAAAGGATACGAGCGAGATGATATTGAAAATGCTCTCTCCGCTGCCGTCACCCCGCGTGGTCAGGTCGGCCACGTACTCTACGTGCCCGAATGGCTTCTTTGCGATCTCGATAAAGAAGATGGTGAAGGTAATGTTAGGGGGCATCTTCTGCACATCGATCGTTACAGTATCGGATGTGCTATTATCGCGATCCCCTCGCACGATAGTCACCAGACCCGTGGCGTCGGGAAATTTCTGCTTAATGCCCGATGGTACCAGTGGAAACTGCAGAATCGTTGTCGGCGGCAACGCGCTCAACACATTGACCGTCTTTGCCAGTCGCCCGCTCTGTTTCAATTGTAGCAGGCGCGCGGCCTCTGGATTGCTTTGCACATGGCCCACCTGCATCTGCTGATTGGCTGGGGCCGCTATAGCTGCTGTTGCGCTGCTTGCCTGTATGCAGATGAATAGCAGTATGAGGCAGGAAGCGCTCAGCACTATTCGACGTGTGTATTGCAAAATGCGCATGTATTGGATCTCCTTTCGCGACCAGGCTCTTTAGAATACTGGATCGGTCTGACCGTCAGTTAGCGCCTGGGGACCCGCGTGCAGCGGCGGAGTGCCACCATCGAAAGGCGTGCCTTTGAGCGTATTGTCATTCAAAACCTTCTGCGCGTCCTGCAGCGAGGAGAACCACATGCCGAGATGCTCCAATTGAGTGCCTGAGGCTGGTCCGCTCTGGTCGGCTGAAGTGCCAGGATTGCGGGCATCGGCTGCGAAGGCTACCAGGGTGATTGTCTGGAATGTCACATCGCCCGAACCGTCGGCGCGCGTGTGGAGATCAGCGACGTACTGGACATGTCCAAATGGCTTGCTCGCTATCTCGATAAAGAAGATGGTGAAGGTGATGTCGGGCGGCATGTTCTGCACATCGACGGTCACAGTGTCGAAGAGGCTGACCGCCGGATTGCCCTGGACGATGGTGACGACTCCCGTTGCTTTGGGGAATGCCTTCTTCACGCCGCTGGGGAAGAGCGGAAACTGGATAATCACGCTCGGCGGCTGCGCTGCAAGGACCTGTACGGTCGAGGCGAGTTGATGCGCGCGCACCAGGTCCTGTATGCTTCTGGCTTGGAAAGTTGTGCTCCGGTTCACCCGGCCCGTCGCGTTGTGCATTTGGGCGGCAACAGGATAGACGAGGAACGCGGCGGCGAGCACTGCCAGCGCTAGGAATAGTCCCATGAGGACCGGACGACGTGTAAATGTGAGTCTTGTCATAAGAAGCTCCCTTTTATGCGATATGGGCTGTCAAGAATGCCGACGACCCTTTAAGCAATCATAGCCAGTAGCTTCTTTGAATACATGTGTAATCCTACCCATTCTTTGCCAGCATCTCTTCATAACCCTTTTTCTGGCTCCTTCCACCATTGCGCGGTGCTTGGGAGAGAAATCAGGGCAGAGCCTGGTTTTCCAATCTTACAACAGCCCTGGTAGACAATCGCTCGCGGTGGGATAGCCGTCCTGGTGCCCTTTGCGTTAGAGGTTCTATATGATATACTACACGCGTTGTCCCAGTGCATTTCCATTTGAAGGAGTAGGGTTTCGTAAGTATACTTCCCTCGCTGGAAGCGGCAGGAGTTCGTGTCCTTTCTCGATCCGCTTGAGGATACTGAAATGAAAAGAGGAGAACGCATAGTGGCTACACGGCACACATCTGGTCCATTGGGCGGAACAGGAACTTCGGTTTCTGGCAGGATCACAGGGAAGTTGCTAGCAACTCAGGGCTACGTGGTGGGCATTGAGATTAGCGGTAACGGCATGCGACAGTCGATGGCCCTGGCGGACCTGGAGGGCACTATTCTGCATCGTGTCCGACAGCCTCTGGAGCATGTCCCTGATACCGAAACCGTTTTGCATCTCCTGGATGGCATGTTGGCGGAGGTCACTCAACCTGAACGGCTCCTAGATGGTCGTATTCTGCGCGTGGGTGTCGCGATCGGCGGCCTGGTTGATGCAACGGCTGGCGTGATACGCACGCTTCATCACGCGCATGGCTGGGATAATTTTCCGCTGCAGGACTATTTCGCGGCAAAGCTTGCTGTACCTTGTATAATTGATAACAATGCAAATGCCGCAGGGCTGGCGGAGACGCAGCAGGGCATCGGCGTCGGTGAACGCGTAGTCCTCTACATAGGCCTGGGACGGGGCATCGGAGGTGCGCTGCTGGTCAACGGAACGGTGTATCATGGCGTGACATGTACGGCGGGCGAGATCGGGCATATGCTGGTCAAGGAAGACGGTCCGCGCTGCTCCTGCGGCGGTTACGGGCATCTTGAAGCGATCGCGTCGGCGCAGGCTATTTCACAGCGCATGAGCGAGCTGGCGCAAGAATATCCCGAGACAATGGCAGCTATCTACCGCGCCACAGGCAACAAGACCGGTCAGGTGAGCGCCGAGCAGGTGTTTCGCCTGGCAGCCGAGGGCGATAAGATCGCAGCGCATCTCGTCGATGAAGTGTTGAAATATCTCAGTATCGCCATTGCAAATATCGTCCAATTGATCAATCCTGGGATGATTATTTTAGGCGGACCGATGGCACAGGCAGGCGATCTGCTGATCGCACCACTGCAGGCGCGCATACGAGAACTATGTCTCCCGGCAGCCAGCGAAGGACTGCGTATCGTGCAGGGAAGCCTGGGTACGGAGGCAGACCTTGTGGGGGCGGTAACGCTGGCTCTACAGGACTTATAAGCTTTTCCGGCATGAAGAGCGCGCTATCTTCATGTCGGGTAATTCAAGTGTACATTTTTGAGGGGGCTATGGCGGAAACAGGCCGATTGATTTACAGGCGCTACTTGCTACAGCGTTTGCTAAAGCAAGGGCAGGTCTGTGCCGTGTACCAGGGATTTGACCAGGTATTGCAACGCGCGGTCGCGGTCAAGATCGTTCCTGCTGAGCACGTGGCGGCGTATCGGGCCGCTATTCGCGCTACGGCGAGTTTTTCTCATCCGAATATCACGGGCATCTATGATCTGGTTGTCGAACCTGAATGGCTCTATATTGTAGAGGAATACGTGGAGGGCGACGATTTCTCCACGCTGCTACAGATGTCATTGACCCCCTATCAGATAGTGGATCTGGGCGTACAGGTCTGCCAGGCGCTGCTCTATGCGAGTTCCACTGCGCGTAAGATATGCCACGGAGACCTGACGCCTGCTGCCGTTACGCGCGATCGGCGCGGGGCGGTGCGCGTCAATAATTTCGCGCTACCCAGCGACCTGTACTATTTCACCGGTTGGAACTCCGTGGGTGGCGATGGCGTCGTTGTTTCGGACCGCGAGTTGCCCTGGGGCCAATTGAGCGAAGGACGCCGCGATGACGATGTACGCGCGGTCGGCATTCTACTTTATCAACTGTTATCCGGCCACACGCCGGGAACTGCGATAATCGAGCCGCCGGCCGATGGACGCCTGCGCTTCTCGCGCAATATTCCCGCGGAGCTCTGCGAGGTGGTTGCACGTACGGTGGCCCGCGTCCACCCTCAGCATATCAGCACCGCCGATGCCCTCCTCACAGAATTGAGGTTGCTGGCCGAAGCGCTGGAGCCGCCACCCGTGATCGCTCCGGTTCCTCCTGTCCCGGCAAATCCCTATCAGACGGAAACGATGCTCCCGCCTTCACAATTGTCTCCGTCGCTCTCCTCACCTGGGACCGGGAAGCTCGTGACGGCCCTCCCTGTGCGCGAAGCAGGGCAGGCTGGATTGGGGTTCTCGACATTTCGCTCAGAGACGCCTGCACAGGTGTCCGCTCTAGAGCAGGCATCGCCCATTCCGCAGTTGGCTTACGCTGAACCAACTATAGCTGGAGAGGCATCGGCCAAACTAGCGACGGCGTATCCACAGACCTCACCCGGTATAGAGTCGCGACGTTTGAATGTACCTTTGCTGTTGCTGCTGGGCCTGGTGCTATTTGTGCTTTTCTTTGTGGTTGGCTTCTTCCTTGCCCACGCGTTCCTCTTTCCCCACTAGGCGAGGCGTTCTATCCAAATCTTTTTTGAAGAGCCTCGCATCGTCACGTTACGCTATTAAAAGTCATGAAACGCTTCTTTTCCTTGCTCTTATAGAACTGATGATCTATACTTGCAGAGGAGGGAATGAAACATCTGTATAGAAAAGCTAGAGAAAGAGAGAAGAAGAGAAATGACCACACCAACACCACCTCCCAACTACCGAACTGGCAAGATTTGCTACATTGAAATCCCTGCCATCGACGCCTCGGAGTCAGCTCAGTTCTATCAGCGGGCTTTCGGCTGGCACATCAGGCTGCACGATGACGGCACAACCGCTTTCGATGACACAGTCGGCGGAGTGAGCGGCATGTGGATCCTTGGACGCCCTCCATCCAAGGATCCAGGTCTGCTCGTGTCCATCATGGTCGCCAGTGCCGCGACAACGATCGAGGCCATCATTGCCGCAGGCGGTGAGATCGTGAAGCCTGTCAACCCTGAAGAGCGCGAGGTCTATGCTCTTTTTCGTGACCCTGCGGGCAATATCCTTAGCATCTACCAACAACCAGGCCTGGCAGAGATCGAGGCCGAGTCTGAAGCTCGATCATCGTTAAAGTGATCGACTTGTACACCGGACTCTCACCGAGAGGTGTTGCATTGCTCAGGCGATCGTGCATATCCGTGCTGTTCGGTGGCGGTCATTGCGAGCATGCTTTGGCGCATAGGCGGGCTACTTCTTGAGAAAGGAGTAGCCCATTTACAAGATGTCGATGGAAGAAGCCGCATCGAAATGCCATGCCTTGCTCTAGCGCGAACTGCTGCGCGCCCTGCCCCACGAGCAAGACATAGGGACTCTCCAAAACCTTGCGCGCCAGGAGGATGGGATTTTTGATCAATTCGACGCTTGCTACAGCGCCCACATTCAATGTATGGCCCTCCATGATCCCAGCATCCATCTCGATTCTGCCATCCGCGGTTAGCATGGAGCCGGTGCCCGCGTTATAGTGGGGATTATCCTCAAGTGCCCGCACCGCCGCCTCGACCGCTGCGAGGGCGGTTCCATTGTTCTGCAAGACCTGCCATCCGAGCGCCGCCGCCTCTTTACAGCCAGCCTGAGTAATCTCAGCACGCTCAGGCGTAATGATGCCCGCGCCCCCATGCACGATGATAGCTATTGACATATGAATGTTCTCCTATACCATGTTTGTAACGATTGATTGTATCACAGGAGTAGCCTATCAAACATCCAGAAAAGTTATGAGGATCACTGTAATAGTGTGAACCATTGCACAGTCTTTTAGCGGCCAGGGGACTATACTATTTATAGTGGATAGAAGAGATAATGCATAGATGCAATTTTACCCAAAGAAGGGACATAAACGAAAACTATGGACGGAAAACGCTTTACGCTCACCCTCTTTCCCTGCCTCGCGTGTTGTCTGGTCGCGCTACTGGCCGCCTGTGGTCAGCAGCCGATCGTCACAGCTGCCAACCAGGGAACGGGTGCAAATACAGCAACACAGCCGACGCAGGGCACCACGGCGACTCCGGCAGGCGTCCAGACGGTGGCGATGCCGACTACCCAGACATCTTGCCCGGCAGATGGTAGCGCTCGCGCTGCTATTATAAAGCCATTGGCATTGGGCAAGAACCAGAACCTTGTCTACATCTATAATGAGATTCCTGTCAATACCTCAATCGCCTTCGGACATCTGAAACGCTACGATCTCGTCACGCATCAGAAGACCAATATTGTAACAACCGGTATCAGCATTCAAGCGGCCCAGGTCTCAGCCGATGGGCAATGGATTCTCTTCTTGAGCACGCCAGATCCACGCGGCGATGCACAGCATAGCGCAATGCTGCAACTGGTACGCATGGATGGGCAAGGGCTGCAGACGCTCTATTGCTTCCCCGCGACGAAGGGTCAACAGGGCATGAATGCTCCTACCGCGCAGTGGTCAGTTGATCAGAAATCGCTTCTCCTCTCCTATGATACTGACCTCTCCACTAGCAGCGTATCGCTGCTGAACGTCGCGACGGGTAAGCTGCAGACGGAGATAAAGTACACAGATACCAATCAGCTCTATCACTATGGCGTCGCGTTCTGGCTCGACAACACGCGGGCTTATGTCGTGAAGAGTGGGCGCTTCGGTCCGCAGCCGCCGATCGCGCTGGACCTGCTCAATATCGCCACGAACAAAGATACCAATGGCAGCGATCTCAAGCAGGTACTGGTGCATTCGATACGCATGAGCAACCTGTCGCTGGATAGCAGCTATGACGGCAGC
>Ga0209839_10001280_pt1 | contig 12978 bp, 8 predicted proteins | sample OrgsoiDNA2013050_FD_185800 | JGI IMG/M metagenome (GOLD analysis project Ga0209839, IMG submission 185800) | Permafrost soil microbial communities from the Arctic, to analyse light accelerated degradation of dissolved organic matter (DOM) -... | ecosystem: Environmental > Terrestrial > Soil >... | reverse complement strand
CGCGTGTCATCAGGAAAAATGCGCCAAGCCGGCAACCCGGCCGACCTCAGAAAACCATGATCAACTGAAAGTCCGGTTAGCCTTCGGCTCGCCCGGCCCGCTGGACGGTGAGCGCGTCCCTGGCCTGGTCCAGGTCGACCCTAACTTCGTCGCCGTCGAGGATCTCTCCCGCCAGCAGGGCGCGGGCGAGCTGGTCGCCGACGGCGGACTGGATGAGGCGGCGCAGCGGCCGGGCGCCGTACACCGGGTCGAATCCTGTCAGGGCTAGCCATTCCTTCGCCGCGGGGGTCACCGTCAGCGTCAGCCTCCGTCCGGCCAGCCGCGCGGCCAGCCGTTCGACCTGCAGGTCAACGATCCGGGTGAGCTCACTGGTCGACAGCGCGTCGAACACGATCACGTCGTCGAGCCGGTTCAGGAACTCGGGCTTGAACGCGGCCCGGACCGCGGCCATCACCGCGTCCCGCTTGGCCGTCTCGTCGCCGAAGGCGGGATCGGCAATGAACTGGGATCCGAGGTTCGAGGTCAGCACCAAGATGCTGTTCCTGAAGTCGACCGTGCGGCCTTGCCCGTCGGTGAGCCGTCCGTCGTCGAGCACCTGGAGCAGCACGTCGAAGACCTCCGGGTGCGCCTTCTCCACCTCGTCAAGCAGCACCACGCAGTACGGCCTGCGCCGTACCGTCTCGGTGAGCTGGCCGCCTTCCTCGTAGCCCACGTAGCCTGGCGGGGCGCCGATGAGCCGGGCGACCGAGTGCTTCTCGCCGTACTCGCTCATGTCGATCCGGATCATCGCCCGCTCGTCGTCGAACAGGAATTCGGCGAGCGTCTTGGCCAGCTCCGTCTTGCCGACGCCGGTCGGCCCGAGGAACAGGAACGAGCCGGTCGGCCGGTCGGGATCGGACACTCCGGCCCGGGCCCGCCGGACCGCGTCGGAGACCGCTTGCACGGCCCGCGTCTGGCCGATGACCCGCTGCCCGAGCTCGGACTCCATCCGGAGCAGCTTGGCGGATTCCCCTTCGAGCAGCCGCCCGGCCGGGATGCCGGTCCAGGAGGACACTACGTCCGCGACGTCGTCCGGGCCGACCTCTTCCTTCACCATGGGCGCCGTAGCGGAGCTTCCGGTCGCTCCGGATCCTTCCGATGGAGCCGAACGAGCCGCCGTGCTTGCCGCATCAAGCTGCTCCTTGACCGCGGGTATCTCCCCGTAAAGCAGCCGGGAGGCGGCCTCGTAGTCACCGTCGCGCTGCGCCCGCTCGGCCTGGCCCTGCAGGTCGTCGAGCCGCTTCTTCAGCTCGCCGACCTTGTTCAGGCCGGACTTCTCCTGCTCCCAGCGCGCGACCAGCGCGTCCAGCTGCTCTTGCCGGTCGGCCATGATGGCGCGCAGCCGCTCGAGCCGGTCCCTGCTGGCCGCGTCTTCCTGGTTGGCCAGCGCGAGCTCCTCCATCTTCAGCCGGTCGACGGCGCGTCGCAGCTCGTCGATCTCGACCGGCTGGGAGTCGATCTCCATCCGCAGCCGGGAGGCGGCCTCGTCCACCAGGTCGATGGCCTTGTCCGGCAGGAACCGGGCGGTGATGTACCGATCGGACAGCGCGGCCGCGGCGACCAGCGCCGCGTCGGAGATCTGCACCTGGTGGTGGGCCTCGTAGCGGCCCTTCAGCCCGCGCAGGATCGCGATCGTGTCCTCGACGGAGGGCTCGCCGACCAGCACCTGCTGGAACCGGCGTTCAAGCGCCGGGTCCTTCTCGATCCGCTCCCGGTACTCACCCAGCGTGGTCGCGCCGACCATGCGCAGCTCGCCGCGGGCCAGCATCGGCTTGAGCATGTTGCCCGCGTCCATGGCGCCTTCGGCGGCGCCCGCACCGACGACCGTGTGCAGCTCGTCGATGAACGTGATCACCTGGCCGTCGCTCTGCTTGATCTCGTTCAGCACGGCCTTGAGCCGCTCCTCGAACTCGCCCCGGTACTTGGCCCCGGCCACCATGGCGCCCAGGTCGAGCGCGATCAGCCGCTTGTCCCGCAGCGATGTGGGCACGTCGCCGGCCACGACCCGCTGGGCTAGGCCCTCGACCACGGCGGTCTTGCCCACGCCCGGCTCGCCGATCAGCACCGGGTTGTTCTTCGTCCGCCGGGAGAGCACCTGGATGACCCGCCTGATCTCGGCGTCCCGGCCGATCACCGGGTCCAGTGCGCCCTGTTTGGCCTGCTGGGTCAGGTCGACCCCGTACTTCTCCAGGGCCTGGTACGTGTTCTCCGGGTCCTCGCTGGTCACGCGCGCGCTGCCGCGGATCTGGCTGAACGCCTCGAGCAGTGCCTCGGGCGTGACGCCGTTGGCCGCCAGCACCGCCTTGGCATCGCCGCCGTCGGCCGCCAGGCCGACCAGCAGGTGCTCGGTGGAGATGTACTCATCACCGAGCTGCTTGGCCCGGGCGGCCGCGGTCGAGATCACCTTGAGCAGCGGCCGGGACATCTCCGGCGCGCTCAGCGTGGCGCCGCGGGCGCGCGGCATCCGGGCCATCCGATCTTCGGCCTGCTTGGCCACCAGAGCGGGATCGGCGCCGACGGCCCGCAGCAGCGGGCCGGGGGTGCCGTCGGCCTGATCGAGCAGGGAGAGGAGCAGGTGCACCGACTCGACCTGCGGGCTGCCGTCGGCCGCGGCGCGCCGCACCGCGGCGGAGAGCGCTTCCTGGCTCTTGCGCGTCAGCTTGTCATCCATTGGTTGTCCCCCCCTTGGGTTGCCCCGTCATTGGTTCCCAGACCGCGACCCGGGCGCTCCGCACCGGGACCAACCCGGTCTGTCCGCCTCGTGTGTCGCTGCCGCTGCGGCGCAGCTCGGCCAGCCGCGCCGCCACGGCGCGGGTGGACTCGAGCTCGACGCGCAGCTGCGCGATCTCGGCGTGCAGCTCGGCGATGAGCCTGCGCGCCTGATCGAGTTCCCTGTGCTGATCGAGGATCAGCTTGATGCCGGAGAGGTTGACGCCCTCCTCCTGGGAGAGCCGCTGGATCTCACGCAGCGCCAGGATGTCCCGCATCGAATAGCGCCGTCCCCGGCCCTGGCTGCGGCCTGGCGATACCAGGCCGAGCCGGTCGTAGGCGCGGAGCGTCTGCGGGTGCATGCCGGAAAGCTGGGCCGCCACGGAGATGACGTAGACGGGCAGATCGTCCGACATTTCGTAGGGGCTGCTCATGTCATCTCCTCCTCTCAGGCCTCTTTCGCCCGCTCGAGCAGTTCCTCTCGCGGGTCCTGCCCGGCGGTGGCTTCGCGCAGGTCCTCGATGGCGTTGCGGGCCTTGCCGTTCAGGTTCTGCGGCACCATCACGTCGACGGTGACGAGCATGCCGCCGGCCGTCCCGTCCTTGCGGCGCACGCCCTTGCCGGCCACCCGGAAGGTCCGCCCGTTCGGCGTGCCCGGCGGGATCCGCACGGTGACCGGGGCGCCCCGGTGCGAGGGCACCTTGACCTCCGCGCCTAGCGCCAGCTCGGCAAACGTGACCGGCACGGTCACCGTGAGGTTGGCGCCTGACCGGCCGAACACCGGGTGCGGCTTCACGTGCACCCGGACGTACAGGTCGCCGGCCGGGCCGCCGCGCTCGCCAGGAGCGCCCTTACCCGGGATCTTGATCCGCTGGCCGTCGGCCACCCCGGCCGGGATGCGGGTCTGGATGGTGCGCGAGCTCATCGCGTGACCGCTGCCCGAGCATGTCGGGCAGGGATCGTCCACCACCATGCCGCGCCCACGGCACTCATGACACGGCTCGGTGATCCCGAAACTGCCCTGGTTCCTGCTTTCCTGACCGGTTCCGTGGCAGGAGGGGCACATCCGGGGGACCGTGCCTGCCTTGGCGCCGGTTCCGTGGCAGGTCGGGCACGGGCCCTCGCCGGTCAGCCGCAGCGCGACGGTGGTGCCGTCGATCGCGTCGCTGAAGTTCAGCGTGGTCTCGGTCTCGACGTCGGCACCACGCCGCGGCCGGTTAGCCGCGGTGGTGCGGCCGCTGCCGCCGCCGAACACCCCGCCGAACAGGTCGCCGATACGACCCCCTGCATCGCCGGCGCCGCTGAAGATGTCGCCCAGGTCGAAGCCGCCGAAGCCGCCCTGTCCCGGCCGCTGCCCCGTGGGCACCCGGAAACCGCCGCCGAACATCGAGCGCGCCTCGTCGTACTCCTTGCGCCGCTTCTCGTCGGAGAGCACCGAGTACGCCTCGGAGATCTCCTTGAAGCGCTCCTCAGCCGAGGTGTCGCCCTTGTTCGCGTCCGGATGGTACTTGCGGGCCAGCTTGCGGTACGCCGTCTTGATCTCGGAAGGCTTGGCGGTCTTGGCGACCCCCAGGGCCTTGTAGTAATCCTTCTCGAGGAAGTCCTTAGTGCTCATCTTCTTATCTCCGCTCGCCTCCGGGCCGCTTTAAGGCGCTGCCTTCCCTCGTCGCTCGTTCCTCGCTCCTCAGTCCAGGCAGCGCCGCGGCCCTTTGGCTCCCTCCGGTACCGGCGGATCGTCCGGCTCCCGCTGGGGATTAGTTGTCTTCCTCGGTATCGGACCACTCGGGCTCGTTGCTGCTGCCGTCGGGGCCGGTCGCGGGTTCCGCGACGGCGACCCTGGCGGGCCGCAGGATCCTGTCTCCGACCTTGTAGCCGGGCTGCAGGATCTCGACGCACGTGTCCTCGGCGACGTCGGATGAATAGGAATGGGTCAGTGCCTCGTGAATCTTCGGGTCGAACGGGTCGCCCTTGTCTCCGTAGGTCACCAGGCCAAGCCGGCTCGTGGCCGACTGCAGGGAGTCGGCGACCGACTTGAAACCGCCGGCCAGCTCGCCGTGCTCCCTGGCCTGGTCGATGGCGTCGAGCACGGGCAGCAGTCCGGCCAGCGTGCCGGCCACCGCCTGCTCACGCACGGCCGCCCGGTCCCGGTCGACTCGCTTGCGGTAGTTGGCGTACTCGGCCTGCAGTCGCTGCAGGTCGGCGGTCCGCTCCGCGAGCTGAGCCTCGACATCCTTGGCCTGCTTGCCGTCCGCGGCCGGGGCTTGCTGCTTGCCGCCGGGGACGGCTTCCGGTGTAACCACCTCTGGAACCTCTTCGGGGTACTTCTGCGTTTCCTGGGCGTCCTGGTCTTCTTGCGATCCGGCGGACCTGGCGGATCCGGTCGACTCGGCGGTTTCCGCGGCGTCGGCCGCGGCGTCGGCCGCGGGGGCCGGCCGGCCGGCCCCTCTGGTGCCGGCCGGCTTCGACGCCACGTGCTTACCCCGAACCTGACCGGTTACCGGGTCGATGCGCCGGTGGTCATGAATGACCGGACCGGAGCCCGTTTCCTCGGATGCTGGCATCAGGCCGCTCCGTGCTCGCTACCGTCGCCCTCGTCGACGATCTCGGCTTCGACGACCTCGTCGTCAGCGGGCGTGGCCTCGCCGTCAGCCGGACCCGGCTGCGCGTTGGCCTGGGCCGCCTGAGACTGGGCGTAGATGGCCGTGCCCATCTTCTGGCTGATCGTCGCGGCCTTCTCGCTGGCCGACTTGATGGCGTCGGTGTCGTTGCTCTCCAGCGCCTTCTTCACCTCGGCCAGGGCTTCGCGAACTTCGGACTTGATGTCGTCAGGCACCTTGTCCTCGTTCTCGCCGAGGAACTTCTCTGTGCTGTAGACCAGGGTGTCGGCCTGGTTGCGGACCTCGGCCTCCTCGCGGCGCTTGCGGTCCTCCTCGGCGTAGTCTTCCGCGTCCCTGACCATCTTCTCGATGTCGTCCTTGGGTAGCGCGGACCCGCCGGTGATCTGCACCGACTGCTGCTTGCCCGTGCCCAGGTCCTTGGCGGACACGTTCACGATGCCGTTGGCGTCGATGTCGAAGGTGACCTCGACCTGCGGCACGCCGCGGGGCGCGGGTGCGATCCCGGCCAGCTCGAACATGCCGAGCTTCTTGTTGTACGCGGCGATCTCGCGCTCACCCTGGAAGACCTGGATCTGCACCGACGGCTGGTTGTCCTCGGCGGTGGTGAAGATCTCCGAGCGCTTGGTGGGGATCGTCGTGTTCCGCTCGATCAGCTTGGTGAAGATGCCGCCCTTGGTCTCGATGCCCAGCGACAGCGGGGTCACGTCGAGCAGCAGGACGTCCTTGACCTCGCCCTTGAGCACGCCGGCCTGCAGGCAGGCGCCGACCGCGACAACCTCGTCGGGATTCACGCCCTTGTTTGGGTCTTTACCGCCGGTCAGTGACTTGACCAGGTCGACCACCGCGGGCATCCGGGTGGACCCGCCGACAAGCACCACGTGGTGCAGGTCATCGAGCTTGATCCCGGCGTCCTTGATGACCTGCTGGAACGGGCTCTTGCAGCGGTCGAGCAGGTCGGAGGTCATCCGCTGGAACTCGGCCCTGGTCAGCTTGGCGTCCAGGTGCAGCGGGCCGTCGGCAGAGTGGGAGATGTAGGGCAGGTTGATCTGCGACTCCATCGACTGCGACAGCTCGATCTTGGCCTTCTCCGCGGCCTCACGCAGCCGCTGCAGCGCCATCTTGTCCTTGGCCAGGTCGATGCCGTAGCCGTTCTTGAAGTCCTTGACCAGCCAGTCGACGATCCGCTGGTCCCAGTCGTCGCCGCCGAGGTGGTTGTCGCCGCTGGTGGCCTTGACCTCCACGACGCCCTCGCCGACCTCGAGCAGCGAGACGTCGAAGGTGCCGCCGCCCAGGTCGAAGACGAGGATGGTGGCCTCGGTCTCCTTGTCCAGGTGATAGGCCAGCGCCGCCGCGGTGGGCTCGTTGATGATGCGGAGCACGGTCAGCCCCGCGATCTGGCCGGCCTCCTTGGTGGCCTGGCGCTGCGCGTCGTTGAAGTACGCAGGCACCGTGATCACCGCGTCGGTGATCGTCTCGCCGAGGTATGCCTCCGCGTCCCTCTTCAGCTTCTGCAGGACGAACGCGCTGATCTGCTGAGGAGTAAACTTCTTGCCGTCGATGTTGACGGACCAGTCGGTACCCATGTGCCGCTTGACCGAGCGGATGGTCCGGTCCACGTTGGTGACGGCCTGCCGCTTGGCGACCTCACCGACGAGTACCTCAGCGTTCTTGGCGAAGGCCACGACGGAGGGCGTCGTCCGTGAACCCTCGGCGTTGGCGATGACCGTAGGCTCTCCGCCCTCAAGAATGGCAACGACTGAGTTGGTCGTTCCCAGGTCAATCCCTACCGCACGTGCCATGAGAAGTCCTTGTGTGTGTGAAGTTGAGTAGTTCGGGCTCAAGCTTGCCAGTGAGTGCTTCTGTCGTCAAATGACTTGAGTCACTTAGGCTCAACTTGTCTCAGCCGCAGGGCATTCCCGCCGCGCCGGGAAAACTTAGTCCGCAGGCGACCAATGTCCGGCATATCCGCGCGGCTACGCTTGAGCTCCGGATCTAGAGGAGGTTCGCGTGGTCCTGCGGATGACGGTTGGCCTGGTCCTGACCGTGGTCGCGTTCGCGATCGCGGGGCGCCGGCTGTGGTGGCTGAAGCGGCTGGCGGCTAGCGGGCAGCCTGCCCCCGAGCGGATCGCGGCGGCCCGGGAGCATCTGGGCACGGACCTGAAGGCGCAGGCGACCGAGGTGATCGGGCAGCGCAAGCTGCTGAAGTGGTCGGTCCCGGGTGCGGCCCACGCCGCGACGTTCTGGGGTTTCATCATCTTGATCCTGACGATCATCGAAGCGTACGGGGACCTGTTCTCCCGGACGTTCGCGATCCCGGGCATCGGGCACTGGGCCGCTATCGGCTTCCTTGAGGACCTGTTCGCCGTGGCTGTGCTGGCCGGCATCCTCACCTTCACCGTGATCCGGCTGCGGAACGACCCGCACCGCAAAGGCCGCGCGTCGCGGTTCCTGGGCTCGCATACCCGCGCCGCCTGGGTCGTCCTGGGCATGATCTTCCTCGTCATCGCCACGCTGCTGCTCTACCGGGGCGCGCAGATCGACACCGGCGTGTTCCCCTACGCCCACGGCGCGTTCGCCTCCCAGGAGGCCGGGCACTGGCTGCACCCGCTGGGCACCGGGGTGAACAGCGTCCTGGAGGTGGTGTTCCTGCTCGGGCAGCTGGGCGTGGTGCTGGCGTTCGCCGTGATCGTGGTGTACTCCAAGCACCTGCACATCGCGCTGGCCCCGCTGAACATCTTGTTCTCCCGCCGCCCGGACGCGCTCGGCGCGCTGGAGCCGATGCGCTCCAACGGCAAGATCCTGGACTTCGAGGAAGCCGACCCCGACACCGACACGTTCGGCCTGGGCAAGATCGAGGATTTCTCCTGGAAGGGCCTGCTGGACATGGGCACCTGCACTGAGTGCGGCCGGTGCCAGTCCCAGTGCCCGGCCTGGGCCACCGGCAAGCCGCTGTCGCCCAAGCAGGTCATCCTGGACCTGCGCGACCACGCCTTCGCCAAAGCTCCCTACCTGCTCGCCAGCACCGACGAGGAACGAGAGGCCCTCCCGGACGCGGTCAAGGCGGAGGCGGCCCGTCCGCTGGTCGGCACGGCCGAGGACAACGGGGTGATCGACCCGGATGTGCTGTGGTCGTGCACGAACTGCGGGGCGTGCGTGGAGGAGTGCCCGGTCGACATCGAGCACATCGACCACATCGACGGGATGCGGCGGCATCAGGTGCTGATCGAGTCGGCGTTCCCGGTCGAGGCGGCGGGGATGCTGAAGAACCTGGAGAACAAGGGCGACCCGTGGGGCATGGGCGCGGGCCGCCGCGCCGACTGGATCAGCGAGCTCGACTTCGACGTCCCCGTGGTGGACGGGACGATCAGCGACGGGATCGAGTACCTGTTCTGGGTCGGCTGCGCGGGGGCGCTGGAGGACCGGGCCCGCAAGACGACCAAGGCGATCGCCACCTTGCTGCACACCGCCGGGGTCAGGTTCGCGGTCCTCGGCCCGGCCGAGACCTGCACGGGGGACCCGGCCCGCCGGATCGGGAACGAGTTCGTGTACTCGATGCTGGCCGCCCAGAACATCGAGACGCTGAACCAGGCGGCGCCCAAGACGATCGTGGCCAGCTGCCCGCATTGCTTCAACACGATCGCGAATGAGTACCCGCAGCTCGGCGGGAACTATCAGGTCGTGCACCACACCCAGCTGCTGGCCCGGCTGGTGGAGCAGGGCAAGCTGACCTCCGCCACGCCGGACGGGGAGCCGGCCGCGGCGGAGAAGGTCACCTACCACGACCCGTGTTTCCTGGGCCGGCATAACAAGGTGTACACCCCGCCGCGGGAGATCCTGGAGCACGTCCCGGGCGTCGAGGCGGTCGAGATGCACCGGTGCAAGGAACGCGGGTTCTGCTGCGGCGCGGGCGGCGCCCGGATGTGGATGGAGGAGCGGATCGGCAAGCGGATCAGCACCGAGCGGATCGACGAGGCCCTGGCGCTGAAACCCGACACCATCTCCACCGCCTGCCCCTACTGCCTGGTCATGCTCGGCGACGCCGTCGCCGCCAAGAAGAGCTCCGGCGAGGCCAAGGACACCCTCGAGGTCGTGGACGTCGCCCAGCTGCTGGTCCGCGCGGTGGTGCCCGTCGGCGCGGCGATCGCCGATGAGGCCGGCCGCGCCCCGATCGGCGATGACGCGGTCGGCGCGGCCACGTCCGACCGCGCTGCGGATGAAGGTGCGGGGGGCGGCGGCCCGGCGGCCTCGGATAACTGACCGCCGTACCTCCTGCCGTCCAGCCCCTCCCACGGCACCCGTGCCCCTGCCGCCCCGGCCGGGATCAGCCCGAGCACCCGGCGAGGGCGTCGAAAAGCGGATCACGATAGCGGCGCCCGAGACCGCCGTACACCTTGGTGATCTGCCAGCCGCGCCAGGACGCCTCGGTATCGTTCATCCTGAACAGGTGGTCGCCCAGCCGTCTCGGTACGAAGGCCAGCCAGCTGAGCAGCACCGCGACCGCTAGTCCGGCGGCAGGCCCGATGCGGGCGCCAACCCGGCTACGCTGGCCGGCTCCGCTGCAGGCCGCGGCGAGGGGCGGCCGGGTGGTCCGAGGCGGCCGCCGCACTGGCTCGGCCGGTGGCCACGGGGGGTTGTCTTCGCAGGTGAAGTTGGTAATGTTGATCGCAGCACTAGCCCTTCTTGCTCGCTCCTGAGCCTGGGTGGTGTTTCGCTGGGTCGGTGTTGCAGCACCGGCCCAGCATTGTGTCCGGGGTATCACGCAGTGGGTAACTGCCGGGATGCCGGATCGTTGCGGTGGCCGCCGCGGATGTTGAGCCACGGCCCGTGCGCTTCGGCACAAGGGAAGCGGATGCGGTCTCTTCGGGCTGATGGAAATGGCAGTGCCTCCTCTCTCACGTGGCCGGTCCGCGGCGGGCGACGTCGGTCGCTCCGCGCAGGTCTAAAACGGCACGCGATCTGCCCTCGGTAACCCCCCGGGTCACCGCTCGACCCCGTTGTCGGCGGGTCGCTTGAGGATGCCTCCTGCTATCTGATTTCATGGTGCATCTAGCAATGCACCTTGGCAAGTGCCAAAATCAAGTGCATATTGCATGTATCGCCTGCACAGTCCCAAAGGTTGGGACCGTCTATCCCGGCTCATGAGCTATCGCGCTGAAGTCCTGAGGAAAGAGGGTCTTCGTGCCAGAAGTGCGCAGCCCGACCGTCCGCCGCCGTGAACTAGGCGCCCTGCTGCGTGCCCTCCGCAACGAAAAAGGCCTGACGGTAGACCAGGTAGCCACGAGCCTGATGTGCTCCCCGAGCAAGGTCAGCCGCATGGAGACCGGCCACGGCGCCGCCACCCCCCGCGACATCCGCGACCTCTGCAACCTCTACGGCGTCACCGGCCAAGCCGAGCGCGACCGGATGATGAAGCTCTCCCACGAGGGCAAGCAACAGGGCTGGTGGCAGAGCTACGACTTGCCATACTCCACCTACGTCGGGTTGGAGGCGGAAGCGGTAGCGATCAGAGACTTCCAGTCATCGGTAGTGCCTGGTCTCCTGCAAACCGCGGACTATGCCCGGGCCGGACATGAGGGCACAATGCCCAGGCTTAACCCTGAGGAGATTGAGCGCCGAATCAGGGCAAAGCTCACCCGGCAGGGCCTGCTCACGCAGGCGAACCCGGCCGCCTTTAAGGCTGTGCTTGACGAAGCCGTACTGCACAGAGTGGTAGGGGGTCCGCGAGTCATGGAGGCTCAGTTGGACCGGCTCGTCGCAGCAGCAGGTTTGCCTAATGTAACTCTCCAGGTCATTCCCTTTACTGTCGGCGCACATCCGGGTCTGGAGAGCAACTTCAACATCCTGGAGCTGCCGGGACCAACTCCAGGTGTCGTCTTCGTGGAGGGACTGATAGGGTCGGTCTACCTTGAGAAGGCGGCCGATCTGGATCGGTATCTCGAGATTTTTGAACGCCTCCAATTCATAGCTCTCAGTCCAAAAGACACGATCAGCACAATTGCCGGAATCCGGGATCAATCAAGAAAAGTAAACCGCCGGGCTAGGTGATCTACCCGATCCGCGCGGTCGGTATATTCTACCAGAATTGAGCCATTCTTTAGTTCTTTGATCACTCTAACAATAGGAAAATAATAGTCATGTCAATAATCGATTCCGTGGACCGTAGAAGCTCCTGGCGCAAGGCGAGCCACAGCGTGGGGAACGGAGAATGTGTCGAAGTTTCATCGGCTCTTGGCCGGGTGTCCGTCCGTGACTCCAAGGACCCAGAAGGGCCAGTCCTGAACTATTCTGCTGACACGTTCCGATCGTTTCTAGGAACCGCTAAGAAAATTGCGGCCCTGGACTGAGCTCGTCCGTCAACCACCCGAAAACCTCCCTGAAGCCGCACACGAAGGCACCTGAGCAGTGAGGTGGCTCCCAGCTTAGCCGGGAGCCACCTCAGGCAGCTCAGGTGCTTTTCCTGGCTCAGACCTTGGTGCGGTAGAAATTCAGGTACGAGCGTGATGGCGTCGGGCCCCGCTGATCTTGGTACCTGGAGCCATAAACGAGTGAGCCGTACGGATGCTCGGCCGGGGAGCTGGTGCGAAACAGGCACAGCTGGCCGATCTTCATGCCTGGCCACAGCTTGATCGGCAGCGTCGCCACGTTGGAAAGCTCCAGCGTCACGTGCCCGGAAAACCCAGGGTCGATCCAGCCCGCCGTCGAGTGCGTGAGCAGGCCCAGTCGGCCCAGGGAACTCTTGCCTTCCAGCCGGCCTGCTATGTCGTCGGGCAGTGAGACCACCTCAAAGGTGGACCCCAGCACGAACTCGCCCGGATGCAGGACGAACGGCTCTTCGTCTTCGGTCTCCACCAGCCTGGTCAGGTCGGGCTGCTCTACCGCCGGGTCGATGTGCGGGTAGCGGTGATTCTCGAAGACCCGGAAGTACCGGTCCAGCCGGACGTCGACGCTGGACGGCTGGATCAGCTCCGGCGCGTACGGATCGAGCTTGACCCGGCCAGACTCGATCTCAGCCTTGATGTCGCGATCAGAGAGGAGCACCCTGGAAACCTATCGGGTCCGGTACGATGTCTGAGCGAACACAGCACAAGCCGGGGTTCCGCGAGGCAGGTGCAGGGACGCGCGGGTGTAGTTCAATGGCAGAACATCAGCTTCCCAAGCTGACAGTGCGGGTTCGATTCCCGTCACCCGCTCTGAGGGGAATGCCCAGGTCAGGACGACATCCTGCACCTGGGCTTTAAACGTTCCTGGGGCCTTCCCGATCTTCCGTGCCATTAGCGTGCCATTAGCCTGCGGGAGCCAGGACTCCGGCCGTCCCGTCGTCCTCGTCGTTTTCGTTCAAGTGCTGCTGGCCCTGGACGTGCGTGTCGATCGCGTCGGTGATGGTCTTGTCCGCGCCTTGGGCCTCGTGCTGGTAGATCATCGCGGCCCGCTCGCTGTCGTGACCCATGCGAGCCATCAGGTCCCGGAGCCTGGCTCCGCTCCCAGCCGCCAAGTGGTTTCCAGTGTGGCGGAGGTCATGGAAATGCAGGCCCGCCATGCCGATCGACTCGACGGCGTGCGGCCAGGCCGACATCTTGTTGAAGTTGCCTCGCCGCAGCGGGCCGCCCATGGC
>Ga0209839_10001279_pt1 | contig 12983 bp, 12 predicted proteins | sample OrgsoiDNA2013050_FD_185800 | JGI IMG/M metagenome (GOLD analysis project Ga0209839, IMG submission 185800) | Permafrost soil microbial communities from the Arctic, to analyse light accelerated degradation of dissolved organic matter (DOM) -... | ecosystem: Environmental > Terrestrial > Soil >... | reverse complement strand
CGACGACGGACTGAACGTCCGCCAGCGGATCATCGACATTTACTCCAAGCAGGGGTTCGACTCGATCGACCCCGCCGACCTGCGCGGGCGGTTCCGCTGGTTCGGCCTGTACACGCAGCGCAAGCCGGGCATCGACGGCGGCAAGACCGCCATCCTGGAGCCCGAGGAGCTCGACGACCGCTACTTCATGCTCCGCGTCCGCATCGACGGCGGCCAGCTCACCACCGAGCAGCTCCGGGTGATCGGCGATATCTCCCGCCGGTTCGCCCGCGGCACCGCCGACATCACCGACCGGCAGAACATCCAGCTGCACTGGATCGAGATCGAGAGCGTCCCGGCGATCTGGGACGCACTGGAGTCGGTCGGGCTGTCGACCATGGAAGCCTGCGGTGACACCCCGCGGGTCATCCTCGGCTGCCCGCTGGCCGGGATCGACGACGGCGAGATCCTCGACGCGACGCCCGAGATCGAGGAGGTCCAGCGGCGCTACATCGGCGACGCGGCCTTCTCCAACCTGCCGCGCAAGTTCAAGTCGGTGATGAGCGGCTGCCCGGCGCAGTGCACGGTGCACGAGATCAACGACGTGGCCTTCGTCGGCGTGCTCTCGGCCAGCGGGGAACCCGGCTACGACCTGTGGGTCGGCGGCGGCCTGTCCACCAACCCGATGATCGGCAAGCGGCTGGGCGCGTTCGTGCGGCCCGACCAGCTCGCCGAGGTGTGGGCGGGTGTCGTCTCGGTGTTCCGCGACTATGGCTACCGCCGGCTCCGGCACCGGGCGCGGATCAAGTTCCTGGTCGCCGACTGGGGACCGGAGCGGTTCCGTGAGGTCCTGGAGAAGGAGTACCTCGGCTACGCGCTCGCGGACGGCCCGGCGCCAGGCGCGCCGCGCGGGGGTGTCCGCGACCACGTCGGCGTGCACTCGCAGCGTGACGCCCTCTCCTACGTCGGGTTCGCCCCCCGGGTCGGCCGGCTGAACGCCGACGCCCTGGACGCGATCGCTGACCTGGCCGCCCGGTACGGCAGCGGCCGGGTCCGGACCACCACCGAGCAGAAGATGGTGATCCTGGACGTGCCCACGGACCGCGTGGACGGCCTGGTCGCCGACCTGGAGGCCGCTGACCTCCAGGTGAACCCGAGCGCGTTCCGGCGGCACACGATGGCGTGCACCGGGATCGAGTTCTGCAAGCTCGCGATCGTGGAAACCAAGCAGCGCGCCATGGACCTGATCGGCGAACTGGAGCAGCGGCTGCCGGGCTTCGCCGATCCGGTCACCATCAACGTGAACGGGTGCCCGAACTCCTGCGCCCGGATCCAGACCGCCGACATCGGCCTGAAGGGCTCGCTCGTCACCGGGCCGGACGGCCGCCAGGTCGAGGGATTCCAGATCCACCTGGGCGGCAGCCTGGGCGGCGGCGACGGGTCGGCGTCCGGTTTCGGGCGGAAGGTCAGGGGCCTGAAGGCCACCGCCGACGACCTTCCTGACTATGTGGAACGTGTTCTCAGCCGCTTTGCAGCCAGCAAGGAGCAAGGTGAGACATTCGCGCAGTGGACTGGGCGGGCCAGCGATGAGGAGCTGTCATGACCAGTCACACGGGCCGGGCCGTTCCCTTCTACTGCCCCTATTGCGGAGAGGAAGACCTCGTGCCGCAGGGGGCAACGGACGGGGAGTGGCACTGCCGGAGCTGCACCCGCAGCTTCCAGCTACGTTTCGCCGGAATAGGAGCGGCCCTGTGAGTTCCGTGGCAGCAATTACCAGTGAGCCCGTGGTCGATGGAGCTGTCCAGCAGGAGGAACCGCACCGTATGGAGCAGATCGTCGAGCGTGCCGCTGAGGAACTGGCCGATGCGTCCGCGGACGACATTCTCCGCTGGGCCGCGAACACGTTCGGGGAGCGCATCTGCGTCACGTCCTCGATGACCGACGCGGTGATCATTCATATGGCATCGGCCGTCGCGCCCGGGATCGACGTCGTCTTCCTCGACACCGGCTACCACTTCGCCGAGACCATCGGCACCCGGGACGCGGTGTCCGCCGTCTACCCGGTCAACCTGATCAACGTCACGCCGTCCCGCACGGTGGCCGAGCAGGACGCGGAGCTGGGCCCGCGGCTCTACGGCCGCAACCCGGACCTGTGCTGCTACCTGCGCAAGGTTGAGCCGCTGGAGCGGGCGCTCAGCCGCTACGACGCCTGGATCACCGGCGTGCGCCGGGACGAGACCGTGGAGCGCCGCGACGCACGCGTCGTGGAGTGGGACGGCCGCCGCGAGATGGTCAAGGTCAACCCGATCGCCGGATGGTCCGCCAAGCAGGTCGACGACTACATCGCCGACAACGGCATCCTGGTCAACCCGCTGGTATACGACGGCTACCCGTCGATCGGCTGCGCGACCTGCACGCGCCAGGTGGCCGCGGGCGAGAATCCGCGCAGCGGGCGCTGGGCCGGGACCGGGAAGACCGAGTGCGGCATTCACCTCTGAGCGCCGCACTGAAAGACGCGGCCACGCTGCCGCCGCCCGGGCCGGTACCGGCCCGGGCCTCCTCCGCCGGCATCTTCGCGCCGCCGCTGGTGGCGGTGGCGCACGGGAGCAGGGATCCGCGCGCTGCGGCCACCGTCGGCGCGCTGCTGGACCTGGTGCGGCGGCGCGCGGCGAGTGCCGGTTACCCCGGTCTCGACGTGCGGGCCGCTTACCTCGGGCACGCGGCACCCGCGCTGGGCCAGGCGCTCGGGGCCCTGGAGGGCGAGGCCGTGGTGCTGCCGCTGCTGCTGACGGACGCGTACCACAGCAAGTCCGACATCCCGAAGATGCTGCACGAAGCGCGCGCCGCGCAGCCACGGCTGGACATCGCCTACGGCCGTCCGCTGGGACCGCACCCGCTGCTGCTGCGCGCGCTGGACCGGCGGCTGGCCGAGGCGCTCGGCGCCCTGGGCGCTGACGCGGCCGTCCCACCGGAGGACACCGCCGTGGTACTGGCCGCGGCTGGTTCCAGCGATCCGGCGGCGAACGCCGTGATCACCGACCTCGCCGCGCGCTGGCAGTCCGCCCGGGGCTGGCGTGCGGTGCTGCCCGCTTACGCCTCCGCGGCGTCGCCGGCCCCGGCGGAAGCGGTGGCCGCGGCACGGCGCACCGGGGCACGGCAGGTCCTGGTGGCCAGCTATCTCCTCTCCCCCGGGATCTTCGCCGATCAGATCCGCAGGTGCTTCCTCGCCGCGGGCGCGACCGTGGTTTCCGGGGTCCTGGGGGCCGCACCCGAGGTCGCCGACGTGGTGCTCGGCCGCTACGCCGAGTCGCTCGCGGACGGCGCCGCCGCCGCGGTCTAGCCCGCTTTCCCGGCGGCCCGGCGCAATCGCTTGCTCCGCCTCCGCGCGCATGCGCGTGCACCGGTAGCCTTACGCGGGTAGTTCGATAAGCAAACGACCGCCGCGGCCGGATACACCGGTGAGCGAAGCGAAGGAGGCGAATGCATTTCTGGCCCGGTGCACCGTACCCCCTGGGTGCCACCTGGGACGGATGGGGCACGAACTTCGCCTTGTTCTCCGAGATAGCGGACGGGGTCGAACTCTGCCTGTTCGCTGGTGATGGCATCGAAGCGGACACCGCCCACACCGAGACCAGAGTCCGGCTGACCGAGGCCGACGGGTTCGTCTGGCACGCCTACCTGCCCGGCGTCGGGCCGGGCCAGCGGTACGGATACCGGGTGCACGGCCCCTACGATCCAGGTGCCGGGCTGCGGTGTGATCCCTCGAAGCTGCTGCTTGACCCCTACGGCAAGGCCGTTCAGGGCAACCTCAGCTGGGACGAGTCGCTGTTCTCCTACCGCTTCTCGGACCCGCACGTCCGTAACGCCACCGACAGCGCGCCCCGCATGCCGAAGAACGTGGTCATCAACCCCTTCTTCGACTGGGCCAACGACCGGCTGCCGCGTACGCCGTACCACGAGACGCTGATCTACGAGGCGCACGTCCGCGGGCTGACGCTGCAGCACCCGCAGGTCCCGCCCGCACAGCGCGGCACCTACGCCGGCCTGGCCCACCCCGCCATCACCGAACATCTGCAGCGGCTCGGCGTCACCGCGGTCGAACTGATGCCGGTGCACCAGTTCCTGCCCGAGCAGACGCTGGCGGCACGCGGGCTGACGAACTACTGGGGCTACAACACGATCGGCTTCCTGGCCCCGCACAACGGCTACTCCTCGGCCGGCCAGCTCGGTGAGCAGGTAGGCGAGTTCAAGACCATGGTCAAAACGCTGCACGACGCGGGGATCGAGGTCATCCTCGACGTGGTCTACAACCACACCGCCGAGGGCAACCACATGGGCCCGACGCTGTGCTTCCGCGGCATCGACAACGCCTCCTACTACCGGCTGGACGACGCGGACAAGTCCCGGTACGTCGACTACACGGGCTGCGGCAACAGCCTGAACGTGCGGCACCCGCACTCCCTGCAGCTGATCATGGACTCGCTGCGCTACTGGATCCTGGAGATGCACGTCGACGGGTTCCGGTTCGACCTCGCCTCCGCGCTGGCCCGTGAGCTGCACGACGTGGACCGGCTGTCCACCTTCTTCGATCTGGTGCAGCAGGACCCAGTGGTCTCGCAGGTGAAGCTGATCGCCGAGCCGTGGGACGTCGGCGAGGGCGGCTACCAGGTCGGGAACTTCCCGCCGCTGTGGACGGAATGGAACGGGAAATACCGGGACACAGTCCGCGACCTGTGGCGCGGCCAGCCCGGCACCCTGCCGGAGTTCGCCTCCCGGCTGAGCGGCTCCAGCGACCTGTACGAGACCAGCGGGCGCCGCCCGGTCGCCTCCATCAACTTCGTCACCTGCCACGACGGGTTCACGCTGAACGACCTGGTCAGCCAGAACCACAAGCACAACGAGGCCAACGGTGAGGGCAACAGGGACGGCACCGACGACAACCGGTCCTGGAACTGCGGCGCCGAGGGCCCGACGGACGATCCGGAGATCCGGGAGCTGCGGGCCCGGCAGAAACGGAACGTCCTCACCACGCTCTTCTTCTCCCAGGGCGTTCCGATGATGCTGGGCGGGGACGAGATGGGCCGCACCCAGCGCGGCAGCAACAACGCGTACTGCCAGGACAACGAGATTTCCTGGATGGACTGGTCCCTGATGGACCGCGAGCGGGACCTGGTGGACTTCACCCGGGCGCTGTCGGCGCTGCGCCGCGACCATCCCGTGTTCCGGCGGCGCCGCTTCTTCCGCGGGCACCAGCCCGGTGCTCCCTCATCCGACGGGCCGGGCGACATCATCTGGCTGACCCCGGCCGGCCACGAGGTCACCGACAGCGACTGGCGCGCCTCCGGGACCAAGTCGCTGGCCGTCTTCCTCAACGGCGAGGCGATCACCGAACCCGATCCACGCGGTGAGCGCATCACCGACGACCGGTTCCTGCTGCTGTTCAACGCGCACGACGACGCGGTCTCGTTCACGCTGCCGGGGGTGAAGTTCGGGCGCGAGTGGGAGATCATGATCGACACGTACGGGCCCCGGGTACCCATCCTGCACGGCGAGCTGCCGTCGCTGAGCGCAAGAGCGCACGCCAAGGTGGCCGCGCACGCGGTGATGGTGCTGCGCTGTGCTGGCGGACGGGCCTGACGTGCGGCAGCTGTTTCCCGCGGGCGGTCCCCCCGGCGACGTAGATCCCGGGCGGCTGGCCTCGCTATACGCCTATCCCGCGGCCGGTCTCCCAGTCGACCAGGGAGGCGGCCGGCCGTGGGTACGCGCGAACATGGTGGCCAGCGTGGACGGGGCGGCGGCCTTCGGCGGCCGCTCCGGTGGCCTGTCGGGCCGCGCCGACAAGGAGATCTTCGGCCTGCTGCGCAGCCTCGCCGACGTGGTCCTGGTCGGCGCGGGCACGGCCCGGGCCGAGCACTACCGTCCGGCCCAGCCGTCGTCGATCCGGCCGGAGCTGCGGGCCGGGCGCACCGCCACGCCGCCGATCGCGGTCATCTCCGGGAAGCTCGACCTGGATCCCGGCCTGGAACTGCTCATCGCGGCGCCGCCGGACGCGCGCACGATCGTCATCACCAGCGAGCGCGCACCGGAGAGCCAGCGGGCCGCGATCGCCGAGCACGCGGATGTGCTGGTCACGGGCGCGGAGCAGGTCGGCCTGAAGGCCGCGCTGGTCGCGCTGGCCGCCCGCGGTTACCGGCGCGTGCTGACCGAGGGCGGCCCGCATCTGCTCGGGCAGCTGGCCGCGCGCGGGCTTCTCGACGAGGTGTGCCTGACCATCAGCCCGCTGCTAGCCGGTCCGGGCCCAGGCCGGATCGTCGGCGGTGACGCGATCCCCGGGGGCCTCCCGCTCGCGCTCGGGCACCTGCTGGAGGATGAGGGCTTCCTGCTCGGCCGGTACACGGTCGCAGCGGGCGGACGCCCGTAACCGCCGGGCCGCCCGCCCCCCGATACCGTCCCTCCGGCCCGGCGAGATTCCCGTTTCATCTTGTCATTCCCAGCGGAACAGGCGGATCGCCAGCGCGCCGCAGACGATCACCCAGGCCGCCAGCACGCTGAAGTACAGCCCGGAGGCCCAGTGGCCCGCCACGGCGTCCTGGATGGCCTGCACGCCGGCTCCCGTGGGAGTGCCGTCGCTGACGCCGCGCAGCGGCCCCGGCATCTCGGCACGGGGCAGCCACAACCCGGAGAAGAACAGCAGCACGAAGAACAGCACACCGCCGGCGGCGGCGGCGGCCTTGCTGGTGAAACTGACGGCGGCGACCAGCAGCCCCAGTGTGCTGGCCGCCGCCGCCATCAGCAGGAACGCGATGATGAAGGCCAGCGGCTGCCGGATCGAAGCGCTGAACGGGCCGGTCGCCAGGATGGCGATCACCGCCGTCGTGGCGATCTGGGCGCCGAGGATGAGCACGATCTGCGCGGAAAGCAGGTTCTGCGGGGTCACCGGGGTGGTGAACATCCGGCGCAGGATGCCCCGTTCGCGGTAGCTGACCAGGGTCGTCGGCAGGAACTGCACCCCCAGCATGACGATCGCGAAGGTGATGATGATCGGCAGGTAGGTCTGCTGGACGCTCGCACCGCCCAGGGCCTTGACCGGCTTGCCGGTCCCCGGAATCAGGCCGACCACGATCCAGCCGGCGAGCGGAAACCCGACTCCCCAGAACAGCGCGGCCGGCGTGCGGAGCAGCAGTTTCAGCTCGGTCAGCGTGAGCTTGCGCCAGGCGCGCCCGGGAACGGGGATCGCGGTGGGCAGCGACATGGTGGTCATCCCTTTCGTACCTCGTTCGGTTGGTTCCGTTCCTCGTCCGGCTGACTTCGTTCCTCGTCCGGCCGACTCGCACGCTTCTTGCTGTTATCGCCGGGGAGGGAGAGAGGGGCGGCTGGCGGCTGGTCGTGACCGCCCGGTTGGCTTGCCTGCTTCTTGCTGTTATCACCCTCCCCGGAGGGCTGCTGGTCGTGACTGGTGAGCGCGATGAAGGCGTCGTCCAGGTTGGCCTGGTCCACCCGCAGGTGCTGGGCGATGACACCGAGCCGGATCAGGACCGTGATGACCGCCTGCAGCGCCTCGTCGTTGCCCGTCACGGTGAACTGGGCGCCGTCGCGGCGCACGTCGGAAACTTCCGGCAGGCCGGCCAGCAACGACTCATCCAGCGGGGCCGAGGCGCGGAATCGGATGTACTGCTCGCCACCGGCCTGGCTGGCCAGCCCGGACGGGGTGTCGGTGGCGATGACCCGGCCGTTGTCGATGACGGCCACCCGGTCGCACAGCCGCTCCGCCTCCTCCATGAAGTGGGTGACCAGCACGACCGTCACGCCGGTGTCCCGGATCTCGGAGATCAGCCCCCACACCTCGCGGCGGGCGGACGGGTCGAGCCCAGTGGTGAGCTCGTCAAGCACGGCGACCTTCGGCGTCCCGATGAGGGCCAGCGCCACCGAGAGCCGCTGTTTCTGGCCGCCGGACAGCTTGGCGAAGGGCGTGTCGCGCCGGTCGGTGAGCCCGAGCCGCGCGATGAGCTCGCCGGAGTCCGCGGGGCGCCGGTAGAACGAGGCGTACAGGTCGAGCGCCTCCTTCACCCGCAGCTTGTCCGGCAGCTGGCCGTCCTGGAGCTGGACGCCGACCAGTTCGCGCAGCTCGCCGTGATCACGCTGCGGGTCCAGGCCCAGCACGCTGACCTGGCCGCGGTCCGGCTTGCGCAGCCCCACGACGCATTCCACGGTGGTGGTCTTCCCTGCGCCGTTCGGCCCGAGAATGCCGAAGATCTCTCCGGCCCGGACCGTGAACGATACGTCGTCCACCGCGACCTTGGGCCCGTACTCTTTGTGCAGGCCGCTCACTTCTATCACTGGCATGGCTCCAGCATCCCGCACGGGCCCGGTCACTGGCATCGGCAAGACGGCTGAAACCCGGCATCAGCCAGATGATGGATGCCGCGCCCTGGGCGAGGCGGAGGCAGCGATAGCCTGTGGGCCGGGATTGGCCGATCACTCCACCGAGGGAGCCGACGATGGCGCTGCACAAGCAAGTCGACGTGTCTCAGCAAGGCCGGGAGGTCGACATCAACCCGGTCTACGTGCGGGAAAAAGGGCTTCAGATACCCCGGTTCCGGCTACCCGACAGCGGCCTGCTGCCGCGCACCGCGGCGCAGGTGGTCGAGGACGAGCTCATCCTGGACGGCAACGCCCGGCTCAACCTGGCGACCTTCGTCACCACCTGGATGGAGCCCGAGGCCGAGCAGCTGATGGCCTCGGCCTTCGACAAGAACATGATCGACAAGGACGAGTACCCGCAGACCGCCGAGATCGAGCGGCGCTGCGTCAACATCCTGGCCCACCTGTGGCACTCGCCCATCGGCAGCAACGCGGCCGGATGCTCCACCACGGGATCGAGTGAGGCGTGCATGCTGGGCGGGATGGCCCTGCTGTGGCGCTGGCGTAAGGCCCGCCGCGCGGCCGGCCAGGACGCGTCCCGGCCCAAGCTCGTGATGGGCGCGAATGTCCAGGTCTGCTGGGAGAAGTTCTGCCGGTACTGGGAAGTCGAACCGCGGATGGTGCCGATGGAGCACGGCCGGCTGCACCTGACGGCGGCGGAGGCGGCGGCCCAGTGTGACGAGAACACGATCGGGGTCGTGGCCATCATGGGCTCGACCATGGACGGCAGCTACGAGCCGGTCAAGGAGATCAGCGACGCGCTGGACCAGTTGCAGCAGACCAAGGGCTACGACGTCCCGATCCACGTGGACGCGGCCTCAGGCGGGTTCGTCGCGCCGTTCCTGCAGCCGTTCCTGGACTGGGATTTCCGGGTGCCGCGGGTGGCGTCCATCAACGCCTCCGGGCACAAGTACGGCCTGGTCTACCCCGGCGTGGGCTGGGTGGTGTGGCGCGAGCCGTCCGCGCTGCCTGATGACCTCGTGTTCAACGTGAACTACCTGGGCGGCCAGATGCCGACGTTCTCGCTGAACTTCTCCCGGCCGGGCTCCAACGTCATCGCGCAGTACTACAACTTCCTCCGGCTCGGGTTCAAGGGCTACCACGACGTGCAGCAGGCTTGCCAGGACGTCGCCGTCTACCTGTCCTCGGGCATCGCCAAGATCGGCCCGTTCGACCTGCTCAGCGAGGGCAAGGAGCTTCCGGTCTTCGCGTTCAAGCTCAAGGACAGCGTCACCGGGTACTCCGTCTTCGACATCTCCGAGCGCCTGCGGGGGCGGGGCTGGCTGGTGCCGGCCTACACCTTCCCCGCGAACCTGCTCCAGACCGCGGTAATGCGGATCGTGATCAAGAACGGCTTCAGCATGGACCTGGCCGGGAGCCTGCTGGACGACATCCGCGAGCAGGTCAGTATCCTGGAAGCGCACCCCCGGCCTCCCGTCCCCCTGGTGGACGAAAAGGCCCGCGAGTCCTTCCGCCACTAGCGAGTTCTTCCGCCACGAGAAGGCGAGCCGGGGCCCGTCACGGTTGACCGGGGGCCCGTCAGGTTTGCGGTGTGCCCTGGGAGGCGCCCCAAGCATCCGGAATGGTGGTGTAGCCGCCGCCGCTGTACTCGGACAGCTCACCGGCCAGCGACGGGGAAGACAGGCCGGCGCCCGACTTGAGGGCGGCCAGGATCTGGGGGTAGCCGTAGGGATTGATGTATTTGACAAGCGCCTGGATGCCGGCCTGCGGGCTGGGATACGAGTAGAGGTTGTAGCCGTTTCCCTCGCTCTTGATCGGCCACCCGCCGAAGCCGGGCTGGCTCACGTTGATCGGGTTGTTGGCCCCGACGATGCCGTGTGGCGGAGTGCCCGCCTCGTTCTGCATCCAGTAACCCATCGACACGATGTTCGCGTTGGTCAGCGGATCACCGAGGGCTCGCAGGATTGCCTCGGACCAGGCCAGCTCGTTGGCGCCGCGCGGCGTCTGGTACTCCGCCGTGGGGGCGGGCGCGCCGGCCGCGGTGACCGGAGCCGGAGCCGGAGCGTGGGTCGGTGCCGCCGCGGGTTTAGGTGAGACGGCCGCGGACGGTGACTTCACCGGGGCGGCCGGCGTCGGGACCACCACGCCCCCGCGGAACGTTCGCTGCTTGAGGTTGGCCAAGTACACGGGCAAGTACGCGGGCAGGTCCAGAGCCGCGACGGCCCGGGACACGGGTACGGACTCAGCCGCCGGATGGGACGCGGGCCTGGCGCCCGTGCCCAGGAGCATGACGACGCCCACGCCCGCCAGAGCCGACATGAGGGCCAGCGGGATGAACCACCGGGCAAACTCCCCGGGACGGCCCGGGCGGCCCGGGCCGCGGTGCCGCGATCCGGCCGGGGTCCGGCCCGGGCGGACGGCCACGTGCTGGCCGTCGGACAAGCGCTGCATGATCCCCTCCCCCCCGGGCCGTAACCCGGCGAGCAAACGACTGGTGACCCGGGGGATGCGGCGCTGCATAACCTCAGGCGCCTTTGCGCAGGCGGTCAAGGGCCTCGGCGAGAATGGCGGCGCCGTCGGTGTCGCTGCGGCGCTCCTTCACGTAGGCGAGGTGCGTCTTGTACGGCTCGACGCGCGGCGGAGCGGGCGGGTGCTGCTCGTCCTGCCCGGCCGGGTACCCGCACCGGGGGCACTCCCAGCTGTCCGGAACGGACGCGTCGGTTGCGAAGCTCGGGCGCGTTTCGTGCCGGTTGGCACACCAGAAGGACACCCAGACGCGAGGCGCGGACTCACCGCGTTCGGCCTCGCCCATGGGACCTGCGCCTACCCTGCTTCCGCGGATGGCGTTACCACTGCTCACAGATCACCCCTTGAATAGCGCACATGCGTTACGTCCGGTGCGGGAGGACGTCAGGAAAAAGTGGTGGTTAATGAATGATGAGCAGGTTGAGGCCGATGATGCAGACGAACCACAGAACTCCGAAGAAAATCGTGATGCGGTCCAGGTTGCGCTCAACGACCGAGGAGGAGCCGAGGGTCGACGAAACACCGCCGCCGAACATGTCGGACAGGCCGCCGCCCTTGCCCTTGTGCAGCAATACCAGCAGCACCATCACCAGGCTCGTGATGATCAGGATGATAGAGACACCGATGACCATCGCCGCTCGTTCCCTCTTCCCTTTCTGAAGCTCACCCGGCCCCTGGCGTAACCGCCCAGAGCCGTCCACCTCAGCAGGCCGACAAGGCCTGCCTCCATACAGCCGCCCGAAGCGGCCACTCTGCCGGTCGGCGACCGGCCATTCCCGCCCCGCCCCGCGGGGTAAGTCCCGCACCGGGGTCGCGGGCGAAGCCCGCCCCGGAGGTCCGGGGGTCGCCCCCCGGATCAACGCTACTTGACGCCTGGAAGCTGACTAACTCAGCAACCAGCCGTTCCTGCTCCCGGTCTGCGGGCGAAGCCCGCCCCCGGGGGTCCGGGGGGTCGCCCCCCCGGGTCAACACTGCGGACCACCGGAAAGTTAATCCGAGGGATTAACGAACAGCACCGGCCGTCTCGTCATACCTGACGATCTTCGCGAACTCGCCGGCGTCGAGGCTGGCTCCCCCGACGAGGGCGCCGTTGACATCCGGCTGCGCCATGATCGGCGCGACGTTGTCAGCCTTAACTGACCCGCCATACAGAATACGCAGACTGGCGGCCGTTTCGCGCCCATGAACCGCAGAAACGTACTGCCGAATTGCGGCACAGGCCTCCTGCGCGTCGTCCGGTGTGGCCACCTCGCCGGTGCCGATGGCCCAGACCGGTTCGTACGCGATGACCATGCCGGCCACCTGCTCGGCGGGGATGCCGTCGAGCGATCCGGTCACCTGCCCGACGCAGTGCTCCACCTGCTGCCCCTGCTGGCGGACCTCCAGGGGCTCGCCGACGCACAGGATGGGGGTGATCTCGCTTCCCAGCGCGGCCTTCACCTTGGCGTTGACGAGCGCGTCGTCCTCGTGCTGGTAGAGGCGCCGCTCGGAGTGCCCGGCCAGCACGTAATCGCAGCCCAGCTTGGCCAGCATCGACGCCGAGATCTCACCGGTGTACGCGCCGGGTGGATGGGAGGACACGTCCTGCGCCCCGTAACCGATCCGCAGCCGGTCTCCTTCCACCAGCGTCTGCACGCTGCGCAGCGAGGTGAAAGGCGGCAGCACCGCCACGTCCACCACGTCGAAGTCCTTGGCCGACAGCGTGAACGCCAGCTTCTGGACCAGCGCGATGGCCTCGAGGTGGTTCCCGTACATCTTCCAGTTGCCGGCGATCAGCGGCAGCTTTCCCGTCTTGCGCTCTCCCCGGCCGCTCATGCCGGGCCACCCGTGCTCGGGTCGTCGGCTTCCAGGGCAACCAGGCCGGGCAGCGTGCGTCCCTCGAGGTATTCCAGGCTGGCGCCGCCGCCGGTGGAGATGTGGCCGAATGCGTCCTCCGGCAGGCCGAACGACCGTACGGCCGCCGCCGAGTCGCCACCGCCCACCACGGTGAACCCGTCGACGGCGATGATCGCCTCCGCCAGGGCACGGGTACCGACCGCGAAGGCGGGGAATTCGAACACGCCCATCGGGCCGTTCCAGAAGACCGTCTTAGCGTC
>Ga0209839_10001275_pt1 | contig 12992 bp, 13 predicted proteins | sample OrgsoiDNA2013050_FD_185800 | JGI IMG/M metagenome (GOLD analysis project Ga0209839, IMG submission 185800) | Permafrost soil microbial communities from the Arctic, to analyse light accelerated degradation of dissolved organic matter (DOM) -... | ecosystem: Environmental > Terrestrial > Soil >... | reverse complement strand
TCGTACGGATCACGCGGCACGCCGGGCTGGGCGAAGACCTTGAACCGGGTCCCGGAGTTGCCGAAGGCCCACGACGGTAGCTCGATCTTCTGCTCGCGGAGAGCGCTTGTGACCGCCTGGAGATCCATGACCTGACCTGCTTTCTCAACTATGGGTGTCGCCTTTCACCGACGACGCCGGGTCACGGTCGTCCGCGGCGGCGAGCTGGTCGTCGAGGTTGAAGATGGGTTCCAGGAGGACCATCGTCCCGCCGGGCGCCTGGCCGTCGAGGCTGGTGAAGTACCGTCGCATCTCGTTCTGCCACCGTGTGTTCGCCTCGGTCGCGGCCATCGCGTGCTGCGCGGCGTCCAGGTCCTCGGCTTCGGTGAACCCGACGATCAGCCCGTCCGGCCGGGCGAACAGCGAGTACCGTTCCCACCCGGCCTGCTGCAGGGCTCGCAGCATGTCCGGCCACACCGCCGTGTGCCGCTCCTTGTACTCATCCAGTAGCTCGGGCTTGACCTGCAGGAGAAAGCAGTAGCGCACGGGCTGCTCCTTTACGTGCGGTGGGACCGCCCCAGATTGCCCCGGACCAGCCCGGCCGGCGCGGACACGCCGGCCGGGCCGCGGTGCGGGAAAATCAGAAGTGGTAGTTGTTGATGTTCGCCTTATCGAACACGGTGGGAGGTCCGAGCACCACCGACGGGCCGACACCAGTGGTCGAGGCCAGCACCGTGTAGCTGCCCAGCGTGCCGGCCTTGAACGACGACCCGGGGGTCAGGCTGGCCAGCCCGGAGGCGAGCGAGGCCGCGGCGTACCCGGCCAGGTAGCCCAGGTTGCCCGGGTCCCACAGCTCGAACTTGGCGACCGTTCCGTCCTCGACGTACTTGCGCATCAGCGACGGCAGGCCGAGCCCGGTCAGGGTCAGGTGAGACAGCAGGTTCTTGTGCGTGTCAAGGTACTGGGCGGCGGCGGAGATACCGACGGTGGTCGGGGAGATGATGCCGCGCAGGTTCGGATACGCCGACAGCAGGCCCTGCAGCACCTGCAGCGAGGTCGCCGGGTCGTCGTTGCCGTAGACCGTCGAGACCAGCTTCATGTTCGGGTACTTGGCCAGCTCCTGCTTCATGTACACGATCCAGGCGTTCTGGTTGGTGGCGCTGGCCGCCGCCGACAGGATCGCGATCTGGCCCTTGCTGCCGATTTCGGCAGCCAGCAGGCTCACCTCGGACTCGCCGATCTGCTGGGTGTTCGCCTGGTTGATGAACAGGTGGTCCGGGGAACTTCCGCAGGTGACGTCGGAGTCGAAAGACACGATCTTGATGCCGGCCCGCGCGGCCTGATTGAGCGACGGGCACAGCGCGGACGGGTCGTTGCCGGCGATGACGATCGCGTTGGCGTGCGCCTGGATGGCCGCCTGGATCGACGGGATCTGCGCGGCCGCGGTGTCCGCTGTCCCGCTGCTGACCACGACCTTTCCGCCGAGCTCGGCCAGGGCCTTCTTACCGCCGTTGTCGGCGATGACCTCGTAGGGGTTCTGGGTGTCCTTCGGGATGAAGTAGACCAGCAGGCCCTTCTTGATCGTGCCGCTGCCCGCCTGAGCCGAGGACGAGGCCGAGGTTGATGTCGACGTGGTGCCCCCGCTCGATGATGACGCGGAGCTGCTGCACGCGGCCGCGGTCACGCCGACGGCGGCGAGGGCGAGAGCGGAGGCCACCTTTCTCCGCAATCTTCTGGTATTCCTCATTACTTTTTCTCCTCTGGTTTCATGCCGGAATCTGATGAGCTGACGGCCCGCGCGGGCCGCTGGGTCCCGGGCGCGCGGGCCAGGTGAGGCCCGGTTCGCAGGCGGGCGCGTAGCCGGCGCACCGCCTCTCCGCCGTTGGGCAGGACGACGCTCACCAGCAGCAGGCCGCCGATGATGATGTTCTGCACCTCGGGCTGTACCTGCATCTGGGTCAGCACCTGCTGGAGCGTGCCGAAGATGACCACGGAAAGCACGACGCCGATCACGGTGCCGCGGCCGCCGAAGATCGAGACGCCACCGAACAGGACGATCGCCACGACGTTGAGCTCGAGGCCGGTCCCGGCGTCGTAGCTGACCGAGGCGTTCTTCAGCGTGAACAAGATCCCGGCGAGGGCGCACATCACGCCGGACAGCACGAACAGGCCGAACTTGACCCGGTTGACCCGGATCCCGGCGAACTGCGCCGCCTCCGGCGCCAGCCCGGTCGCCACGATGGCGCGCCCGGCCCTGGTCGCGTGCAGCACCACGCCGAAGATGATGGCCAGCACCAAGAAGATCACCGTGGAGTACGACAGCTGGGTGCCCGGCACAGGTACCACGCCGATGTTGGTTATCCAGGCCGGGAAGTCGGTGATGGTCCGGGCCCCCAGGACGATCTCGGCCAGGCCCCGGAACAGCGTGAGCGTGCCGATCGTCACCGCGATCGACGGCAGCCCGAGCCTGGCGACCAGGACGCCGTTCAGCGCCCCGCCGAGCGCGCCGACGACCAGCGCCGCCACCATCGCCAGCCCGATGGGCCAGCCTTGGCTGTGGAGCTGGCCCATGACGGCTCCGGACAGGCCGAGCATCGAGGCGACCGACAGGTCGATCTCGGCGGTGATCACGATGAGCATGAGCGGCAGCGCCATGATGGCGATCTCGCCCATGTTGAGCCCGATGTAGAAGCCGGTGGTGCTGTTGAGGAAGTCCGATGACCGGACGGTGCCGAAGATCAGCGTCGCGACCAGGACCACGACCAGGCCGGTTTCCCAGCGCAGCGCCCGTTGCCATACCGGCAGGCGCGAGGTGTCGGTCCCGGCGTATTCCCGCTTCCGCGGCGCCTGGGTCGCTGGCTCAGAGGTCACGGTGAGCCCCTTCCGCCGACCGCAGGCCGCGCGCGACCCGCAGGCTCAGCCAGCGGTCGAACGCGATCGCGAGCAGCAATAGCGCGCCGGCGATGGCTTCGTTCCAGAACGCCGAGACCCGGCTGGCCACCAGGGCCTGGTTGATGGTGTTGAGCAGCAACGCGCCCAGGGCCGCGCCGACCACCGTGCCGCTGCCGCCGAAAATCGCGACCCCGCCGACGACCACCGCCGCCACGACGAGCAGCTCGTACCCGGTCCCGCCGGTCACGTCCACCTCGGCGTGCAAGGCGAGGAACAGCGCTCCGGCCAGGCCGGCCAGCGATCCGCTGATGACGAAGGCGGTAAAGACCCGTCGGGCGACGGGCACGCCCGCCAGCGCCGCGGCCTCCGGGTTGGAGCCGATCGCGTACAGGTCGCGGCCGGACCGGAAGGACCTCATCGCGTAGGCGACGATCACCACGACCGCGAAGGCGATGATCGCCAGCCACGGAATGCCGGCGATGGTGCGGAAGCCGATGGCGATGAACGCGTTCGGGATGTTGCTGGAGGTGATGATCACGCCGTTGACGATGAGACCGTCGATGCCGCGGATGATGTAGAGCATGGCCAGGGTGACGACCAGGCTGGGTACCCGCAGCGCCGCCGTGACGAAACCGTTGATCGCGCCGATCACCGCGCCGATCGCGATCCCGACGACGAACCCGAGGATCACCGGCGTGCCCGGGTGATCCTTGAACAGGTCGCCGACGACATAGGCCGACAGCCCGACGATCGAGCCCACGGACAGGTCGACGTTGCGGGTGACGATGACGAGCGTTTCGCCCACGCCCAGCATCGCGATCAGCGCGGCGCCGGAGAGCAGCTGCTGGACGCTGTTCGCGGTGGCGAAGTTGTGGTTGTGCAAGGTCGTGACGCCGAACACCAGCAGCAGGACCACGCCGATGCCGACCTCACGGGCCCGTAGCAGGGCACCGCCGCGGGCGAACCTCGTGCCCAGCGCGGACGTGGCCGTCGTCATGCGGCCGCCCCCTTAAGCTGACCGGTCGCCGCCCGCATGACCTGGTCCTCGTCGGCCTCCGCGCGGGAAAGCTCCGCGGTGATCCGTCCCTCGCGCATCACCAGGATCCGGTCGGCCATGCCGAGGACCTCGGGCAGCTCGGAAGAGATCATCAGCACCGCGAGCCCGCCGGCGACCAGGCCGTCGAGGATGCGGTGCACCTCGGCCTTGGTGCCGACGTCGATGCCCCGGGTCGGTTCGTCGATGATGAGCAGCGCAGGATCCCGGGCCAGCCACTTGGACAGCACGACCTTCTGCTGATTCCCGCCGGATAGCGTCGAGACGGCGTTCGTGAGCCGCCCGAACTTCAGCTGCAGCCGGTTAGCCCAGTCTGCGGCCATGTCCCGCTCGCGGGTGCGGCTGATCAGGCCGAACCGGCTGAGCCGGGCCAGCGAGGCCAGCGCGACGTTCCGGTCGATGCCGAGGTCCATGACCAGGCCCTGCTGCCGGCGGTCCTCGGGCACCAGGGCTACCCCGGCCGCCATCGCGGCGAGCGGCGAGCCGTTGGGCAGCACCTGGCCGCGCACCGTCACCACGCCGGCCGACCGGCGGTCAATGCCGAAGATGGCCCGGGCTACCTCGCTGCGGCCGGCCCCGACGAGCCCGGCCAGGGCGACGATCTCACCGCGGCGGACCGAGAAGCTGATGTCGTGCAGGACGCCTTCGCGGCTGAGCTGCTCCACCTGCAGCACCACCTCGCCGACGGGCGCCTGCGTCTTGGGGAACAGCACGTCGAGGTCGCGGCCGACCATCGACCGGATGACTTCGTCGACGGTGATGTCACCGGCCGGCGCCGTCCGGACGAAGCGGCCGTCCCGCATGATCGTGACGCGCTGGCAGATGGCGAAGACTTCCTCGAGCCGGTGCGAGATGAACAGCACCGCCGCACCTTCCCCGCGCAGCGCCCGGATGACCTCGAAAAGCCGCTCCACCTCGACGGTGGTCAGGGCCGCGGTGGGCTCGTCCATGACGAGAACGTTCGCGTTGGAGGACAGGGCCTTGGCGATCTCGACGATCTGCTGGTCGGCGACGGACAGTCCCCGGGCTTGCCGCTGCGGGTCGAGCGCCACGCCCAGCCGGGTGAAGATCTCATCCGCGCTGCGGTTCATCGCCGGGCGGTCGATGCGGCGCCCGACCCGCAGTGGCTGCCTGCCCATGAAGATGTTTTCCGCGACGGTAAGGTCGGGGAACAGGGTTGGTTCCTGGTAGATGATCGAGATGCCGGCGTCGCGGGCGGCGGTCGGACCGCTCAAGACGACCGGCTGGCCGTCGATGGCGAGCGTTCCGCTGTCCGGCTGGTACACCCCGGCGAGGATCTTGACGAGAGTCGACTTGCCCGCGCCGTTTTCGCCGACGAGCGCGTGCGCCTCGCCAGGGAACAACGTGATCGAGCCGTCGACCAGCGCCTGCACGGCGCCGAAGGCCTTCGCGGCCTGATCAAGCGCCAGTCTCGGTACCTCCTCTGGCTGCTCACTCAAGCTCGTTCACCTCGTCATTCACTGAAACATTTCAATCTGGTTGGCTGAAGATAGCCAGGCTTCGCGCTGCATGTCAAGAGGCTGTTTCGGCGTGTTACGAGGAGATTTACCGGCCGCCACCAGGTCTTTCCGTCTCATTCCTGGTCAAGAGCATGCCGACGATTGCATTACTGCATCAATTTTGATTGATACGTTTTATGGGTTTCGGCCGATCCGTCCGCGAGGACCGGGCGACGGCTGGCCAGGGCCCTTGACACCACTCTTCCCGGCACCTTACGGTCGGGGCAAGCTCTTGAATGTAACGTTTCAACCCTACGTGCCGGGACAAAAGGACGTCATGACCGAGTCGCTGACCGCCGTTGCCGCCCAGGGAATCGCGAGGATTGTCCCGCGCAAGACGAGGGTCGGACTCGTCGCCGGAGGGCTCGGCGCCTACTGGCCGCAGTTCCCCGCGCTCCTGCCGCAGCTGCAGGCGTCCGCCCGGCGCGTGTCCGAACGGCTGGCCCGGCTCGACTGCGAGGTGGTCGACGTCGGCTTCATCTCCGATGCCCAGCAGGGGGCCGCGGCCGCGGAGCAGCTGCGCCTCGCCGACTGCGATCTCATCATCGGCTTCCTCACCACGTACATGACCGCGACCATGCTGGTCCCGGTCGCCCAGCGGACCGGCGCGCCGATGCTGCTGCTCAACCTGCAGCCCACCGAGTCGATGGATCACGCGAGCTTCGATACGGGGGCCTGGCTCGCCTACTGCGGTGCCTGCCCGCTGCCGGAGATCGCCAACGCGTTCCGGCGCTGCGGTATCGGCTTCCGCTCCGTCTCGGGCTACCTCGAGGACGCCCGGGCCTGGGCCAGGATCGAGAGCTGGATCAAGGCCGCCGGCGTGCGGGCCGCGCTCCGGCACGGCCGCCACGGGCTGATGGGTCACCTCTACCCCGGCATGATGGACGTCTCCACCGATCCGACCCTGGTCTCGGCGCAGCTCGGCGGCCATGTGGAGATCCTGGAGATCGACGACCTGAGGGTCCGGGTCGAGCAGGTCACCGACGCCGAGACGGCCGCCCGGATGGGGCTCGCGCGAAGCGTCTTCCGGCTGGACGACTCGGTGGGCCAGGACGATTTCCGCTGGGGCGCCCGGGTGTCGGTGGGCTTGGACCGGCTGGTCGAGGACTTCGCGCTCGACTCGCTGGCGTACTACCACCGCGGCCTGGACGGCGAGGCCCACGAGCGGGTAGGGGCCGGCCTGATCCTCGGCGCCTCGCTGCTGACCGCACGGGGTATCCCGGCCGCGGGGGAGTACGAGTTGCGCACGTCTCTGGCCATGCTTATCTTCGACCGGCTGGGCGCGGGCGGCTCGTTCACCGAACTGCAGGCCCTCAACTTCGGTGACGGCGTGGTCGAGATGGGCCACGACGGGCCGGCCCATCTGGCCATCGGCGCCCGTCAGCCGCTGCTGCGCGGCCTCGGCGTCTATCACGGCAAGCGGGGCTGGGGCGTTTCCGTCGAATTCGACGTCAGCCCAGGCCCGGTCACCGCGTTCGGGCTGGCTCAAGACCGTGACGGAACGTTCTCGCTGGTGGCTTCCGAGGGCACGGTCGTATCCGGCCCGCTGCTGCAGATCGGCAACACGACCTCGCGCGTCGATTTCGGGCGTGATCCCGGCGAGTGGACCGACGAATGGTCGGCTTCCGGCATCGCCCACCACTGGGCCCTGGGAACCGGTCACCGGGTACCGGAGCTGCGTGCGGTCGCGGAGCTTCTGGGTCTGCGCGTCACGGTGATCTGACCGCGAGACGGCCGGAAGCGGCTGGTAATGTCACGTTTTAATCTCAGTACGGGGGTGTCAGGTGGGCGTCAGCATCCGTGACGTCGCTGACCGGGCCGGGGTATCGCTCGGCACGGTTTCGAATGCGCTGAACCGGCCCGACCGGGTCGCGCCGACCACGCTCGAACGTGTTCGCGCCGCCATCACCGAACTCGGCTTCATCCGCAACGAGGCCGCGCGCCAGCTGCGGACCGGCCGGAGCCGCACCATCGCGCTGCTGGTCCTGGACATGGGGAACCCCTTCTTTACCGACATCGCACGCGGGGTGGAGTGCGTCGCCACCCGGCGCGGCCTGTCGCTGATCCTGTCAAGCAGCGACACCACGACCGACCGGCAGCGGCACTACCTGTCGCTGTTCCAGGAGCAGCGGTCCTACGGCGTCCTGCTCACGCCGGTGGGACGTGATCTGGGCCGGATCAACGAGTTGCGCAGGAACGGCGTCCCTGTGGTGCTCGTCGATCACGCGGGCAGCAGCCGGCAGTGCTCGGTGTCCGTCGATGACGTAGCCGGCGCCCAGCTGGCCGCGTCACACCTGCTCGAGCTGGATCACCAGCGGATAGCCTTCGCCGGCGGCCCGACGACGGTGCAGCAGGTCGCCGACCGGATCGCCGGCGTGCGGCAGGCGATGGCCGAGGCCGGCCGGCCCGAGACCGACCTGACGATCGTGGACAAGGTGGGGATGACCATAGACGGCGGCCGCGAAGCGGGCCGCACCATCTTGGACATGCCGCGCCGGCGCAGGCCGACCGCGGTCGTGTGCGGCAATGACCTCATCGCGCTCGGGCTTCTCCAGCACGCGCTACGCAACGACGTCGCGGTCCCCGAGGAGCTGGCCATCGTGGGTTACGACGACATCGAGTTCGCCAGCGCCGCCGCCGTGCCGCTGACGTCAGTACGCCAGCCCAGCATCGACCTGGGCGCGGCCGCGGCCGAGCTGCTCATCGACGAGGTCGAGCGACCCGATGATCATCACCATCGCCAGGTCCGCTTCGATCCGGTTCTGGTCCCCCGCGAGTCGACCACCAACGCGGACGCCGAGCCGGTGACCCCCGCCGGGAAGGGCGCCGCGTAAGGGCGCCGCGTAAGGGCACCACCGCCAGCAGGTCCACGCTCATGCCTGACGACGCAGCCGACGAGGCCATCACCGCCTACAGGATGGCCGGTTTAGCGTCCACGCGTGTGGTTTATGGGTTCGATCCTGATGTGACGGTTTTCTTTAGTCCGGCATGCGTGCTCACTCTCTCTGTGCGCGTCATCGCCGGGACGCGCCGGCGGCTCATCACATCCGGCTACTTGCGCAGCGCCCGCAGCACGACTGTGAGCATCGGCAAGACGAATTCGCCGCTGGAGGTCTCGGGCCGCGCATGAAGGAAGTCGCTGACCCGGGCCAGCAGGGTGGTTCGTTCGGGCTCCTCCATCACCAGGAAATTGGAATGGGTGGCGATGGTGGCCAGCAAGGTTTCGGCCGTCCGAGCCTGCCCGTGCTCGAACTCACCTGTCTGAGCTGCAGAAAAGAGCCCGTAACCGGCCGCGATGAGATGCTCCTGGCGGGACTGGGCCGCGGCGTCCCGCCACCTGAGCAGCGTGACGCTGGTCTTGCGCTTGGTCATCTCGGCGAACTCGGCGACCCACCCGACCCGGTCGTCGTCTACGTTCCACAGGCCGGCCAGCACACCTCCGGGGGTGAGCACGCGGGCAATCTCGGGCAGCGCCCGGTCCAGGTCGAACCAGTGCATGGCCTGCCCGGCCAGCACGGCGCCGACGCTGGCATCGGGCAACGGGATCTCCTCGGCGTGACCCGGTACCGATCGCACCGAGGCGAGCTCGCGGCGTAGCTCGGCGAGCATGTCCGGGTCGGGCTCCACGGCGGTGACGTCAACGCCTAGGCGGACGAGGGTCGCGGTCAGCTTGCCGGTTCCCGCGCCTAGGTCGATGACCCGGAGCGGCTGACGTGACCAGACGGGCTCCAGGGCCCACCGGACCGCGGCCTCGGCGTAGTCAGGGCGGTGTTCCGCATAGGCCGCGGCGGCGGCGCCGAACGAGGAACCGTGCCGTAGCCGCTCCTCGGTTTCGCCTGCGCGTCTGCTCTGGGCTGCTCGTCCACTCGTGTCAGCCTACGGGGCCGCGTGCCTGGCGTCGTAGGCGACTCGGGCGGCTTCGATCTCGGGCAGGTGGCTGTCCGTCCAGGTAACGAGCTGGCCGATGGTGTCCAGGAGGGTGCGTCCCATGGGGGTCAGCGCATACTCCACCCGGGGCGGGATGACTGGATGTATGGTTCGGGTCACGATGCCATCGCGTTCCAGGCCGCGCAGCGTCACCGTGAGCATTCTCGCGGTGATGCCATCGATCGCGCGGTTCAGCTCGGTGAACCGCATGGTTCCCTGTCCCAGCAGGTCGATCGCCAGGACCGACCACTTGTCGCCGACACGCTGGAGAACTTCTCGCGCGCGGCAGGTCGATGGTCCGCTGGTGCCGGACAGTTCGCCTGCCGGTTCGGACAGCGGTTCGCCGGCCGCTCGTGACGGCTCGCAAACCGGGCCAACGTGCCCGGAGTCCAAGAAATCGCCTCCTTCTATATCACCAGGTTACGTCGCGGAAGCTTGCGCAGCCTAGTGCTTGACGCTTCAATCGTTACTAGGTTACTCTAAGGAAGTTAGGTACGCGAGCGAAGTCGCGTACGACTAAGAATCACCTACCTGGAGGAATGATGACCGAGACAGCCGTGGAAATCCCCGGCTACGTCGCCGGGATGTGGACCATCGACCCGGTGCACTCGGAGGTGTCTTTCGTCGTAAGGCACATGATGGTGAGCAAGGTCCGCGGCCGTTTCGACAAGTTCGAGGGGACCATCGTCACCGGCGCTGACCCGCTGCAGTCCAGCGTTAATGCCACTGTTGACCTCAGCACGGTCAACACCGGCGCGCCTGACCGCGACAACCACATCCGTAGTGCGGACTTCTTCGAAGTCGAGACGCACCCCACGCTGACGTTCCACTCCACGGGCGTGCGCCGCGACGGCGACGACTACCTGCTCGACGGTGACCTGACCATCCGCGGCACCACGAAGCCGGTCACGCTGAGCCTGGAGATCAACGGCTTCGGCCCCGACGCTTACGGCGGCACGCGCGCGGGCTTCTCCGCCACCACCGAGATCAACCGCAGCGACTTCGGTGTCAGCTACAACGGTCCGATTCCCGGCGGCGGCGTGGTCGTCAGCGAGAAGGTCACGATCGCGCTCGAGATCGAGGGCGTCCTGGCCAAGGCCGAGTAGGCCCAGCCGGTAAAAGCACAGCCGATCGAGGACGGCCGGTTAAGCGACCGGCCGCCCGGCTAGATCAACGTGGGCCGGAAGAACCGTAAGCGGGATCCTTCCGGCCCACGATCATGTGCTCAGCCGGTCCGTCCGCCCCGCCGATGGAGGCCCAGGCGGCCGGCGGTTGGACGACGTTAGCGGCTGCTGCCGTGCTTGACGAGGTAGTCGAGGTAGAGCGGGCGCAGCGCCTCGGCGATCTTGCCTTCCCCGGAGTTGATCGCGTCGGAGAGCAGCACCGAGACCTTGGTGATGTCCCTCCCGGCCTCGACCGAGCGTCCCTCCGAAGCCTCGGCCGCCGGGATGGCGCGCAAAAGCTCCCACAGAAACTCCACGTCGACGTGGTGCAGCGCCCGCCGCATGGCGAGGTCGTGCAGCTCACGGGAGGAAAGTGCGTCCAGTTCATCGCGGGTGGTCACGCGTGGACTCTACCGCCTGCCCTTCGGCGCGATGCTCCGCCTGGGCGGAACATCGATGGTCAGCTGCCCGAACCAGAAGAAATGCTGACATCGCGTCTCTTAGTAGCTGACTTTGTGTAGCTCTGTGCGACTCAGCTTCTAACAGACCTCGTGCGTGTGGAACTTCGGCGGTCAGCTGTCCAACACCCTGAAGAACTTCGGCAAGGACGCCCAGTACGGCGTGCCCGACCTGAGCTGGTACGGCGGCACGAACATCAGCGCCGTCCAGCCCAACCCGGAGTTCGGCCGCGGCTGCGCAGGTCCGCTGTAGCAGCCAGCTAAGGCACATCGTTCATCGCGGTTAAGCCCCGGGGTGTCCCGCCAGGCGGCGGGGCACCCCGGCGGCATTTGTGCCCGTGCCGACCGTGGCCAGGCAGCCGCGCCGCCATCCGCCCGGCCTGCGCGGCGTGCCGTCGGCCCGCCGCTCGAACCAGAGCATGAAGGTGCCGAGCACTCGGCGCGCGGCCAGGAACGTGCGAGTAGCTCGTGGCCGTACCCACGTATGTGCCCCTGACCGGGCGGCATCCCGGCCGGTATCCACCAGAGGCGGGCCAGCCCCATGACGGGGTCCACCCGCATGCCGCCGGCGTTCCGTGTTTCCCTCGGAAGCCACGGCGGATACCCTCTGGCCGACGTAAGCGACGATATAGGCGTTAAACCCGAATAGTCCAGTAATGCCGTGACCGTTTTCACTATATGATTTTGCGCATCTCAAAATGGCGTCGGCCCCCGCCCGTCGCAACCCACGCGAATCCTGCGGTATTGCGTCGGCCCCTATGGTTTCGACGCTGCCGCATCCGTGGCCATGTTTCGATGCCGCGAAGCGAACAGCGACGGTGGCGCCCGGGAGCGGTGCCGCGCGACGGGTGAGGCGCGTGTGGCTCAAGAACATCACCGTTGCTAGAGTGATGTTATCTTAGAGAAAATTGATTAGTTTTCTCTCTTATGTGACGAACTTGGTCAAGGCTAAGAAAATCGGCAGCTACCCGACTGGAGCGGCTCGTAGCGCGCTAGATCGTGATTCTCTCGGTTAACGGTTTCGTAGATGATTGACGATTGTCTGCCACGGTTGTTAGATTCCGTCGGAAAGCGTCTCGTATCGCGGGACGGTCACAACGGCGTGACGGCGGCCCTGGGAAGGTACTGGGACTCGCGGGCACGCGTGAGCGGGAAGGGCTCCGATATGCGCAGTCCCTGGTCATCAAGGGGATCTTCAACAAGATTCGGGCGGCGCTGGCCACCGGCCGGAAGGCGGAAGTGGCGACTGCTGCTGGTGCCCGCGATGGGCCTCGCGGTCGTCTGCCAGCTGAGCCTGGCTGGCTCGGCCACCGCGTCCACTGCCTCGGCCACGACAGCGAAAGCCGCAGCTCCGGGCACCATCGCACCCAACTCAGCAAACGAGCTCGACTGCAACGGCTGGACCGAGAAGTACAGCACGGTCAGGAAGCTCGCCAGCAACTGCACCGACCCGGTCACGGTCGTCAACGGCAAGCGCGTCCGCTTCGAAGACAACGAGCATTACATCGGCCACGACGAGCCGAGCGTCAAGTTCATCTCAAGCAGGCCGGGCTCCGGCAACACGATGACGTACGTGACCAAGCTCCCGGTGGACCCGCGTAGGTCCCCGACCGCGTCCGGCAGCGTCACCGACTACGGTGAGCTATCCGTGGCACCCTGGTTCGGGCTTCCCATATGCGACCCGAAATCGTTCCCGCAGAACCCCTGTACTCCGGACAGCGACAGCAATAACCCGAACACCGCTGGCTCCGCGTTCATGGAGCTGCAGCTGTATCCGCCGGGCTACACCCCGTTTGTCGATTCCACCAGCTGCAGCGCGACCAAGTGGTGCGCAGCGCTGAACATCGACAGCCTTGAGGTCAGCGCCAGCGGCGCCGCCAACAACAACTGCATTGAGCCGGTCAACTTTGCTTACCTGCAGACGAACGGCGTTCCCGCCGGGCCGCCGAACCCGCAGCAGACCGACGTCAGCACCTTCACCCCGAACGGCAACACGCTG
>Ga0209839_10001272_pt1 | contig 13006 bp, 17 predicted proteins | sample OrgsoiDNA2013050_FD_185800 | JGI IMG/M metagenome (GOLD analysis project Ga0209839, IMG submission 185800) | Permafrost soil microbial communities from the Arctic, to analyse light accelerated degradation of dissolved organic matter (DOM) -... | ecosystem: Environmental > Terrestrial > Soil >... | reverse complement strand
CGCTTGCAACACCCGGATGCGCCGGCCGTCGGGCCAAATGGCAGGTAAATTGACTTCCGGAAACCCCGGGCGTAAGTTCAAATTATGGATATAGCTGTGCATCGATCGGGTATCACAGCTGCATAGCGATGGCAAAAACGATGAAAAAACAAACACTTTCGACCATACTGCTGGGCGTGCTGGCCATCGCCGCTGCCGGCAGCGCCGCTGCCGCCGAGGATGGCTTTTACGGCGGCGTCGCGGTTCGGGACAGCGGCGCCGACGCGATGGGACTGACGCTCGGCAAGGCCCCTTTCGCGTGGAATCGCTACAGCGCACCCGTGGCCGATGACGCGACGCAGCGCTCGCTGGTGTTTGGCGGGTATCGGTGGTCGAACGACATCTCGGTCGAGGCCGCATTCAACGCCAGCGACAAGTACGCGCTGCATCCCGCGACGGTCGGGCTTAGCAATGTCGGTATGGGCCTGTCGGATCCGACCCGGACCTGGAACGCGGACGTCTATACCAGCTGGGAATTTGTGCACAGCCTTTCCTTGTACGGCCGGCTTGGCTATGCGCAAGCCGACGGCCGATCGGCGTTGGCGCCGATGACGTCGGTCAGCGCCGACGCGCGGCGCCTGCGCGACGGGGTCAACTATGGCGTCGGCCTGCGCTACGACCTGACACATGTGCTGGGCTTGCGCGTCGAATACGCGCGCTTCAACCGCTTCGGCGGCGAGAATGCGAGTGTCGGCGTGCTGCCGGAGTCCGATCAAGTCACGCTGGGCGTTCAGTTCAAGTTCTAAACGCTTCCTGATCGGGCGTTGACCGCCACGACGCCAGCACGCAGTCGACACGCAGTGGACACCTGCCGCTGGCGTTTTTGTCGATGCGATAGAATCGACACACCTTCCCGCTTTCTTCAGCTCGCCCATGGTCCGGATCGTATACCTTGCTCGCCTTCGAGATGCATTCGGCAAGTCGACCGAGCAGTTGGAGTTGCCAAGCGACATCGGCACCGTCGCCGCTCTGCTGGCCTGGCTGAGAACGCGGGGCGGGGTCTGGGCGCAGGAGCTTGCCTCTGGCAGGGCCGTTCGGGTGGCCGTGAATCACGACCTTGCGCAGGCGACGACGCTGATCGGAAGCGACGACGAGGTCGCCTTGTTCCCGCCGGTGACCGGAGGCTGACGCTCGATGGCGGTTCGAATCCAGGAACAGGATTTCGACATCTCGCGCGAGCTCGCGGCGTTGCGCGCGGGAGACAAGCGCGTTGGCGCGGTGGCGAGCTTTGTCGGCGTGGTGCGCGATCTCAACGACGCCGCACAGGTAAGCACGCTAACGCTGGAGCATTATCCGGGAATGACCGAAAAGGCGCTGACCCGGATCGTCGACGACGCCAGACGGCGCTGGGACATCTACGACGCCCTCGTCATTCACCGCATCGGCGCGCTCCAGCCGAGCGACCAGATCGTGCTTGTCGCGGTCACCAGCGCGCACCGCGGCGAGTCGTTCGCAGCCTGTCAGTTCATCATGGATTACCTCAAGACGCGCGCACCGTTCTGGAAAAAAGAGCGGACGCCGGAGGGCGAGCGCTGGGTCGAGGCGCGCGCCAGCGACGAGGACGCCGCGGCACGCTGGTAGCGGCGCCGGCGCGAATTCACGGCGGCGCGCCGCTCCCGATTCGATTTCACGTGCGCGTCTCCTCATGCATCCGTTATGGATGATGTCCGCCTGATCGCCATCGATTGGGGCACCAGTTCCGCGCGCGCGTACGGCCTGGGCCAGCGCGGCGACATCGTCACCCAGCGCAGCGCTCCGCTGGGTGTCCAGCGCATGAACGGCAGCAGTTTCGCCGAAGCGCTGAAAGTACTTTGCGGGGGCGAGGTGCCGCCCGGGATGCCCTTGATCGCATCGGGAATGATCGGGAGCCGCCAGGGCTGGATCGAGGCGCCGTATTGCAACTGTCCGACGAGCTTCGACGCGATTGCGGCAGCGCTGACTAGCGTGCCTGGCACGGCGCTTCTTGTCGTTCCGGGATTGATTTGCAGCGAAGGCGACGGCGTGCCCGACGTCATCCGCGGCGAAGAGACGCAGGTCTTCGGCGCATTGTCGGAAGGCATCGCCGACCGGCACGCGGTCGTGCTGCCCGGCACGCACAGCAAATGGGTCGTTGCCGGACCCGAGGGCGTCGAGACCTTCGCGACCTTCATGACCGGCGAGCTCTACGCGGTGCTGCGCGAACACAGCATTCTTGGCCGGCTTGCGCTCGCCGGCAGCGACGATGCCGCGTTCGATCGCGGCGTCCGGCACAGCCTTCGTCGGGACGCGGCAGTGATGCACGACCTTTTTTCCGCGCGCACGCTGGCGCTGACCGAAGCGCTTGCGCCGACCGGCGTCGCCGATTACCTTTCGGGATTGCTGCTCGGCGCGGAGATTGCGGCGGCGCGGGTTTGGCTTGCGCGACAAAAGCTCGAGCGTTCGACGCTGACGCTGCTCGGCGACGCCGCGTTGACGACTCGATATCGGCACGCACTTGCGCTGGCGGAGATCAATTCGGAGATTGGCCCCGCCGACGCCGCCGCGCGGGGATTGTGGCGCATTGCGCGCCACGCCGGGATGGTCAATGGTGGGCGATGACTGTGATGACTGCAATGATTGAGCTGACACTGCGATCGTATCTCCAGCCGCTGCCGCTCATTGCCGTGCTGCGCGGCATCACGCCGGCCGAGATCGATAGTGTGGGCGCGGCGCTGGTCGACAACGGCTTTCGCATTCTGGAGGTTCCGCTCAATTCCCCCGATCCGTTCGAAAGCATCACGCGACTCGAGCGGCTTTTCGGCGAGCGCTGCCTGACGGGCGCCGGCACGGTCGTCAAAGTGGCCGACGTCGCACGCGTGGCGGGCGCCGGCGGAAAGCTGATCGTCATGCCGCACGGCGATGTCGAGATCGTGCGCGAAGCCAAGCGACTCGGGATGCTGTGCGTTCCCGGCGTCGCGACGCCGACCGAGGCCTTTGCCGCGCTCCACGCGGGCGCGGACGGGCTGAAGATGTTTCCCGCGGAGCAGCTGTCGCCGGCCGCGCTCAAGGCGTGGCGCGCGGTGCTACCGAAGGACGCGCTGGTGTTTCCGGTGGGCGGCATCCGCCCCGACAACATGGCAGCTTACTGGGAGGTCGGCGCCAACGGATTCGGGACCGGCTCGAACCTGTATGCGCCCGGGGCGCCCGTTGACGCCGTGCGTGACGCCGCACAGCGATACGCGGCCGGGTTCGCCGGACTGAAGCCCCGATGATGGGACCGATGCGACGCGACGCCCGGTTCGATCTCGTGGCGCTCGGCGAACCGCTGCTCGAATTCAATCAGACCCGCGCCGGAGAAGCGCAGTACCTGCAGGGATTCGGCGGCGACACGTCCAACTGCATCATCGCTGCCTCGCGGCTCGGTGCTTCCACCGCCTACGTCACGCGTTTGGGCGACGACGCTTTCGGGCGGGCATTCCTCGCCCTCTGGCAGCGCGAGAGCGTCGACAGCAGTGGCGTGCGGACCGACCCCGATGCGCCCACCGGCATTTATTTCGTGACCCACGGCGACGGCGGACACGAGTTCAGCTACCTTCGCGCCGGTTCGGCGGCAAGCCGCATGAGTCCCGGCGACCTGCCGCTGGACGTGATCCGCAATGCGAAAGTACTGCACGTGTCCGGAATCAGCCAGGCAATCAGCGCCAGCGCGTGCGACAGTGTTTTTGCCGCGATCGATGCGGCACGTGCAGCCGGCGCGGCCATTTCCTATGACTCCAACCTGCGCCTCAAGCTGTGGCCGCTGGCTCGCGCCAGGGCCGTGATCGTCGCCACGCTGCCCCTGGCGGATTGGTTCATGCCGAGCCTGGAAGAGGCAGCGCTGCTTTCGGGCGCAAGCGAAACAGACGCGATTCTCGACTGGTGCCACGAAAGCGGGGCCGCTCTGGTCGCGCTGAAGATCGGGGCTGCCGGCGTCTGGGTGTCGTCGGAAAACGTGCGCGAACACATTTCCGGCCACCGCGTCGACGCGATCGACGCGACCGGCGCCGGTGACTGCTTTGACGGCGCGTTCGTGGCGAGAATCGTCGCCGGTGACGATGCGCTGAGCGCCGCGCGCTACGCCAACGCGGCAGCGGCGCTGGCGACCACCGGCTACGGAGCGGTCGATCCGCTTCCGAGACACGCCGACGTGGCGGCGTTTCTCGAGGCGTCGGCCAAGTGAGCGCAGCTTGAGCGCGAATACTTTTCGCGCCGATCTTCTTGCCGGCAAAGTCGCGCTGGTGTGCGGCGGTACCGGCGGCATCGGCGCGGCGATCGGAAGCGCGATGGCCGGCCTGGGAGCAGAGCTTACGGTCTCCGGGGCGACCGCCGCCGAGGCGGATGCGGCGCGGCACTCGGCCGGCTTTTCCGGAGACGCTATCGCGCTCGACGTTCGTGACGGCGACGCCGTCGGGGAGTGCCTGCGGCGCTTTTCGCGGCTGGACATTCTTGTCAATTGCGCCGGGGTGATCCGCCGCGGCGCAGAGCACGATCCGGAGGTTTTCGCCGAGGTCATCGATATCAACCTGACCGGTACCATGCGTCTCTGCGCGGCATCGCGTCCGCTGCTCGCCGCGTCGGGGGGCTGCATCGTCAATACGGCGTCGATGTATTCTTTCTTCGGCGGAGGTCACGCGCCCGGATATACCGCAAGCAAGGGCGGCATCGCGCAGTTGACCAAGGCGCTGGCGGTCGCGTACGCCGGCGAGGGGATCCGGGTCAACGCGATCGCGCCCGGATGGATCGCGACGCCGCTGACCCGTATCGTGCGCGACGATCCGCAAAAAAGCGGCGCCATTCTGGCGCGCACGCCGATCGGCCGCTGGGGAGAGCCGGACGACGTTGCGGCCGCGGCGATTTTTCTGTGTTCGCCCGCCGCGGCGTTCGTCACAGGAGTTATCCTTCCGGTCGACGGAGGGTATCTGATTGCATAGGGGGGAGCCATGCCTATTGGAACGGCGATACGCCATCTCAAAAAAGGACAGTGGGCAAAAGCCCACACCATCGTGCAGCAGGATGAATCGAGGTTCGGTTGCTGGGCGCACGGCATCGTGCACATCGTGGAAGGCGATTTCGGCAACGCGCGCTACTGGTACCGCCGCGCTGGCAGGCCGTTTCCCAAGGATCGCGATGTCGATCGAGAGGTCGCGGAGTTGACCTCGGCATTGAAGGAGACTCAGTGACCGGTGTGGCAATTCTGCCCAGCTTAGGGCTCGTTCCCGAGATCGCGGTGGCCGCGATCCCCACCGACGAGCGCGTCTGGGTGCCGCAGGCCGCCGACGTCTGGTTTCGCCCATTGCTGCTCAACACGGTCAGCGGGGGTTGGTGCAATCTGCTGCGAGTGCGCCGCTCGGGTGTGCTGTCGCGCCACCGTCACCCAATGGTTGTGGTCGGATACGTGATCAAGGGCAAGTGGCGCTATCTCGAGCACGACTGGATCGCCGACGAGGGCAGCTTCGTCTACGAGCCGCCGGGGGAAGTCCACACGCTTGTGGTCCCGGACGATTGCACCGAGATGATTACGTTCTTCAACATCTCCGGCGCGATGATTTACCTCGACCCGGCCGGTCAGCAGATCGGCTACGAGGACGTGTTCAGCAAGATCGAGATGTGCCGCAGCCACTACGGCGACGTGGGCCTGGGCGCGGACTACGTAGACCAGTTTATCCGCTGACGACTTTCATTGCCGCGCAATTGCGCGAAAGGGATTCTGTATGCCATGGGGCGGTATTCTCGCCGTAGGCAGCGGCGCCGCGATCGGCGCGTGGCTGCGCTGGTGGCTGAGCGTCATGCTCAATCCGTTGTTTCCGACGGTGCCGCTGGGCACGCTGTGCGCCAACCTGGTCGGCGGCTTGCTGATGGGCTTCGCCATGGAGATAATCAACCGGAACACTGCGCTCAGCCTCGAGATGCAGCTGCTCGCCACGACCGGATTTCTCGGCGGCCTGACCACGTTTTCGACCTTCTCGGCCGATATCGTGACCCTGCTGCTGCGCAAGGAATATTTGTGGGGAATGATCGCGGTCGCGCTCCACGTTGTCGGCTCGCTGGCGATGACGCTCATCGGCATCTGGATCGTGCGTACAGTGTATGCGTGGGCTGCTTCCGCTTGAGCCCGTAGGGGCCTCCTTCCCGGAAGTCCGCTAAACTTCTTCGTTCGTCTCAACCTCGGAGCAAGCAATGCCCAACGCGATTCGTATTCACCAGACAGGCGGTCCTGAGGTCATGCAATGGGAGAGTGTCACTGTCGGCGAGCCCGGCAGCGGGGAAGCGCGTGTCCGGCACACTGCGGTCGGACTGAACTATATCGACACCTACCATCGCAGCGGCTTGTACAAGCTGCCGCTGCCTTCGGGCATCGGTCTCGAGGCGGCGGGCGTGGTCGAGGCCGTCGGTCCGGGCGTGACGGACGTCAAGACAGGAGATCGTGTCGCCTATTGTGGCGGGCCGCCGGGATCCTATTCCGAGGTACGGGTCATGCCGGCCGACAAACTGGTGCGACTGCCCGACGGCATTTCAGATCGGTCCGCCGCGACGCTGATGCTAAAAGGCCTGACGGTCCAATATCTGTTCCGTCAGACGGTCCCGCTCAAAGGCGGCGAGACCATTCTGTTCCATGCCGCTGCCGGCGGCGTGGGGTTGATCGCATGCCAGTGGGCGCGCGCGCTGGGCGTGACCATGATCGGTACCGTCGGCTCCGACGAAAAAGCAGCGTTGGCGAAGGCCAGCGGCTGCGCGCATACCATCGTCTACACGCGCGAGAACTTTGTCGCGCGGGTCAAGGAGCTGACGGGCGGGAAGGGCGTCGCGGTGGTCTACGACTCGATCGGCAAGGACACGTTTCCGGCGTCGCTGGACTGCCTGAAACCGCGCGGCATGTTCGTGAGCTTCGGCAGCTCGTCCGGGCCGATCGCGGCGTTCGACATCGGATTGCTGGGACAAAAAGGAGCGCTCTTCGCAACTCGACCGTCGCTCGCGAGCTACGCGGCGACGCGGCCGCAATTGCTCGCAATGGCCGACGAAGTGTTCGTGCTGGTCAAGGCAGGCAAGATTGTCAGCGACGCAAGGCAAACCTACGCGCTCAAGGATGCGACGAAGGCGCATCGGGATCTGGAGTCGCGCAAGACCACGGGGGCAACGCTGCTGCTACCGTAGCGTCGAATCCATCGACGCGATTTCGCTGCGGAATAAATCGGTTCTACCGCGCGTTGATCAAGCGCCGCGCGATTGGCGCGATCTCGGAAGCCGTCACACCCAAGGGGCCGACGCCCTCCGCGACAAGCGCGTCGGCGGCGGCGCCGTGCAGGCAAACGCCGAGTGGCAGCGCCGCGTCGACCGCCACGCCCTGCGCCAGCAAGGCGCCGATCATCCCGGACAGCACGTCGCCTGTGCCGGCGCTGGCCAGCCCCGCGTTTCCGCTGCTGTTGATGGCAAAGTTCCCGTTCGGATAGGCGAGGACGCTGCCCGCGCCTTTGAGGACCACTGCGGCGTTCATTGCCGAGGACAAGGAAAGCGCGGCGCCAAGTCGGTCGGCCTGTATCGCTTCTACCGCCGTCCTGGAGAGCCGCGCCGCCTCGGCAGGATGAGGTGTCATGACCGTCGGCGCCAAACGTGCGGCGACTGCGGAGGCGAGCGCGCCATCGCGGGCAATCAGGGTAAGGGCATCGGCGTCGATCAGCAGCGGTATCGGCAGTCGAAGCGCCCGCGCGACGAGCTCGCGCGCTTCACCGCTGGTGCCCAACCCCGGGCCGATCACCAATGCGTGCGGCGCGGCGTCGAGCACCTCGCCTGCGGAACGGAGCATGAGCTCTGGCTGTACCCAATCCACGCCGGGAGGTGAGCTGGCGCTGAGCCCGAGCCAGACTTTGCCCGCGCCGAGGTGCAACGCCGCGCGCCCCGCGAGTATCGCCGCGCCGATCATACCGTCGCCGCCGCCGACGATGGCGAGCGTCCCGAAGCTGCCCTTGTGAACATTGTGCAGCGTGCGCCGAAGAACCTCAGGCAATGCGGTCAGCAGCATCGCCCACGTGAGCATGGCGCCTCGCGCGTCGGAGCTTTGTTGCGCGCCCAGCTCGAGTCCATGCACGCTGATCGTCCCGCAATAATCCGGGCCGTCGCCGGTCAACAGGCCGGGCTTGAGGGCAATGAACGTCGCCGTAGCGCTGGCGCGAACGGCGGGCGAGCGCGCGACACCGGTATCCGCGTCGAGGCCGCTTGGAATGTCCAGCGCAAGCACCGGCAGCGAGCTTGCGTTGGCGCGCGCGATCCACTGTGCTGCTTTGCCGTCGATCGCGCGCGTGAGCCCGATTCCGAACAGGCCGTCGACGATCAGTCCGAAATCGCCGTCTGGCCATTCGCGCACGGTGCTGCCCTGCGCGTCGTGCCATGCCTGGTGCGCGGCGGCAGCGTCGGGCCCCAGCGTGGCGGCGTCGCCGCAGAACGCGACGGTCACGTCGAAGAACCAGGACTTGAGGCAGCGCGCCAGCACGAATGCGTCGCCGCCGTTGTTGCCCGGTCCGGCCAGGACCAGCACTCTCGCGGAGTGAGCCGCGAGCATGGTCCGCGCAACCTCGGCCGCAGCAAGGCCGGCTCGCTCCATTAGCGGTGCATCGCTTGCGCGCGCTTCGACGATGCGCAGCTCCGCGACGCGCAAGATTGCATTGAGGTGCATGGGAGTGATTATAGGGCACCAAAATCGGGCGCCGTGTTGCCGCGCCCGGAGACTGCCGCCGGGAAGGACATTAGACAATCACCCAGCCAGTCGCTACACTAGGCCGTCAAGCTGCTTTGCCGCGAAGCGGTCTACCAGAACCGTTATCCCAGGCGGGTGAAATGCGCAAAATTTCGGGCGCGCCCTGCGCGCCGAGTTCTTTTATTGGGAGATATTGATGAAGTCAATTCACCGTACTGTATTGGCCCTGGCGGCGTTCGGCGTCGCTGCCGGCATTTCGGCTCAGGATTTGACCGGAACGCTGAAGAAGATCAAGGACACCGGGACGATAACCATCGCTTACCGCGACGCGTCGATTCCGTTTTCGTACCTGGACGACAATCAGAAGCCGGTCGGTTACTCGATGGATATTTGCTACAAGATCGTCGACGCGATCAAGGCCAAGCTCAAGATGCCCGACCTGAAGGTTGCGCTTTCGCCGGTCAGCTCGGCAACCCGGATCCCGCTGATCGCCAACGGCACGGTCGACATGGAGTGCGGCTCGACGACCAACAACCTCGAGCGCCAGCAGCAGGTTTCCTTCGTCGTGACGACGTTCGTGACGGCCAACCGGCTGATGTCGAAGGCCAAGAACAAGATCGTCAACCTCGAGGACCTCAAGGGCAAGACGCTGGTGTCGACCTCGGGCACGTCGAACCTGAAGCAGGTGACCGAGCTGAACGGCTCGAAGAATCTCGGCATCAACATCGTCACCGCCGCTGACCATCCGGCCGCCTTCCAGATGGTCGAAAGCGATCGCGCGGCAGCATTCGCGATGGACGACATCCTGCTCTACAGTCTGGTTGCGCAGTCCAAGAGTCCGGCCGATTTTTACATTTCGACGGTCCAGCTGTCGACCGAGCCTTACGGCATCATGGTTCGCAAGGGCGATGCCGATTTCAAGAAGGTCGCAGACGACGCAGTGGTTGCGTTGATGAAAAGCGGCGAAATCACCAAGATCTACACGAAGTGGTTCCTGTCGCCCATTCCGCCGAAGAACGGCAACCTGAACGTCCCGATGAGTGACGTCCTGAAGAAGGTCATCGCCAGTCCGACCGATTCGGGCGACCCGGCGGCCTATCGCTGACAGGCGTGCCGAAAGCAGTGAGCGCGCCAGCAGTTGCGCCAAAGCATGACAAAACGGGGGCCGGATCGCCCCCGTTTTTTTTGCAGGTCGTAGGGCTCGCTGCCGTGCGCGATCGCGCGGGTGCGGCTGGCAGGCGACGGAAGGAGTCGGCATGAACTACCACTGGAACTGGGGCATCTTCTGGCAGACGTCTCCGGGGGGGCAGGGCACCTACGCGGAAGCGTTGCTCTCCGGACTGATGTTCACGCTGGCCGTGGGCCTGCTGGCGTGGATCATGGCGCTCATTCTCGGCACCATCGTCGGCACCGTGCGCACGACTTCGTCGAAATGGGCGGTGCGTCTCGGCAATGCCTACGTTGAGGTCTTCCGCAACATTCCGCTGCTGGTGCAGATGTATCTCTGGTACTTCGTCGTTCCCGAGTTCCTGCCCGGCCCGATCGGGACGTACATCAAGCAGATGCCGAACGAGCCTTTCGTCACGGCGGTAATCTGTCTGGGCTTCTTCACCTCCGCGCGCGTCGCGGAGCAGACGCGCGCTGGCATCAATTCACTCCCTGGCGGCCAGCGCATGGCAGGTACCGCGATGGGACTCACGCCGGCGCAGACATACATGAAGGTGATTCTGCCGCAGGCGTTTCGCATCATTATTCCTCCGATGACTTCCGAGTTTCTCAACGTCATCAAGAACAGCTCGGTGTCGCTCTACATCGGAGTCATGGAACTCACCGCGCAGGCGCGGTCGATGCAGGAGTTTTCCTTCCAGGTGTTCGAGGCCTTCACGGCGGCAACAGTGCTCTACGTCGCGATCAACGTCATCGTCCTGAACTTGATGAAGTTCATCGAGAATAGAACGCGCGTTCCCGGCATGATTGCCGTCGGCGGCGCCAAGATCGCTGGCCACTAGGAGCGCGCCATGTTCAGCAACTTCGATTTCGATGTCATTGCGCGCACGTGGAAGTACCTTTTCTTCACCGGCATGACCTTTACGGTCGAGCTCACGCTCATGGCGATGGTCGGTGGAATTATTCTGGGAACCATCCTGGCGCTGGGCCGACTCTCGCATTTCAGGTGGCTGTCGGTGCTCTGCGGAACGTACGTCAACGGAATCCGCTCGGTGCCGCTGGTTCTGGTGATTTTCTGGTTCTACTTTCTCGTGCCTTACATCGGCGCGTGGGTCATCGGCTCGTCGACGCCGATACCCGTCGGCGCGTTCGCGTCGTCGCTGGTGACGTTCATACTTTTCGAGGCCGCGTACTACTGCGAGATCATGCGTGCGGGCATCCAGTCGATCTCGCGTGGCCAGGTCATGGCCGGCCAGGCGCTGGGGATGACCTACTTTCAGAACATGGGCAACATCGTCCTGCCGCAGGCGTTCCGGAACATGATCCCGATCCTGCTGACGCAGACCATCGTGCTGTTCCAGGACGTTTCGCTGGTGTCGATCCTGTCGATTACCGATTTTGTCGGCGCTGCGCGCAAGATTGCCGAGCGGGATGGACGTCAGGCCGAAATGTATCTGTTCGTCGGCTTGGTGTATTTCGTGATCTGCCTGAGTCTTTCCATGCTGGTCAAGCAATTGCAGAAGCGCGTCGCGATCGTGCGCTGACGCGTCGACGGGCAACCTCCAAGGAATCGATATGATCGACATCAGCAACGTCAGCAAGTGGTACGGCAGCTTTCAGGTGCTTACCGACTGCACGACCAAGGTCGAGAAGGGCGAAGTCATCGTGGTGTGCGGCCCGTCAGGCTCGGGCAAGTCGACGCTGATCAAGACGGTGAACGCGCTGGAACCGTTTCAGAAGGGCGACATCATCGTCGACGGCACCAAGATCAACGACCCCAAGACCAACCTGCCCAAGCTGCGCGCGCGCGTCGGGATGGTGTTCCAGAATTTCGAGTTGTTTCCGCACCTGACGATCACGCAGAACCTGACCCTGGGCCAGACCAAGGTCCTCGGGCGCAAGGAGGACGAAGCCGTGACGCGCGGCCTCAAGCTGCTCGACCGCGTCGGGCTGATCGCGCAGAAGGACAAGTTCCCGGGACAGCTTTCCGGCGGCCAGCAGCAGCGCGTCGCGATTGCCCGCGCGTTGTCGATGGACCCGATCTGCATGCTTTTCGACGAGCCCACGTCGGCGCTCGATCCCGAAATGGTCAACGAAGTCCTCGACGTGATGGTGGCGCTGGCGAAGGAGGGCATGACGATGATGGTCGTCACGCACGAAATGGGCTTTGCCCGCAAAGTCGCGCATCGCGTCATCTTCATGGACCAGGGCCGTATCGTCGAGGACGCTTCCAAGGACGACTTCTTCGGCAAGCCGCGCTCGGAGCGCGCGCAATTATTCCTGTCGAAGATATTGCAGCACTGACATCCGGCATGGGCGCGCGGGTGAACGCAAGACGAGGCCGTCCCGGGAGTCGCTGCGCCGCAAGGAGGTTCGAATGATCAGTTTCGCCGGACTTATCCTCATGGTATTGGGTGTCGCGTCGGGCCTGATCCTGATCCTGGCGCCGTTCGACATCGGACCCGCGATCCCTGGCATGACGACCTGGATCCTGTTTCCGGGGTTCACTTTGGTGGGTTACATCCTGTTCGCCGTCGAGGCACGTACGGCCTGGGTCGTCGGCGCGTCGCGCTACGCGGGGGCAGCGCTCCTCGCGTTGGCGCTGGCCGCCGCCATTGCCCTGTTCGTCGTTGGCAACGGCCTCACCGCGGTGGCCGCGGCGACGCTTTCGCTGTGGTACGTGCTGGCGCTCGGCACCGTCATGGGCGCGACCGGATTGGCGCTCGGCCGCGCGGGCTCGTTCACCGCGTAGCGCTTTCCGCGCGGCAACGCCAAAAGCGTTGGGCCGTGCCGAGCCGGAGCAGCTGACGGGCCGGAGCAGCGTATAATTCGTTTTTGCACGCATCCCCGCTCCGATGCCCGAGCTTATCTCGCTCCGTGGACGCAATGCGCTCTCGCCGTTTCGCATCGATAAGCTGCTCACGAGTCTCGCCTCCACGCGAATCACTGGCGTCGTCGCGGACTTCTGGCACTTCGTACAGACCACCCGCCCGCTGAGCGTTGCCGAGCGCAACACGCTCGAGCGCATTCTCACCTACGGCCCGCACGGCCTGGAGCACGCCGACCAGGGCGAGCTCTACCTGGTCATTCCGAGGCCTGGAACGATATCGCCGT
>Ga0209839_10001271_pt1 | contig 13007 bp, 11 predicted proteins | sample OrgsoiDNA2013050_FD_185800 | JGI IMG/M metagenome (GOLD analysis project Ga0209839, IMG submission 185800) | Permafrost soil microbial communities from the Arctic, to analyse light accelerated degradation of dissolved organic matter (DOM) -... | ecosystem: Environmental > Terrestrial > Soil >... | reverse complement strand
ATCATCACCCTCCATCCTCGCCGAACATGTCGACGAGGACTTCGGGATCGTTGGCTGGACACCCTCACACGGGCACGAACTTGCAGGAGTCACCACTAGCGACCACCAGAGGTGTGTCCCGCCGACCGACAGGAGCGACCAACAGCTGCGCGTGGCTGATCAACCGTTACGACGTCACGACCTTCGAGGGCTTTGACGCGCCATGGAGCCACCTCGACCGCCTGCCCGACCCTGCCGTTGAGGAGCTCTTCTTCGGCGCCGGCTTCATCGCCGTGGGAACGAGACCCCTCGCCTCGAGTCGGCCGTTGTCCCGCGCAGTCACACAGCGGCGGGGGACCTCGGCGGCCATCCGCGACCCTGTCTGAGCGCTCAGCGTGAGGAGAAGCTCGCGATCCGCAGCTGGATCGCCGCGAACGGATCGAGAGCGTAGGCCAGCGATACCCGGTGATAACCGTCCGCGATGTCCGCACCTTCATCAAACGACATAACGAGCACCGGCGAGAGCTTCTCCCCCGACGCCAGCTTTACGAGATCCCGCAGGACGCCGGGGTCGTTGAGCGGGAGCGGTTCGCGCCGACACGCTCGCAGAATGTCATTTTGCACGGCGTTCGGTGAGAGACGCGTCCTTGAGTCGACCGACGAGACGCTTGGCATTTTCGGAGGTCAGCCGAATCGACAGAAACGCTTCTGCCGCGTCGAAGTCGTGGGCGACGACGTCCTTCTTCCAGCGGATCGCCGGGCCGGGCTCGCTCATGCCAGAAAGCGTATCCCCTGGAGGATGACGACAACGCGTGATGCCGTCGCCGCGTTGTTGGGGAAGCGCGTCCGATTGCGATGGACCAGCGCACGCCCCGGACAGCTGATGAGGTCCTCCGGTTGGCAGCGACGTCGTCGTGGCCAACCGGCACCGAACGGTCGGAAGCTGGCCTGCTGGCCCTGGAATTCGCGCGAGTTGCCGGGGGTCGCCACCCCTCGCGAGCCGAGACCGCGTTCAGGCTCGGGCCGTCTTACCCATCGTCGGGCACGTATTTCGCCGAGAGACGAGGCGGGCTGAATGGTTGGCGTCTACCGTGATGGTTGCTCAGCCATGAGAAGGAGCGGCGTCGACACCGGCGGAGCGCGAGTTGGGACGTCGCTGCCTCGATTGCAGCTCGTGACAAGACGCTCGGGCGCGTGATCGACTCCGATCCTCGCAGCCCACGATTCGACGAGGATACGTGGCGATGGGATCGATCATCCTGCTTGCGTTCGGTGCTTGCTTTTTCCCAACGCTGTTGGCGTGTGTGGCGATCATCATCTCGCGCCCGGAGCCGCGCTGGCTGCTGATCGCCTTCTACGCCGGTGGTCTGGTGGCGAGCCTTAGCACCGGCATCGTGGTGCTCGCCGTGTTCAATAACGGCGACGCGGTGCTGGGCAGCACACGCTCGGACCCGCATCCGGCGACGTCGATCGCTGCTGGCGTGGTCGCGCTCCTGTTCGCGTGGCTGATGGCTTCGGCGCCTGGTCACGCGATGCTCGACCGTTGGCGCAGCCGGCACCGCAGGAAGTCGAAGCGGAAGGAGGGGCCATCCTGGGCCGAGCGCCGTCTCGGACGGGCGTCGTGGAAGATCGCGTTTCTAGTTGGTGCGGTGATCAACTTGCCCGGCCCGTTCTACCTGCTCGCGCTCGGCAAGATCGCGCACGGCAGCTACAGCGCCCTGCAGCAGATCGCCCTCATCCTCCTGTTCAACGCGATCATGTTCTTGCTGTTGGAGGTCCCGCTCGTCGGCTACCTCGTTCGGCCTGAGGCGACAGCGAAGCGGGTGGCGGCCGTGTCGGCTTGGCTGAACGCGAACGGGCTGCGGATCACGGGCTGGCTGGTCGGCGTGTTCGGCGCCAGCCTGCTGGGGCAGGGGATTGCCGCCCTCGCCGGCTGAGTTAACCCGGGACTTGTTACGCCACATCGCACCGCGCGCCCGGTGGACGGGCCTCGGGTCGCGGTGTTCTCCCGCGATCCGGAAGGCGACGATCACGTCCATGCCAGCCATCGCGGTTTCTCGACCTCGGGCGGTGCGATCTGGCGTGGGTTCTCGGGCGTGTTGTCCGGGACGCTGTCCCTGATCCCGTTCGCTGGGTGGGGGATGGGGGCCGGCGTGGGAGCGTTGTTCGGTCACCCCCGCGACCAGGGCATCGATCAGGCGTTCCAGCAGCAGGTGCGCGATGCGCTGCAGCCGGGCACCTCGGCGCTGTTCATGGTGATCTAGCATGCGACGCCGGGCAAGGTGATCGCCGCGCTCGAACAGGACGGCGGGACCGTGATCAAGACGTCGCTTTCAAATGAAGACACCAAGAGGCTCCAAGATGCGCTACGGCCGGCTCCGATCGTCCCGGGCGAGGAGGCAGCCGGATGAGCGATCTGATCGCGATTGCGGGTCCCGGCGAAGCGGCGGCAAGGCGCGTTCCCGCGCGCGTGGCTGACGCGGTCGAAGGGGTTGGTCGATGTCGCGGATGTGGTGTCATCGCCTGCGACGACGACGGCAGGATGCTTCCTCTTCTGGGCAGCTGGGAGGTCGGATTCGCCGCGGCCACCACGTGGTGCGATGGCGGGAGGATTGATCGGGCGCGATTAGTGGCTATCTCCGGTGCGCACCGGGAGTAGATGTGAGGTGAACGCGACACCGCAAGAGCGGGGCTCGGGGACGGCAAGTTGGGTGGGTTCTCCGCGCGCGTTCATCGCTCCGCTGGCTCTTGCTCAGTTCATCTGCAGCTTCGCGGGCTCGAACATGAACGTGATGATCAACGACATCAGTCACGACTTGCACACCGATGTGAAGGGCGTGCAGACCACGATCACGCTGTTCCTGGTGATCATGGCGGTCCTGATGATCCCGTGTAGCAAGTTGACCGACCGCTGGGGCCGCAAGCGGTGCTTTATCGGGGGGCTGATGCTCTACGGGATCGGCGCGTTGGTGAGCGCGATCGCGCCGACGCTGGGTGTGCTGATCGTCGGCAACTCGGTGTTCGAGGGTGTGGGCACCGCGTTCTTGATCCCGCCCGTCTACATCCTCACGACGATGGCGTTCACCTCGCTGCAATCACGGGCGAGAGCCTTTGGTGTGATCAGCGGACTGGGCGGCATCGGCGCTGCAGCCGGACCATTGATCGGCGGTCTCATCACGTCGGCGATCAGTTGGCGAGCCGCGTTCGTGTTTCAAGCCTTGGTGGTGGGAACCATCATCCTGCTGAGCCGTCGCGTCTCGGATCCGGTCGCGCCCGACCCCGAGCGTCCCTTCGACGGGGTCGGCGCGGTGCTGTCGGCGGTCGGCATGTTCTTTCTTGTGTTGGGGATCCTTCAGGCGGGCGTCAACAACACGCTGCTGGTCATCTTCCTGGCGATCGGAGTCGCATTACTGGCGGGGTTCTTCTTCTACATCCGCTCCCGGGAGCGGGCAGGCAAGGTGGCGCTTCTGTCGACGGAGCTCTTCCGCAGCCGGATCTCCAACGTTGGCCTGCTCACGCAGAACCTCCAGTGGCTGCTTCTCATGGGCGTGTCATTTACCGTCTCGGTCTTTCTCCAGACCGAGCGCCACTACGACGCGGTCAAGACCGGCGTGATCTTCACCGCGGCTACAGTGGGCGTCCTCGTCTCGTCGCTCGCGGCGGAGCGACTGGCGAAGAGGTACGCGCAGAAGACCCTGATATCGGCCGGGTTCCTCATGACGGCGGCCGGAATCGGGCTGCTGCTCGGCCTCGTGAACGCGGCCTCGTCGAGCGCCTGGGCGTTCGCTCCTGGCCTCCTACTGATCGGCCTCGGCCTCGGCGTGATGCTGACCCCCTCGGTCAACCTCGTGCAGTCGGCCTTCCCGGAGGAGAAGCAGGGGGAAATATCGGGGCTGTCGCGCAGCATCTCCAACCTGGGGTCGTCGTTCGGCACCGCGATCGCTGGAACGATCCTGGTCTCAAACCTTGTCTCGGGAAACGGCACCTACGTCGCGGCGATGATCGTTCTCGCCGTTGTCGCCCTCACGGGGCTTGCCATCGCGACCCGCCTACCGTCCGACCCCATCCAATCCGCTGACCCCGACGTCGCGCCTTCCACCGCAGCCGCAGCCGCGCTCGACACCGCGGTCTGACGGGGGAGCCACCGCACCGGGGCCGGCACGCGACGGCCGTCACACATGTGTTCGCCCTGCTCGGCGGCGGCTGGCGTCCCGACTGCCGAGGAGGGCGGGTCACGACGCACGGGCCAGTCCGACTCTCCCAGAACAATCGACTCCGGAGTTCCGCCGCAGATCTTTTCCACCACGCCGAGATCAGCCGCGCCACGGGCCGCATTTACGAACGCGCTGCGCGTGACGGATCCACCAGCGCGCGGGCATGGAACTTATCTCGATTGTGCCGGCCACGAGCGTCTCCGCGCTGACGCCGTCGCATTAGACGTGGTCGTTGGAGATTCGCACTTGGTGGGGCTATTCGTACTCCGGTGCACTCGATGTGGCCGTGGAAGGCACCCGCTGGCATCGACCTCCTCGGACGGCCCACCTAGATCACCTCGCTTGCTGGACCGCCGAGTCCACCAAGCAGATTTGGGTGCTAACTGAATTGCCCAAAGTGAGCCCGTTGCAAGCGGATCACCAGATTTCGCCGGCAGCTGCTTTCGCCCAAGAGCAGTACGCCGTCCGGAGCGACCCACGTGGTCCCTCGTGGTGCGCTGCAGCAGTCTCGGGCAGTCGGATCGAGCCGCTCGAGAGGAGTGCTCTGGAACGCCATCAGCCACGCCGACCGACACGGCCAAGGCTGCCCGTCCGCCCCGACGATGCAGCACTCCGGCGCCGCCGATCTCACGGCCGCCCTCCACCGTTAGCCACGAACTCCTGAGTAGCAAGCACAAAGAGCAGCAGCCTCCCCGGCACCGCCCGGACTGCTGCCTCCGGACAGATGCAGCCAGGCGGGCACGGTCGCCACGAAGCACCCGCGCGGACACGAAGGCAGGGCCGGTCGTCCCGCCAGCGAGGAGACCTGAGATTCGCCACCAGCGAGGCTCAGCACGCCGTCCACTGGGCGGTCGTTGGCGTCGATCAGCCTGGAGTACCGCGTTCTTACGAATGCGGGGCTCGCAACTTCGCACGTGGTCGCCCGATCCGGAGACCCGCAAATTTCGAGTGCAGGTCCACGACCGTGCCGCGGCTCAAACCAGCCTTGCGCGGCAAGCGCGGCTGGCGTGTCAACTGCCGTCGGGGCGGACGGCGAGTGTCAGTCCTTCGATGAGGCGCTGGACGTCGTCGTCTGTGGTATGCAGGTGGGGCGAAATCCGCAGCGCCGTGCCACGTACGGCTGCGAAGCAGTTGACGCTGGTCAGTGCGGGAATCACTCCGGCGAGGACTCGGTCTGGGAGGCGCACGCCGAGCATGTGGGGGCCGCGCTGCTCGTCGGGTGTGGCATCCAGTCCGAGCCCGGCCGCTCTGCGGGCGATGGCAGAGGTTCGCTCAGCGAGCGTGGCGGCCACGCGGGACACCCGCCAATCGACGATCTGCTCCATCGCAGCGATTGCCATCGGGAGCAGCTCGAATTTCGTGCGCTGACCGACGTCGAAGCGTCGTGCGCCTGGCTGGTAGTCGTCACGGTAATCAACCAGGCGCGCGAAGTCCTCGGATCCCGCCCGCAGAATCCAGTTCTCCTCCAGCGGCTCGCCGTGACGGTGCTCCTCGGCCACGTAGAGATAGCCGACGCTGAACGGTCCCAGCAGCCACTTGTACCCGACGGTGACAAGGAAGTCGGGGCGCAGCTCCTCCACGTCGATCGGCATGGCGCCCACCGACTGGCTGCCGTCGATCACAAGCCGCGCCCCCACCTGTCGGGTCCTCCGCGCGATCGGCGGCAAGTCGATCAAAGCGCCGTCGGTCCAGTGCACGTTCGGCACACTCACGATCGCGACCGTCTCGTCCAGAGCGGCGAGCACGGCCTCGGTCCAGGTCTGCCCGGGCTCGCGGGCCACGGTGCGGATCTCAGCGCCCGATCGGCGCGCGGCCCAGCGCCACGTATAGATACCGGACGGGTATTCCTCTTCGAGCACAAGCACGCGCTGGCCGTGATGGAGCGGCAGGTTGCGGGCGGCGACCGCAAAGCCGTAGCTCGTCGCCGGCACGATCGCCACGCCTTCACCGCTGGTGCCGATGAGGTTGCCGAACAGCGACCGCAGACGCTCGACATCGTCGAACCATTCCGCAGCTGAGATCGTCCACGGCCGCCCACGCCGCTCAAGCGCGGCCTCACCAGCTACTCGAACCGCGCGCAGCTGGGGAGCGAGGTTCGCCGTGTTGAAGTACGCAATCTCAGCGGGAACGTTGAACGCTGCGCGTTGATCACCGATCGGGCCAGCTCCTCCCAGCATCTGGAGAATTCTCTCCTCAAGCCCGGCTCCCCGCATTCCTCGCGATAGCACTCATCGCTGTTCCGGGGTCAGAGCCCTACCCCGCGCGGAGCGGAGGGCTCGCAACCGAGCTTGGATGCTGTCATTTGAGCATTGCGCAAGTGGGGTCGGGTTGGCTGACCGCTGATCGATCCGCGGCTTTGACCTTGACTCGATCAGGCGAGCGGTAGAGACTGCGTTGCACAGGCCCAGGATCGCTGGCACCGGCGACGACCTGCCAGGTCGCGTCGGGCCGAGTGATCGGGGTCGCGGTCGTCGGATCAGACCTGAAGGGCTATCTTTCGGGAAGGAGGGTCGCGATGTTGGTGGGCGCGCAAATAGCCTTCTTCGCGACCCGATGCAGCGTTGCGCAGACCATGACGGGACCGCCAGATGACTGATGCTGAGGATCCCCTAGCGGGCCCTCCGGCCGCGGGCGAAACCCCGTCCCCGCCGTCGGGAGGTGGCGACCAACCAGCCCCACCCCCGGCGTCAGCAGGCGCGGGCGGATCACCTCCGCTAAGCGCCCCCGGAGGTGGCGGCGGACCACCTCCGCCCCCGGCACCAGCAGCTGGCGGTGGGTCTACCGGGCTCAAGGTCGGCGGATGGATCCTCGTGGGCCTCGGGGCGCTGTTGCTGGTGGCGGGCATCGCGCTGGTCGTTGTTCACCTGACCCAGCGCGACAAGGACGGCTACTACACGTCATCCACCAAACAGGTGTCGTCGACCGGGTATGCGATCACCGCCGAGGGGCTGCATCTCGGCGACCTCCCGAGCGAGGCGAGTGACGTGATCGGGCGGTTACGGGTCACCGCCGCTAGCAGTAACGGGAGGGCCCTATTCGTGGGGATCGCGCGTCAGCACGCCGTGGACGGGTACCTGGCCGGAGTTGCTCGCAGCGAGGTGACTGACGTCAGCGGCAGCGCGGTCACGTACAAGGCGCACGCTGGCGGGGCGCCGGTTGGCCCGCCCGGGCGCGAAGGCTTCTGGCAGTCGGACAACAGCGGCAGCGGCCGCGTGACCGCGACCTGGAATGTCAAGGAGGGCAACTGGACGGTCGTCCTGATGAACAGCAGCGCTGCTCCTAATGTCAGCGCGGCTGTGACCGTAGGTGCGAAGACCAACTTGGTGCTCTGGGTGGGCCTCGGCGTCCTGCTTATTGGGCTGATCTTTGGCGGGGCGGGCGGCGGAATGCTCTGGAGCAGCCGCTCACGATGACCCACACCAGCTCCCTCGATTGAAGCCCGGTCCACGGGAAGAGCGGGCGCGTAGCGCGAGCTCGACGGTCAGCAGCGTCGATACCCGGTTCGCCACAGCCGTGCATGACCGCTGGGCTAGGGCGGGCCCACTCGCAACTAGCCCTGGCAGCAGGGCGGTCCCGCTTTCTTCATGCTGCGGCACTCCGCTGACGGAGCTCGCGGTCCCGCTCCGGGCGGATTTCGCGCATGTCGCAGCGACGGCGTCTACCGCGAGCGGGGCGCCGGCCGCTGAGGCGCGCTTGCCGCGCATCTCAGGGAAGTCGCCGCGCGCGAGATGCACGTGGCGTCGCAAAGAGCAGGTCTGCGCGCGAGACGCTCCAGGCGCGCTGCTGCTCGCGCGGGAGCGGTGGCTGACGAGCGACGCGGGGACGCGCCTTCGCCCGCTCACGAGCGGCACAGCGAAGCCGACTTCTACGGACCAGGTCGAACTAGCGTGACCGAGCTATCCGAGCGGATCGCCGGACGGCTCGGCGGGCGCGAGCGGGCCGGCAGCTGGTGTGCTCACGCAGGCTGCTCGCTCGCAGGCGCCTCGACCTGGTCGGATTGGTTGCCCTGGCGCTTGGCGCGGAGCTTCTCGCTGCGAGCGAACAGGACTGCGGCGGCGATCAGCAGCGCCGAGAGCATCGCGCCGAGCGCTATCGCATCGCGCGTTCGCATCCTTGGCGGCGTGCTGAGGACGATCGCTGCTGCGGCTCCTGCGGAACTCGAGGCGCGTCGAAGATCGCGACGCAGCTTCTTGTCGTTCAGCGCCGCGGCGGGGGATTTCGCCTTGTTCAGCCGCTGGTACGCGCGTCTGCTCGACGCAACCGCGCTATGAGTGTGCTCGCGCACGCCTGGCTTGCGACCTCCACACGTCACATAACGGCCGAGCGTCATCTGTCGCATTTGCCCTCCTCGCGTGGGGTTGCTCACGAACGGATCAACGGGTGATCTCGCCGCTCGCCGGATAGCTTAGACCAGCTCTGCCGACGCGACCCGAGCGTTGCCCGATCTGACAAGAGCTGGTGTCCCGCTGACCGACGCGACGAACCTGCATGTCGCCAGCAGCGCAACCAGCGCCGTCGTCGGCCGGGTCGTCGTCGGGACCGCCGACCTGGAGTATCGCGTTTTCATGAAACCAGGGCACGCGCCACAGGCACTTGCCGGAGAGACTCGGAGACCCGCAAGTTCTGGGAGCAGGTCTGAGGCTGCGGGTCCGCCGGCACCTGCTAAGCGCGGCAAGGAGGGCGCTGCCGCCGCTCGGTCGGCGTGGCGCCGGAGCCCTGCTCGCTCCCGAAAGCATGACTCTGCCCTCCGGTCGTGTCTGCCCTGCAGGCCGCGCGAAGGAGGGCACGCGCCCGGAGGCGCGAGATACGCGTCGCGGCATGAAAGCGAGAGTCCGGCGCGCCGGCGGCGTCATTGCGCAGCTCCCCCGAGAGCGGGCGTGTCGCGACCTGCGGGCGTGCGTGATGCTCCTTCTGGATGCGGAAGTCGGCGCGGACGGACGAGTTGTGCGACTGGGCGGCGAGATCAAGGGCCGTTCGGGCTCGTCATCGCGGACGCGGACCACGGCCCGCTCGTGTCTCTACTAGTTACGTCAGCGATCACGGCCGAGAGCGGGTATCTCTGAGCAGCTCGTGAGCGCGTGCGGCCCAGGACTTCATGCCTAGCCTTCGGTAGGTGTCGTGTGTGTCCTGGAGAAGCGCGCAGGCGCGCTCTGTGTCGCCAGCCGCCCGGCGGCGCAGAAGCATCGTGGCGAGGTCGTGCTGCGTGTGGGCGAGCCAGGGGCGTGCTTTCATCTTCCGCTCGGTCTCGATCGCGAGCGCGAAATGCTCCTCGGCGGCGTCAAAGCGCTCGAGGACGCTTGCAACGACACCCAGCGCTCGGGCCACGGAGCCGAAGGTAGCTTCGACCGGAGCCACGGTGTAAAGACCCTCGTACGGCGTGAGCAATGCGTACAGTCGCGCCGCGGCATCGTGGTGACCGACTAGCGCGCACGGGTCGGCGAGCGTGGTGATGCTGAGGAGCCACTCGGCGTCGACGTACTCGTTGCCGAGGTCGTGTGTCATCAGTTCATCGATCGCGTCGCCGGCATCGCGCTTGCAGCCGAGCTCTCCGTAAGTGTGCGCAAGCGCGCAGCGGAAACGAAAGAGCGGCGCGTACTCGTGCACGGACCGCTTGATCGTGTCCTCGAACTCCGCGAGCCGGCCCTGGGCACGCCGCAGGGCGAACAGCGCGAATCTCTGGCTGACAACTGCATTCCAACTCTGTGAACGCATGCCTAGCTCCAGCGTGTCGGAGATCAGATGTTCGGCGTCCGCGAGTCGCCCTTCCATGAGCGCAAGCATCGTCTGATCGGTGCCGAGGATCCACCGCTGGGCCGGTTGGCCCAGCGCATCCGCGAGTACCGCGATCGCGTCCAGTTCGACGTCGACACCGACTCGGTCCGCAAGGGTCCAGAAGCCGTTCAGCCGGTATTGGTGGCCGATGAGCGCACGCTCGTTGTCGCCCGTCTGCTCTCCCAGCTTGACCAGCATCGCGCCCGGTTCGATCCCGCCACCCGCGGTATCGGGGCCCTCGACGGCGGTCCATTGACCCTCGAGCGCGAACGCGAGCGTCTCCGGGTCCTCGAGCCGCCTGGCGATTCGCACCGCCTCCTCGGCTATCCGGACCCTGCGGGCGCGTGAGGGGTCGTCGCGGATCGCTGTCGCGAGCCGGGCGAGCAGCTTCACCCGCTCGGCGCTGTCGGCCGCGCCGATTGCTGCGAGCGCGCGCTCGAGGAGCGGCACCAGGAAAGCGTCGGTGCTGGCGCGCGACCACGCGAACCGTCCGCCGTACTCGACCGCCGCGCGAGCGAGCCGGTCTGTCTTGCCGGTCCGCTCGGCAAGTGTCGCCGCCCGCCGGAGCACCTCCTTGGCTTCTTGGCCGCGGCCGGCGCGGCTCAGCGCCTCGCCGAGCGAGAGCAGGAGCTCACAGGCCCTGTCGGCGTCGCCCGATCCTGTCGCGTCGAGCACGTCGAGCGCCGCCTGGTAGTGGCGGACCGCCTCCTCGTAAGCGAGCTGTGAAGCCGCCCGGTCGCCTGCCCGCTGGGCGTACTCGATCGCCTTGTCCCGTACCGGCGTCCCGCCGGCGAGGAAGTGGCGGGCAACCTCGGCCAGATGCGGCTCTGGATTCTCGGAGTAGAGCATCTCGAGGGCAGCCCCGATCGCACGGTGCAGGCGCACCCGTCGCGGCGCTGGGATGCTCTCGTAGAGAGCATCCCGGATGAGAATGTGCGAGAAGCGGAGTCGACCGGGTGTGCCCCGCAGGCCGGCCAGAAGTCGCGCTGAGGCCGCCTCCTCGAGCGCACCGTAGACCTCGTCCTCCCTCGCGCCGCTAACCGCTTCCACGACGGCGGGATCGAACTCCCGACCGATCACCGACGCCAACGTCAGCGTCTCCCGGCACGACGCCGACCGCCGATCGAGTCGCCTCGCGACTGCTTCCATCACCGTTTCCGGGATCGGCAGAGTAGCTTTGGCGTCCCCGCCGGAGGCCTCGGACCCGAGCAGGCGCCCGATTTCTGTAGCGAAGAACGGATTGCCTTCCGTCTGCGCGTGCACCTGTGCTGCAACGTCGTCCGGGGGCGCCCGTCCGATCGTCCCCTTGAGCAGCCGGGACGTCTCGGTCGCGCTCAGCCCCTTCAGGGTGATCCGTCTCGCCGCCGGCTCGCGCGTGAGCTCTGTCAGCGTCCCGGCGAGTCCCGACCCGATCTCGCTATCCCGGCAGCAACCCACGATCAGAATCTGTGAGCCTGCGAGCTGGCCGACGACGAAACGAAGCAGGAGAAGCGATGGCTCATCGGCCGCGTGCAGGTCATCCAGGAAGATGGCCAGCGGCCTCGATGACGAACACCTCCGAAGGAAAGCCGACACCGACGCGAGCAGGCGGAAGCGGGCACTTTCCCCATGCGGATCGGTAGAGAGGGTAAGGTCGGGCAGCCGTTCGCCAAGCTCCGGGACGAGCCTCACAAGTTCGGTCCCGTCTCGCCCCAGCTGACAGCGCAGCCTTTCGGGCTCCACCTCGCGCGTCAGCCCGCGCAGCGACTGCGTCCACGGCCAGTACGCGGGCGCGCCGCCCGCCTCCCAGCAGCGGCCGATCAGCACCTGGACTCCTCGCGATTCGGCCTGCGCGAGCAGCTCGTCGGCCAAGCGGCTCTTGCCGATCCCAGGTTCGCCGACCAGCAGGACCAGCCGCCCACGGCCAGCGCACGCATCGTCAAGACTCGCGCTCAGCTCGCTCAACTCGCGCTCACGGCCGACGAACGGGATTCTCGGCGCCTGCGCCGGCGGCTGGGTCGCCGCGCTCTCGACGCGCGTCAGGATCAGCGCTGGATCCTGCGCGAGGATCGCCCTCTCCAGCTCGCGCAGGCGCTCGCCGGGCTCGATGCCAAGCTCCTCCACCAGCTTGCGCCGCGCATCCTGGTAGGCCTGAAGCGCCTCCGCCTGCCGGTCTGAGCGGTACAGCGCGAGCATCAGCTGCGATCGCAGCCGCTCCCGGTAGGGGTGCTCCGCGATCAGCGACTCGAGCTCGCCCACCACCTCGGCGTGTCGGCCCAGCGCGAGCTTCGCCTCGACTAGCTCCTCTAGCGCCCCAAGTCGCAGCTCATCCAGACGCGCGATCTCGGCCTGGGCGAACCGCTCGTAGGCGAACTCGGCGAGTGGCGGCCCCCGCCACAACGACAATGCCTGCTCCAGTAACGACGCCGCGTAACCGACCCGGCCGGCGGCCAGCTCACGCCTGCCGGCATCAACCAGGCGCTCGAACCTGAGCGCATCGACACTGTCCGAATCGACGCACAGCTCATACCCGTGCTCCCGGGTCAGGACTACCCCGCCGCCGCCCTCGCCCGCAGGTTGCCCGAGCGCCTTGCGTACCCGCGAGACGTGTACCTGCAGGGTCTTGACGGCACTCGCTGGTGGTTGCTCGCCCCATAGCTCGTCGATCAACCTCTCTGAACTCAACGTCTGGTTGGCGTGGATCACCAGCAGCGCAAGCAACGAACGCTGCTTATCCCCGCCCAGCGCGACCGGGCGCCCATCGCCGAGCACTTCAAGCGGACCGAGGATGCGGAACTCCATAGCAATGGCCCGCGAACGGACGGACCGCAAACGTACCCGCCCGCGCTCATCCCGGCAAGCACCGCTGGCAGCTGTTACCGCGCCGCAGCCGCGCTGCAACCGCCCCGGCGCATGATCCGCGCACGGACCCGAAGCACCAACCACAATCGGACGCCACCTAGTGGCCCCGAAAGGAGAAGTCATGAGCAACACAATCCAAGCCCAGCATCCAGCCGTCGTCCTTCGCTCGAGCTACCAGCTCGTCCGGACGCTGCTGGCGAT
>Ga0209839_10001269_pt1 | contig 13015 bp, 7 predicted proteins | sample OrgsoiDNA2013050_FD_185800 | JGI IMG/M metagenome (GOLD analysis project Ga0209839, IMG submission 185800) | Permafrost soil microbial communities from the Arctic, to analyse light accelerated degradation of dissolved organic matter (DOM) -... | ecosystem: Environmental > Terrestrial > Soil >... | reverse complement strand
TACATGAAACACGCCTACGTGCCCCGAATGACGACCTACGGGCTCAATCCGGACGATGAGCTCAACGATTTGCGCATGTCGGATCAGGTCCGGCCGCTGTACGACCACGTCAAAAAGTTCATCCGGGAAACGGTGGAGCCGATGTCGGTCGAGTTTTACCGGCTTGGCGAGAACAAGCAGGATCGCTGGAGCTTTACGCCTGGCCAGATCGAGGTGCTGGAAAAAGCCAAGGCCAGGGCCAAGGAAGTCGGCCTGTGGAACTTCTTCCTGCCCGATGACGAGACCGGCGCCGGCCTGAAGAATCTCGACTATGCCTATATCGCAGCCGAGCTCGGCAAGAATCCGCTGGCCTCGGAAACCATGAACTGTTCGGCGCCCGACACCGGCAACATGGAAGTGCTCGAGCGCGTCGGCACGCCGGCGCAGAAGGAGAAGTGGCTGAAGCCGCTGCTGAACGGCGAAATCCGCTCCGCCTATGCCATGACCGAACCCAATGTCGCGTCGTCGGATGCCAAGAATATCTCGACCACGGCGAAACTCGTCGGCGACGAATGGGTGATCAACGGAGAAAAATATTACATTTCCGGTCTCGGCGATCCCCGCTGCAAGATCATGATCGTGATGGTGAAGACCAATCCGGACGCGCCGCCAAGCAAGCAACAGTCGCAGATCCTCGTGCCCAAGGACACGCCGGGCGTCGAGATCCTCGGGCCCATGCACGTGTTCGGGCACGACCACGCGCCGCGCGGCCATATGCACCTGCGCTTCAACAATGTCAGGGTGCCCAGGGACAACATTCTGCTTGGCGAAGGCCGTGGTTTCGAAATCTCGCAGGTACGCCTCGGGCCCGGCCGTATCCATCACTGCATGCGCACGATCGGCAAGGCGGAAAAGGCGCTCGATCTGATGGTGACACGCGGCCTCACGCGCCAGGCCTTCGGCAGCAAGATCGCCCATCTCGGCGGCAATCTCCAGATCATCGCGCAGGCGCGCTGCGAGATCGAGGCGATGCGGCTGATGGTGCTGAAAGCCGCCAAGGCGATGGACGTGCTCGGCAACAAGGAGGCGCGCATCTGGGTCAGCATGGTCAAGGCCATGGTGCCCGAGCGCGCCTGCAAGATCATCGACCAGGCAATCCAGATGCACGGCGCGACCGGCATTTCGCAATGGACGCCGCTCGCCGAGATGTACACCGACGTGCGCCATCTCCGCTTCGCCGACGGCCCCGACGAAGTTCACTGGATGGTGGTCGGCCGCCACGAGTTGAGCATGCCGTAGCTGACCTTCTCCCTCCAGGAGCGAGCTTCGCTCGTCTCGTCCCGCTTGCGGGGGCGAGACCCGCGACATGAGAAATCCCGCTCAGACAGGAAATGAAAAATGGAATATGCACCTGACGATCTCACGCCTCGCGAGCGCTACAAGGTGCTGACGGGATTCGTCCTGCCGCGGCCGATCGCCTGGGTGACGACGATTGGCCCCACCGGCGTGGTCAATGCCGCGCCGTTCAGCTTCTTCAACGTATTTTCGGAGGATCCGCCGCTCTGCATGTTCTCCGCCAACCCGGGGCCGGACGGCCTGCTCAAGGACACCGTGGTCAACATCCAGCGTGCCGGCGAGTTCGTGGTCAACCTTGCCGATGAGCCGCTGGCGCGGGCGATGCACGACTCCAGCGGCGACTTTCCGCCCGACATCGGCGAGCCCGGCTATCTCGGACTGAAACTGGCGCCCTCGACCAAAGTCGCCGTGCCGCGTCTGGCCGACGCGCCATGGGCGATGGAGTGCAAGACCTGGAAAACCATCGATATGGACGGCGGCCGGCAGCTCATCATGGGTGAAGGCATCAATTTCTACATCCGCGACGAATTGTGGGACACCACCTCGATGCGCGTGCACATGGAGCGTTATCACCCGATCGGCCGCATGTTCGCCGACCGCTACTGCCGGACCGACGACCGAATAGTGTTTCCGCCGGCGCAAGGGGTAGCGGGAGTGTAGTTTCGTCGTTGCGAGGAGCGAAAGCGACGAAGCAATCCATTCTTTTCCCCGCGTGGTCGAAATTTCGTCATGCCCGGGCTTGTCCCGGGCATCCACGTCTTAACAGCATTAGCAGCAAGAAAGACGTGGATGGCCGGGACAAGCCCGGCCATGACGAACTCGCTGCATTTCCAGTCGGACTCTACGCCGAAGCCGGCCGATGCGCGCGGAGGAAGGAATGGATCTGGCGCACCGCCAGGGGAACCCGCTCCTTGGGCTCCTTCCACGGGAACATGCTCACTTCGGCCTTCGGCGCCAGCATCGCAGCTTCCATCGCGACGGCATAGGGATGGGCCGGGATATCATCGGGGAGGATCAGGACGGGCGTCTGGCAATTGCGCACGAAATCGCGCGTCACGGTGAAGACGAAGTCGGGGTTGGTGCGGTACATCCTGGTCAGGAATTTTTCGACCTGCTCCATCGAGATGTCGGGCCGGCGCTTGACCAGCTCCGGCCCCCAGCCTTTCATATTGTTTTCGTAGAACAGGTCGCGCATCTCCGGACGCGACCCGCTGGGCTGCGCCAGCACGGCTGCGACGATGCGGTCAGGTGCCCGCCGCAACAGGTTCCAGATCAAGGGCCCGCCAATGCAGAATCCCAACACCATGAACTTGTCGATGCCCAGATGGTCCATCAGACCGAGCTGGTCGTCGGTGTGGGCATCCCAGGGACGGTCGATCTCGAGCGGGCCGCTGGACTGACCGGCATTGGCGTTGCGCAAGTCGAAAGCGATGCAGCGGTGCTCCGCCTTGAACTCCTCGATCGCGTCGAACGGCGGATAACTGCCGGTGAGGCCCGAGATCGTCGAGTTCAATCCCCCGCCGGCGATCAGCAACAACGGGAAGCCGGAACCGGCCTCCTCGAAGTGGATGCGAACGGCGCCTTTTTCGTATGTGCCCATGGCAGCTCCTCTTTGCTCGGTCGTTTGCGCAAATGCGCGCGGCACTGCAGCCATCGCCGTCACCGCTGCGCCTGTTGTCAGTATGGTGCGTCTGATCTTGTCCGTCATCGGCGCCCTCCTCGATCATTCTCACATCCGTCATGGCCGGGCATGACGAGATTGAACTCAGACGCTCATTATGATGCCGCCATCTTCAGCGGCCGCTCCTTGGCCGTCATCGTAAACCCTTCATAGCCCTTGGCCGCGACGTCGTTGCAGGTCTGGCGGTAGATCGCGACGCCGCCGATATAGGGCATGAAGATCTGCGGTTTGCCGGGAATGTTGGCGCCCATGTACCAGGAATTGGCCTGCGGATAGAGCGTGGTATGCGCGACCTCGTTGACGTGATCAACCCAATTGTCCTCGGCATCCTTGTTGGCTTCCATGGTAGCGAGATCGCGGCCGCGCATCCAGGCGAGGCAGTCGGTGATCCAGTCGACATGCTGCTCGATCGAGACGATCATGTTGCTCAGCACCGACGGGCTGCCGGGGCCGGTGATGATGAACAGGTTGGGAAAACCCGCGCTCATCAGGCCGAGATAGGTTTTGGGACCTTCCGCCCATTTCTGGTTGAGCGTCTGGCCATTGCGGCCGCGAATATCGATTTTTGCAACTGAACCCGTCATGGCGTCGAAGCCGGTCGCCAGCACCAGCGCGTCGACTTCGTAATCCTTATCCCCGGCACGCACGGCGTTCGGCAATATCGCCTCGATCGGATTGGATTTGATGTCGACCAGCGTCACGTTCGGACGGTTGAAGGTGACAAAATAATCGGAATCGATGCAGATGCGTTTTGAGCCGATCGGGTGATTGTTGGGCTGCAGCAGTTTTGCGGTGTGCGGATCCCCGACGATCTCCGCGATCTTTTGGCGGACGAAATCGGCGGCGGTGTCGTTGGCGGCCTTGTCGAGCGCGAGATTATTGTAGACCGACATGAAAGTGAGGCCGCCGCGGGTCCAGCGCTGCTCATATTTGGCGCGGCGCTCGTTGTCGCCGTCATCAAGCGCGCCCCGGTCGGGCACCTCGGTAAAAATGCCGTTGCGCGTCTCCTCGCGGGCCTTGCGCCGGATTTCCGGATAGTCCGCGCGCCAGGATTGCCGCTCCTCCGCCGATAACGCCGCGTTGCGGGCGGGGATGGAAAAGTTCGCGGTGCGCTGGAACACCGTGAGATGGCGGGCCTCTTCGGCGATGATGGGCACCGACTGGATCGCGGACGATCCGGTGCCGATGACGCCGACGCGCTGGCCGGTGAAATCGATCCGTTCATGCGGCCAGTGACCGGTGTGATAGACCTTGCCCCGGAAATCGGCCAGGCCCTTGATATCCGGCATCCGCGCATTCGACAGGCAACCGGTGGCGAGCACGACATGTTTTGCCGTGACGGTCCTGCCGTCGGAGGTTGCGACCTGCCACACATTGGCGCTTTCGTCGAAGACAGCCCGAACGACACGGGTGTCGAGCTGGATGTCGCTGCGGAGATTGAAACGGTCGGCGACGTGATTGGCGTACTTCAAGATCTCCGGCTGCGGCGCGTAGCGCTCGCTCCAGTCCCACTCCTGCTGCAGCTCGTCCGAGAACGAATAGGAATACTGCATGCTTTCGACATCGCAGCGTGCGCCGGGATAGCGGTTCCAGTACCAGGTGCCGCCGACATCGCCGCCCTGCTCGTAGACCCGGGCCGACAATCCCAATCCGCGCAATTTATGCAGCATGTACATTCCGGCAAAACCGGCGCCGACCACGACGACATCATAGATCTCTCCGCCTGTGGCGTGGCTTTTGCCGGCAACGGACTGCAAGGCGGACATGTCTTCGCGCTCCCTTGGGATTCTTTCTTGTATTGCAGACCAGCATTCTACCCGCCGCGCGAAAGCGCAAGAGACAAAACGGCCGGTCCGGTCCGCATATTTTGCCACGTGGAATGCGTTATCGCCGCATCGCGGTTTCCGACGCCTCCACGCAGGACGTAGCAGAGGAAACCAGCTTGGCTTTCCTGCCCCTGATGCGCTAGCGTCGTTCGAGAATTGGTCGTTCAAACCAATAATGAGCAGCGCCAAACGTTGCCGCAGGGAGCAGACAAACCATGAAATCGCCGATCTGCGACATGCTGGGAATCGAATTCCCCCTGCTGGCCTTCAGCCACTGCCGCGACGTGGTGGCAGCCGTCAGCCGCGCCGGTGGTTTCGGCGTGCTCGGCGCCACCTCGCATTCACCGGAATCGATCGAGCTAGAACTGAAATGGATCGACGATCACGTCGACGGCAAGCCCTATGGGCTCGACGTGCTGATCCCTGAAAACATTTCGACGGCAGGCGAAAAGGACGTCACCTGGAAAAGCCTGGAGCTCAGGATCTCGCCCGAGCATCGCGCCTTCACCAGGAACCTGCTGAAAAAGTACGGCATCGAGCTGACGACGACCAGTGTCGCCGACAACCAGCCGCAGCCGTTCGACGCGCAACGCGCGCTGGAAGTTCTGGAGGCTTCGTTCCGGCACCCGATCCGCCTGATCGCCAATGCGCTGGGCGTGCCGCCGAAGGCGATGATCGAGATGGGCAAGCAGCACGGCGTTCCAGTCGCGGCGCTGGTCGGCGCCAAGGAGCATGCGCTGCGCCAGGTCGCGGCCGGCGTCGATATTCTGGTGGTGCAGGGCACCGAGGCCGGCGGCCATTGCGGCGAGGTTTCCACCATGGTGCTGGTGCCCGAGGTGATCAAGGCCATCAAGCCGATCCGCGACGTGCCGGTGCTGGCGGCGGGCGGCATCATGACCGGGCGCCAGATGGCGGCCTGCATGGCGATGGGCGCCGCCGGCGTCTGGACCGGCTCGGTGTGGCTGGCCACGGTCGAATCCGAAACCACCGAAATTTTTCGCGAAAAAATGATCGCAGCGTCGTCGCGCGACGCCGTCCGCTCCAAAGGCCGCACCGGCAAGCCGGCGCGGCAGTTGCGCTCGGTCTGGACCGATGCGTGGGACCGCGGCCCCGACAGCCCCGGCGCGCTGCCGATGCCGCTGCAGAGCATCATCAGCCGCGACGCCTTCAACTCCATCGATCGCGCGGCTGCCTCCGGCAATGCGCAGGCGCGCGATCTCGTCAGCTATTTTGTCGGACAAGGCGTCGGACTGATCGACAGCGTGAAATCCGCGGGCGCCGTGGTGCAGGAATTCAAGGAAGATTTTGTCGAGGCGGTGGAGCATATGAACGCGCTGCTGGCGGAGTGATTCGCCGTCATTCCGGGATGGTGCGCTAGCACCAGACCTCAGATGTGCAATTGCACATCGGGGAATCCTAGGATTCCGGGTTCGATGCGGAGCCTGTCATCGGGCCGGCCAATGGCCGGACCCGTTGGCATCGCCCCGGAATGACGGCTGAAGCGAATAAGTGAAAGCGAATACAAAAAAGAATGACAACTGCCCCGCAATCAGAACACCGCATTCCCGTCATTGTCGGCGTCGGCGAAATCGTCGATCGTCCGCAGGAAATCGCGGCGGGACTCGAGCCCCTCACCCTCCTCGTCGAGGCGCTCAAGCGCGCCGAGGCGGACAGCAGCGGAAAATTACTCGGCGATATCGCCTCGCTCGACATCGTCAATTTCCTGAGCTGGCGCTACCGGGACCCGGCACAACAGCTCTCCGAGCGTCTCGGCATCCAACCGGCGCACGCTTATTACGGCCCGGTCGGCGGCGAAAGCCCGATCCGGTATCTGCACGAAGCCGCCCAGCGCATTGCGCGCGGCGAATGCAGCGTTGCCGCGATCTGCGGCGCCGAAGCACAATCCACCGCGACCAAGGCCGAACGCGCCGGGCTCACACTGCCGTGGACGCCGTTCGCGCATGACGTGCCGGAGCCAAAACGCGGCGCGGCATTCCAGAAGCCGATGGCGGTAAAGCTTGGCGTGTTCAGGCCGATCACGGTGTATCCGTTCTACGAGGCGGCCTCCTCGGCGCATTGGGGCCAGACCCCGCGCGAAGCGATGGCGGAATCCGGCGCCCTGTGGTCGACCTATTCCGGCGTCGCCTCGCAAAATCCCAATGCCTGGCTGCAGCGGCGCTTCACGCCTGAGGAAATCACGACGCCGACGCCGGACAACCGGCTGATCGCCTGGCCCTACACCAAACTGATGGTGGCCAATCCGACCGTCAATATGGGCGCGGCGGTGCTGATGACCAGCCTCGCCAAAGCGCGCGCCGCCGGCATACCAGCGGATCGCCTGATCCACGTCTGGGGCGGCGCATCGGCGGAAGAGCCGCGCGATTATCTGATCCGCGACCAGTTTTTCGAAAGCCATCCGCAGAATGCCGTGCTCAAGGCGGTGATGGACCTCGCCGGCGGCGACGGCAAGGCGTTCGACGCGATCGAGCTCTACAGCTGCTTTCCCTGCGTGCCGAAAATGGCGCGGCGGACGCTGGGGCTTACCGCCGACGTGCAGCCGACCGTGACCGGCGGGCTGACGTTCTTTGGCGCGCCGCTCAACACCTACATGACGCATGCCGCCTGCGCGATGGTGCGGAAACTGCGCAGCGGCGCAAAACTCGGCCTGCTCTATGGCCAGGGCGGTTTTGTCACGAAACATCATGCAATGGTGCTATCGCGTCAGGCGGCGCAAGGGCCGCTGGCGCAGGACACCAGCGTGCAGGCCGAGGCTGATCGCCATCGCGGCGCAGTGCCGGATTTTGTCACCGAAGCCCAAGGCAAGGGCGCGGTCGAAAGTTTCACCGTGATCTATGGCCGCAGCGGCGACGTCGAGCACGGCGTGGTGATGCTGCGTACCGCGGAGAACGCGCGCGCGCTGGCGCGGGTGCCTGCAAGCGATGGCGCGACGCTGGCGCATCTTCTGAGCATGGACTGCACGCCGGTGGGGACAACGGGCGATATCAGCACGGCTGAGGATGGCGTTCCGGAGTGGCGGGCCAGTTAGACTCGTGTCCCGGACGCGGTGCAGCGCTCTTGGCGCTGCTCCGCAGAGCCGGGACCCATGACGACACGCGGTGCTTGAAGCTGGGCCCCGGCTCTGCAGCGCACCACTTCGCGCTGCGCAGCGTCCGGGGCACGATACAGCGTGCGTCGTCGCCCCCTACCCTTGACGTCCTGCTTCTCCGACACCTTCGCCGGCTTGCCGCCCTTGGCGGCGACGACACGGCGTCCTGGAGTGGCGGGTGGGGTGACATCGTGTCCCGGACGCGGTGCAGCGCTCTTGGCGCTGCTCCGCAGAGCCGGGACCTATGACGACGCGCGGTGCTTGAAGCTGGGCCCCGGCTCTGCAGCGCACCGCCATAGCGCGTCGAAGACGCGCGTAAACGCGCTGGTGGCGCTGCGCAGCGTCCGGGGCACGATACAGCCTGCGCCCCCGCCCCCTACCCCTTGACGTCCTGCTTCTCCGACACCTTCGCCGGCTTGGCGCCCTTGGCGCCGGCGACGCGGACCTGATCGCCGTCGGCGATGCCGTCGGGAGGGGCGATGATGATGCGGTCGTCCGCGGAGATGCCCGACGCCAGTTCGATATCCTTGCCGAGATCGCGGGCGATGGTCACGGTCTTGAACAGCACCTTGTCGTCGGCGCCGACGGTCGCGACCCGCAGGCCGTTCTGGTTGAAGATCAGCGCGCTCGCGGGAATATGCAGCGGTATCGCGTCGCGCTGCAGGCTCATGCGCACATTGGCGTAGCCGCCCGGCATCAACTCGCCGCCGGCGTTGTCGAGCGCAAGCTGCATCCGTGTCGTGCCGGAGCCGACATCGACCGATTGAGACGAGGCTTCGACCGTCGCCGCAAAGGTCCGGTTCGGATATTCCGGCATCGAGATCACCGCCTTGGCGCCGATCTTGATCGCCGGCACGTAACTCTGGGGGATGTTGACATAGACCCGCAGCTTGCTGATGTCGGAAACCACGAACATCGCGGGGCCCGAACCGCCGCCGGCATTGATCAGGGCGCCGACGTCGGTATCGCGGGCGGTGACCACGCCATCGAAGGGTACGGTGATTTTCTTGTAGCCGGCCAGCGCTTCCAGCCGCTCGACATTGGCCTGGCCCGAATTGACCGCCGCCTTCTTGTTGGAGAGGTCCGCGGAGCGCTCGTCGATTTCCTGCATCGAAACGAAATTCGAGGCGATCAGCGATTTCCGGCGGGTCAGCGTCGCTTCGGATAATTTCGCGCTGGCCTCCTGGCTGGCGAGATCGGCGCGCGCCTGCAACAGCTGCTGATCGAGATCCGGCGCCTCGATCTCGGCGATCACCTGCCCGGCCTTGACCTTGGCACCGATGTCAGCGCTCCAGCTTTTCAGGTAGCCGCTGACGCGCGCAAAGATCGGCGCGCGAGAATAGGCTTCCAGCCGGCCCGGCAGATCGATGGTGGCGTTGAGAACCTTGGCGTCGGGCAGCACCACCGCGACCGTCGGAATTGCCTGGTTGTCGGTCCATTCCCGCAGCTTGGTGCTGGAATCCTCGCGCGCCCGGATGCCGGTCACCACCACCAGCAGCGCGCCGATGACGGCCACGACGCCGAAAATGCCCAACTTCCGGCGAGAGACCGGCGAGCTTTGTTCAGCGGGCATGTAACGTCTCCGGTAAGGCGGCGGCCTTGGCGCCTTGTTTCTTGTGTACCATACTAAAGACCACGGGAACGAAGATCAGGGTAGCCGTTGTCGCGAATATCAGCCCTCCGATCACGGCACGTCCGAGCGGCGCGTTCTGCTCGCCGCCCTCGCCAAGCCCGAGCGCCATCGGCGCCATGCCGATGATCATCGCCAGCGCGGTCATCAGGACCGGGCGGAACCGCACGAACCCGGCCTCGATCGCCGCCGCGATCGGATCGCCAAGCTCCTCGTAACGCTCGCGGGCAAAACTGATCACCAGCACGCTGTTGGCGGTGGCGACGCCCATGCACATGATCGCGCCGGTCAGCGCCGGCACCGAAAGCGTCGTCTGCGTCGTGAACAGCATCCACACGATCCCGGCCAGCGCCGCCGGTAAAGCCGTAATGATCACAAACGGATCGGACCATGACTGGAAGTTCACCACGATCAGCAGATAGATCAGCACGACCGCGGCCAGAAGTCCGAACAGCAGGCCGGAAAACGCGCTGTTCATGGTCTGCACCTGGCCGAGCAAAACCACCGATGAGCCCTTCGGCACCTGCTTGGCGGTGTCCGCGATTGCGGTCCTCACGTCGGCCGCGACCGCGCCGAGATCGCGGCCCTGCGGCGTCGCATAGATCTGCACCATCGGCTGGATATCGTATTGCGATACCACCGCGCTGGAGGTCGATCGCGTGATGTTGGCGATACCGCCGAGGATGGGCGGCGCGGCGGTAGAGCCCGCGGTGATCGGCAACGTCTCCAGCGCGCTCAGCGAGTCGATCTGGTATTGCGGCGTCTGCATCACGATCGAATACGACACGCCATTGTCCGGGTTGAGGTAGTAGGTCGGCGCCACCTGGGCGCTGCCGGCCAGATTGACGACGAGGCTGTTGGTGACGTCGCGCTCGGTCAAGCCGACATATTGCGCGCGGGTGCGGTCGACATCGATATTGAAACTCGGATTGTTCGGCGACTGCTGGATCCGCGCGTCGGCAATACCGGGGATTCGCCTGATCCGGCTCAGCAATTTATTGGCGTAGGCGAAATTCGCATTCACATCGGCGCCGCGGACCTGAAGGTCGATCGGCGCCGGCGCGCCGAAGTTCAGGATCTGGCTGACGATGTCGGCCGGCAGGAACGCGAAGGTCAGGCCGGGAAATGCTCGCGGCAGCTGCTCGCGCAGCACCTGGACATAGTCGTTGGTCGGCCGATGTCCCTCTTTCAACTTGATCTGGATGTCACCGTCCTGCGAACCGATCACGCCGGTGTTGTTGTAGGTCATGTTGATGCCGCTAATCGGCATGCCGATGTTGTCGGCGAGGGTTTCGATTTCGTCAGGCGGAATGATTTTGCGGATCGCCTTCTGCACATCGGCGAATTGATTGGCGCTTTCCTCGACGCGGGTACCGACCTGGGTGCGAACATGCATCAGGATCGATCCGGCATCGACGGAAGGAAAGAAATTCCGCCCCAGATACGGCACCAGCAGGAATGATACCCCGACGAAACCGAGGAACCCGGTCACGAACACCGGCCGCCGCAACATCGCAAGCGACAGCAGGTCGCGGTAACCGCCACGCACGCGCTCGAACCGCGCCTCGAAGCCGCGCTGAAACCGCACCAGCGGGTTGCGCGACGGCGGCGGAGCCTCGTCGTCCCCGTGGTGCAGATGCGGCTGCAGCAGATATTTCGCCATGGTCGGCACCAGCGTGCGCGACAGGATGAACGACCAGATCATCGCGAACATCACCGCTTCGGCCATCGGCACGAACAGGAAGCGGGCGACACCGGTCAGGAAGAACATCGGCACGAACACGATGCAGATGCACAGCAGCGAGACGAAGGCCGGGGTCACGATCTGGTTGGCGCCGTCCATGATCGATGTCTCGACGCCCTTGCCTTGCTCCAGATGGTAGTTGATGTTCTCGATCGTGACGGTGGCGTCGTCGACGAGGATGCCGACCGCCAGCGCGAGACCGCCGAGCGTCATGATGTTGAGCGTTTCGCCGATCGCCGACAGCATCACGATGGCGCCGAGCACCGAGAGCGGTATGGAAACGGCGATGATCACCGTCGAGCGCCAGCTGCCGAGAAACAGCAGGATCATCACGCTGGTCAGCAAGGCCGCGATGACGCCTTCAAAGGCAACCCCGGTGATGGCGCCGCGGACGAACAGCGATTGATCGCCGATGAAGCCGATCTTGAGCGCGTCGGGAAGCTGCTCCTTGACGTCGATGACCTTCTGCTTGATGCCGGCGATGATATCCAGGGTCGAGATCGATCCGGCCTTGAGCACCATCATCAGAACCGAGCGGTTGCCATCGACGTGAACGATGTTGGTCTGTGGCGGGTTGCCGTCGCGCACGCTGGCGACGTCGCGGACATAGACCATCGCGCCGTTGACGACCTTGATCGGCAGGTCGGCGAGGTCCTGCATTTTGAGCGGCGAATTGTTGAGCTGGATGTTGTATTCGAAACCGCCGATCTTCTGGGTGCCGACCGGGGTGATCAGATTTTGCGCGGCCAGTGCGTTGGCCACGTCCTGCCCGGAGAGCCCGCGCGACTGCAATGCCTGTGGATTGAGATCGATCTGCACCTGACGCTGCTTGCCGCCGAACGGATAGGGGATCGCGGCGCCGGGCACCGTGACCAGCGGCGTGCGCAGCTGGTTGATGCCGATATCGGCGAGATTCTGCTCGGTGAGGCCCTCGCCGGACAGCGCCACCTGGATGATCGGCACCGTGGAAGCGCTGTAATTGAGGATCAGCGGCGGCGTCGCCCCCGGCGGCATCTGCTTGAGCAGCGTCTGCGAAATCGCGGTGACCTGGGCGTTGGCGGTGCGGATATCGACATTCGGCTGAAAGAAGATCTTGACGATACCGAAGCCATTATAGGAGTTCGCGACGATATGCTCGATGTCGTTGACCGTCGTGGTCAGCGCCCGCTGAAACGGCGTGGTGATGCGCCCGGCCATCTGGTCCGGCGGCAGGCCGGTATACTGCCAGACCACCCCGATCACGGGGATCCGGATGTCCGGAAAAATGTCGGTCGGCGTGCGCAGCGCGGCGAGCGGTCCGATGATCAGGAGAAGCAGCGCCAGCACGACGAAGGTATACGGCCGGCTCAGTGCGATACGGACCAGTGCAATCATAAGCCAGGCATTCCTCGGTCCCCGCGAAAGCGCCGGGATTGGCGCAGCAAAGGGTCCATGCGTTCGCATGGATTTACCCGAAACGGGGCGAAAAACCAACGCCCGAATGCGATCACTTCCCTGGCACCGGTCGCGGCGGCGGCTGCCGGCGACGAATCCGTCGGCATTGACCGGCCTTGTCAGGCCGCCCTGACCGAGTTGAGGAACTTGCCGACCTCGAGCTTGAGGCGGTTGCTGTCGCCAGACAGCGATTTTGCCGCCGACAAAACCAGCGACGAGGCCGATCCGGTTTCGCTGGCGCCGCGCTGCACGTCGGTGA
>Ga0209839_10001268_pt1 | contig 13017 bp, 11 predicted proteins | sample OrgsoiDNA2013050_FD_185800 | JGI IMG/M metagenome (GOLD analysis project Ga0209839, IMG submission 185800) | Permafrost soil microbial communities from the Arctic, to analyse light accelerated degradation of dissolved organic matter (DOM) -... | ecosystem: Environmental > Terrestrial > Soil >... | reverse complement strand
AAAGGGCAGCAGTTTCGTCAAATCGGAATGCGAGGAGCGGAATCGGCCTTCGGTTTCCCGCGCAAGAAATGAGCCAAGGGCTTGCGCAGTCAGTTGAGGAATCGTGATCATCTCGGCATCCTCTCCAGTCCAGCTGTGGTTTGCGCCATGATCGACAGGGCTTGTGCAGCGGTATCCTTCAGTTTCCCGATCGGTCACATACTGATCGAAACTATCCCGTCACCAATCCTTGTATGTCGGCTCGGTACATCCACCGCAAACCCAGGGAAATGTCCAATCCGCGATGCGTTTGGCGCTGTCGGGAAGATATCTACTCCAGACCGAAGCTTTGATTGGGCTCGTTGACCGCCAGACCACATCGAAGGACCCCGATGCGTCGAGCTTGCCGATCATGGCTGGCTTGGAGAGATGATGATTGGTGTTCATGACCACCTCAAACCCACTTGGCGCTCGCACGCGCTGGCCGTACATGGCTTGCCGGACCGCATTGACGTCGGCTGTGCCGGCCTGGCTGACGGCCTGCGCCCACATCCTAAACCCGATGTAAGTCGCTTCCATCTGATCATTGGTGGTCTTGTCCCGCTGTTCGTTGAAGTCCGCCCACATCTTGATGAATGCGTCGTTTTCTGCCGACTTGACGGACTGGAAGTAGTTCCGCGCCGCCATGTGCCCGGCGAGCTTTCCGAGGTCCACGTTGCGCAACTCACGTTCGCTGACGGAGAGCGCCATGAACGGTATTTTGCTGGCGTCGATCTGCTGCTTGACCAGCTCAGCGTACAGGTGAGCGTTTGAATCCCCGGCAACGGTTGAGATTACAGCGGTTTTTTTTCCGCCGGCGGCAAAGGCCTTCACGCTTTCGACAATCTCGCGCCAGTCGGATTGGTTCGGCGACGCGTAGATCGCCGTAATGTCCTCTGAAGATACGCCCTCGGCCGCGAGATAGGCGCTCAAAATCTGGTTGGTCTTGCGCGGATAAAGATAGTTGGTCCCGAGCAGAACCCATCGCCGAACGTTGCCGCCCTCCTTGCTCATCAAGTACCGGACGGCGGGAATCGCCTGCTGGCTCGGCGCGGCGCCCAGGTAGAAAATGTTGCGTGAGCTTTCTTCGCCTTCATATTGAACGGGGTAGTAAAGCAGGCCGTTCATTTGCTCGAAGATGGGAAGAACCGCCTTTCGGGAGAAAGATGTCCAGCATCCAAATACGACCGCGACTTTTTCCCTAGTGAGCAAATCGCCCGCCCTTTCAGCAAAAGCGTCCCAATCAGACGCGGGGTCAACGACGACCGGCTCCAGTTTCTTTCCGAGCAGTCCTCCTTTCTTGTTCTGGTCCGCGATCAGCATGAGCACCGTGTCCTTAAGGACAGATTCACTGATCGCCATGGTGCCGGACAGCGAGTGCAGAATGCCGACCTTGATCGTGTCTTCGGTGGCGTCAACGGCTGAAGCGGCGAAGCTCAGCCAGACCGTGAGTAGCGTCGACAGTATGCCGCGAGACATCGGGGTCCGCTTCATGTCGATACTCCCGTGAGTTCAAAAATTTTGGTTTCTTTGGTCATGCCTTTGGCAACGACGGCATCAAGAGCCCTGAATTTGAAGAGGTCCTCAACGCGCCGGTGCACATCCTCGCTGACAAGGATCGTTGTCCCGGTTTGCTTGTTCAAGCCTTCAAGGCGCGCCGCCAGATTAACGGTGTTGCCGAGCGCCGTATAATTCATGCGCTCGGTCGAGCCGACATTCCCGACCACGGCTTCGCCGACGTGAATGCCGAATCTTGTAATGAACGGCTTCAGTCCGTCGGTCTCGAACTCGACGTTAAGCCGCTCACCGGCTGCCTTGGCTGCCAGCACTGCCCGGCAGGCGCGGGCGACATGGTCGGATTGCGGATTCGGCGCGTTCCAGAATACCATGACAGCGTCGCCGATGAACTTGTCGACAGTCCCGCCCTCAGCGAGAAATGCTTCCGTCAGGACTGAGAAGTACCGCGACGTCTGCCGCATCAGCACATCAGGGTCGGCGGCTTCTGCAATGGTGGTAAAACCCTGCACGTCGGTAAAAACCAGCGTGATGTCCTGCTTGACCCCGCCGAGCCTGGTCGAGATGGAATTATCGATCAACCCGCGAACGATCTCTTTGGGAACGAAGTGCGCGAACGACCATATCGCCCGCTGCGCGAGATTCATTGTGCTGCCCAATTCGTGGATTTCCCGGATGTAGGAAGTCACCGGCACGAGTTCGGGTTCAGCCAGTGTCTGCAATTGCCGCGCCTGCGCGGTAATGCCTTGCAGGGAGCGCGACATCCGGCTACCGAACATCCACACTATCGGAAGGAAGGCCGCGCCAACCAGGATCGCGAGAGCGAGCCCATTGAACTGGAGCCTGCGGACGTTTTGGACGAAGTCATCCTGGGCTGCCAGCAGCAATATGCTGCCATTGTAACGTTCGCCGAGCGTGAACTTCGTCAGCCTGAAGAGATAGCCCTTTCCCGTTTCGTCCTGGATGCTCCCTTCGTTGTCGTTTCGATTATAGGACCTGTGCAGCACGGTGGCCAGAATCCCCGAATTAACCTCGTCGATGCTGGGCAATGCCGATTGTGCTGGGTGCGTCATTGCGCTGGCAACGAAATCTGCGAATTGGGGGTGCGCAATGATTGATCCCGCCTGGTCGAAGATCATGACCGTGCCATGCTCTCCCGGCCGCTGAGCCTGGACAAATTCGCTAAACGTATCGAGCTTAAGATCGGCGGCGATCACGCCCGGCACCTTGCCGCGCAGCGGCGCGCTGACGGTGATCACCGGCGCGCCGATATTGAATGAGAGATAAGGTTCTGAAACATAGGGCCGGTCCGCCTGCATCGTCGCCCAGTACCAGGAACGTTTGCGGGTGTCGTAACCGTATTTCCATATGTCGATTTCACCGATCTCGTTACCTTCCTTATCCTGGAAGATTCGCCGCAATGGCAAATCGCCCCCCGCGGTGGGACGAATGAGATTGATCGCGAAGTCCGCATTCGCAGGCGCGCGCAAGCGCTCGCGCTGCTCTTCGGTCAGGTCGCTGGTGCGCCGCACCTGCAGCCAGGCGCCATTCTCAAAGCCGGCATAGATGCTGTCCATCTGCGGCAATTCCTGCAGTGCGGCCTTGAATAGCGGAATGGCACGGCCGGTCTCGCTTCGTTCGTTCGAGTCGGCCACGCTTGAACTAGTCGCCAGCACATGGACTAGGGATGAAATCGTGGAAAGCTCGCCCTGAAGACGCCCCAGCACTTTCGTGCTGGTTGCGTCCATGTAGGCGGACGCTGCTTCCTGGGTGGCCGAGCGCAGGGACCGAAGCTGAATGGCGATCAGCAGCGCGGTCAGCGCAACGACAAATGCCATTACCGCAAACGTTATGGAGGTCCGGAATGTGAGCATCCGCGTTTTTTCTCAATCTACCGTCTCGGCAATTTCCGAGCTTCTCACAGTACCTTTGTCGCGCCCGGAAGTTTCTGCAACGCCGCAGTCACGGCCCAGCTGAGTATGACCGTGAGCACGAACGCGATCAGGGCCTTGGCGATCGCAGGGACGTCGAAGTCGAACGGCCAGTATTGCAGCCAGGGTGCGATAGGATAGTGCACGAGAAACATGCCATATGCGTCAGCCTGCATCGGATCGAGCATGCTCCAGCCCAATCGTTTGAAGCGCAGGAAGAACGCCAGGACCGCAAACAGGATCGAAGCTGCAGAATGCGACCAACATGATCGCTATTGCATAAACCACCCATGACTCACGACAATAGACTGGCCGGTGAGGGCATTCGAACCGAAGGAAGCCAGAAACAGCGCGGTCTCGGCCACGTCGTCGACCGTCGTAAATTCGCCGTCCACGGTTTCTTTCAGCATGATATTCTTGATGACCTCCTGTTCCGAGATGCCGAGTTCCTTGGCTTGCTCCGGTATTTGCTTGTCGACCAGAGGGGTGCGGACGAAGCCGGGGCAGATTACATTGGCGCGGACACCGTGCGCAGCGCCTTCCTTGGCGACAACTTTCGCTAAACCGATCAGGCCGTGTTTGGCAGTGACATATGGAGCCTTGAGTACCGACGCCTCCTTGGAGTGCACCGACCCCATGTAGACGATGCTTCCGCTTTTCTGCTTATACATCTGACGGAGCGCAGCGCGTGTGGTCAGGAAGGCGCCATCGAGATGAATGGCCATTAGCCGTTTCCATTTGGCGAATTCAAAATCGACGATGGGTGCCACGATCTGGATGCCGGCATTGCTGACGAGGACGTCAAGGCTTCCAAATGTCTCGACGACCTTGGCCGTTCCATCATCCACCTGCTGTTCATTCGCGACGTCCATCGCGACGCCCACCACGCGCTTGCCAGTGGGATCGATCTCGCGCGCAGTGGCATCGGCGGTTTTCTGATCGAGGTCGGCAATCGCGACCTTCGCGCCTTCGCGGGCGAAAATAATTGCGATCTCCTTGCCAATTCCGCTGGCCGCACCCGTAACGATTGCAACTTTGTCCTTTAGGCGCATGATACTCTCCTACAGAAATGACTTCAGGCAAGGTAGTCATGAGCAACCTTGCCGAGGCCGAGCGTGAGATCCGCGACGATGTGAATCCCGGAGACAATCTCCAGTACCGGTAACTCTGCCAGAGGCGCCAAAGGGTGGGAGGCCAAGATAAGTTGTGCCGGCCCAGTCCAGGCGCCCTTCAGATCAACGTCCTCCAGATGGTATTCGACCAGTTCGCAGATGCGCGCGGTGCCGTCGACATGCGGAATGATCTTGAGCAGGAAATTGGGCGCGGCCAGCGAAGCGCTTACTGCCGCGAGGTCGGCCTGCTTGTATTTGTAACCCATGGCGCCGACGGCGATCCGCAACGGACCATATTGCAGCGTACCAACGAGCGTGTCGATCTCGGTCTTGAGAGTGGGTTGGGCAAGTTTCTTGGGAAAGCCCCAGAGCTCACGGCCGCCTGCGATGGGAGGATGGTCGTTGAGAAACATGCAGTGCGTGTAGCCGCCCTTGCGGCCCTGGAACGAGACCGGGATGACCTGTCCGCTCTCGGTATAGTCGCCGAACCCTGTTGAATCGGGCATCCGGATGAATTCGAACTTCACCACGTCGCCTTCGATCTGGAGCGGTTCCGGCACCAGCTCGCGAAGCTTTTTTGGGTCGGTACGGTAGGTGATGATCAAGTATTCGCGATTGCAAAAGCGATACGGACCGATCGGATAGGCCGGGCTTGTCAGCGGCATCGCGTATGCCGTGCTTCGCACTTCACTTTCCTTCATCACAAACCTCGTTACGCTGTTGGTCGTAATCGAACCCTGCAGGAAAACTATTGCTGCCTGTAGTGAGCCCAGTCGAAGGTGCGAACGCCGTCCATCTTGTCCGGAAGTTGCAAGACTTCAGGGTGGGAAATGGCGCGAACCACATCCTCGTAGCCGGCGGTCCAGTGCTCCTCCATGGTCCGGCGGGAGAACTCGTAGTCCTTGGCGATGCCTTCGTAGTTCTTGGCGTTATAAATCAGCTGCACGATATTGCAGACTTTCTCGTCAGCCTCCGCCGCGAGCAGGCTCGCTTCCGGACGGTCCAGCAGTTCGGCGGGAAGGTCCTTCATCAGGCTGGCGAAGGCTATACGGAGCTTCTGGGCCCTCTTGTACTGATCAGTTGCCGCCCGCGTGCGACTGGAGAACTGAATTTCCTTTAGCCGCACTTCGGCTTCGCCGAGATTGCGCGGCAACTCGCCGTGCGCGCTCCAGAGATCGATCTGGAAGGCCAGTGTGTCGAGCCGCGGTCGGCTGTCGAGGACCCACTGCAGCGGCGTGTTGGAGACGAGGCCGCCATCCCAATAATACTCGCCCTCGATCTCGGTGGCCGGAAAACCGGGCGGGAGTGAGCCGCTGGCGATGATATGCTCTGGGCCGATGCGGTGGGTCGTGGAGTCGAAATAGGCAAAATTGGCGGTCTTGACGTTCACCGCGCCGACGCTGAAGCGCATGGCGCCGGCGTTGAGCAGGTCGAAGTCCACCAGGCGTTCAAGCGTTGCCTTCAGCGGAGCGACGTCATAGAAGCTGAGCTGGTCGGCATTTGGTGACGGAAAGAACACGGGGGAGAGCAGACGGGGCTTAAAGAAGTGCGGTGCGCCGAACATCATGATGCCCAGCGCCCGTGTCTGGTTGATGGCGCGATGGATGGCATCGTCCTTGATGTCGATCGAAGCGAGATGCGGGACACCCAGGGGTGGTGTGCTGACGGCTTCCCAGAACTCCCGCAATTTTTCGACACGCCTCTCCGGCGGATTGCCGGCGATCAATGCAGCGTTCACGGCACCGATCGAAATGCCGGCAACCCAATCCGGGTGGAGGTTGGCTTCCGCGAGAGCCTGGTAGACGCCAGCCTGATAGGAGCCGAGCGCCCCTCCGCCTTGCAGCAACAAGACGGTCTGTTCGAACCGGCTACGTTCGATCCGAAATTGTTTTGCAGACGTCGAGGCATCCATCATCGAGAATTCCCTTGTGGTTGCAGCTTTGCGCCCACATGCGCGATCGGTACCAGGCTGCTTTCCGGTGCTACAGGTTTGTGCTTCGCATGGGGCGCAGTTGCCCGCGGCCTGATCGCTATCTGAAGGGCGACCTCACTGACAGACCGTAACTATTCGGCCGTAGACGTCCGTGACCTGTGTCTGCACGCAACCGGGCGTCGCCGCATATGCAGCCGCTCCAACAGCCACCGCCCCCGCCGCCCCATACGCCACCGCCCGGCGCGTGGTACGCCGGGCAACCCCGGCATAACTCATCGGCGTCAGCGGGCGACCAATCCTGGCTTCCGCTGACGACACCAGTGACGATCGCAAATCCAGCGGCACTTCTCCGTTCCAGAAAAGGGCTGCACCGCCGACGATGGTCATAATTGAGAGGTGGATCATGGCGATAGATGTGCGGGTCATTTCTTTGCTCCTGCTGTCACTGTCCCCCGGGGGAGCTCGTCGGTGTCCGCGAGGTCGCCCAAGGCAACTTTCTTTGCGCCTTGGGGCGCATTGAACGCGAAGGCGTCGGCCGGAACCTCCGTCTTCCAATCCTTGATGCGCAGCGTGTACTGGGGCGCGCCAGTCACAGCCTTGCTGGTGATGACATATTTGCGCGGAACCGGTCGAGCGCCGGTCTCGATCCAGATCTGCCAATCGGTGTCTGCGTTTCGAAAGGCCAGGTGCTCACACTCGACGCCGTCGATGACGCCCTGACCGACATGCGCCATCTCGATGACGTCCGCCATCATCACCTCGAAGGGCTGGGAGAACAGCAGATCGGCGCCCGGTGCCGCGATCCCGTGTTCATCTCGCAGCTTATCAATCAATTGGTCCACCGTCCCGGCAGATTCGACTTGTGCGAAGGCGTTGCCGTCCTTGTTGTTCACGGTAAGCATCTTGCCGTCGAAAACGATCTCCACGTCCGCATAGCCGCCGGTACGAGCGGCACGAAGCTTGTCCGGGCGGCTCAATTGCACCTGGCCTGAACTGGTAAACTGGATTTTTTGCAAGGCAGGCGTAATCACTTCGACGTCGGAATCATACGTTACCGAGAGCGTCTTCTGGCCGGTAACATAATCGGACATCGCTTTGAGAATCTTGTCGGCACCGCCGCCCTGTGCGCTGGCGCGAGGCATGAACGAGGCACTCATGGCCAGCATCATGCCGACCAAAACAATCGGCCACCGGATCGGCCGGACGATTGATCCACTTGAAGCTTGTTCCTTTTCGTTCATCGGTTTCTCCTTCAGTCCCTGGAAAGTAGCCGCCCTTGAGTGAAGCAGGTGCGCGAAGATGTCAGTATTTGTTACGTTCGGATACTGCCCCAAAGGGCAATATCCAGCCGATCATTTTACGTAGTCATTGTCCAAGCTGAGAGCTTCACATTCAACCGACGCCCGTTTTAAACATGCCCGGGGTACGAATGACGTCTATTTCCCAGCCGGTAGCACTCGCTGAAGTTGGGGCGGGGGCCGCAACAGCGGCGTTACGCAAACTGCCGGGCGCAACACGCGTGCTGTAATGAGCGATCAGAATATCGTGCTGCAACGCATCTAATCGAGGATCCAATGGAAACGCTGCTGATTCCGTTTTCGCCCCGATACATCATTCTTACGATTTGCGGCGTGGTTACGGTGTTGCTTCTTGGCATCGGGCTCGCGGATGGCAAGGTGTTCGATCTTGTCTTGATACCGACCCTTGTCTTCGCCGCCCTCACGGCACTGGGGATTCGCGATCTCACCCAACAGAGCCACGCGGTTTTGCGAAACTATCCGATCTCGGCCCATATTCGGTTCCTGCTGGAAGAGATCCGGCCGGAAATGCGGCAGTACTTCTTCGAGAGCGAGAAGGACGGCATGCCGTTCAGCCGCGACACCCGCGCCGTGATCTATCAGCGCGCGAAGATGGTGCTCGACAAGCGGCCCTTCGGTACCCAGGAAGATGTCTACCGCGACGGTTATGAATGGATGCATCATTCGGTGGCGCCGAAATCCCGCCCCGACGAGCAATTTCGCGTCACCATTGGCGGGCCGGATTGTATCAAGCCGTATTCGGCTTCGGTCTTCAACATCTCGGCGATGAGCTTTGGCGCGCTCAGTCCCAATGCGGTGCGCGCGCTGAACGCGGGTGCCAAAAAGGGCGGCTTTGCGCATGATACTGGCGAGGGCGGTGTCAGCCCCTATCACCGCGAGAACGGCGGCGATCTGATCTGGGAAATCGGCTCCGGATATTTCGGCTGCCGCAACCGCGACGGCTCGTTCAATCCGGAAGAATTCGCGCGCGTCGCGACCTACGATCAGATCAAGATGGTCGAGCTCAAGGTCAGCCAAGGCGCCAAACCCGGACATGGCGGGGTGCTGCCGGCGGCCAAGGTCTCCGAGGAGATTTCCAGGATCAGGGGCGTCAGTATGGACGAGGACTGCATTTCGCCGGCCACGCACCGGGCGTTTTCGACGCCGCTGGAAATGATGGCCTTTATCGGCGAGATGCGGCGGCTGTCCGGCGGCAAGCCGGCCGGATTCAAGCTTTGCATCGGCCATCCCTGGGAATTCCTGGCGATCTGCAAGGCGATGCTGCAGACCGGAATTTACCCCGATTTCATCGTGGTCGACGGCAATGAAGGCGGCACCGGTGCCGCTCCACTGGAATTCATGGACCATCTGGGCATGCCGATGCGCGAGGGCGTTAATTTCGTCCATAACGCGCTGATCGGCATCAATGCGCGCGATCGGGTCCGTATCGGCGCTGCCGGAAAGATAGCGACCGCGTTCGATATGGCGCGCGCGATGGCGATCGGCGCCGACTGGTGCAATTCGGCGCGCGGCTTCATGTTCTCGCTGGGCTGCATTCAGTCGCTGAGCTGCCATACCGATCGATGTCCGACCGGCGTAACCACGCAGGATCCATCCCGCGCCCGCGCGCTGGTGGTGCCGCACAAGATCGAGCGGGTCTACAACTATCACCGCGCCACGCTGCATGCGCTGGCCGAACTTATTGCCGCCGCGGGGCTCGATCATCCGCAGCAGATCCGAGCCATTCATTTCTCGCAGCGCACATCGACCACCGAGGTGCAGTCGTTCGCGCGGCTCTATACGTCGCTGCGCCCGGGCGAACTGATCGACGGCACCAGCGATCCGCGTTTCCGCGAGGCCTGGGCCATCGCGCGGGCGGACTCGTTTTCGGGCAGTGGATTGATTTCATAAACCTTTGTCAGAAGCTTTGGAGACCCAACCAGCATCGGTTTCTCGTACAAAAGCGACCAACAAATCCCAAGCGACCGCCAGCACAATCGGACCGACAAAGAGGCCGATTATTCCATTCGAAAGAGTGCCCCCAATAACGCCTACGATGATCACCAGCATAGGCGTCTTCAAACCCCGGGCGAAGATGATCGGCTTGAGTACATTATCGATCAGGTTCACTGGTATAATATAGGCAGTAAGGATAAGCGCGGTCGAAGTCTCCATCGTCATCCAGCTCCAAATGATGACCGGAATCAAAATCACCGTTGGACCGATTTGAATAATCCCCAGAATGAGAACGCCGAACGCAATCAAGCTTGCGCCGGGCACACCAGCTGCAATTAGTCCAACGCCGGCAAGAAGAGCCTGTAAAAGTGAAACTCCGATGACGCCCTGCGATACGTTACGAATAGTTGCGCCGGCCATCTGCATGAATTCCTCACCGCGTCTCGATACACGCCGATGCAAAAACGGTGTGATGGCCTCAACCAAAGAAGGCCCGGGCGAAAAGAGAAATCCCGCTATGATCACGGAGGCGAGAAATTGAAGGATACCGGTGCCCATGCTCCCAGCTGCTCCAATCAAGGTGCTACCCAGCGGTTTTAGGTGGGGAGCGACTTTCACAAGCGCTGCGCTCAGGTTGGTTGATGCGAGTTCCCAGAATTGGAATAATGGCTCGCCGATCAAGGGCCAGTGTTTAACGGTCTCGATAGGCGGAGGAACGGATATTGCTCCGGAATCGAGGCGCGCGTAAATCGTGTGCGGGATGTCAACCAAATCCAGCGCTAGCCACGTCACCGGCCCAAACACGATCAAGAGAAGCAGAATTGTGATCAATGCCGCTGCCAGTCTTCGACGTCCACCGAGCCACTTTGCTGTCTGATCGAAAACTGGATAAAGCGCCACCGCCCACACAACACTCCAAACTATGGTTTCAAAAAATGGGCGAATAATTGATAACGACAGAAATAAAATGACACCCAAAAATGCCAGCCGAACGGCCAATCCGATGACCGTCGCATTGAGCTCTTCAGAATCGATTTTGTGGCCTTCGATCACTTATGCTCCCGTAGGGTGATGCTGCATTACTTGTGAAAGCTTCCTAGAACTCATCCTTCATCGCAACGGGCTTCCGGTGGGTGTCCACCTGATAGAATTTGGCCCAGCTGTTCGCGAGGGAAAACACTGCCGGCTTTCCAACGATCTTCGCCAATCCGCTCGGCAGCGCGAAATGACGGCGGTTGGAAAAATAGGGGTAGTACTTGGCGTAGTCTTCATCGGCGTCGCCCAGAATATTCCTGGCGGCAAAACTGCCGGCGAAGGTAGCCCATGGCAGTCCCACAATACCGAGGATGAATTGCAAATGCGGCTGGCCTGGCGGCTTGACGATGATGGGCAGCAGGTCCCGGGTGGTGTCAATGAGGCCCGGCCAGAACTGAATGAAGGACAGATCCTTCAAATGCGGGAAGCGCCCCTTGAATTCCTTGATCACCTTTTTGATGATGAAGGGCCCGTTATATGCGGACGGGAGAAAGGTGGATAAGGGGCTTCCGCCGCCGAGCAGGAGCCGGTTGTCCCCCGTCAACCTGAAATAGGAATAGACCAGCTTGGAGTCCCAGCATTGCATCTGCTTGCCGCCCGGAAACAGAACATTGAGCTCCTTGTCGGTCAGCGGTTCGGTAACACTCATAAAGGTCTGGGCATGAAAGATTTCCCCGGCCAGGGGACTGAGGGCGCTCTTCAGCTTATCGACCGCAATGATGATGTGGTCCGCTGTGACGCTGCCGCCGTGGGTGTAGGCCGTGTGGTCCTCGAGTCGCAGCATCTCGGTGCTCTCGAAAACCTGCATGCCGTTGTCGATCAGCAGGTCCTTCAGCCCCTGCAAGCACAGCAAGGGGTTGACGCCATACGTGCCCGTATAGCGGATGCCGGCCGTAAACCCCTCGGCGCCGAGAACACCCTTCAATTCGTCCACGTCGTAGACCTGCTGATCCGTAAATCCCACGCTCTCCCTGCATTCCCGTTCAGAAGCGACGGCCTCTTTGCCCCCCTTGCCGATGCCCAAAAAGAGCGAATCCTGCTGAAGCAGTCCACATTCGATGTTGTTCTTCTTGATGGACTGGACGATGCGGTCGATGCCCCGACACGGCATCTCCCAGATTTCCCGGGCGGCGTCCGGTCCGAACCTGCGAACCAGCTGATGCAGTTCCAATTCGCTGTCGGGAGTCAAAAATCCGGCGCTGCGACCTGATGAGCTGCCACCGACCATATTCCTGTCGATCAGCACTACCTTGAAACCCTTTTGTAGGAATTCCGCAGCTGCGCTGACGCCGCTGAACCCCCCTCCGACGATCAGGACGTCACACTTGATGGACTGTTTGAGGGGAGGGCAATATTTGAACTGCCTGATCAGCAGGGTCGAGAACCACCAGTTTTGATTGATCATGAAGCGGTCTCCGGCATCTATAGGGAGCGTTCGCAAAAGGCTTTTGGGAAAGCAGCCGGTCTGACCACCCCGGACGTCGACGTCATTGAGCCGCGATTGCCTGGACTTTCTTGATAGCGTCGACACATTTGAAGCTGTTGACTTGTTCGCAATCAAACACGCCGCGATGCGACCCTGGCCCGGAATGGTATTGCCGCATACTCCGGTTAAGATCCGTCGCCCCCGGCAATCTAAGGTTTGATTTTCGGAGTTACTATGCAGTTTCAACCCGCCGGAGTTTTTCTCGTGCGGCAATCGGGCGAAGTGGGCTGGGCTTATCCAATTGGATCACAACCAGCGGGAGATCCACCGGGCCACCATTTGATTTCTGATTGCAGAGTACCGTTTCTGCATAGGCGTACGCGCAGCAATAGTCTAGATTCGTGCAAACAGAGCTATGAATTGTGCAGGAGCTGTGACCCTCGGGGCCTCTATCGCGCATGCGGCTGAGTCCACCGGAGAATTGAATGTTTCACGATTATTTCACCCACGACGCAGCGCCTGCCTTTTCGGAACGGAGAATTGCGTGAGCGAAACACTTCATCCAGCCGCCCCCCATCATCTGCCAGGCTTCATCACCGCGCCGGGTGACACCGATACCCTCATGGTGGTGGTCGGCATCATCCTGATTGCTGCCGTCCTCGGGGTCGGTAATTTCTATTTGCACCTACACACGATGCCGGAGCGAATGGCGCACAAGTCGCAAAAGCTGCAATTCGAGATCGTGGCTGTGCTGGGCTTGCTGGCGCTGTTTACGCACAATCATCTCTTTTGG
>Ga0209839_10001267_pt1 | contig 13022 bp, 16 predicted proteins | sample OrgsoiDNA2013050_FD_185800 | JGI IMG/M metagenome (GOLD analysis project Ga0209839, IMG submission 185800) | Permafrost soil microbial communities from the Arctic, to analyse light accelerated degradation of dissolved organic matter (DOM) -... | ecosystem: Environmental > Terrestrial > Soil >... | reverse complement strand
CTTCCAGCGCACGGGCATCGTCTGATGCTTCGCGCGCGGTCGTAAGAGCAACAATTTCTGGAGCGGTGCCCATTTGTTCGATCTCCAAGAGCCCTAACGAAACAAGCTAACCGGCGACCGACGCGCGGGCGAAAGCGCGCCGGCGGGCGTCCGGTTGAGCGACGGGTTAGGCTTCGATGTGGTCCGTGCCAAACCTGTAAAGGCGTTCACTTCAGTAGGCCTCGGAGAGTTTCCGGGCCAAGCAGCACGTAGGCAACATTAAAGATGAAGATGCCTACGCTAAAAATATCGAGCGCGAGACGAATTTGAAACGGCTCGTCCTCCGTAATCTTGTAGCTTGGACCTCTAAACACTGCAGGAACGCCGCGCAGTCTTTGAGTGATGTAGTTCAGCATCCAGGCACTAACTAGCCAAACTCCGATATACGAGTAGTCAGCAGACGGGTGGAGAAGATAGGCAACAACAACGATGCTCGCCCACAGTAGCTGAACTGTGTATGCGGTGCTTCTGCTCATGCCAATATTACGCAACAACGACCAAGAGTTGCCCGCCAGTGGTTCTCTCGGTTCCCATTTATTTCGGCTTGCCATGCTCCACGCCCCCTTGTATCGAAGCCTAACGAAACAAGCTAACCGGCGACCGCCGGCGGGCTGAATGCCCGCCGGTGGGCGTCCGTGTTTAGCGACGGGTTAGGCAGCACTGCGCGCCTATCGCTACTGGACAAATGATTCAGTACGGACCTGGAACCAGCCGTTGCGACAACCACCATAAATTGCCGTGACGGTCTCGGACTCCGCCTTGGCGGTCACCGTATGGCATGTTCGTGACGGCCGTGATCTGTATGGCGCCCGCCGCGATCGCCTTAGCCATTGCCTCATCAGCGCTCTCGACGTAGAGGTAGTACGACGCGGGCATGGCCGGGAAGGCAGGAGAGGCTTCGCTCATCATGACCGTTGAAGTGCCCAGTCGAACTTGAGCATTTGCGATTCGATCGCCGGTCATGTGGCGGCCGACTTCCTTGCCACCGAGGCCTTGAGTCAAGAAGGTGAGGAAGTCCGCAACCCGGTCGACGAAGAAGTAGGGCGTTACGGTATTGAAACCTGGTGGAATGTGCACAGAACCTCCTTCGTGCGGCCTAACGCAGCAAGCTAACCGGCGACCGACGCGCGGGCGCAAGCCCGCCGGCAGGCGCCCGCGTTGAGCGACGGGTTAGGCATCTGTGCGCTTCGTGAACCAGCGACGACTGCTGGGCAATAACAGCAAGCAAGCAGCTCCTGCCACCAGTATGTTTTGCGCCAGATGTAGGACGCGGATGAGTTGGTCCGGGTTGTCCTCGAACTGACCGGCTAAATCGACCAAGCACAATAGACCCAAGGCAACGATGATCCAGCGCACCCAGTTTCGCGCTTTGCGCACCGAGGAGAACACCGCCCAAGCGATGGCGGAAAAGAATACTGAGGCGAAGATTTCAGGAAACGGGCTTGTCATGCCAGGGTCGTGAAAGACTCGCGCGATACCAAGAGCAAGACCCGCACCGAATAAATATGCCGCGGCACGGGCGGCTAAAGGCGGGCACCCGACGATGACCACGGCCGTGCCCGATACCATGGCTTTCGGCGGTTGATTTGGGCTCCGTGGCTCCATCGGCAGATGCCTAACGATCAAGCTAACCGGCGGCCCGGCGCGCGGGCGAGAGCCCGCCGGCGGGCGTCCGCGTTGAGCGACGGGTTAGGGCTCAGCGGTTTTGGCGACACTGACGATGCTTTCACGGCTTCGAGGAAGCCGGCGATGCGGGTGGCGCCGCCGGGGTGGAGAAGCTATACGCCACAATAGCTTTGATCACGGCGATCGATTGCTCCGGGTCAGTAGCAAAATGCGACAAGGCGACGCCAGGTGAGGACTTGTTGAAGCGGTCGAGGCTTTCCAACTGCGTATCAGAGAGCAGGCCCGGATTGTTTTGCTCGATCTCCGCTAGCAACGTCTGAGTGAGTTGTTCTCCCGCAGGAGTGGAATAGAACGCGAGCACCTCTGAAGCTTGCCATGCGGATACATGCTTCTTGAAATAGGGTAGCGCCGCATTCTCCTGCACCTTGTCGGGAACGAATTCAAATCTTTGGCAGATCGGTGCATTCGCTAATTCTGGCTTGCCGCGACAGTCACGACGTAAGACGATGCGGTTCAGATCTGCAAACCGTAAGGCACGAAGGACCGACCACGCACTTTCATCGGAGACCGCAAGGCTCTGTGCGCCTGCCCAGAGCGAGGCGATGGTGCCTGCCGTTACGATGCCCCATTTAAGGAAACGAGCCACAAGTTGAGCCCTAACTAGAAGTAGACAACCTAATTGACGTAAAACTCTGCGTCAATCGTCCAGTCGGCCGAGCGTATGGGGATGAAAGACGCTTCAGAATCATCTTGTCGCTCCCATTTAGTACCACCTAACGGCTGTCGGCACGGAATTCTGTGTGGCGCTACTGCAGCCGCCCACTACTGCTCGCTCTTCGGGCACCAGCTTACGCCTGCGTGGGCCGCCTTGTATTGCCTAGCATCCATCAGCTTGCGCATTGCGCAGATGGGCGCGCGCCACCTCTCTTGGTCCTCGACTGTCGCCCTGGTATCGCCGCGGTCTTGTTCAGAGCAGTCGACTGTGACCGGCTGCTTTCGGCCAGAAGCGGACGAATAGCGATTAGACCCAAAGCGGACGATTGTTTGGCGAGCGCAATCCGGGCATTCCCGACGGAAACGCGAGACGGTCGACGGACAGCGCGTCCGATTGGCGCAACACTAGCCTCGCGCAAACCGGCAATGAAACGGGAGACGACCGATCCAGCCCTTGTGCCACCATATCAGCGCGAACGGGCCGCATTGCCCGCCCTTGCAGCACCTTGGCATCGTTTGAACGGCCCCAACCTCGACCGTGGCCGGGCCTCATTGTGAGGATCATCACAAGTGCGATTAGAATTTCAATGCGAACCTCGTTACGATGAAATACTTCATATTCAATCTGGTTGACGGCGATCGGGAACGGGCCGCGTCGTTTCTCAATGTGAAAAGGTGGATGGTCGGCCGTGAGGAGCGCCATCGCGATGTCCTCGCTAGCGGCGATCTCGTCCTGGTATTCGTTGCGGTGACAAGCGAATTCGTCGGTCGGGCGAAACTCGAGACCGCGTTCCTTGATCCGATACCGGTCGATCCTGCCGCGTCCAGTCCGGCGGTGAGTGGGGTGCTCCTCGCCGACGCTGACGCGTGGACGAGCGGCGTACCATTGGGCGTCGCAGTGCAGCGTATTGATCCGATGGGTTCCAACCCCTACGTCCAGGCGAACGCGGCCGGATTCCGTTCGGGCGTGGTGCAGATCACTGCCGAGGAGTACGACAAAGTGTTGTCGCTGCATAACGAGGCGCGTTCTACGTGAATTCGTGCAATATGTGGTGGTGACCGCGACGTAGGCGCAGTCGCAGGTTCAAAGTCGCGTAACAAGGGCGCGCCGTCACCGTTTTCATCTGCCGTCGTTCACGGCCGGCCGCTTACCGGCGGGCCAATAACATCGCTACAATCCTGCCCGCGCCGACAATGCGGTTCGCGCATGCACCGCGCGGCATCAGAAAGGGCCGACCCAATGACCTTCCGTCCCGCCAATTTCGATCCGTCCATCGACCCCACGGCCGATCAGGTGCGCGCATTGCGTGATGCCGGCCCCGACGGCCCGGTGGTGATGCTCAATCTTCTGAAGTTCCGCGAGCAAGCGAACTACCCCGCACGGTCTCCCCACGCGCCCTGCTCGGGTGCCGAGGCCTACCGCAGGTACCAGACGGCATTCGTGGAAACCGTGGGCGACGTGAGCCGTGCCGAGGTGGTGTGGGAAGGGAAGATCGACAGAACCTTCATCGGCGATGCCAGCCAGGACTGGGACAAGTGCCTGTTGGTCCGCTATCCGAGCCGCCAGCACTTCCTCGCGATGATGGCCAACGCCGCGTATCGCGAGGCGCTAGTCCATCGCTACGCGAGCCTCGAGCGCACCATCCTCTTGCAGATGCAGGGTTGACTAATCGACCTTGGGGCAAGGAGGCGAGGCAGAGACTGAGCCTCGCGGCTGGACAGATTGTCTCTGGAGGACGTGATCTGCCGGTCTGAATGCGTGATGATCGGTCAACCAAGGGCGCAGCGATCGGAAGGCAGTGCCTTGGGGCTGCGGCCTGCAAGCCAGTCAGCAAACGTTGCCGTTGTGGGCTACGGTGGATCCGTCCCTTAGATGCGCAGTCACGTCCGAGAAACTACGCCATCAACGGTGGGCAGTTGCAGAGCCGCCCGCGTCTCTTCCACGATACCGCGTTGGACATGGCTGCCGCCGAGTCGCGGCAACTCGGCGCGACAGGAATCAAATTCCTGAATAGCCATCGGCTTGTCATCGTCGAGGAGAGCTCTCAGAGCGCGCACCCAGTGCCGCCCCGCATCGGCACCGTCGTGGCCGGTTCGTGCCATCGCCTGCAGGCGGCGTTCGCACTCTTGCAATTCCGCTCGATCGCGGTATGCGGCGGCCAGCATACCGAGGTGCACTTCTCCAAACGTATTGGATCCACTTGGAAAGAAGCGGCGCGCATGCTCGCGGGCGGTGTTCCACGCCGACGTGCGGTTCCCGCGAAGTCCGAGGCGCCAGAGTAGGGAGACAGTATCCGGCAGGCCCATGAATGGAGTGCCCCGCGGCAGGAAGTCCAGGATGGGGCCAAGAAGCCGGCTCAACGCCAGGTCATCGCGTCCGAGCGCTAGTTCGGTTAGCGCCCAGTGCCACTGCAAGTGGCCCCACATAAGAGCGCTATTGGGGTACGTGGGCAGCCAACTGGTGAGAAAGTCTTGGGCGCCTTGCGGATCCCCTTTCTCGTGGTAGCCATGCATCACCATGTGCGCGTTGTGGCCGTTCGCCGGTCTCGCCGCAATTGCCTCGAGAACCATGGCGAGTCCCTCGTCCACCGCGCCGCACTCGATGCGGCACCAGCCGCGATGAGCAAGCAGCCACGGGAAAGGGTCTGCATATCGAGGAGCGAGACCTTCCACGAATGCGAGCCGAGCCGCGTCGTGGTCGACCCTGCCGCTGAACGCAAAGAGTCCGTAGGCGCCAAGGGCAGGCGCGATCGCAGCGATATCGGTTGGGTAGCGCGACGCATGTAGCTCGACCGCGTGCAACGCTGCCGTCACACGCCCTTCGATAATCGCACCGATCAGATCGACATATGCTTTCTCGCGCCCGCTCGCCCCCGCGCTGCACTCCTTTGCTTGAACAAGGCACGTTCGCGCGTCGTTCGAGCGGCCGTACATCGCGTAAGAGAGACCTCGAAGGGCGTAGGCTAAGCCGAACTGCGGATCGTGTAATAGCGCTTCCTCAGTAGCCTCAAGCACACCGGGAAACGCGTGTAGATACTGGTCGACTGCTCGGTCGTAAGCGCGAACAGCTGCGGGGGAGGAGCAATTAACGCTATTGCCGAACGCGTCGTGCATTGACGTTTTCCCCAGGAGCCGCACCGTCTGGCCGCGCCCAATCGCGGCAGCCCATCATGCAGCGCCTGCTGTGACTTGGCAATCTCGCCCCGCAGAACGTTTGGGCATCAAGGGGCCCCGCTAAGTCAGAGTCGTCGCAAAAGTGGCAGTCGCCGACCGGCCAAAAGGAGACGGTCGAGTCGCCCCTCTCATAGAAACCTGGCCGGACCGCCTGCGACTATTGGGGTTTTGGTTGCGCGTGATGGGATACGATCAGCCAGCGGCCGTCAGGCTGTTTCTCGTAGATATTCGTCACCAGGTAATCGTTCTTGATTGTTCTGCCGTCCTTCATCGTGTTCTCCCCGCTCTCCAGGCCCACCTCCCAAGCGAGATTTCCATTGATGTGAATACGTTGATCCAGCAGCAAGCCTTGCCTCGTCGAGAAGCGCTTGTTGTTGTCTATCCAGTATTCCTTTTGCGCATCCCACCCGACAATGATCGCTTTACTGCGCGGGCCGACAAATGTGACGTAGGGCGTGTTGGCCCACACCTTTTGCATGGCCGTGCCATCGTCGATCACCTCCAATGCCGAAAAGAAGGCTTTGCTTGCCGCTTTCACCCCTTCCATGTCCCCTGCCGATTGGGCGAGCGCACTGTTCGACCAGAGAGCAACCAGCGCAGCGATTAGCGTAAGTGTGCGGCGTAAGTTCATGCTATTTTCCTGTGAAGTTTGAATTGCTGGCGATGCGAAAGATAGGCAAGTCGATTGGATGCATCCCGCGTCCGGGCTCCTCGCCATTTACTGTTGCCCCGCTTCGATCTGGGGGGCGCGGACATGGAAAAGACTAACAGAAGCGCCCTCTTGTGCACGATTCGGCGCAAGCTCAGCTGCTCCTTTTGGGTGCCGACAAGGTGATCGAGTAAGACCGCGAGCGACGGCTTTCGAGAAACCTGAGTGGCTGGTTTGGGTCGCTAGCGGACATTCTTAGTGTTCTCACTGCGGCAACCGCTCAGCGCGCAGCGTCAATTGTTTTGCGCATCGCCCGCAGTAGCTCGCGCCACTTCTTTCGCTCCTCGATCGCTGCCTTGCCATTGCGCCCGTGAATTGGCTTTCGGCCAGCCTTTCCGCCGTGCATGCGGCAGCGACCATTCTTCATCGCCGGCGAGCGACAAGGCTGTCCGGTCGTCCGCGCATGAGCGCCACATCTGGGGGCGCGTTGCATGGCATTACCCATTTTTTGACTTGCTCCCCCGGCGCTTAGTGCCCCCGGTCTGCACGTTGCCGATGACGGCTTGCGCGCCTGATGCAACATTGACGTGCTGCACGGTCACTGTCTGATTGCCGCCTGTTCTCAGGCGCTGGAGCGTCAGCAATCCATCCTGAAAGACCGACATTAGCCGCGCCGCGGTATTTGCAAGCCGGCACGCTTCGATGGAATCGCCTTCACGCATCGCACGCCCTCCGCCCTCATAGCTCAGCGCTCGATCCATGAATCGCATGCTTCCCTCATGGGCGATCGCTATCTGATGGGCGAGCATCTTCTCCATGCTGTTTCTAGCCTGGATACTATTGGCAGCATCTATGCCGAGCGCGACCGCATTGAAGCTCGGTTGCAGCAATAGGTCTGTCCGCCGCAAGCTTGCATCTTCGGCGATCCGCGTTGCTCCCTTATTCAGCGTTTCAACGGCGATGGATTGGTTATGCGGCAACCCGACAACTTGGGGCGCGATAACCTCGCCACCCGTGCCCACAACCGGAGCATGCTCAAGCTTGAGTATGTCGGCCGCTTCGCTCTCCAGTCGCTCGGCCCGAAAGTTGAGAGCGGAGGTCCCGTAACGTTCGCATCCTTGGCGCTCCCGCTGCGCTTCCTGCTGCTTGCGCATCGCCAGCTCGGTTAGGCTCTTGTGCCTGCTCATGCGCCGGCGCCTGTTATCGGCTCGACCGTCATGCCCGGATATTGTTCAACCATTTGCGCCACCGTCACGAGGCGCGTCGTATGTGCGTTGAAACTCTCGCCGTTCGCCCGCGTTATCCGCCATTCACGCGCCGAAGGTGCCGAAGGTGCCGCGTTTTTGTGCCCGGCATCTTCGAGTATCTTCGTATCTGGAGCGGTATCTTCGCTGCCGAAGGCGCCGGGCCAAGGTGCCGAAGGTGCCGGGGGCGTAAAACCGGAATCTTCGGCATCTTCGGTGCCTTTGCCGTCGTACCCGGCATCTTCGGGTAGCGCCCAAATCCAGCCGCCGGACATACCCGCTTTCGTGGGCTTGATTCCGAGCCGCTTGCACGCCCGCTGCATTTGCCGCTTGCTGTAACCATGGGCCTCGGCGTCCCTGAATACTTCCGGTGCCTTCATCGGACCATTTGCCAGTAGATCGGCGAGGAATTGCCGGGGATTGCCGCCGTCGCCTTCGTCGTCGGCTTCGGCTTGGTGTAGTAGTTCGCGCGCGGTTCCTTCAATCGCCCCTGACCACAGCACACGCGATGCGAGCACTCCGGGATAGTCCGGCAGTTCCACTTGTTGCAAGTCATAGCCGAAGCCGCCCGAGTCGGGCCCGATGTTGGACTTCGCCCGCGCCACGATGCGGCCGGCGGTCTGATCGTCGTCCTTGAGTTTCGCCGCCGCGAGTACAACACGTGCCGCAGCGCCGAAGGCAAGCGAGCCGGTCACGCGCTCCACCACATCGCGGCCATCCGATCCCTTGGTGAAATGTGATATGCCGAGCGCCGCGCAATCGAGCCGCGCCGCCAGGTCAACAATCGGCTGTAGCGCGCGCCGAACCTCGGTATTGCTGTTGCCGTCGCCGCTTACCGCCGACACAACCGGATCGACAATCAGGAGTCGCACGCCGCCGATAAGCGCCGCCTCCCGTTCAAGTGCTGCCATGTGCCGCGCCGGATCGAAGCTAACCGGCTTGCCGTCAGGATCGAGACTCTCGCCGACGAAATAGACGCGGGACATATCGGCGCCGTTGGCGATCAGGCGCGGAACGAGTGTGTCCTTCGGGTCATCCTCGCCCGACCAAATAAGCACGTTGCCGGGTTCCGCGCCCGACTTATCCGGCCAACGTCCGCCGATCGATATAGTGGCGGCCAGTGACGTTGCAAGGGTAGTCTTCCCGGTACCGGGGCGGCCCGCGAGCACGTGAAACTTACCGGCTGCGAGCCAGCCATTCCAAATCCAGCGCACCGACTCCGGTTCGATGGTGTCGCCGCGAATCAGACGCACACGGAGACCGTCAGAATCGCCCGCTACTGCACTCAGCAATGCGGAATGGGCCTCGGGCTCTTTCTGTCGCTCGGCGCGCGCTATGGAGCTATCCAACGCCTCCGCGCCGCGTTCGAGGCTTATCGTCGCGTCACGCATGGCCGCTCTCACGAATCGCTGCGGTCAATCGCGACGCGGCGAGCAAAAGGCGCTTGCGGTCGGGGTCCGTTAACTCGCCACCATTGCCGAGACGCGATGCCGCAACGGCCACTACTAACGTTTCCCACTCGACAGCGCGAAGTACGTCGGCTGCCGGGAATGGTCGCCGTTCCGGTTTGGCACCGTGTAAGAGTCGCTCGGGATAGAGCGCTTCGAACGTTAACCCAACGGCCGTAAGCACATCACCAACGCCGCACCCTGACCAGCAATGCACGAGTACGCGGTCACCGTCTATCTCGCGGACCGACAGCGACGGCCGCTTGTCGTCATGTGCTGGGCAACGCGCGAGCCAGCGATCAACGCCGGTACGCTTCACGCTGTCCAGGCGTGACAGTAGCGCGTCCGCGATCATTGCGACGCCTCGCGGAAGCACGTCGCTTGCGCATTTGCCTCGCGTTGCGTTACTCTGGCTTTGCTATCCTTAGTTGGAATGACCCTCGCTCCCTCGCCGCTGCAACGGCCGGGAGCTTCGTTTTTTTGGGGTCTCATCGCCCAACCGCCTCGCGACTTGCTTCGATCCGTCGCGTCAGCCAGTCGACGATTTCAGATTCGATCCAGCCAACGGCGCGCGCGCCCAGATTCACACTCTTTGGGAACGTGCCTTGGGAAACGCGAAGGTAGATCGTGCTACGGGAGAGCCCGGTGCGGGCTTCTACCTGCTTGCGCCGGATGATCGTAGGCGCGGACGGGATTTGCTGTGCCATGTTTCGCCCTTAGTGAGCGCTCCCGGCCATTCCGGGAACACATGGCTGAATCGTAGACTTCCCGAGTCAGGCAGAAATAGCCTCCGGCGAGATTACGCCTATGCGGATATTCATCTTTAGGTAATTTCGCACAAATTCCTCTGGCGTAATTGCCGTTGCGGTTGACGCCGTTTCGGCCGTGTACCCGTATGACCGGTTCACCGCGTCTAGGGATTTCGAATCTGCCATTAGCGCGCGGCGTCGCAGAGTTTCGCCAGGGTTATTTCCTTTGCGGAGACGCGCGTTCCAGTGTCCGCGCTTCGCAACGAGGCGCGCAGCGTGGGCGAAACTACGCTTTGACGCCGCCCGCTGAACCGCTTCAATTTCGAATCGCAGTAGAGCGGTCTCGAACGGTGTCCATCTGAGTTTCGCCCCCGGTGGCGCCTTGGCAATTGCGAAACCGGGAACGTGCTGCATCGCCAATGCAAATGCCAAAGAACGAAAGTCTCCCTGCTTCAAGTTGTAATATTTGAAGAGGGCAGGTAATTTTTTTGTTAGCTCCTCTGACTGCCGAGCAAATGCCTTCTTATAGGCCGAACCAGGGGGCGCTATCCCTTTTGCGCGTTCATCCAATATGACGGTGTACAGCTCCTCCCCCGTTATTGGATAAATTGGCTTTAGCAATACGCCGCTATACGCTTTGCCACGATTACGAGAGTTCATCATCGCGCTCCCTCGGCGCCCCTATGGGGTGCAGCGCCGGCCGGGTAGGGTTCCCGGTATTCGCCCCGTCGGGCTAGGCGCGGCATTGATCGTGAATCGCTATGACTTCCGGCGCTGCAACGGGATTACTTGCGCGCCCTTCGCGAGCGCGGCCAGCATGTCAGCCCATTGCTGCATCATCTTCGTGCGCTCGGGCAGATACTCACTCCGATGGTATGCGGCGCGGACCGTGTTGCGTTCCCGGTGCGCTAACTGGCGCTCGATCACGTCGGGACGAAAGCCCGCTTCGTTGAGTATCGTTGACGCCACGGCGCGGAATCCGTGCCCGGTCATCTTCCCTTTGTAGCCGAGTCGATAGAGCGCGAACAAAAGCGTGTTGTTCGATATGGGCTTGTCCTGATTGCGGCCGGGGAAGACGTAGCGGCTGCCCCCGCCGATGGCGCGAAGCTGCCGCAGGATCGCCAATGCCTGACGCGCCAGCGGGACTACATGCTCAGCCTTTATCTTCATCCGAGCGGCCGGCACGATCCACGTTGCGCCGTCCATGTCGATTTCGTTCCACTCGGCGCCGATCAGCTCGCTAGTGCGCGTGAACGTCAACGCCAACAGTTGCAGCGCGTAGCCGGTAAGCTTGTCGCCGACTTCACTATAGCCGCCAACGGCACGTAGCAGGCCGGGCAATTCCTCAAGCGTTACCGCGTTTTGATGTTTGGCCTTGTGCGGGGTCAGGGCGCCGCGCAGATCGGGCGCCGGATCGCGCTCGCATCGGCCCGTTGCCACGCCGTATCGGAAAACTTGCGACGCCACTTGCAGCACGCGGTGGGCCAGATCGTGCGCTCCGCGATGCTCGATCTTCCGCGCGGCTGCCAACAGCATCGGCGCCGTTATCTCGGCAACGGGCTTGTCGCCAATCTCGGGAAACAGGTTGGATTCCAGTCTGCGTAGCACGTCGCTTGCGTGCGATGGAACCCACGTATGCGCTTGCTTTGCGAACCACTCGCGGGCGACGGCTTCGAAACTGTTAGCGGCCCGGCCGGCCGCTTCGCGCTTATCCGCCTTGCGTTGTGCGCTCGGGTCTACGCCATCGGCAAGCAGGGCGCGCGCTTCGTCGCGTCTGTCGCGGGCATGGGTCAGCTTAACGTCCGGATAGACGCCAAGCGAAAGCCGCTTTTCCTTCCCGCTGAATCGGTACTTGAAGCGCCACCACTTCCCGCCACTCAGTGCGACTTCGAGATACAAGCCCTTTTCGTCGAACAAACGGATTGGCCTGTCAGCGGGCTTGGCGTTACGAATCGCGCGGTCGGTTAGGGGCATGGGGCAACTCCGGGCACGGGCAACTTCGATGCCCCAAATATTGCCCCCTGTTGCCCCCGGCTGTCAATCGCCCTTATCCGCCTTCTTTGGAACCGCTAGGCGGCTCTTGCGGAGGTAAAATCGGTGAAGGGCGAGCCTTACTCAGCGCTTGTTGGAAGTGACACTGGCGGAAGGTGTGAGATTCGAACTCACGGCGCCGTTGCCGGCACGCCGGTTTTCAAGACCGGTGCATTAGACCACTCTGCCAACCTTCCGGACTCGAAAATCATAACATCGGCCCCATCTAGTGGGCAGGCCTAGGATTCCTGGGCGGTAAGACAGCCTTTTCGCGAAAGTTGATCGATCGGAAGGTGGTAACGAACGCCGCTGGATTCCCGCTTTCGCGGGAATGACGAATTTGAGGAGGCGCTGCCTGGGTTGGTAGGTGGCTGCTGAGGTCGGCGGGCGCGGTATAGAACGCGCGGAGCCATCAAACCCCGGAAGCGTTGAAACTCCGGGGATTTCTGCTAGTCTAAGCCCCATGCGACGTTTTTCGTCGCCTTGGAGAGGAAACACATGGAACCGCAACTGAAACCTGTTCCTACGGGCAACGGACCGTTCCGCGGCTGGCCGGCAGCGGCCGACACCACGGTCGGATCCGACTCGAGCAAGGTCCTGCGCAACACCTACTGGCTGCTCGCGCTGTCGATGCTGCCGACCATTGCCGGCGCGTTTGTCGGCATGTCGCTGAACCTCGGCGCAGTGTATGCGACCTCGCCGATCATGGCGCCGCTGCTGATGATCGCGGCAATGATCGGGATGCTGTTTGTCGTCTCCGCGCTGCGCAACAGCAGCTGGGGCGTGGTGGCAATTTTCGGTTTCACCTTTGTCTCCGGCGTGTCACTGGCGCCGATGCTGCAGTTTGCCGCGGGCTTGAGAAACGGCGGGCAGCTGGTCGCGCTGGCGGGCGGCATGACCGCGGCGGTATTCCTGGTGATGGCCACGATTGCAACGGTGTCCAAGCGGGACTTCAGCTTCATGGGCAAGTTCTTGTCCATCGGGGTCATTCTGCTCATCATCGCGATGGTGGCCAATCTGTTCCTGCAGATCCCGGCGCTGCAGATTGCCGTCTCGGCGATCGCGGTATTCATCTTCTCGCTCTATCTGATCTATGACGTGAGCGCGATCGTCCGCGGCGGCCAGACCAATTACATCATGGCGACGGTGTCGTTGTTTCTCGACATCCTGAACATTTTCGTCAGCCTGCTTAATCTGCTGATGATTTTCTCGGGGCAGCGCGACTAGTACCGAAACGCTGGGAGAAAAGGGCGGCGCGAGCCGCCCTTTTTTTGTTCGGAGCGCCTATCTAGCCTCAGCGCTCGAACAGCGCCACCGATTCGACGTGAGCCGTGTGCGGAAACATGTT
>Ga0209839_10001263_pt1 | contig 13055 bp, 15 predicted proteins | sample OrgsoiDNA2013050_FD_185800 | JGI IMG/M metagenome (GOLD analysis project Ga0209839, IMG submission 185800) | Permafrost soil microbial communities from the Arctic, to analyse light accelerated degradation of dissolved organic matter (DOM) -... | ecosystem: Environmental > Terrestrial > Soil >... | reverse complement strand
TGTACTGTTGAGCTGCGGAACATTCGAGGCACCGGGCCATTGCCTCTTCGACTCATCAGGAGAAACAGTCATGATAAAATTTGGAACTATCGGAGCTGCCTGTCTGGCGGTAGCGCTCGCAGCATCGACCCCGGTGCTCGCACAGGGCGGGAATCGTGCCGGCGGTTTTCATGGAGGCGGCGCTCACTTCGCGGGCGGCGGTTATAGAGGCGGTGGATTTCGCGGCGGTCACGGCGGGTTTGGACCCGGCATCGCGGCCGGCCTGGTTGCCGGCGCGGTGATCGGCGGCGCCGGCTATTATGGCAGCGGCTACAGCCCCGGCTATTATGACGATTCATATGCCTATGATAACTCGGATAACTCATACGCCTACGATAACGGTTACAACGGCGCCTACGACAACGGCTATGCGACGCGGAACGGCTTTGTTTGTCAGCCCGGAACCTGGTTCCGTGGCGAAGACGGCCGCCGGCATCTCTGCCAGTAATCGATCCCCCATTTGCGAAAAAAGGCGGCCGGATCGGCCGCCTTTTTCTGTTCTCACCCGCTAATTATTTGAACCGCTCGATTGGCCCAACGCGCGATTATCGACATAGCGGATCGCGATCGGCCGCCCCGCCAGCGCGCCGCCGAGGCCGCCGGTGAACTTCAGCGGCTCGCAGGCGTCGAGCGAGGCCTTGATCGCCTTGAGATAGGTGGCGCGGGTATCGGCGGAAACGCCCTCCGTGGCGTATGTCAGGCGCGGGGCCGCGATGATCTCGCCGGTTCGCTTAAAACTGAAGCGCACCGACATCTGCATGCCCTCGCGCGCGGAATCGGCCGGCGGTGGCGACCAGCAGGACCGCAGCGCCGCAAACAGGTCGCCGAGGGTGTCGAGATCGTGGTCGGGTTTCTGGTATTTTGCGGCGTCGTCGCGCGACGGCACGCTTTCGATCGTTAGCTGCAGGTTTTCGCCATAGGGATAGTCGATCTCGGGAATGCACGGCCCGTGATTGAACACGCTGCAGAACGACGGCGTGCACGGCCGCCCATCCAGCACGCTGCAGGGCGCATGGGAAAACGGCGTGGCATTGATTTGATGCCGCTGCCGGGCATCAGCCGTTCCGGCGACAATCATCCCGGCCATGGCGACGATGAGACAGATGACGATACGCCGGAGCATGAAACCAGCCTCGTGAACGCGAAGCCATTAGATAGTGCCCAAGCAACAATTGTCATCACCCGCGAAGGCGGGTGATCCAGTAATCGAGAGCGATCGTGATAAATCGTGAAGCTGCGGCATACTGGATACCCCGCCGGAGCCTGTCATCCGGCACGCCGAAGACGAGACCCGGTGGCGGGGACGACGCATCGACTGCGAGCGACGCAGCGCCCCCCGCCTCACGCCTTCTTCTTCACATCCTTGATGCTGGAAAACGTGATGCCCTCGGCGCGTTCGCTGACGTAGCCGAGATAGAATTCGTTCTTGGCCAAAAACACCGGATCGCCGTCGACGTCGTCGGCGACGCCGGAGCTGTTGGCGGCGATGAAGGCCTCGAGTTTCTTGCGGTCGTCGGCGGAAATCCAGCGCGCGAGCTGAAACTCCGAGACTTCGAATTCGACCGGCAGTGTATATTCGGCATCGAGCCTTGCCTTCAGCACGTCGAGCTGCAGCGGGCCGACCACGCCGACCAGCGCCGGCGCGCCGTCGCGCGGTCGAAACACCTGGACAACGCCCTCCTCGGACATCTGCTGCAGCGCTTCCTTCAGCTTCTTCGCCTTCATCGCGTCGGTCAGCCGCACCCGGCGGACGATTTCCGGCGCGAAGCTCGGCACGCCGACGAACGTGATTTCCTCGCCTTCGGTCAGGGTGTCGCCGATCCGCAAGGTACCGTGATTGGGAATGCCGACCACGTCGCCGGCAAAGGCCTCGTCGGCCAGCGCGCGATCCTGCGCGAAGAAGAACTGCGGGCTGGAGAGCGACATGTTCTTGCCGGTGCGCACCAGTTTTGCCTTCATGCCACGCGTCAGCTTGCCCGAGCATAGCCGCGCAAAGGCGATGCGGTCGCGGTGGTTCGGGTCCATGTTGGCCTGGATCTTGAAAACGAAGGCGCTCATGCGCGGCTCCGCGGCCTCGACCTTGCGCAGATTGGAGTCCTGCGCGCGCGGCGGCGGCGCAAAGCGCCCGAGGCCGTCCAGGAGATCGCCGACGCCGAAGTTGCGCAGCGCGCTGCCGAAATACACCGGCGTCAGATGGCCCTCGCGAAACGCGTCGAGTTCGAACGGCTTGCAGGCCTCCGACACCAGCGCGAGCTCATCCTTGATCGCGCCGACATCGAGATTGGCATTGCGGCCGGCGAGATCGCCGATGTCGATCTGTTGCGCGGCACCGGTCTTGGCGCCGCCGCCCTCGAGCAGCCGCACGCCGCCGGTTGCGACGTCATAGGTGCCGAGGAAATCGCGGCCGCGGCCGACCGGCCAGGTCATCGGCGTGGTGTCGAGCGCCAGGGTCTTTTCGATTTCGTCCAGGAGATCGAAGGTGTCGCGGCTCTCGCGGTCCATCTTGTTGATGAAGGTGATGATGGGAATGTCCCGGAGCCGGCAAACCTCGAACAGCTTTCGGGTCCGCGCTTCGATGCCTTTCGCGGCGTCGATCACCATCACGGCGGAATCGACCGCGGTCAGGGTGCGGTAGGTGTCCTCGGAAAAGTCTTCGTGGCCCGGGGTGTCCAGGAGATTGAACACCAGGCCCTCGAACTCGAAGGTCATGACGGAGGTCACGACCGAGATGCCGCGATCGCGCTCGATCTTCATCCAGTCGGAACGGGTATTGCGCCGCTCGCCCTTGGCCTTGACCTGGCCGGCGAGATTGATGGCGCCGCCGAACAGCAGCAATTTCTCGGTCAGCGTGGTCTTGCCGGCGTCCGGATGCGAGATGATGGCAAAGGTCCGCCGCCGCGCGACCTCAGCGGCAAGCGGCGAACGGGACGGCGATTCGGCGGTGAGGGCAAGGTCGGTCATTGCGCGAGCGTTTGGCAGGGAAATGGGGTCGGATCAAGCGGGAACACCGCCATCTCATATAGGGATTCCACGGCTAAACCCAAATCAGTGGGGCATTCGCAACAGCGCCACCGACCAGTACGCCAGCGCGGCGACGCCGGCAGCGGCCGGAATCGTGATCACCCAGGCATAGACGATCGAACTTGCCACATTCCAGCGCACCGCCGACACCCGCCGCGCCGCGCCGACGCCGACGATGGCGCCGGTAATGGTATGCGTGGTGGAAACGGGAACCCCGAGCCAGGTCGCCATGAACAGCGTCGCGGCGCCGCCGGTCTCGGCGCAAAATCCCTGCATCGGCGTCAGCTTCGTGATCCGCAACCCCATGGTGCGGACGATCCGCCAGCCGCCCATCAGGGTGCCCAATGCCATCGCCGCCTGGCACGCCAGCACCACCCAGAACGGCACCGAAAATTCCGCGCCGAGATGCCCCTCCGAATAGAGCAGCACCGCGATGATGCCCATGGTCTTCTGCGCGTCGTTGCCGCCATGCCCGAGCGAATACATCGAGGCCGAGGCGAATTGCAGGATACGGAAGGCGCGATCGACCGCGAACGGCGTCGAGCGCACCGACGCCCAGGACACGATCGCGACCAGCACCAGCGCCAGCAAAAATCCAACCAGCGGCGACAGCACGATCGCGAGCAGGGTCTTCGACAATCCGCCCCAGACCGCGGCCGAAAGTCCGGCCTTGGCCATTCCGCCTCCGACCAGTCCCCCGATCAAGGCGTGCGAACTGCTCGACGGTATGCCCAATCCCCACGTGATCAGGTTCCAGACGATGGCGCCAATCAGAGCGGCAAATATCACCTGCGCATCGATGACACTGGGCTCGACGATTCCGGTACCAATGGTATGCGCGACGTTGAGCCCGAACACCGAGAAGGCGACAAAATTGAAGAACGCCGCCCACAGCACCGCGTATTGCGGCCGCAGCACCCGCGTCGAGACGATGGTCGCAATCGAATTGGCGGCGTCGTGCAACCCGTTGAGGAAGTCGAACAGCAGCGCGACTGCGATTAATCCGACCAGGATCGGAAGACCAAGCGTGGCATCCACTGCGCGGCCCTGCCCTATACCTGTTCGATCACGATGCTGTTGATCTCGTTCGCAACGTCGTCGAAGCGATCGGCGACTTTCTCCAGATGGTCGTAGATCTCGGCGCCGACGATGAAGTCCATCGTATTGGCATTGCGATGCTTGAGGAAAAGTTCCTTCAACCCGATATCGTGGAGATCGTCGACCCGGCCTTCCAGCTTGGTCACTTCCTCGGTGATCGCCGTCAGCATGGCGACGTTGTCGCCGATCGACTTCATCAGCGGCAGCGCGCGGCCGACCAGATTGGCGCATTCGACCAGCAGCGTTCCCATTTCGCGCATCGGCGGCTCGAAGGTGCGAACCTCGAACAGAATCACGGCCTTGGCGGTTTGCTGCATCTGGTCGATGGCGTCGTCCATCGAGGTGATCAGGTTCTTGATGTCGCCGCGGTCGAACGGGGTGATGAAGGTCCGGCGCACCGCGGTCAGCACCTCGCGCGTGATATTGTCGGCGTCGTTCTCGAACTGATTGACGCGTTGGCAGAAAACCGGGGTTTCGTCGCCGCCGCGCAGCATGTCCTGCAATGCCAGCGCGCCCTGCACGACCGTCTGGGAATGCCGGGCGAACAGGTCGAAAAACCGCTCCTCCTTGGGCAGAAAGGCGCGAAACCAGCGCAGCATCGGTGAGGTCCATGGTTGTGGAAACTGCCGGCCAAAGCGGCCGTCACACAACTGTCATAAACCATCCTCCGAGGAAAGCGCGTTGCAGCGGTCAATGGAACCGGGTCATCCACCGCTTTGTAGGGGTGTTCCCCGGACGCAGTGCAGCGCGTCAGCGATGCACTGCTGAGCCGGGGTCCATCGTAGGGAAGGACGAGTGGATCCCGGCTCTGCGGCGCAGCGCTGCACGCTGCACCGCGTCCGGGACACGAGACCTAGAGCGACCGCCGGAAATAGTGTGCGATCTCGCCGATCACGCCGCGGCGGAAGGTCAGCACGCAGACCACGAAGATCACGCCCTGGATCACCGTCACCCATTGCCCGAAGCCGGCCAGATATTGCTGCATGGCGATGATCACGAAGGCCCCGACGACCGGCCCGAACACCGTGCCGAGACCGCCGACCAGCGTCATCAGCACGATTTCGCCGGACATCGTCCAATGCACATCGGTGAGCGAGGCATTCTGGGCGACGAAAACCTTGAGCGATCCTGCGAAACCGGCCAGCGTGCCGGAGAGGATATAGGCCAATAGCTTGTACTGATCGGTCTTGTAACCGAGCGAGATCGCCCGCTGCTCGTTTTCACGGATCGATTTCAGCACCTCGCCGAATGGCGAGTTGATGGTCCGGAAGATCACCAGAAAGCCGAACAGGAACCCGGCCAGGATCACGTAATAGAGCACCGTCGGCTTGGCGAGATTGAAAACGCCGAACAGGTAGCCTTGCGGTATGCCCTGGATGCCGTCCTCGCCATGGGTGAATGGCGTCTGCAGATAGATGAAATACAACAGCTGCGACAGCGCCAGCGTAATCATCGCGAAATAGATGCCCTGGCGCCTGATGGCAACGAGGCCGGTGATGACGCCAAGCCCGGCGGCGCCGGCGGTGCCGATCAGAATTCCAAGCTCGGGCGTAAAGCCCCAGACCTTCAGCGCATGCGCGGTGACGTAGCCCGCGGTGCCCAAAAACATCGCGTGGCCGAACGACAGCAGTCCGCCATAGCCGATCAGCAGGTTGAAGGCGCAGGCCAAGAGCGCAAAGCACAGCGCCTGCATCACGAAGAACGGATAGACGCCGGTGAACGGCACGATCAAGAGCAGCACCGTCATGATGCCGAACGCGATCATCTCGTCGCGGAGGGTGCGCGGGGTCACCGGTAATGTATCGTCGGTCATCGCCGTCATGTCAGTTCGCCCGTCCCGTCAGTCCCGAAGGTTTTATCAGCAGCACCAGCACCATCAGGACAAATACCACGGTGTTGGAGGCCTCCGGATAAAAGTATTTCGTCAACCCCTCGACTACGCCCAGCGCAAAGCCGGTGATGATCGACCCCATGATCGAACCCATGCCGCCGATCACCACCACCGCGAACACGACGATGATCAGATCGGCGCCCATCAGCGGCCGCACCTGGTTGATCGGCGCCGACAACACCCCGGCCAGCGCGGCAAGGCCGACGCCGAGCCCATAGGTCAGCGTGATCATCCTGGGCACGTTGATGCCGAACGCGCGCACCAGCGTCGGGTTTTCGGTGGCGGCGCGCAAATTGGCGCCGAGCCGCGTCCGCTCGATCAAGTACCAGGTGAGCAGGCAGACGATGAGGGAGAACACCACGACCCAGCCGCGATAGATCGGCAGGAACATGAAGCCGAGGTTCATGCCGCCCTTCAACTCATCGGGGATCGCGTAAGGCAGGCCGGATGAGCCGAAATAATTCTGGAACACGCCCTGGATGATCAGCGCCATCCCGAATGTCAGCAATAGCCCGTAGAGATGATCGAGACCGGACAGCCATTGCAGCATGGTCCGTTCGAGGATCATGCCGAAAATGCCGACCGCGATCGGCGCGATGATCAGCGCCGGCCAATATCCGATGTTCATCACGCTGAGCAGGAAATACGCGCAGAACGCGCCCATCATGTAGAGCGCGCCGTGCGCGAAATTGATGATGTTGAGCATGCCGAAGATCACGGCAAGCCCAAGACTGAGCAGCGCGTAGAACGAGCCGTTGATCAGTCCCACCAGAAGCTGCGCGTAGAGAGCTTGCATCGATCGATCTTTCGCACTCAAACCTGTTGTGACGCCTGATGAAACCCGCCGGCGCGTGGCCGGCGGGCAACCATTGTTACTTCTTTACCAGCGGACAAGCGCTCTCGGACAACGGCCTGAACGCCTGGTCTCCCGGGGTCGTGCCGACCAGCTTGTAATAATCCCACGGTCCCTTGGATTCCTCCGGCTTCTTGACCTCGAACAGGTAGGCCGGATGAATCTTGCGGCCATCGACGCGGATCGTGCCCGGGCCGAACAGCGGATCGTCGGTCGGCATCGACTTCATCTTGTCGACCACCTTGATGCCATCGTGCGGATTGCCGCCCATCGCTTCGAGCGCCTTGAAGTAGTGGACGAGGCCCGAATAGACCCCGGCCTGCACCATCGACGGCTGCGCCTTGTTCTTCGCGCGCTCGGAGAACCGCTTGGAAAACGCGCGGGTTCCGTCGTTCAAGTCCCAGTAGAAGGTTTCGGTGAAATTCAGGCCTTGCGCCACTTTCAAGCCGAGCGCGTGAACGTCGGTAATGAACAGCAAAAGGCCGGCGAGTTTCTGGCCCCCCGCGACGATGCCAAATTCCGACGCCTGCTTGATGGTGTTGGTGGTGTCGCCACCGGCATTGGCCATGCCGATAATCTTGGCTTTCGACGCCTGCGCCTGCAGCAGGAAGGACGAGAAGTCCGATGAGTTAAGGGGATGCTTGACGCCGCCGATAACCTTGCCACCCGATTTGACCACGACCGCGGTGGTGTCGCGCTCCAGCGCCGCGCCGAACGCGTAGTCGGCCGTCAGGAAGTACCAGGTGTCGCCACCGGCCTTCACCAGCGCTTGCCCGGTGCTGTTGGCAAGCATGTAGGTGTCGTAAACCCAGTGAATCGTGTTCGGCGAGCATTGGGCATTGGTGAGATCCGACGACGCCGCGCCGGTATTGATCATGATGGAGTTTTTCTCTTTCACCAGATTGTTGACCGCCAGCGCAACGCCGGAGTTCAGCACGTCCATGAAGATGTCGACCTTCTCGACGTCAATCCATTGGCGCGCAATGTTGACGGCGATGTCGGGCTTGTTCTGATGGTCGGCGGAAATCACGTCGATCTTCCACCCCTTGGCGGCAAGCCCGGAATCCTCGACCGCCATCTGGGCCGCCAGGGTGGACCCTGCGCCGCCGAGGTCGGAATAAAGTCCCGAATTATCGGTCAATACGCCGATCTTTATGGTCTTGTCCTGCGCCAAGGCGCCGCCGTTCGCGGCAAGCGCCAGCGTGGTGCCAATCAAAAGAGCAGCGATTCTGTTTTTCATGTTTTTCTCCCGCAAATCCTGATTGAAATAAGGTTCAGACGCCGAGATAGGTGTGAAGCTTGTCCATATTGGCTTGCAGTTCCGAGTTGGCAAAACCGTCGATGATCTTGCCGTGCTCGACGATGTAAAAGCGGTCGGCGACCGTGGAAGCGAACCGGAAATTCTGTTCGACCAGAAGGATGGTAAAGCCTTCCGACTTGAGCCGCGCGATGGTGTGGCCGATCTGCTGGATGATGACAGGCGCGAGGCCTTCGGTCGGTTCGTCCAGCATCAGAAAGCGCGCGCCGGTACGCAGGATTCGGGCGATCGCCAGCATCTGCTGCTCGCCGCCCGACAATTTGGTGCCCTGGCTGTTCAGCCGTTCCTTCAGATTCGGAAACAGGTTGAAGATCTGGTCCAGCGACAGGCCGCCGCTGCGCACCACCGGCGGCAGCAGCAGATTCTCGCGGACGTCGAGGCTGGCGAAGATCCCGCGCTCCTCGGGGCAAAACGCGACGCCCATGCGCGCAATCTTGTCGGACGACGTCCGGATGATATCCTGACCGTTGAAGCGGATCGAACCGGTGCGCTTGCCGATAATCCCCATCACCGATTTCAGCGTGGTCGTCTTGCCGGCGCCGTTGCGTCCGAGCAGCGTCACCACCTCGCCGGCGTTGACGTTGAAATTGATGCCGTGAAGGATGTGAGACTCGCCGTACCAGGCTTCGAGATTTTCAACCGACAGCACCGCCGTACCAGCGGCGGATGTTGGCGCGGACTTCGTGGCAGCGGCAGCGGCCATTTTTACATCAGGCATGACCCGCCCCCAGATAGGCTTCCTTGACGCGCTCATCCCTGGAAAGGTCGGCATAATTGCCTTCCGCAAGCACGTGACCGCGCGTCAGCACCGTGATGATGTCGGAAAGGTCGGCGACCACGTTCAGATTGTGTTCGACCATCAGGATGGTGTACTTCGCGGAGATCCGCTTGATCAATGCGGCGATCTTGTCGATGTCTTCATGTCCCATGCCGGCCATCGGCTCGTCGAGCAGCATCATTTCCGGATCGAGCGCCAGCGTCGTCGCAATTTCGAGCGCGCGCTTGCGCCCATAGGGCATCTCGACCGCCGGCGTGGAGGCAAATTCGCTTAAGCCGACATCGTCAAGCAATTCACGCGCCCGGCCGTTGAAGCGGTCCAGCACCGATTTGGAACGCCAGAAATCGAACGAGTGCCCGTGCTGGCGCTGCAGCGCGACCCTGACATTCTCCAGCGCCGTCAAATGCGGGAACACCGCCGATATCTGGAACGAGCGCACCAGCCCGAGACGCGCCACGTCGGCCGGCGCCAGCGCCGTGATATCCTGTCCCTTGTACAGGATTTGGCCAGCCGAAGGTTTTAGGAACTTGGTCAGCAGATTGAAGCACGTGGTCTTGCCGGCCCCGTTGGGCCCGATCAACGCATGAATGCTGCCACGGCGGACCCGCAGATCGACACCGCGAACGGCGAAGAAACCCGCAAATTCCTTGGTCAATCCGTGGGTTTCAAGAATGAACTCATCGGCCAATCAAATTTCCCCCATCGGCCCTCGCGCTCGACACGCCGTCGCGCATGGCCCATTCTTAGCCTGCCGGCAGGTTCTTGGGACGTCTTGGAAATTCCGTCCCGGCCCAGCCGCCTCCGGCCGGAATATGCCGTCAACCGTTCGGATTAGGCAAGGTGGAAAGCTGGGCATAGGCCGGCGCGCCCACGGGGTGCGGATTCGCCATTAGTCGAATTGCGCAAGGGGGACGTTTGGCCGGTTGCCGAGTGGATCCGCGGTCGGTCGAGCCGCCCGGAAAGCCGCCATTAACGGTATTTCGATGCAATCTTACGTTTTCATGAAAAATTCGCGGCTGAGGCGGATGGTTACGTGTTTGTACGAACAACGGATTGCCGCCGTGGAATTCGAAAGCGCCAACCCCACGATCATCAAATCGATCAAGCAGCGCGATCTGTTGAACACGTGGCTGCGGCTTTACGCCCGCGCGCGGGCGATGCCGGCTATCGAGGAATACCAGCCCGAGCGGTTCGCCGACGAACTTCCCGACCTTGTATATTACACGCTGGATACCGCGACGCAGCCGCCGCGCTTGTTGATCCAGAGCGACGGCACGCGGATGTCGAGCGCCTATGGCCACACCGGCAAGGGCCGCTATCTCGACGACTTTCTCGGGCCCCGATTGGCGCCCGTCGTGATGCCGGTGTACCACGAATGCGTATGCCGCGCACTCCCCGTCTACACCATCTCCAACGTCGAAGACATCTACGGGCGTATCGTCGCCTATGAACGGCTGCTGCTGCCGTTCTCGCAAGGTAGCGATGTTACCCACGTGATCGCATCGCTGAAGACCATCAGCGAAGACGGCGGCTTTGAAATCAGGAATCTGATGCGCGGAAATGCCACGTTGCCGACCGCGAAGCTGCGCGCCGTTATCGATCGCGATCTGTTTCATCGCGCGCCCGGCCGTATTCCGGCCGGCGACGTGATTGAATTCAACTAGGCTTATATTATCGAACTCAGCCCGACTTGCCGCGCCGCGATCCGCCCGATGGCCCCACCTCCTTGGCGTAGATTTCAGGCTTGAATCCGACCAGCAATTTGCCGCCGAGATCGAGCACCGGCCGCTTGATCATCGAGGGCTGCGCCAGCATCAAGGCGAGCGCCTTGCGCTCGTTGAGGCCTTCCTTGTCGGCATCGGGCAATTTGCGAAACGTGGTGCCGGCGCGGTTGAGCAGGGTCTCCCAGCCGAGCTCGTCGCTCCAGCGCTTGAGTTGGTCCTTGGCGACGCCCTCGGTCTTGTAATCATGGAAGCCGTAAGCCACGCCGTGGCTGTCGAGCCAGCCGCGGGCTTTCTTCATGGTGTCGCAGTTCTTGATGCCGTAGATGGTGATTGTCGTCGCCATATCCTGCTCAACCGATTGCTCAAGCGCCGCTCTATCGATAGATGATGGAACTCATCAGCTCAAGCCGGATCGCAAGTTCGTAGAGCGAGGCGGCAAAGCGCCAGCGATCGGCCAGAGCGGCGAGTTCGGCGTCTGGCGCGCCGTCGGTCAGGAACTCGATAATTCCCTCAAATGTCTCGAGATCCATCGGCACGACGGCGCCGCAAGTGATCGCGAAATCTTCGATGGGAGCGACCCTCATCGCGAAAACGTTGTCGGGCTTGACCGATCGCTCCATGCCCTCGTCCAGAAGATGTATCGTGCCGCCTCGCATCAAATCCTCAAGCAGAACGCCGGCGGCCTCACCCCTGCCGATCACTCGGAAGATGGAAAACCGGGACGCCTGCAATGCCTGCAGAACAAGAGCCTCATCCGGCTGCGCGGCCGTCAATCGTTTTCGGGCGCAGCGATCGATGGCACGCGTCCGCCCCTGCTGGGCGGCGTAAAGCGCGAGGTCGTAGACCAGCGTCAGTTCGCTCTCGTCAGCAAAAAGCACGTTGCCATCCGACAGGCCGATCCGCTTGGCGTAGGCAAGAAAGCTCGACCCCGACACGTTTTTGAGTGCCGTCGATTGGATATCCTTCCGAAGATCGCTATAGCGCCGATAGCGACCGAGGATAGCGACGCGGCTGGAGGCATGCATCTCGCCGCCGTGGAACTCCATTGATACCTGTAACGCTTGCGCCATGTTCGCTACTCGCTTCGATGCTTCCGCAGGGTACATCCGTTCGATGAAGACCGTGCCGGGTTGAGCACGCATCGCTGACTTTAAGCGTGGGATGATGATTCGGTCGAAATTGTTCCGCCGTTTTTCCCCCGCCAATTTTGTCCACAATTTTCACGCGAGCAGTTGGGACGCGTCTCGCATTGACGCCGCACCACGTCAACGCGAACGCGCGCCATGTCAGCTTCGGGCAGCGCCGCGGGTCGGAACACCCCCGCGACAGCCGGAAATCCGGGATCGCCACATTAGATTCGCTGCTGGAGCACCGTCACGTGTAGACGGCGGCGGATTTCCATCCCTTGCCGCCGATAGAGCGCGATTGCCGAGTCATTGTCGGAAAATACGTGCAGGAACGGAATCTCGCCTCGCGCCAGGATCTGGCGGGACACCGCGGCCAGCAGCATTTGCGCGTAGCCGCGCCCGCGACAGGACGGATGCACGCAGACCGCCGTTATCTCGGTATAATTGGCGGGCTTCATGCGCTCTCCCGCCATCGCAACGAGTTGTCCATCGTTTCTAATTCCAAGAAACCTCCCCAATTCGTGCGTTCGCGGCGCGAACGGGCCGGGGTTCGTGAGCTTTGTCAATTCCATCATTGCTGGAACGTCATCGGCGCCAAGCGTGACGACCTCAGTCGCGCCGGCCGGGCTTTCGGCCGGCGACCCGATCATTTGTTCGCCTGTTTTGGCGAGGAGAACCTTGAATTCGGCGGGAGCGGTCACCGGGTCCGGCGTGAACAGCACCGCAAGATCGGAGGGGGACATCAGCGCGTGGAGCGCGGCGAAACTTTCGGAAGACATATCCGTCATGGCCGCGAACGGGGCGATGGCCGGAGGATAGCGCCGCGCCCGCGCGCCGCCTTCCGCCAACGCCTGCTGGGTGATCAACGCATTCCAGATCGGATGATCAAGCGGATGCATCGGCAAGCCGGAAACCAACATGCCGCGCGATGCCTGCGGTCTTGTGATCATGGAAGTTACAAGCCGCGCCAAGGCTGCCGAGCCGGGCGCGAACTCTCTTCATCATGTCGCAGTCGACGCGGCCGATGGTGATGGTCATTTTTGGGATGCCTGTCGCGACCATGCCGACGTTCGAGGCCGTGCGCCCATCGAACAGCACGTCCTTCGTTGATTCAACGTCGCCACTGATATGGCCTTGCAGCACGCGCTGCAACAGCATCGCGCGAGTACACATCCCACCGTTCCACCGAGAGAAGCAGGACGGTAA
>Ga0209839_10001261_pt1 | contig 13065 bp, 11 predicted proteins | sample OrgsoiDNA2013050_FD_185800 | JGI IMG/M metagenome (GOLD analysis project Ga0209839, IMG submission 185800) | Permafrost soil microbial communities from the Arctic, to analyse light accelerated degradation of dissolved organic matter (DOM) -... | ecosystem: Environmental > Terrestrial > Soil >... | reverse complement strand
GACGAGCTGGCGGCGCCGGGCGGTGAGGCAGAACTGCGCGAGGCCGTGCTCCGGTACACCCGGGAGGTCGCGTTCGGCGCGGCACAGGTCTACGCGCGGACCGCGGAGGCGCGGGGAGCGTGGGACGCCCGGCTGGAGGCCCTCGTCGTGGATTCCCTGGTGCGGGGGGAAACCGAGGAGCTGCTGCATTCGTGGGCGTCCGCGCTGAACTGGTCCTCCTCGCCCGTGGCCGTCATCGCCGCCCTGGTCGAGGGCGAGGAGACCACCGCCACACTGATCGACGACCTGCGCACGGACGCCAAGCGCGCCCGGCTGGACGTGCTGGCCGGAGTGCAGGGCAACCGCCTGGTGGTCCTGCTCGGCGGCACCGACGACCCGCTCAGCGCGGCCGAGCGCTTCGCCGGGCGGTTCGGCGCCGGCGCCCTCGTGGTCGGGCCCGTCGTCCCCGACCTGCGGTCGGCGGCCAGCTCGGCGCGCGCCGCGCTGGCCGGCCTGCGCGCGGCGGCCGCGTGGCCGGACGCCCCCCGGCCGGTCAGTGCGGACGAACTGCTGCCCGAACGGGCCCTGGACGGGGACACCGACGCGCGCGCGGAGATGATCACGCACGTCTACGAGCCGCTGCTGGCCGGGGGCTCGGCCCTGGTGGACACGCTCGCCACGTACCTGGAGCAGGGGTCGTCCCTGGAGGCGACGGCGCGGATGCTGTTCGTGCACCCGAACACGGTCCGCTACCGGCTCCGCCGGGTCACCGAGCTCACCGGCTACACCCCGTCCGACGGCCGTGACGGATTCGCCCTGTGGACCTCGATCGTCATCGGCCGCCTCGCCGCCAAACCGGCCTTACCGGCCCTTACCGGCCTAGCCGGGAAGCTGGCCGATGCGGTGTCCGGTGATCTTGGTCGGGGTGATGCGCATGAACAGGTTGCGGTCGCCGGCCACCCAGGACTCGACACCGGCCCGGGAGGCCGCCGCTAGCTCGTCGTCGGACTCCATGGGGTGGACGTCGCCCTGGACGAGGACACTCCAGCCGGCGCGCGCGGTCTCGTCGAAATGGTCGATCTCGAACGCCACCTTGTAGTCGGCGTGTGCGATCCCGGTGTGCAGGTCCTCTTCCATGGTGGAGTGCCGCGCGGTGCGGAAGTAGATCGCGTTGTCCTGCACCATGAAGTTGACCGGGAGAATAGTGGGGCCGTACCGGCCGGAGTACCCGATCCGGCCGACGCCGCCCGCCGAGATCAGCTTCCAGCTTTCACCTTCGCCAAATGGCTCCAGGGGCGATTGCGGCTGCGGGTCGCCGGCCTGCGCTGCCGGCGCGTCGTTCATGCGTTCAGCCATCAGTGGTGATCCCGTTCCTGAGAGGGGCGAGACGTTCCGGGCCTCTGCCGGACAGTCCGACGCTATACCTCCGGCCGGGTAAGGGCGGCATGAGTCCGGGCCGCCCGCGCACGAGTACAGCGGCCCGCAACGGGACGGTGACGCGCAGGTAAACGCTATTTGGCGGAAGGGTACAAAGTTTCCCCCTCAAACTTCGTACCGTCCGTCGTAGGAGTAGCGGACTTCTACAGTGCAGGCTGTAAACGTGCTCGTCATTACCGCTCCCGGCCAGGGGGCCCAGGCCCCCGGCTTCCTCTCGCCCTGGCTCGAGGTCCCCGGCGTCGCCACGCGCCTGGGCTCCTGGTCTGAGCTGGCGGGCGTCGACCTCGTCCGATTCGGCACCACGGCCGGCGCCGACGAGATCAAGGACACCGCCGTCGCCCAGCCGCTGCTGGTCGCGGCGGCGCTCGCGGTCGCCCCAGCGCTCTTCGGGGACACGGCGCCTTTCGGGGACACGGCGCTCCCCGACGAGGATCTCCCGGCGGCCGGACCCGGACTGGCCGCGGCCGGCCACAGCGTGGGTGAGCTGGCCGCCGGCGTCATCGCCGGCGTGCTGAGCGCCGCCGACGCGCTCCGGCTCGTCTCGGTGCGGGGGCGCGCGATGGCCGAGGCCGCGGCGGCCCAGCCGACCGGGATGACCGCGGTGCTGGGCGGGGACGAGGCCACCGTGCTGGCGTCGATCGAGGCGCACGGGCTGACCCCGGCCAACGTGAACGGCGCCGGGCAGATCGTCGCGGCCGGGACGCTGGAGCAGCTCGCCGCGTTCGCGGAAGACCCGCCGGCCGGGGCGCGGCTCCGGCCGCTGCCGGTCGCGGGCGCCTTCCACACCGTACACATGGCACCGGCCGTGGCCGCGCTGCGCGCGGCGGCCGGCACCGTGACCGTGCACGATCCCCGGATCGCCCTGCTGTCCAACACCGACGGCGCGGTCGTCACCACCGGCACGGACTGGCTGGACCGCATCGTCAGGCAGGTCGCCACGCCGGTCCGCTGGGACGCCTGCATGGCCACGATGGCGGACCACGGGGTCACCGCTCTGATCGAACTGCCCCCGGCCGGCACGCTCACCGGCCTGGCCCGGCGGGCACTGCCCAGCGTGACCCGGCAGGCCCTGAAGACCCCGGATGACCTGGAGGCGGCGCGCAAGCTGCTCGCCACGGAACCCACGGGGGCATCCTCATCCACACCACGGAGGCACGCATGACGCTCGCACCGGACCTGGCCCCCGTCATTGAAACCGGCGTCAACCAAACCGGCGTCAACGAAGACGGCAGCACGGAGGATGACGCGGAGGTCGGCGCCACCTGGACGGGTGACCTGCCGGAATGGCGGCTGCTGGTCGCCCCGCTGGGCGGGACCTTCCGCGCCGTCCCTGACCCCGGTGTCACCGACGGCACCAGCACCGAGGTCGGCCACGTCGAGGCGCGCAGCGATCGGCGGGCGATCATCCCGCCGTGGCGCGGCGCGATCATCGAGTGGCTCGTGCAGGACGGGGACCCGGTTAGCGTGGGACAGCCGCTGGCCCGGCTGCTGCCCGAGGGCGCCGAATAGCCCCACTAGGTCCGTTAAGGAAAAAAAACCGGCCCCGTGACCCAGGCGGCCCCCGAACCTGGACAGCCCCCCGAGGTGGGTACAGACCCAGCGGGCACAAACCGGAACAGCACGGTCCATGACGACACAGAAAGGCGGCGCGATGCGACTCCCCCAGCCGGCCGCTGGTGCCCGCATCCTTGCGTTCGGCGGGTATCAGCCCGGCAACGTGGTCACCAACGATGACCTGGCGGCCGTCATGGACACCAGCGACGAGTGGATTCGCAGCCGCGTCGGCATAGCGAGCCGGCGGATCGCCGGCCCGGATGAGACCGTCGCCGACATGGCCGTGGCCGCGGCGGGCAAGGCGATCGCCGGCAGCGGCGTCAGCGTGTCCGACATCGACCTGGTCATCGTGGCGACCTGCAGCACCGAGTCGCTGATCCCCAACGCGGCCGCCACGGTCGCGTCCCGGCTCGGCATCATCTCGCCGGGCGCCTACGACCTCAATGCCGCCTGCGCCGGTTTCTGCTACGCGCTGGCCAACGCGAGCGATGCGGTGCGGACCGGGACCGCCGGGCACGTCCTGGTGATCGGGTCGGAGAAGATGTCGGCCTGGGTGGACGATGCCGACCGGTCGACCCGGATCATCTTCGCGGACGGTGCCGGGGCGGCCGTAGTCGGCCCGGTCGCGGACCCGACCGACAAGCCCGGTATCGGCCCGGTCGTGTGGGGCAGCAACGGCTGCCTGGCCGACAAGATCCACATTAAGGACCGCACGTCGTTCCTGTTCCAGGAGGGACAGGCGGTGTTCCGGTGGGCGACCACCGAACTGCACCCGATCGCGCTGGAAGCGTGCCAGCGCGCGGGCGTCCTGCCGGAGGACCTGGCCGCGTTCGTCCCGCACCAGGCCAACCTGCGGATCATCGAGTCGATCGCCCGCAAGGTCGGGGTGCCGCGGGAACGGCTCGCCGATGACATCATCCACGCGGGCAACACCTCGTCCGCGTCGATCCCGCTGGCCCTGGCGCGGATGACAGAACGCGGTGAGCTGCACGCCGGCATGCCCGTGCTGCTGCTGGGCTTCGGCGCCGGCATGTGCTATGCCGCGCAGGTGGTCACGGTACCCTAGCCGGGCCCGGCCTCCCTGGCCGCACAACCCGATGACCAGGCAATATAACGAAACCCCCGCCAGACAAGGAGTCAGCAGACAGATGGCGCTAACCGAGCAGGAGATCCTCACGGGTCTGTCGGAGATCATCGACGAGATCGCGGGCGTCCCGGCCGACGAGGTGACCCCGGACAAGAACTTCGTGGACGATCTCGACATCGACTCGCTGTCCATGGTCGAGATCGCCGTGGCGGCACAGGACAAGTTCGGCGTCGAGATCCCCGACGACCAGCTGAAAGATCTCAAGACCGTCCAGGACGTCATCACCTACGTGCACAAGAACGCGAGCTAACCGCACGGGGCCCGCTCGCCGGCACTGGCGCTGGCGGGCAGCCTTCCCGGCCCGGCGGACAGCCGGCACAGGGCGCGCGGCCAGGGCGCACAGTCACCCAGCAAGCGGGTCCCGTGTGACGAGATTGAGGAGCCGATCACAGTGAGCGCAGACGACAACAGCGTCGTCGTCACGGGCCTGGGCGCGACCACGCCTCTCGGCGGCGACGTCGCATCGACCTGGTCAGCGATGCTTGCCGGCCGCAGCGGCGTGAAAGCGCTGACCGACGACTGGGCCAAGGACCTCCCGTCACGGATCGCCGGCACCGCCGCGGTCGACCCCGTCGAGATCGTGGGGCGCGTGCAGGCCCGCCGGATGGACCGCTGCGAGCAGTTCGCTCTGGTCGCCGCGCGGGAGGCGTGGGCGGACGCCGGGCAGCCCGAGGTCAACCCGGAACGGCTCGGCGTCTCGGTCACCAGCGGCATCGGCGGTATCGGTTCCACGCTGGCGGCCTACGACACGCTCAAGGAAAAAGGCTGGCAGCGGATCTCCCCGTTCACCGTGCCGATGCTGATGCCGAACGGTTCCGCGGGCTGGATCAGCATCGAGCTGGGCGCTCAGGCCGGGGCGCATTCGGCGGTCAGCGCGTGCGCGTCCGGCGCCGAGGCGGTCGGGTACGGCATCGACATGATCAGGTCCGGCCGGGCCGACATCGTGGTCGCGGGCGGCACGGAGGCGGCGATCATGGCCCTGAACATGGGCGCGTTCGCGGTCATGCGCGCGCTGTCGGTACGCAACGATGAGCCGGAGCGGGCATCGCGCCCGTTCGACAAGGGCCGGGACGGGTTCGTGCTCGGCGAGGGCGCCGGCATCGTCGTGCTGGAGTCCGCGGCGCACGCCGCCGCGCGCGGCGCGCGGGTCTACGCGGTCGCGGCCGGGGCCGGGTACTCCTCGGACGGCTACCACATCGCCCACCCGCATCCTGAGGGCGCCGGCGTGATCCTGGCCATGAAGCGGGCACTGGCCGACGCGGGCGTCTCGCCCGACCAGATCGTGCACGTCAACGCGCACGCCACCTCGACGCCGGAAGGCGACGTGGCCGAGGCTCAGGCCATCATGACGGCCCTGGGACCGGCCGCGGAACGGGTCGTGGTCTCCTCCACCAAGTCGATGACCGGGCACCTGCTCGGCGGTGCGGGCGCGGTCGAGTCAGTGGCGGCGATCCTTGCCCTGCACGAGAAGACCGCACCGCCCACGATCAACCTCGAAGATCCCGACGACGGCGTCAAGATCGACGTCGCGACCGAGCCGCGGCCCCTGCGGGCCGGTGGCCGCGAGCCGATGGCGGTACTGAACAACGCCTTCGGGTTTGGCGGGCACAACGTCTCGCTCGTCTTCACCGCTCCCTGACCGGAGCGGTCGCCCCGTCAGGACCGTGTCTTCACGCGCGCAAGGAGAACTCAGGTGACCGCCTCGGACAACCACCGCGCAGCGCCATCGCCCGCCCCCCCGATCGCCGGGCCCGCCCCGATCGCCGCGGCTGGGCCGGCCGCCGCGGCTGGGCCGGCCGCCGGGTCTGGGCCGGCCCCGGCCGCGGGAGCCGCGCTGTCCCGCGACCCGGTGATCCGGCTGGAGGCCCTGTTCGACACCGGGACCCTCGAGCTGATCGCGCCGGACACCACCACCGGCGCCATCGCCGGCACGGGACTGATCGACGGGACCGGGGCGGTCGCGTTCGCCTCCGACCCGCGGGTCCAGGGCGGGGCCTCGGGCGAGGCGGGGTGCGCGGCGATCGTCAGCGCGTACGAGGAGGCCGTCCGGCGCGGCGTGCCCATCATCGGCCTGTGGCATTCGGGCGGGGCGCGACTGGCGGAGGGCGTGGCCAGTCTGCACGCGGTCGGCATGATCTTCGCGGCCATGACCCGCGCCTCGGGCCTGGTACCGCAGATCTCGGTGGTCCTCGGCCCGGCGGCCGGCGGCGCTGCGTACGGGCCGGCCCTCACCGACATCGTCATCCTGTCCGGGCTGGGCCGGATCTTCGTCACCGGCCCTGACGTGGTGCGCAGCGTGACCGGCGAGGACGTGGACATGGCCCGGCTGGGCGGCCACGAGCCACATTCGCGCCGCTCGGGCGTCGCGACCATCGTGACCGCCACGGACGCCGAGGCCATCGCCCAGGCGCGGCGGCTGGCCTCGCTGCTCGGGGACCACGGCAAGGTCGCGGACGACACCCCCGGCGGTGACTTCAGCGGGCTGCTGCCTGACTCACCGCGCCGGGCCTACGATATGCATCCGGTCATCGACCGCGTGCTGGACGCGCCCGGGATCGAGCTGTTCCCCAAGTGGGCGCCCAACGTGGTGACCACGCTGGGCCGGCTCGGCGGCGGCACGATCGGCGTGATCGCGAACAACCCGCTGCGCCTGGGCGGCTGCCTGGACGCCACCTCGGCCGAGAAGGCGGCGCGGTTCGTACGGATGTGCGACGCGTTCGGCATTCCGCTTGTGGTGCTCGTCGATACCCCCGGTTACCTTCCCGGGGTCGGCCAGGAATGGGACGGGGTGGTCCGCCGCGGCGCGAAGCTGCTGCACGCGTTCGCCGAATGCGTGGTGCCGCGGGTCACGCTCGTGACGCGCAAGGCGTACGGCGGGGCCTACATCGCGATGAACTCCCGCTCGCTGGGTGCCACCCGCGTGCTGGCCTGGCCGGGCGCGGAAGTCGCCGTGATGGGCGCGGTGGCCGCGATCCGGATCCTGCACCGGCGCACGCTGGCCGCCACGGAGCCGGAGAAGCTGCACGACACCGAGACGGCGCTGGCCGCCGAGCACGAGCGGACCGTCGGCGGCCTCCAGCGGGCCCTGGACCTCGGCGTCATCGACGAGATCATCGACCCCGCCCAGACCCGCCAGGCCATCGCCCACGCCATCGCCAACGCGCCCCAGGCCCGGGGCACCCACCGCAACATCCCGTTGTAGGGAGCGCATGCGGGGGGTTCGGGGGGTCGCCCCCCGGTTACATGCCGTCGGCCGGGGCGGACGGGCCGATGGGGTCGGACGGCGGAGTGGTCGGGCCCGTGGCCGGGCCGGTTTCTGGCGTCTCGTCCTTGGGAGCTTCAGGCGACTCGGCGGGCTCGGCGGCCCGGCTCTCCGCCAGCAGCTGCTCCAGGCGGGCGCCCTGCAGCCGGCGGAACGTCCGGTGCGGCCGGCTCCGGTCCAGTATGGCCACCTCGAGCTGGCCGGTCCCCAGCTCCGGACGCTCGCCGCCGTTGCCAGCCGGAGCGGCGTTGCCGGCGGGAGTGGCGTTGCCGGCCGGAGCGGCCAGCCCGGCCAGCGCGGCGCTGAGCGCCTCGGTCAGCGTCATGCCGTCGGAGTAGCGCTCCTTCAGGACCGTGGCCACCTGGTCGGCCTGACCGCCGATCGCCGCGTACCCGTGCTCGTCGCCGACCGAGCCGTCAAACGTGATCCGGTAGATCTGGTCGGCCTCCGCGCTCTCCCCCGCCTCGGCCACGATGATCTCGACCTCGAACGGCTTGGAACTCTCGGTGAAGATGGTGCCGAGCTGCTGGGCGTACCAGTTGGCGATGCCGCGCGCGGTGACGTCACGCCGGTCGAACTGGTAGCCCGTGACGTCGGCGTAGGTCACGCCCGCCTTGCGCAGGTTCTCGTACTCGTTGTACCGGCCGACGGCGGCGAAGGCGATCCGGTCGTAGATTTCGCTGATCTTGTGCAGCGCCCGGGACGGGTTGGGCGCCACGAACAGGATCCCGCCCGCGTACTGGATGACGACCCCGCTGCGGCCGCGCGCGATCCCCTTGCGCGCATAGTCCGCCTTGTCTTTCATCACCTGTTCAGGCGACACGTAGAACGGCATGGACACCGCAGGCGTTTCCTTTACTCGCGAGTTCGGCTGGGATAGGGGTGCGGAGGGCTCAGCCGGAGCTGAGCGGGGCCTTCGGGCCGTCTGGTGACTGCATGCGCTCGTTGACGACGGCGCGTGCGTGCTCCTCGGCCTCGGCCTCGGACAGCCGGTTGTAACCGTCCGCGGTCACGACCGCGATCACCGGGTAGATCGAGCGGGTGAGGTCGGGGCCACCCGTCGCCGAGTCGTCATCGGCCGCGTCGTACAGGGCCTCCACGCACGCGCGCACGACATCGGAGGAGGACACGCCGTCCCGGTACAGCTTCTTCAGCGAGCCCCGGGCGAACACCGACCCCGAGCCGATCGAGTGGTACCGGTGCTCCTCGTACGGGCCGCCGGCCACGTCGTAGCTGAAGATCCGGCCGACCCCGGTGACCTCGTCATAGCCGGCGAACAGCGGGACCACGGCCAGGCCCTGCATGGCGGCGGCGATGTTGCCCCTGATCATCGTGGCCAGGCGGTTGGCCTTGCCCTCCAGGGACAGCGACCGGCCTTCCATCTTCTCGTAGTGCTCGAGCTCCACCTGGAAGAGCCGGACGAACTCCAGGCCCACGCTCGCGGTGCCCGCGATCCCCATGCCGGAGAACTCGTCGGTGCGGAAGACCTTCTCCACATCCCGTTTGGCAATCATGTTGCCCGCGGTGGAGCGGCGGTCCCCGGCGATGACCACGCCGCCGTCGCAGATGGCCGTGACGATGGTCGTCGCGTGCGGCAGATCAGGCAGCCCGTGCCCGCCCGGCCCGGGGTGCGCGCCAGCCATCGGGGCCCGGCCCGCCGCGCTGCCGGGCAGCAGGTCGGGCGCGTAGGAGGCGAGGAAATCAGCGAACGAGGAAATCCGGGGAGCCATGAACGCTCCGGGAAAACGCCTGCTCCCGTCCAAGTCAGAGCCCACGCGGTTCCTTCCGTATCTGAAAGCCGTCTTAACCACAGACCCTACTGCGACCTGCGGGCACTGCGCACAAGGGCGGCGCGCCATCCGTCAAGCCGGGCGTCAGCCCTGGGCGAACCAGTCAGCGGCCCGCACCGCGGCTCCTCGAGCGGCAGTACGGGCCTGGCGGCGAATGGTTACTGGCCGCCCTTCTGGACGTACGAGCGGACGAACTCCTCCGCGTTTTCCTCGAGCACCTCGTCGATCTCGTCCAGGATCGCGTCAACGTCGTCCGAGAGCTTCTCGTGCCGTTCCTGGACCTCTTCGGTCGACTTGGCCTCGGTCTCCTCGGCCTCCTCGGTACGCCGTGAGGTCTGCCGCTGGCCGCCCGTGTCCTTTGTTGCCATCCCGGTACCTCCGTCAATCGGGGGCGTTTCCTGCCCCAACGCTATCTTCGCCCGCCGACATCATGTTCAACCCCCGTTTTGCGGTCCAGCCGCAAATCGGGCTTATTCCGGCTGCCCGGTCAGCGCCGAAACCAGGTCCGCCGCGGTCCGGCAGCGCCGGAGCAGGTCCCCGACGTGCGCCTTGGTCCCGCGCAGCGGCTCGAGCGTCGGCACCCGCTGCAGCGACTCACGGCCCGGGATGTCGAATATCACCGAATCCCAGGACGCGGCGGCGACCGACTCGGCGTACTGGCGCAGGCACCGGCCGCGGAAATAGGCCCGGGTGTCCTCGGGGGGCTCCTCGATCGCCCGGCGGATCTGCTCCTCGGTGGCGAGCTGCACCATCCGGCCCTTGGCGGCCAGCCGGTTGTACAGCCCGCGGGCCTGCCGGACGTCGGAGTACTGCAGGTCGATGAGCTGCAGGCGCGGATGGTCCCAGGCCAGCCCGTCCCGGGTCCGGAAGCCCTCAAGCAGTTCCAGCTTCGCGACCCAGTCCAGCTCACGGGACAGCTGCATCGGGTCCTCGGACAGCCGGTTCAGCACCGACTCCCACCGGTCGAGCACGTCGGCGGTCATCGAGTCGACGTCGGAGCCGAACTTGTCCTCGGTGTACTTGCGCGCCAGTTCCAGGTACTCGCGCTGGAGCTGGATGGCGGTCATCTTCTTGCCGTTCCGCAGCGTCACCAGGCGGCGCAGCGACGGGTCGTGCGATACGGCCCGCAGGTCAGTGACGGCGGCGTCCAGGGACAGGTCCGCGTCGAGGAACTTGTCCTCGATCATCGAAAGGACGAGGGCGGTGGTCCCCACCTTGAGGTAGGTGGCGACCTCGCTCATGTTGGCGTCGCCGATGATGACGTGCAGCCGCCGGTACTTCTCCGGATCGGCGTGCGGCTCGTCCCGGGTGTTGATGATCGGCCGCTTCAGCGTCGTCTCCAGGCCGACCTCGACCTCGAAGAAGTCGGCCCGCTGGCTGAGCTGGAAGCCGACGCCGCGGCCGTCCGCGCCGATGCCCACGCGCCCGGCGCCGCAGATGACCTGGCGGGAAACAAAGAATGGCGTCAGATGCCTGACGATATCGGCGAACGGCGTGGCCCGCCGCATCAGGTAGTTCTCGTGGCAGCCGTAAGAGGCGCCCTTGTTGTCGGTGTTGTTCTTGTAGAGCTGGATCGGCGCGGCACCGGGAATCATCGCGGCGCGCTCGGCGGCCTCGGCCATGATCCGCTCGCCGGCCTTGTCCCAGATCACCGCGGACAGCGGGTTGGTGCACTCGGGAGTCGAGTACTCCGGGTGCGCGTGGTCAACGTACAGCCGGGCCCCGTTGGTGAGGATGACGTTGGCCAGGCCCAGGTCCTCGTCGGTGAGCTGAGTCGAGTCCGCACTCTCCCGGGCCAGGTCGAAGCCGCGGGCATCACGGAGCGGGTTCTCCTCCTCGAAGTCCCACCGGGCCCGGCGTGCCCGTGCCGCCGTGGCGGCCTGGTAGGCGTTCACGATCTGGGACGAGGTCACCATGGCGTTGGCCCCTGGCTGGCCGGGCACGGAGATGCCGTACTCGGTCTCGGTGCCCATCACCCGCAGCACGCTCATGTCAGCAGCCTATGCCGCTCCGGCCGTGACTACGCCGCCGACACACACTGCGGCTGCGCTCCCGGCACACAGACCCCGGGTCCACAGCCGCCGGCCCGCGCCGCGGTCGCGGCGCGGGCCAGCTCATCCACGTCACAGGTACTGGCCCGTATTGGCCACGGTGTCGATCGACCGGCCCGCTTCGGTGCCGGTCTTGCCCGACACCAGGGTGCGGATGTAGACGATGCGCTCGCCCTTCTTGCCGGAGATACGCGCCCAGTCGTCCGGGTTGGTGGTGTTCGGCAGGTCCTCGTTCTCGCTGAACTCGTCGACGCAGGCCGACAGCAGGTGCGCCACCCGCAGGCCCTTCTGCCCGGTGTCGAGGAACTCCTTGATGGCCATCTTCTTGGCCCGGTCCACGATGTTCTGGATCATGGCACCGGAGTTGAAGTCCTTGAAGTACAGGACTTCCTTGTCGCCGTTGGCGTAGGTGACCTCGAGGAACCGGTTCTCCTCCGACTCGGTGTACATCCGCTCGACGACCCGCTGGATCATCGCCTCAACGGTCCCGTCCCGCGACGAGCCGTGCTCGGCCAGGTCGTCGGGGTGCAGCGGGAGCCCGGTGAGGATGTACTTGGAGAAGATGTCCCTGGCCGCCTCGGCGTCGGGACGCTCGATCTTGATCTTGACGTCCAGCCGGCCGGGCCGCAGGATCGCGGGGTCGATCATGTCCTCGCGGTTGGACGCGCCGATGACGATCACGTTCTGCAGGCCCTCAACGCCGTCGATCTCGCTGAGGAGCTGCGGCACGATCGTGTTCTCCACGTCGCTGGAGACGCCCGAGCCGCGGGTGCGGAAGATCGAGTCCATCTCGTCGAAGAACACGATGACCGGCATGCCCTCGCTGGCTTTTTCCCGTGCCCGCTGGAAAACGAGCCGGATGTGCCGCTCGGTCTCGCCGACGTACTTGTTCAGCAGCTCCGGGCCCTTGATGTTCAGGAAGAAGCTCCGCCCCGCCGAGCCGGGCCCGGCGGTACCGTCCGCGGCGGTCTTCTGGGCCACCTGCTTGGCCAGCGAGTTCGCCACCGCCTTGGCGATGAGCGTCTTCCCGCAGCCGGGCGGGCCGTAGAGCAGCACGCCCTTCGGCGGCCGGAGCTGATGCTCGCGGAACAGATCCGCATGCAGGTACGGCAGCTCGATCGCGTCCCGGATCTGCTCGATCTGGGAGGCCAGGCCGCCAATGTCGGAGTAGACGATGTCGGGGACTTCCTCCAGGATGAGCTCCTCGACCTCCGCCTTGGGAATCCGCTCGAACACATAGCCCGAACGCGGCTCCAGCAGCAGCGAGTCGCCAATGCGCAGGGTGGACGCGCGCAGCGGGTCCGCGAGCCGGACCACGCGCTCCTCGTCGGCGTGCGAGATGACCAGCGCGCGCTCGCCGTCCTCCAGTAGCTCCTTCAGCATGACGATCTCGCCGGCCGTCTCGAAGCCCTCGGCGACCACCACGTTGAGCGCCTCGTTCAGCACGACTTCCTGGCCGGGCTTGAGCGCCTCGAGCTCAACGGCGGGGCTCACGTGGACCCGCATCTTCCGGCCGCCCGTGAACACGTCGGCGGTGTTGTCGTCGCTGGCCGACAGGAAGGTGCCGAAACCAGATGGCGGCTGGGCCAGCCGGTCGACTTCCTCCTTGAGCGCGACGATCTGGTCCCGGGCCTCGCGCAGCGTGCCGGTCAGCCGCTCGTTCTGCGCGGTGACGGCGGCCAGGCTGGCCTCGGTCTCACGCAGCCTCTCCTCGAGAAGCCGCGCCTGGCGTGGCGAATCCGCGAGCCTACGGCGCAATGCGGCGATCTCCTCGTCAAGGAAGGAGATCTGCGCGGTAAGGCCTTTGACCTCATCGTCATGCCGTGAGGCTCGTGAGCTTTCTTC
>Ga0209839_10001259_pt1 | contig 13066 bp, 16 predicted proteins | sample OrgsoiDNA2013050_FD_185800 | JGI IMG/M metagenome (GOLD analysis project Ga0209839, IMG submission 185800) | Permafrost soil microbial communities from the Arctic, to analyse light accelerated degradation of dissolved organic matter (DOM) -... | ecosystem: Environmental > Terrestrial > Soil >... | reverse complement strand
CCGCCTCCTCCTCGTGATCCGTGCGTCTCGGCGCGTACGGCTCGGGAACAAGGGTCAGCCGAAGCTGAGCATGAATCTGAGTTGTGCGTCGCGTGCGGTGGTCAGTCGTTTGCTGGCGAGTCCGATTTCCTGGATTGTGCCGTCGCGGACTTTCAGTACGCCGTCGCTGGTGTAGCCGGGGACCATGTACCAGTCGTTGAGCCCGATCCGTAGTGCTTTTGCGAGCTTCAGCCGGGCGGCGACCGCGGCCAGGCGCATGCCGGGCCGGGCGCCCTGGAGCGCGTAGAACGGGTTGGCGGTCAGGGCGAGCACGATCCGGTCTGTGATCGGAGTCCGCTCACTTGGTGGGAGGGAGCGCAGTAGCTTCGCGGAGGGGTACCCGACGCGGATGCCCGGGCCAGCAAACAGGCAGAAGTTGTCAAATCTGTCGCCCCTCACCGCGAAGTGCGGAAGTCTGTCGCGTGCCCGTGCGCGGGTCAGTCCAAGCGCGAGCGGTCCAAGCCTCTTGCCGTCCAGCAAACCAGTGGGCTGCGGACACCGGCGCGGGATCACGATTTCGTTGCTGGTGGCGGGTGCGCTCGCCCCGGCAACGTTGGACGCGGTCACGGTGCACGTCAAGATCTTGCCCTGGTCGGCGGCGAGAGCGGTGTATGTCGGTTTGGTTGCGCCCGGGATCGTGCTTCCGTTGCGCTTCCACTGGTATCCGTAGCTGGTCGGTTTGCCCGACCAACTGCCGGCGGAGCAACTGAGTGATCGGCCGATGCCGGCGGCCCCCGAGATCTGAGGCGCGGCGGTGCTCACCGGCGCGACAGGGGTGACCGGGGTTGGGGCTGGGGTGGCAACCACGACCTGGTGTTGGACCTGTGCTGTGGAGGATCAGTCGGAGAGCGTTGTTTAGTAGTCGAAGCACGCCGGCAGGGCCACGCCGCAGCATCGTGCCGACCAGGTGGGCGATGAGCGCTCGGTCACGGGCCGTGCGAAGCCCGATGTGGAACATCATGTCACCGATCACGATGCGCCCGTCCAGTCGCAGCACACGCCTGGCCTCGGCCAGTGCTTAACGTTTGTCGGCGTTCGCGTAGGTGGTGCAGACAGTAGTTGGACAGGACCACGTCGACCGATCCGTCCGCGAGCGGAAGCTCAGCCGCGTCGCCGACCAACACGTCAACATTGAGGGTCGGCAGGGACACTAGTGCAGCGTTTCTGAAGTGTCTTGTCGTTTGATTGCCTTGTCGAGGACTTGGTCGGCGGTCTTGGTCCAGACGAATGGTCTGGCGCGGTCGTTGTACCCGTCGATGTAGTGCTCGATCGCGGCGATCAGTTCGGGGACGTCGTGGTAGACGCCGCGGCGGACTTGTTGTTTGGTGAGGATCGAGAACCAGATCTCGACCATGTTCATCCAGGACGCGCTGGTCGGGGTGAAGTGGAAGTGCACGCGCGGGTGGCGCTTCAGCCAGCGTTTGACCTCGGGGGTTGAGTGGGTGGAGGAGTTGTCCAGCACGACGTGCAGCGGCCGGCGGGGGTAGGCCTTGACCAGCCGGTTGAGGAACGCGAGGAACTCCTGGTGGGTGTGCTGGGGGTAGCAGGCGCCGGTGACCTCGCCGGTCGCGATCTCCAGCGCGGCGTACAGGCTGGTGGTGCCGTTGCGCTTGCAGTCGTGGGTCATTCGCTGCGCTTTGCCGGGCTTGATCGGCAGCGTCGGTTGGGTGCGGTCCAGCGCTTGGATCTGGGTCTTCTCATCGACGCATAGGACTAGCGCGCCTTTGGGCGGCGCGAGGTATAGGCCGACGACGTCGATCACCTTCTCCACCAGTTGCGGGTCCTTGGAGAATTTGAACGAGCGGACCTGGTGGGGCTTGAGCTTGTGATCACGCCAGATCCGATGCACCGTCGAGGCGGAAATCCCCGCCGCGGCCGCGAGGCGTCGCGCGCTCCAATGCGTACCCCCGTCAGGCGGTGGCTGCAGCGTCATCGCTAACACCCGCGCGACCTCGGCATCATCGATCTGTCGCGGCCGTCCCGACCGCGGTGCGGTCTGCAGCCCCGCCAGTCCCCGCTCGCTGAAATTACGCCGCCACAACCCGACCGTCGGCAACGACACCCCCACCTCAGCCGCGATCTGCGTATTGGACGCGCCCTCCGCCGCGCGCAACACAATCCGCGCGCGCATCGCTTGCTGCTGGGACACCGAAGGTGTCCTCAATACTCCGCGAAGCTCAGATTCCTCATCCTCGGAAAGCTCGATCGTCGCCGCGCTGGGTGCCACACCAACAACTGTACGCTAAGTCCCCTCCAAATGCAAGTTACTTAAGGCGCGCTGCACTAGCTTGCCTTCGAGATGGCGGCACATCGCGGGCGAGATATCCAGCGCCGTCACATGACGGACGTGGGACGCAGCCGCGAGCTTGAGTAGCCCGGTGCCAGCGCCGATGTCGAGCGCTCGGTCGCTCGGGTCAAGTTGCGCCACGGGCGATGATCTCCTGGCGCAGGCTCAGGAACCCGGGGGTGTTCGCGAGCTGCTCCAGCTGTGGGACGCGATCGTCCCAGCTTCTGGGTCGCCGCCAGAAAGGACGAGCCGGGTGAGCGGCTCGAGCTTGAGTCCGCCACGCCCGCAGCGGAGAGCCCGCAGCCGCAGGATCTGAGTCTCCGGTGTTCACAGGCGATGAGTAGTCGCTTCTGGGGCGCACGTAAGCTTCATTAGAGGCGTAGGGGGTCTCTGACTTCTAAAGCGCCGGTGAGATTCCCCTCATCGCTTGAACCTGAGTTGCCCGATGCCGACCCGGCCCAGCCCTCAGAGCCCGTCTACGCCTACCCCCAAAGGTCCGCGTCGGCGACGAGACTCAGAGGAAGAGCGAGCATCGGGCCTTAGACGCCAGCGTTTGACCGCGCTCGTAATGCTCGTCGCGGTCGGCGGTGGAGTCGCCGTCCTGATCGCCGGCGCTGGATCGAGCTCTCCGGCCCGGGGTTCGCGTGGCGGGATCGCGACCGGCCGCGATGACCACGCGGGCCGCGCCCCAGCCGTGACACGGGCTGAGTCGGCTGGGCCGTTCGCGACCGGACTGATCGGTCTGCGGTTCGTTGACCACGCGCGAGCGATACGGCTGGCCGACGGCAAAACCGTCCCACGGACGCTTGAGACCTATGTGGGTTATCCGGCGCTCGGGCCGGACAGCGGCAGCGATATTCGCGACGCGCCCGCGGCTCGCGGCGCGGGTCCGTTTCCGCTGATCGTGTTTGGACATGGCTTCGCGGTGACCCCGACGCTGTACGCACGCCTGCTCGCCGCCTGGGCGGCAGCAGGTTACGTCGTGGCCGCGCCGGTCTTCCCGCTCGCGAACGCAAACGCGCCCGGAGGACCGAATGAGTCCGACCTGCCAAACCAGCCCGCCGACATGCGCGTGGTCATCTCCCGGATGCTGGCCGCCAGTAACGCGGCCTCGGGCCCGCTCAGCGGCCTGTTCTCTCAGCGACAGATCGCCGTCGCGGGGCAGTCCGACGGCGGCGACACAGCCCTCGCCGTCGCCTATGACCCCCGCTTCCGTGACCCGCGCGTCGGCGCCGCGGTGATTCTCTCCGGGGCCGAGATCCCAGGCATCGGGGGATTCCAGATCGCGCCGGACGGACCGCCGCTGCTGGCCACCCAGGGAACGGCAGACACGATCAACCCACCCAGCGCCACGAATGCGTTCTACGACAGCGCTCCGGGCCCGAAGTACCGGCTCGAGCTGCTGGGCGCGTCTCACCTGCCCCCTATTCTTCCGACGCGCCTCAGCTGAGCGTCGTTGAACGAGTCACGATCGCCTTCCTTGACCATTACCTCAAGCGCATTCCGGGATCTATGAAGCGCCTACTGACGGCTGGGAGCGTGCCGCGAGTAGCGACGCTCAACGCCGACCCATAGCTCTGCGTCGGTCCCCGCGATGCGATGCGCCGAGCATGCCGCGCCGGGCAACACCAATCTCCTATAGCTGTGCCCGCACAGCTCCGCTCGGGTACTCCTTACTGTGAATGTTCACATAGTAGTTGGCCGGGTGGCCCTCGATCGCCTTGACCAGCACGGCGCTCACCGGCACGCAGCCTTGGTGGTGCAGCGCCGGGCCGGTCGACAGCGGCACGACAACGTTGCCTGACTTTCCCTTGGCGCCGATATGGAGGTGCGCGAACGTCGCGTTTATGAACCCATGCAGGTGCGCGAATCTCCAGCACATGAGCGAGCTGCCGTGAAACGCGATCACCGCCGTACCGGTTCCCTGCCGGGCGCCGGGTGGCGTCTCGGCCTTACCGCCGATCAGCCTGACCCGATAGATGCCCAGCGGCCCCGCGGCCTTCGCTCCGGGCGGCAAGGCCTTGGGCGTGCTCGGGGTGCTGCTCCCGCACGCTGCCACGCCGAGCACCAACGCTGCGAGACTCGGGACCAGTAGCTTCAAACGCATCAAGACTCCTTCGGTTGATTGGTTCTAAAGGCGCACAGTGCCGAGCACGGTTGTGTCACGGGGAGCTTTGGCGCAGGTATCCCACTGATTAGCGTCGACTTAGCCAAGCGGCCGAAACTCCCCGGGGGTAGTCGGCTTGCTGTCTGGTGTGGCGGGAGGGATGGCGTGCCGATGCCGTGACCCCCCGGCGGGGACGTGATCGCGATCGCGAGGACCGGTTGCCGTAGGGCGGTCGGGAGCGTGGCGGGAGAACGGTGGATCGGGCGCCGCGTCTCGCGGCGTCCGCTCGCGATGACGCGCGTTCGGCGGGTAAGCGGTATCTCACCCTCTGTTTAGCCGCGACTTTGAGCTCCGCTCAACAATTGCTTTGACCGTGGATGACCGAACCGTCGACCGATACCGTCTCGACCAAGGCGCCATGTCGCGCCGCCCCACCGCCGCGCGAGACGCCGGGCTGGATCTGATCCGACGCGCGAATCGGTGGCTGATCGCCGGGGCGGTGGCTTTGACCGGCGGCGTGTCGCTCGCCGCGGCGCATGCGTTTCACGGACGCACACCCCACGCGGGCGCTGCGCCAGCTGCCAGCACGTCGCCCGTCGCCGCGAGCGGCTCCTCGCAGCAGCCGCAGTCCTCGGCGAGCGACGGCGGCGGCGGCTTGCGGGCGCCCACACAAAGCTCCAGCGCCAGCTCCACCAGCGTCGAGTCCGGTGGTCTCAGGGGGTTCGTGACCGTGAGCGTGATCGCGGCCGCGACGGCGGGGCCGACGGCGCTTTGGTATCTGACTCGGAGTACCGGCGTCGTGACGCTGATCCTGCTGACGCTGAGCGTTGCTCTCGGCGTAGCGACGTGCGCCGGGCGCAGACTGAGCATGTGCCGCGGTTCGTGTTCGATGCCGTGCATCGCAACGCGTCGCTGCTTGCGATCGCCTTCCTGTTTGTGCACATCGGCACGTCGCTGCTGGACGGCTTCGCGCCGATTCGTCTGATCGACGTGGCGATTCCGTTCGGATCTGCGTATCGCCCGTTGCGGCTTGGCTTCGGGGCGGTGGCGTTTGATTGGCTGATCGCGGTCGCGCTTACCAGTGTGTTTCGTCGGCGGTTGGGTTATCGCGGCTGGCGAGCGACGCACTGGTTGGCGTACGCGAGCTGGCCGGTGGCTGTGTTGCATGGGCTCGGTGCCGGCAGCGACACGAAGACAATCTGGATGCTGGGGCTGACGGGTGCGTGCGTGATCGCCGTGGTCGTTGCGGTCTTCGCGCGCGCGGCTGACGCTGGCCGGAGCACGTGGGGGCGCGGGTGAGCGCCGCGCGCTTCCTCGCCAGCGCGCTGCGCGTGTTCGCCGATGACTTCCGCGACCACGCTCGGCGTGGGCCGTGTGAACGCTGCGCACACGCTCCGATCCTCCCGGCCCCTCTCGCGACTGCACACTGAGCGAGTCCGGGATGCGCTTACGAGTCAATCCAATCACGTGCGTGGCGCACGGGCTGTGCGCCGAGCTGCTACCCGAACGCGTGCGCCTCGATGACTGGGGCTACCCGATCCTAGGGGGCCCTGAGCTTCCACCCGAGCTGATCAAGCATGCGCGTCGGGCCGCCGACGCGTGCCCGACCCTCGCATTGCTGCTCGAGCGTGATGACAAGTGAGATCCCTGGCAGGGCTGGCAACCATGGCAGTCGCAGGACTCGCGCTCAGCGGCTGCGGTAGCGGTTCGGCGACGTCGAGCCGTGGCGTGGTCACCAAGCCTGCCCGCTCGGCGAAGTCGCATTCCGTAACCGAAACCTCCCCGCCGCGCCCGAAACCGCCGCCTCCGTCCTATCCCCGTCTGCTCGGCGCCGCGACGAGCTCGCTGCCGACGGGTTTCGTGCCCGCGGTGAGCTGGGAAGGTCAAACCGCTGCGTGGGTCGCCCGCTCGCAAGCGGGGATCGCGCTGCTGTCGTTCAATCAGCATCTGCTCGTGCTGGGGCTCCACTCAGGAACGGTCGACGCCGGGGCAGCGGGGTGGCGTTTGGGTCCAAGCTTGGCGGGCTCCGAGAGTCGGCATCTGGTCGCGGCGTTCAATGGAGGCTTCAAGCTCGACACCGGCGCCGGAGGATTCATGTTCTACGGCCGGGTGGCGGTGTCGTTGAGCGACGGGCTGGGCTCGATCGTCACCTACGCCGATGGGTACACGGACATCGGCGCGTGGGGTCAGCAGCTGCCGGCGCCGGGACAGCGGGTCGCCTCGGTGCGCCAGAACCTGACGCTGCTGATTGACAACGGCCGCGCGGCGCCGAGCGTGGATTGCGTCAGCTGCTGGGGCGCGACGCTCGGCGGTGTCAGCGACCCGGCGCGCTCGGCGCTCGGGATCACCGCCGACGGACGTCTGATCTGGGCCGGGGGCGAGCATCTGACTCCCGCGGACCTCGCTACCGCCCTGCTCGGCGCTCGCGTGGTGCGCGCCGTCGAGCTCGACATCAATCCCGAATGGGTCGCCGCCTACCTGTACGGGCACCGAGGCGGCGTCGGCCCACTCGCTCCAGTGCCGATCGTGCCCGGCCAGCCCGGCGTACCCGGACAGTTCCTCGTTCCCTACAGCCGCGACTTCTTCACGGTCATCGCGAGATGACGACTGGAATCGTTCAGACAGTGAGCGTTACAGTCGGTGAGGCGCCGGCTAGGTTCCGGGCGTCCGCGGCGGACCTGGCTCTCAGTACGTAGAGACCTCGGCGGCGGAGCGCGAGCGTGGCCCTGAAGCCCCCGCGTACGATTGCGAGACGCTTACTCGTGATCAGCTGCCGATGCCCGTTCTGTAGCAGCTGGGCGTCGTTTGGCGGGGTGATCGCGCAGCTGACCCTGAGAGGCGATGGTGATGGTGAATCGAGTTTCAGGGTGATCGCTGGTGCGACGCCGACCGGCGCCAGCTCAGACACGGTCGCCGGCCCGGGCCGATGCAGGGCGCGCAGACTGCGATTGAAGCTCATTTGCACAGCCGCAGTGAATGCGCCGTCGGCGCGGGTTGTGGTCTGCGCGATCGTCCCTCCACCCCGTGGCCGTGAGCTGCTGCACCTCGACCGGCGCGCCCGCCAGCGGATCACCCGACAGTGCCATCAACCGTCCGGACACGTAGAGCGGAGTACCAGCGATCACGGTTGGCTGAGCGGGCGCGAGCGTGACAGTCGCCGGCGTTCCCGCCAGCCCGGCGGCACGACGGCGGATCATCGCCAGGCGCGCGTAAAGCGCGTTGCCGGGACAATCGGTCAAGTCGCCGTCGCGGTGGCCGGCAATCCGAGGCAGCGAGACGTGCGCACCCGGACGAAACGGCGTGTAGAACGCGTCCGCCGGGTCCACCTCAACGGTCACGTGGCCGCGGGTCGGAAGCCCATGCAGCGAGAGCTTCCAGGCCAGCAGGCGCTCGAGCGCCGCGATCGCGGGCGGCGGTGGCACAGCCGATGAGAACGTGCCGAGCACGGCCACGCCGGTGGACTCCAGGTTGTAGCCGCCGGCCTGGGCGCCGATGACGGCCTCGTCGACGCCTCCCGCGCGAGCCTCCCGGATCCGGCCGAACGCGTCGATTACGAAGTTGTAAGCGATGTCGTTGAAGCGTCGCACGTAGCGGTGATAGTCGAAGATCGCCAGCAGCATCGCGGGAACCTCGCCGGCGGAGTAGCCGTTCGGGTTCACGGTGTGGTGCACGAACGCAAGCTTCATGGTCCCGTATGCCGGCGCCGCGTGCGGTGCCTGCCCGTGAGCCCACGCCGCGAGAGCGATGATCGGCGGTTGACCGGGGGCCGCGTCGAGCACCGGGGCGGCGAGCGGCAGCGCCGCCGAATCGGACGCCGCACGTGACCCTCCGTGACCCGTGACGAAGTGCAGGCGCACCCCGCGCACCTGACGCGTGGCGCGCAGTTCAACGCAGTCCGCGTGACCGGTGCAGATCGCCTCGGCAAACAGCGCCGTTCTCGCGACGACCCGATCAGGGTCGTGCCCGAGCGTCGACGCCGGCACCCACCGACTCCACGCGCCGTCCCGCGAGCGAGCCCGCAGCTCGATGCGCACAGCCCACGGCGCGGTCCACTCCACCCCACGAGCCCAAACCAGCGCGGCGCCTGCAGCGGCACCGACTCCCCGGCGAGGGATCCCACACGGCGACTGAAGACCGACTGCGCCGCGCCCAGTAAACGCGCGAGCCCAGCGACCGGCTCAAGCAGGCAAGCAGCCCCAGCACCCGCGGCGCCGGCCAGAACCGCCCGGGCCGGGTAAGCAGTCAAGTCAGATGTAGTGGTGTAACGGGTAGAGCTCGTCGGTGGGGGTGGCGGCTCAGACCTGGCTGAGGGTGCTCACCTTCTCGTTGGCGCCAGGCGGTCTGAAACAGTGCCGGTCGACGGCTTCGCGCGGCGCATCAGCCCCGTCCAGGCGGGGCGACGATACGGGCGCCCCCTCGCCTCTGCTGCAACCGCCAGCGGGCATTGGCGCCCCCGCCAGTGGCGAGCCGCTCATCTCATCCGGCGCGGTATCCCGGGAGATCCGCGGTAGCCGCGAGACCATCAACTCAACCGCGAACGCGCTCGTCGGGCACCGCTCCAGCTCACCAGCCGCGACCGGCTGGCTGCGGCTTGCCCGCGCAGCGGGCACGAACCCATTCTGGGTCCACCGCCGGGGGACGAAGCGTCACCAACGCTGTCCGCAGTCGACCACTGTCTGGGCCCGCAGCAACCGGGGTGTCTGAGCGGCCCGGCGACGTGGACCCAACCATCAGCTGACATCTGACGTAACGTAGGCGTGACACCTCAACTCTGCCTGTTGCGTGCATGAGGCTCCTCTCAGCATCTCTTTAGGCGTTCGCCGCGATCGGATCGCCGGTCAGACGTCAGACGCGGGCTCCGATCGGAGCACTGCCGCGCCACGCACAGCTAGCCGCCGGTGTAGATCCGCGTAAGCAGATTCTCCATCGCCGGTGCCGTTTGGCCGTTGCCTGGACAGCATGTGGGACCATTGACGACGCTGATCCCGATCTCCAGGTGCGGGCCGGACGACACGCCGACGTCGCCGCAGCCGACCTCGGCGATCGGCTCGCCAGCCTGAACCACCGTACCCACCGAGACCAGGTCGGGGAGCGCGTGACCGTAGTAGATGTAGCGGCCGGCGAGCGGCCCGCTCGAGACGCGCAGCACCGGGGCGGCGGGGCCGAAGCCCGAGATCCCTTCCTGGACGATCACTCCGGCGGTCACCGCCACCTCGGTCGCCGCCGCCCCGCACGCCGCTCCCCGGGTCGGGATGTCGACGCCCTGATCGGGCGACCACGTGCTTGGCGGCTCGACCACAGAGAGCGGCTGGATCGGGAACACGAAGCCCTGGCCGGGATCGAGTGAGTTCAGCTCCTGGACGAGCTTCAGCTCGCGCTTGACCTCCGCCAATGAGATCGCGTGCGCGTGCGGATCCCCGACCGGATCCGACGCCACCGCGGATACCGCCGCCTGTTCGCCGATCGTCGGCTCGACCGCCTGCGGGTGTGATCTCAGGGCCGTTCCGGTGGGTGCAGGAGCGCTGCTGGCTGTCGCCGCCCCACCGCCGTTCGCGCTGGCGCCGCAGCCGGCGAGGCCGACCGCGATCGTCGCCGCCAGCGCGGGAATCAGATGAGGCCGCCCCATCGAGCCTACTTCAGCACGTTTCCGGTCACCGCACGCAGGTTTGCGGGTGCCGGACGATAGACCCATCGGATCATCGATCACGCAGGAGGACAGTCTCCGGCACCGGCACCGGCGCGACTTAGCGTCTCTCCCGGTCACGGTGACGTATGAGGCGAGCCATCCAGCCGCCCGCCTGTTGGCGCCTTCGGCCTGGGCGGACGGGCCTGGTCGGTGGGACCCAGCGGCCTACCACGAGCTCCGCGCGGCCGGCGATGTCACCGGCGGCGATCATTCTCGCGATCCCGCGGCGCTCGTCCTTCAGGTAGCGGTCCATGAACGCGATCGTGACGCGCTCCACGATCGAGAGCTCCGGCTGCTGGTAGGTGTAGGGCGGCAGGTGTCCGGCGCCGAGCAGCTTCAGGAGGTACTTGGGTCCCGGCGCGAGTCCGAAGAAGGCGTAGGTAGCGAGGCTGGTTGATTGTGTCGGCGGTCCCCTGGGTGGCGGGCAGCGGCGGACTTGGCGCCGGAAAGTCAAACCCGCCGACCCCGGGTATCTCGGCGCCCGACAGGATGATCGCGGCGCGAACGCGACGGTCGAGGTAATGGCGATCGTAGGCGACCTCGAGCGCTGTCTCACCGCCGTCTGACTGGCCGCTCACGGCGACCTGGCGGTGGTCGATCAGCCCCGTCAGCGGACCCGCGCGTCCAGCGCTGACGGCGAGCAGGCGCGTGATCGCGAAGCTCATGTCGCGGGGCTGGCTGACGATGTCGGCTTCGTCGGGGCCATCCGGGGCGTGGGCGTTCCCGAGCGGGAACACCGGTGCTGCGACCACGTATCCCGCCTGCGCCCAGGCGCGCAGCAGCCGGAAGTAGTACGCCGGCGTGACGGCGAATCCGTGGCCGAAGACGACCAGCGGGAACGGCGCGGCAGCGTGCTCGGGATAGCGGACCACCGTCACCAGCCGGCGAGGTTCGGGCGGGCGTCCCGGCAGCCGGATCAGCCGGCTGCGGTCCACGAACGTCAGCACCCGCTCGCCGACCGGGATCGACCGTCACGGCAACCTGATCTACGCCGCCGCCAACGACATGACGGTCGGGTCACCGGCCGAGGTCCTGCGCCGGGCCGGTGCGGTACGCGCGATGGAACTCGACATCAACGCCTACTGGACGAGCTTCATCACCTACCAGCGCCCGGGGGCGATCGGAGCTGCCAACCTGCTGTCGAGCATGGACCGCTCTCCCCAGCGCTATCTGACGCCCGATGACCGGGACTTCTTCGCCGTAAATGTTCGGTAAAGGCGCGACGTGCGCCGCGGTCGTGATCGCGGTGCTCGTGGCCGGTTGGACGCTGGCGGGATGCGGCGGCTCCCAGGCCTCCGCAGCGCACATGGCGGGCGCTTCCGCTCGGCAGCCCCGTGTTCTGGCCTGGCCGCGAGCCCGCCCTTCACCTCCTTACCCGGACCCCGGAACGCCACACGCGGATCGCGTTGCCGAGCGTCGCGCCCCACTGAGGGCCGTCCGAGAGGTTCGGGTTGAGCCGGCCGTTGTTGACGATCAGCGGCAGGTTCTGACGTGCGTAGACGATGCTCGGACCCGCGACCGGGCCGCCGGTCCAGGCCCTCATTTCGACGCTGCCGTCGCGGTAGCGCAGAATCGTCGCCAGCCCGTCGTGCAGCGGCGCGTACGTGTGCCCGCCGGTGGCGAACCCGCCGCCTGAGTCTTCCAGCTTGAAGCCGCTGTTGAACGTGGCGACGAGGCGGCCGCGAAGCTCGGGCGGGACGTCCATCGGGCCGCGGGAGACCATCGGCAAGCTCGGCTCGAGCCGGCCTGGGTACAGCCACACCGAGGTGCGGGTGTGGTCGATCCACGCCACCCCGGCAACGTTCTGGGGGTACGGGGCTTCGGGCCGAAACAGCGTCACCAGCACCGGAGGTCGGCTCCCGCCGCGTTGAAGAAAGTAGGGCGCCAGACGCCCTCGCCGGGGAGCGCCGGGTGGATCACCGGGCGAATGGGCGGCGGGTCGTAGGCGGCTCGAACGCGCGCCAGCGCCCTCGCGGCGACGACTCCCGTCTGCTTAAGGGAGTGCGCGGAGCGCCGGGCCGCCGGTGGCCTGCGCGTTCAGCGAGTAGTAGGCGTTCTCGATCTGGTTGACCAGGCCACGCGCGCCGTTGTCGCGCATCCACTCTACGGTCCTGATCGAGAGGCTCGAGTCCGACGGCTGCGTGAGCATTTTCGCGTAAGAAACGAGCGCCGGCAAGACGAGCAAGACGGCAACGATCAGCGCGATTCGGCGGGCACGGCGGACGGTGGCGCTGATGTCCCGCGCTCCGGCTGTGCAGTCGCCTCCGCGGTGGCGAGCGCACCACTGGAGTTCTGATCGCAGCCAGCATCGGGTGATCGTGTCAACGGCTTTCGCGCCGGGGCCTAAAGGAAGTCTGAGACGTCCGTCAGCAGGCGTGCCAGGCTGAGAGGTCCCTCATCAAGGATAGAGGTGAGGTTTCATGCCGCGAACGTAGCGTCACGGTCGATGACGTCCCCGAGACGAGGTTCCGCGGCGCGCTGGCCGGCCGGGGGCAAGCCGCTAACTAACGGCCGCCACCGCCCCGGCATGCCCGTCGGCGCCCGCAGTCGGCCGGACGCCACCCGTTGCTTCCGCGCCGCGGTGGCGTGCGAGCCACGCTTGTCATCGCCCGGCCTGCGCAGTGAATCAAGAGCGGGCTCGTGGTCGCCGCCACCGGGGCCGCGGGAGCACTCGGTCACGACGACGTCCCGGTGCACGTCGGCCTCGCGTGTCTGGCGTTTTGTCTGATCTCGGCCGGGACCTGCGCGCTCAACGACACCCGTGACGCGGCCGAGGACCGCCGCCATCCGCGCAAGCGCTACCGCCCGGTCGCCGCCGGCGAGCTGGCGCCGCGCGACGCGCCGGATGACTGCTCGCAGGACTGATCCTGCCGTTTCTCGATCCGCCCTCTCTTGGGGGTAGTCGGGGCCGGTTACGTCGCTCTGACGCCGAGCTAGCTACACGTTC
>Ga0209839_10001258_pt1 | contig 13072 bp, 12 predicted proteins | sample OrgsoiDNA2013050_FD_185800 | JGI IMG/M metagenome (GOLD analysis project Ga0209839, IMG submission 185800) | Permafrost soil microbial communities from the Arctic, to analyse light accelerated degradation of dissolved organic matter (DOM) -... | ecosystem: Environmental > Terrestrial > Soil >... | reverse complement strand
GCGGGCGCTGCAGGCGGGCGCGCGGATGGTCAACGACGTGAGCGGCGGGGTGGGTGGGCCGGGCGGGGTGGGTGGGGCAAGATGAGCCAGGACCGGATCTCGCTGCTGGGGCTGCGCGTGTTCGGCCGCCACGGAGTGCTGGACCATGAGCGCGCCAGCGGCCAGGAGTTCGTGATCGACGCCGTCCTGACGGTCGACACCAGGGCCGCGGCGGCGGCCGACGATCTCGCGCTGACCGCCGACTACGGCGCGCTGGCCGATCGGCTGGCCGGCATTGTGGCGGGCCCTCCGGTGGCCCTCATCGAGACCCTGGCCCAGCGGCTGGCTAACGCCTGCCTGGACGACCAGGCCGTCCGGGAGGCCGAGATCACGGTGCACAAGCCGCACGCTCCGGTGGCCCAGCAGGTAGCCGACATCAGCGTGACTATCCACCGGAGCCGCGGATGAGCGCGGGACCCCCCGGAGCCGCCAGCCGCACCGTCGTGCTGGCCCTGGGCAGCAACCTCGGCGACCGGCTCGAGAACCTGCAGCGCGGTGTCGGCCTGCTGTGTGCGGGCGGGCCGGCCGACGACGGACTGCGCGCCACCGCGGTATCCGGCGTTTACGAGACCGACCCGGTGGGCGGCCCGCCACAAGACGACTACCTGAACGCCATCCTGCTCGTCGCCTCCGCGCTACCCGGTATCGAGATCCTGCGGCGCGGCCAGGCCGCCGAGGCGGCGCTCGGGCGCGTCCGGACCCAGCGGTGGGGGCCGCGGACGCTGGACGTCGACGTGATCGCCTGCGGTGCCGAGCGAAGCGCCGATCCCGAGCTGACCCTGCCGCACCCGCGGGCGCACGAGCGAGCCTTCGTGCTCGTGCCCTGGCTTGAGGCGGCCCCCGACGCCTGCCTGCCCGGCCGGGGAGCGGTGGCCGACCTGGTGGCCGTCATCGGGACGGCCGGCGTCCGGCGGCTGGCGGGGAGCGCGCTGACGCTGCCCGGGGCGGCCGGGGCGGCAGGGGCGGCCGCCAGGTGAACCCGACTCGTCCTGGCACGCTGCTCGCCGTCGCGGTGACCTGCGCGGTGCTGGCCTGGCTGACGGTGCGCCAGACCTTTGCCAACCTGCCGCCGCTGCCCTGGACGGCGGTGCCGGCGATGCTGCTGCTCGCCATCGGCGAGGTGATCGCCGGGCGCAACCTCAAGGCCAGGATCAGCGGTCGGCGGACGGGGAAGCCACTCCAGCCCATCGCCGTGGCCAGGATGGCCGCCCTGGCCAAGGCGAGTTCCGCGGCCGCGGTCGCGCTGGGCGGACTGGCGGCCGGGTTCGGGATCTACGTGGCCGGGCAGCTGGAGAAGGACGTGCCGCGCGCCGACGCGCTGGCCGCCGCGGCCACGGTCCTGGCCGCGGCCGCGCTGGCCGCCGCGGCCCTGTACCTGGAACGGTGCTGCCGGGCCCCCCGTCCGCCGGAGGACTGGGATAGCCGGTCCGGCGATCGTCAAGCTGACTGGCGGTGACTACGGGAGACCGGCGTCGGCTGATGGCTATGCTGAACCTTCCCGTCCGGTACCCGGCAAGGACTGGAACGAGATGACCAACGCCCACGAATCCGAGCAGGCCGGTCACGGCCGCCTTCGCCATCCCGCCGAGCTCTGCGTCGGGGTGGTCGGGGCGGGCCGCGTCGGCACGGCCCTGGCGGTCGCGCTGCGCCGGGCTGGTCACCGCATCGTCGCGGTATCCGCGGTATCGGAAGCATCGCTGGGGCGCATCGACGCGGCGCTGCCCGGCATCGCCATCCTGCGCCCCGACGAGGTGATCGCGGGCGCCGACCTCGTGCTGCTCACCGTCCCCGACGACGTCCTGCCGGGCCTAGTGGCCGGGCTGGCCTCGACCGGCGTGGAGCTAGCGGGTCGGCTGCTCGCCCACGTCAGCGGGCGGCACGGCCTGGCGGTCCTGGAACCCGCCACCCGCCGCGGCGCGATGCCGCTGGCCCTGCATCCGGTCATGACCTTCACCGGGCGCCCCGACGACGTCGACCGGCTGGCCGGCATCTCCTTCGGGGTTACCGCTCCCGACCCGCTGCGCCCGGTGGCCGAGGCGCTGGTGATGGAGATGGGCGGGGAACCGGTGTTTATCGCCGAGGAGAGCCGGAATCTCTACCACGCCGCTCTCGCCGGGGCCGCCAACCACCTGGTGACCCAGGTCGCGGCGGCGAGTGACCTGCTGTCCGCGGCCGGGGTCGCCGACCCCGCCCGGATGCTCGGCCCCCTGCTGAGCGCGGCGCTGGACAACGCGCTGCGGCTCGGCGACGCCGCGCTGACCGGGCCGGTGGCGCGCGGTGACGCCGAGACCGTGGCGGGTCACCTGGCCGCGCTGCGCGCCGCCGCTCCCGAGGCGCTGCCCGCCTATCTGGCCCTGGCCCGGCTGACCGCGACGCGCGCGCTGGCCGCCGGAATGCTCGCGGCTCCGGACGCGCAGCGCCTGCTCGACGTGCTCGCCGGGATTCCCCGATGAGGCCCATCCTGGCCCGGACCAGGACCGGCCTGGCGGCCGCGCGCGCCACGATGGCCGGGCCGGTCGTGCTCGTGCCGACCATGGGAGCACTGCATGCCGGGCACCGGTCCCTGCTGCGGCTGGCCCGTGAGCTGACCCGGCCGGGCGATCAAGCACGGGCCGGTGATCAAGCACGGGCGGGTGGCAGCGTGCTGGTCTCGATCTTCGTCAACCCGCTGCAGTTTGGCGTCGGCGAGGACCTCGACCGTTACCCGCGAACGATCGAGCAGGACCTGGAGATCTGTGCGCAGGAGGGCGTCAGCGTGGTCTTCGCGCCCGCCGGCCGGGAAATGTACCCGACGCAGCCGCGGGTCACCGTCGATCCCGGCCCGGCAGGGCAGCTTCTTGAGGGAGCGTTCCGGCCGGGCTTCTTCGGCGGGGTGCTCACCGTGGTGGTCAAGCTGCTGCAGCTCACCGCCCCGGACATCGCGGTTTTCGGCGAGAAGGACGCCCAGCAGCTCGTCCTGGTCCGGCAGCTGGCGGCGGATCTGGATCTCGGCGCCTGCATCGCCGCCGCGCCCATCCATCGCGACCCGGACGGCCTGGCTACCTCCAGCCGGAACATATACCTGTCGGAGCAGGAACGGGCCGTCGCGCTGGCCCTGCCGCGCGCGCTGGCCGCGGCCACGGCGGCGGCCAGCGCGGGACCGAAGGCGGCGCTGGCCGCCGCCGCTTTCCTGCTGGCCGCGGCGAACGCGGGCGACCCGCCCCTGGAGCTCGACTACCTCACGCTGGTCGACCCGATGACCTTCGCCGAGGTCGGCCCGGAGCATGTGGGCCCCGCACTGCTGCTCGTCGCGGCGCGGGCAGGTAACACCAGGCTGATCGACAACACCTTGCTGATCTTCGGGGACACCCCATGACCGCCTGCTGACGTGGTGCTAGCTGGAGAGACATGCTGCTGACGATAGATGTGGGTAACACCAACACGGTGCTGGGCGTGTTCGACGGTGACGAGGTGATCGAGCACTGGCGGATCGCCACGGACCCGGTACGCACCGCCGATGAGCTCGCGGTCATCTTGCAGGGCCTGCTCGACCAGAGCGCGATGTTCGCCGGGCCAGACATCAGCGGTATCGCGCTGTGCTCGACGGTGCCGTCCGTTCTGCACGAGATGCGGGAGATGTGCCGCCGGTACTACGGCGACGTCCCCGCGGTCATCGTGGAGCCGGGCGTGAAGACTGGCGTGCCGGTGCGCTACGACAATCCCAAGGAAGTCGGCAGCGACCGGATCACCAACGCCGCCGCCGCCGTGCACCTGTACGGCGGGCCCGCCATCGTCGTCGACTTCGGCACGTCCACCAACTTCGACGCGATCAGCGAGCGCGGGGAGTTCGTCGGCGGCGCGCTCGCGCCCGGCATCGAGATCTCGGTCGACGCCCTGTCGCGCCGCGCCGCGCAGCTCCTCAAGGTGGAGCTGGCCAGGCCCAGCCGGGTCATCGGCAAGAGCACCGTGGAGGCGCTGCAGTCGGGCATCATCTTCGGCTTCGCCGGGCAGGTCGAGGGGATCGTGACGAGGATGACGGCCGAGCTCGCGCCCGCCGACCCGGACTCGGTCACGGTCATCGCGACCGGCGGCCTCGCACCGCTGGTCATCGATGAGGTCAAGGTCATCGACGCCTATGAGCCCTGGCTGACGCTCGTCGGCCTCCGGCTTATCTACGAGCGCAATACGGCCGGCTAAAGTTTCCGCCCGCTCGCGCCAGCCCGGTAATCTCGGGCAGGTGACCGATGATGGCCAAGCCGCCGACACTGACGCTCCCGAGCAGATGCAAGTACGCCGCGCCAAGCTAGACCGGCTCCGCGCGGCAGGCATCGACCCCTACCCGGTCGGGTTTCCGCGTACCGAGACGATCGCGCAGGTGCGCGAGCGCTACGCCGACCTGCCGGCCGACTCGGCGACGGGCGAGCGGGCGGGCCTGGTCGGCCGGGTCATGCTGTACCGCAACGGCGGGCGGCTCTGCTTCGCGACGATCCGGGACGGCAGCGGTGACATCCAGGTGATGATCTCCCGCGACCGGGTTGGCGAGCAGGCGCTCGCGGCGTGGAAGCAGGACATCGACCTGGGCGACCACGTGGGCGTGCAGGGCGAGATCATCACCTCGCGCAGCGGCGAGCTGTCCATCCTGGCCGATTCCTTCGCCATTACGGCCAAGGCGCTGCGTCCGCCGCCGGACAAGCACCGCGGCCTGAACGACCCGCAGTCGCGGGTCCGGCAGCGCTACCTCGACCTGATCACCAATCCGCAGGCCCGCCAGATGGCCGAGATCCGCGCGGCGGTCACCCGGTCCGTGCGCGAGGAGCTGCACGCCCGCGAGTACCTCGAGGTCGAGACGCCCGTGCTGCAGACGCTGCACGGCGGTGCGAACGCCCGGCCGTTCGTGACGCACATGAACGCCTACGACCTGGACCTCTACCTGCGGATCGCGCTGGAGCTCTATCTCAAGCGGCTGGTCGTGGGCGGCATCGAGAAGGTCTACGAGATCGGCCGGATCTTCCGGAACGAGGGCGCCGACTCCACCCACAACCCCGAGTTCACGATGCTCGAGGTCTACGAGGCCTACGCCGACTACGACGTGATGGCCACCCTGACCCGGGAACTGCTCCAGTCGGCGGCGCGGGCCGCCCTCGGCGGCACGGTGGTGCGCAGGTCCGACGGATCTGAATATGACATCGGCGGCCAGTGGCGGTCCGTGACGGTGCACGAGGCGCTGTCGCACGCGCTCGGTGAGCCCGTCGGCCCGGACACCAGCGCCGACACACTCCGCAAGCTGGCGGCGAGTGCCGGGGTCGAGCTGCAGCCGGGCTGGAACGCCGCCCAGATCCTGCTGGAACTGCACGAGCAACTGGTCGAGTCGCGCACCGTCGAGCCAACGTTCTACCGCGATTTCCCTGTCGAGGTCGCGCCGCTAACCCGGCAGCACCGCGAGGATCCCCGGCTGGCGGAGAAGTGGGATCTGGTCGCGTTCGGCACCGAGATCGCGACGGCCTACTCTGAGCTCGTCGACCCGGTGGAGGAGCGCGCCCGGCTCACAGCGCAGTCGCTGCTGGCCGCCGGCGGCGACCCGGAAGCCATGCAGCTCGACGAGGACTTCCTGCGCGCCCTGGAGTACGGGATGCCGCCGACCGGCGGGATGGGCATGGGCATCGACCGGATGCTGATCATGCTCACCGGTGCGGGCATCCGGGAAACCGTGCTGTTCCCGCTGGTAAAGCCGACCTGACCACGGCCGACCTGACCACGGGCCCCTGACCGACCCCCCGACCTGACAGCACTCGCGCCCGGCACCAGCCTGAGCTGGGTCCGGGCGCGAGTGCCCTGGTGCGAGGTGCGGTCCGCCGGGAACGGGGGTTAGGCGATCCGCACCGCGCCGTCGTAGGCGCTCCACGGCACGGGCTGAATCTGCACAACCGTGCCAGTATGCGGGGCGTCCAGGTAGAGTCCGCCGCCGACGTAGATGCCCATGTGATCGAGGTTCGAGTAGAGGAAGATCAGGTCGCCGGGCTGGAGTTCGTCACGCGAGACGTGCTGGCCGTCATTCCAGATGTCTCCGGTGTAGTGCGGCAGGCTAATCCCGAGCTGACCGTAGGCCCAGACGACCAGGCCGGAGCAGTCGAACGTGCTCGGGCCCGCTGCGGCCCAGACGTACGCGTCGCCGCGCCGGGTGAGCGCATTCCTGAGGGCCTGAACCTCGACCGAGTCACCGGTCACGCTGATGGCGGGATAGTTGCCGGTCTGCTGGAAGATAGTCATGGCCTGGGCGTAGGCCGAGGTATTGAGCACGGCCTGCTTGGCCTTGATCGCGGCGACCTTGCCGCGCATGGTCGCGGTCAGGCTGGTGGCCTGGGCCTCTTCCTGCGTGGCGATCAGGCTGGCCCGCTTGGCCGCCGTCTCGGCGGTGGACACCACGCTGAGCTTGTCCCCGTTCTCCTTCTGCAGTTGCAGCATGATCGAGGCCTGGTTCAGGAACTGCTGCGGGTTGCTCGTCTGCAGCATCTGCAGGGTCGGGTTAATGGACCCGTTCATGTAGCCCTCGGCCGCGATCTGCCCGATCGCCGCCTGGCCGGAGGTCATCAGCTTATGGTCGCGGATGGCGGCCAAGCGGGCGATCGCCGCTTCCCTGCGGGCCGAGGTGACCTGGATCCGGAGCGAGTCGTACTCCTCGCTGAGGGCTTCAATCGCATGGGAGAGATTGTTCGCCTGGGCGAGGGTGGCCTTCAGGGTCGGCGTGCCCGACGACGGCGCGGCGGGCGCCGCACCGGCGACTCCGGCGGGAATGACGACGCTGGCCAGGGCGAGCGTCCCGGTCACGATCGCGGCCCGGGCCCACGAGGCTGGCCAGCGTCGAGAGGCACTGCCGCCCCGGGAACTGACCGATCGCGGACTGGACTGGTGATGCCTGCCAGGTGGCAAGCGCTCCACGTGGAGTCTCCTCTCCTTGGCCGCCTACCGGGTTAGCTGACGGGTTCGGGCTGGAGGAGCCCTACAGCGGGCCACGGCCGCGGTTTGCGGACGCGGCCCGCCGATTCACCCCAGGAACCTGGGTCCCCGGCTTCCTGGAGCGCTCCGGGGAGCGACAGGAACTCGGCGGGTCGTGGCAGCCGGACCGAAATCGGGGCCAGACTGCAACGGGGTAACAGCGATGGAGATTAATCGAAAGTGCAGTGGCGGCGGAGCTAAATGGCAAAGTTTCCTGTTGGGTGCCGTGTGGAGCCCTTGCGCTTTGCCGGCGGGGGCACCTCGACTTACGCTGCTCATACTGCTCCGTCGCGAGCCCGCAGTTCGCTCAGGTCGGCATCTTCGCAGGTCAGACGGCGTGTCAGTCGCGCGGTCAGGGCGGCGTGATCTGCGCGTGATGTGCGTTAATGGCGGCAGACTAGCGCGGACAAGTCTCCTGACCAGCGGCGCAGAACAATATGTACTTGAAGGGTAACGCAGCGTGCGGAAGCGAATTGCCAGGTCTGACCTGCGTTTGGGATGCTGTCTGATTCACGCGGGCAGCGCCAGCCTGCACCCGAAGACCCAGTGAAGGTGACGAGGCATGCAGTACACGATCCGGCGAGCGCAGACCGGTGACGTGCGGGCCATCCGCGCCCTCATCGACGCGAACGTGACGTCCGGGCGACTGCTCGACAAGCCCACCGTGACGCTCTACGAGGACATCCAGGAGTTCTGGGTCGCCTGCGACGCGGCGGGGCAGGTCGTCGGCTGCGGCGCCCTGCACGTGATGTGGGAGGACCTCGCCGAGATCCGCACCATCGCGGTGAGCGCGGCGCATCAGGGGCGCGGGGCCGGGAACGAGGTGGTGGCCGCGCTGCTGGCGACCGCCCGGCAGCTCGGCGTCGAGCGCGTGTTCGTGCTCACCTTTGCCGTGCAGTTCTTCCAGCGGCATGGCTTCGAGGCCATCAAGGGCGAGGCGGCGACACCCGAGGTCTACGCCGAGCTGCTCCGCTCCTACGACGAGGGCGTCGCCGAGTTCCTCGATCTCGACCGGGTGAAGCCCAACACCCTCGGTAACACCCGCATGCTGCTGCGCCTGCAGCCGGAAAGCTGACCAATCGCCTTACAGCAGGCGCAGCTGCCGCTGCGCAGGCCGGCGGGGACGCCGCGGGGCCGGTACCTCCAGCAGGGCCGGGCTGACAGCCCGCAGGAACGGGGAAGCGCCTGCATCCGCGGTGGCGCCGTGGCGGGTCCGCGTCGTGGCATAGCTGATCAGCAGCCGGGATCGGGCCCTGGTCATGCCGACGAACAGGAGCCGCCGTTCCTCGGCCAGATCGGTTCGTGCCGGCCGCCCCGCCTGCGGCCCCGGCAGGCGCAGCGGCAGCAGCCCAGCCTCGCATCCCGCCACGAAGACCACGTCGAACTCCAGCCCCTTGGCGGCATGCAGGGTCAGCAGGGTGATGGCATCGGCGCGCGGATCAAGAGCGTCCACGGCGGCACCCAGCGACACTTCGGTGCGGAACTGCTCGAGATCCGCGGCGCACCGGCGGGCCAGCGGCATGAGTAGCTCGCCGGCGGCCCGGATGTCCACCGCCTGATGGCCAGGGAGCCGGCCGGCGAGCGTGCGCACGGCGACGGTGAGCCGGTCCGCCACCGGCTGGCCCGCGTCGGGTCCAGGATATGCCGCAAGCCGCATCTCCGCGAGGATCTCGGGTACTCCCGTGCGGCGCTGCAGGAGGTCATGAGAGCCCTTGCGGAATGGCAGGCCGGATCGGGTCAGGGCCTGGCCCAGGACGGCCGCCTGGGCGTCGGTGCGGTAGAGCACCGCGATGTCGGCCAGGCTCAGCCCCGCATGCCCGTCGGAGTCGGCGCGGCCGCTGTCGATTGAGTGAAAGGAGGCTCCGCCGAGCAACTGGTCGATGGTGGCGCTGACCCAGGCGGCCTCCGCGTGCTCGTCCGCAACCTCATGAGCGATAACGGGTGCCCCGGCGGCGGCCGCCGCCCGCAGCGTGCGGCCCGGCACCAGGGTGGCCGGGGCGATGACCGCCGCCGCGGCGGCCACGATCGGGCGGCCGGAGCGGTAGTTCACGCTGAGATGGCAGGTCGTCGCGCCGGGGTAGTCGGCGCCGAACCGGAGAAAGAAACCTACGTCGGCCCCGCGAAAGCCGTAGATCGACTGGTCCGGGTCGCCGATCGCGGTCAGGCCCGCGCCGTCGCCCGCCAGCAGCCTCAGCAGCTCGTACTGGGTGGCGTCGATGTCCTGGTATTCGTCCACGCTGATCAGCGGCCAGCGCTCGCGCAGCGCCGCGGCGCGGGCGCGCTGGGCGCGCAGCAGGGCGGTCGCCAGCTCGACAAGCCCGTCGAAGTCGACCAGGCCGCGCGCCGTGAGTTCCCGGACCAGGGCCGTCCGGGACGGAGCGTCGGAACTGGCCGCCCGGAGCAGGTCCCGACCTGCCCGGCCGGAGCCGGCCAGTTCCGCCGCTAGCCGCTGCAGGGCCGCCTCGTCGGCGACCTGGAAGTCCGCGGGCAGCCCGGCGTCAGCATGCAGCTCGCGCAGGATCTTGAGGCCCAGGCCGTGGAAGGTGGTGACGGTCACCGCGGCTGGCCCCGTGGTCGGGATCCCCGTGGTCGGGATCCCCGTGGTCGGGATCAGGGCCGCCAGCCGCGTGCGCATCTCGTCGGCCGCGCGCCTGGTGAAGGTGACCGCCAGGCAGCCGCCCGGCGAGTGGTCGGCGGCCGCTAGCTGGCAGGCGATCCGGTAGGTCAGGGTCCGGGTCTTGCCGGTACCAGGCCCGGCCACGATCATCAGCGGGCTGTCCGCCTGCGCCGCCGCCCGCTGCTCGGGGTCAAGCTGGCTGAGCAGCTGACCGGCATTCTGGCTAGCAGGCAGCTGACTGGCTGCCCTGCTGGCGGGTAGCGGACCGGCCGCCGCGAGCTCGCGGGGCGAGCCGGGCTGCCCCGGCCCAGCCCGCCGGCTGTCTGGTGCCATGGCCGCTGAAGTCGCCGGGAGGTCAGGCGGGTCAAGCGCCGGGAGGTCAAAGAGCACGGACCCAGACGCGAGCTCGCCGGGCGCGAACAGCCGCACGGTGCCGTATTCCCCGTCGTACCCCGCCGCGCGCACCACGGCGCCCCGGCGCAGCCGGGCCAGCGCCTCGGCGAGGGCGCCGCCGCCAACCCGCTCGACGTCGCTGAGCGGAACCTCCCCCAGGATGCCCAGTTCCGGCCCGAGCGCGCCGACCAGCCTGCTTACCTCGGCAGCTACCTTCTTGCTCGCCGGGCCGGTCGCGACTATCTCGCCGACGACCTGCCGGAGCTGGACGAGGCGGGTGAATCCCGGGGCTCCCGGCGGGCGGTATCCGGCCGGTCGATCGGCTAGCTCGGCCACTCGGTGCAGGACGCCGATGGTGAGTGGCTTTCCGCACGCCGGGCACATCCCGCCGTGTCGGTCGCTCTCCGCTGGCTCGAACCGGATGCCGCACTTACGGTGCCCGTCCAGGTGGTACTTACCCTCCTCGGGGAAGAACTCGATCGTGCCAGCCAGGCCGTTGCCCGTGCGGAAGGCCTCGGCGATGGCAAAGTAATCGAGGTCGCAGCTCAGCGTCGTCGCCTCGCGCCCGAGCATCGGCGGCGAATGCGCATCCGAGTTGCTCACCAGGCGGTAGCCGTCAAGCGACGAGCACATCCAGTTCAAGGGCGGGTCAGAGGACAGGCCGGTCTCGATCGCGAATACCTGGTCGGCGAGATCGCCGTAGCAGTCAGCCACCCGATCGAAGCCAGATTTCGAGCCCAGGACCGCGAACCACGGCGTCCACGCATGCGCTGGTACTAGGTAGCAGCCGGGCCCACCCGCCAGCGTGATCTCTAGGAGGTTCCTGGAGTCAAGGCCGATAATGGGCCGGCCGTCCGAGGCCAGGTTGCCGATCTTGGACAGCGCTTCGGTGATGCGGCCGGCCGCCTCGAATGTCGGGGCGTAGATGAGGTGATGTACTTTCCTGGTCCGGTCACCGCCACGGTAGATGGTGGATATCTCTGCTGAGAGCATGAAACGCACGTGCCCAGCGCAGCTGCGTGGTGAAGTCCGCCGCAGCCTGTCCTCGAGGTCGGGGCGCAGCCGGAGCAGCCCGGGCTCGGCCGGAATGAGAGATTCCCGCAGCTCGGCTGCCCATGCCGGATGGGTGAAATCTCCGGTACCGACAACGGTAATACCCTTCCGCAGGGCCCACCATGCCAGGTGCTCGATATCGCAGTCGCGGCTGCAGGCTCGGGAGAACCTGGAGTGAATATGCAGGTCGGCGTAGAACATGCCGTCGCTTTCCCAGGCAAGGCTAGATGACTTAACGGGGCAGTATCCGGAACCGGCGATCCCGGCGTGCCGGGCCGCGCGGCCAACTGAAGTGGCCCCGGCCTGCGGCTGCGGCTGCGGGTGGCCGGGTCCGGTCAGATCCTGCCACGTCGGAAGCCCTTACCAGATGGGGTTTCCGCCACGCGGATCGGCCCTGACGCGTTCGCACTGGCAGGAGTCTCGAAGTAGTAACCGGCTGGCCTAGAGCTCCTCCTGCAGGCGTGCCGCAACGGGCAGGCCGGCGTCTGCGCCGCGGGGCGTTCCGGATGCGCCCCGGGCCGCTCCGCCGGGCCATGCCGACTGCCGATACCCGGGTCGGAGCCGTCCCCGCCGATGCGACACAATGCCGATAAGGCGGTCCGGTCGCGCATACGTCGTCGCGCGAACACCGAACGGCCAGGTGAAATTTGCGATCAGGAACATGCAATATGGATGGGAAGGGAGGATGCCTCGATGAAGTACGTGTCAGTGCTCACCCCGCCAGCGCTGGTATGTGCTGTATTTCTCATCGCGGTGGGTGCCTTCCTGCGGCACGAGATGAGGGCTAGGCGGCGGCGTTCGGAGGATCTTCCGTCTGATGATATTTCCGGTGAGGATCCGATTTCGGAGCGGGAACCTGATGCGCGGACCGAAGGCATCGACACATCAGAACTGCCCGATGACAATTGACAGGCTCCCTGATTACGGAGAGTTACAGGCGGCTCGGCCTGGCGCAACTTCTACCATGAAACATCGTATCCAGAATTGTCAACCGCACTGACCCTGGTATATCTTTACGTGCTAAAAGACTTCCCCAGGGGAAAGGCTGCCTGATGGCTCAGAAGACTGTGGTGACGGTCGTGTGCGACCTGCCCCACGACGGCGAGATCGAGGGGAACGAGACAGTTTCGTTCTCCTTTGACGGTGCCGCGTACGAGATCGACGTGTGCTCGGCGCACGCCAAGGAACTGCATGACACCTTCGCTACTTATGCCGAGCACTCCCGGCGGGTCAGCGGTGGGGGCGGCCGACGCCGCAAGGCCCGCACCGGGCCCGGTCGTGAGCGAAGCTCGGAAATCAGGTCATGGGCGCGCCTGCGCGGCCACAAGGTAAGCGAGCGCGGCCGCATTCCGGCATCGATCATCCAGGAATATGAGGCCGCACACTAACTAAGCCCGCCGGGTCGCCTGAGTACCCCGTTTCCGGAGTACCGCTGAGCCGCCGGCACCTGATTGGCGGCCGTGGCTGGGCTGCCGATGCGTGCCGGGACGTCTCGTGGGTCGGCCCCTTACCCAAGGCAGGCGGCACAGCCGTGCAGTGACGCGGCGGTGCCGCCTGCTGGCGTGTCGGCCCTCCGCGGTACCGCGGAGGCGTCGGCCGGGTCCCGGAGGCGTCGGCCGGGTCCCCGGAAGCGTCGGCCGGCGGCCTTGAACGGCGCTCCGAACTGCCCGCCCTGTCCCTCGGCTGCCGGCTGCCGGCAGCTGAGCTGAACGTAACCGGACGTTCGCTCCGGGCGTAGCTGGGAACACAGGAGTCCTTAGCCTAGGTTGGAGGGATGAACGCCTTACCGGCGGGGAACGTTTACGTGCGGGAAATGACTCGCGCGAGGCGTCGCCCTGCGCACGGGCTAACATGCGGAAGGGACGGGGCAGTTTCGATGCCTCCCCGACCGCTCTGTGAGGAGCGACGAGATGTTCGAGAGGTTTACCGACCGGGCGCGGCGGGTTGTGGTCCTGGCTCAGGAAGAGGCCAGGATGCTCAACCACAACTACATCGGTA
>Ga0209839_10001257_pt1 | contig 13079 bp, 12 predicted proteins | sample OrgsoiDNA2013050_FD_185800 | JGI IMG/M metagenome (GOLD analysis project Ga0209839, IMG submission 185800) | Permafrost soil microbial communities from the Arctic, to analyse light accelerated degradation of dissolved organic matter (DOM) -... | ecosystem: Environmental > Terrestrial > Soil >... | reverse complement strand
GCGGGCTGTTCAGCATCCCGCCGGTGATGTGCACCGTGCAGGTGCTCGGGGTGGACCGGGTGCTGTTCAGCGTCGACTACCCGTTCGGCGGCAACGCGGCAGGCCGCGCCCTGCTCGACACGCTGCCGCTCAGCCCGCAGGACAAGGCGAAGATCGCCGGCGGCAACGCCGAGCGCGTGCTGGGCCTGCCCCCGGTCAGGGAGCCGGCCCAGGAGTCACAGTCCGCCACGAAGTGATTTACGTCACGACGGTGTTGTGTAAAGTTTGCGCTGACGGGGCTATTTACGGCACAATGATGTTGTGAAAAACATGCAGTCGGTCAGCGCTGCCCCCACCCGGGGGCAAGTCGCCCGGCTGATCCTGGAGCTCGGGCCGTCGACCGCCGCCACCCTCGGCAGCCGGCTCGGGCTCACGCCTGCGGCTATCCGGCGGCACCTGGACAACCTCATCGGCGAGGGCCTAATCGAGACCAGGACGGCCAGGACCTACGGAAACCGGGGGCGCGGCCGGCCGGCCAAGGTCTTCGTCATCACCGACGCAGGCCGCAGCGCGTTCGAGCACGCCTACGACGACCTGGCCACCAACGCGCTCAGGTTCCTCGCCGAGACGGCGGGTCCTGAGGCCATCGCCGACTTCGCCCGCAGGCAGCTGGCCGACCTGGAGCGCAGGTACGCTCCGGCGGTGGCCAGCGGAGACCTCGGCACCCGGGTCCAGGCGCTGGCCGAGGCGCTGTCCGCCGACGGCTACGCCGCGTCCTCGGGCCCCGCTCCCGCCATCGGCGGCCCGGCCAGCTCGCACGGCGAGGGTACGGCCGGGGAGCAACTGTGCCAGCACCACTGCCCGGTCGCGCACGTCGCAGCCGAGTTCCCGCAGCTGTGCGAGGCGGAAACCGAGGCGTTCGGCAGGCTGCTCGGCACGCCGGTGCAGCGGCTCGCTACGATCGCGCACGGCGACGGCATCTGCACCACGCACGTCACATGCACCACGCACGTCACCGAGCCGGAGCAGGCCGGCCCAGGGAAGGCCAAGGGGAGCGCGGCAGTTGTACGAAAGGGATTTTCCGACGCGGCCAGGCGGGGCCGTACGGCTACTGATATCACTTCCGGGTCCGGAGGGCTCTTGATATGACGACCACCACGCAAGACCAGCTCGAAGGGCTGGGCACGTACAAGTTCGGCTGGGCCGACTCGGACGTGGCGGGCGCTTCCGCGCGCCGCGGCCTGTCCGAAGAGGTCGTCCGGGACATCTCCGCGCGCAAGAACGAGCCGCAGTGGGTGCTCGACATGCGGCTCAAGGGGCTGAAGTACTACGGCCGCAAGCCGATGCCCAACTGGGGCGCCGACCTGTCCGGCATCGACTTCGACAACATCAAGTACTTCGTCCGCTCCACCGAGAAGCAGGCCGCGAGCTGGGACGAGCTGCCCGCCGACATCAAGAACACCTACGACAGGCTCGGCATACCCGAGGCGGAAAAGCAACGGCTCGTCGCCGGCGTGGCCGCTCAGTATGAGTCCGAGGTCGTTTACCACAAGATCAGGGAAGACCTCGAGGAAAAGGGTGTCATCTTCCTCGACACGGACACCGCGCTCAGGGAGCAGCCGGACCTGTTCAGGGAGTATTTCGGGACGGTGATACCGCCCGGCGACAATAAGTTCGCCGCGCTCAACACCGCGGTGTGGTCCGGCGGATCCTTCATCTACGTGCCTAAGAACGTCAAGGTGGAAATCCCGCTGCAGGCCTATTTCCGCATCAACACCGAGAACATGGGCCAGTTCGAGCGGACCCTGATCATCGTCGACGAAGGCGCCTACGTCCACTACGTGGAAGGCTGCACCGCGCCGATTTACAAGTCGGACTCGCTGCATTCCGCGGTGGTCGAGATCATTGTGAAGAAGGACGCGCGCTGCCGTTACACCACGATCCAGAACTGGTCGAACAACGTCTACAACCTGGTGACCAAGCGCGCCATTGCCCAGCAGGGCGCGACGATGGAGTGGATCGACGGGAACATCGGCTCGAAGGTGACGATGAAGTACCCGGCGGTCTACCTGATGGGCGAGCACGCCCGCGGCGAGACGCTGTCGGTCGCCTTCGCGGGCGAGGGCCAGCACCAGGACGCGGGCGCCAAGATGGTGCACTGCGCGCCGAACACCTCCTCCTCCATCGTCTCCAAGTCGGTGGCCAGGGGAGGCGGACGGACGTCCTACCGCGGCCTGGTCAACGTGCAGGAAGGCGCCGCGCACTCCAAGTCCACGGTCAGGTGCGACGCGCTGCTTGTCGACACGATCAGCCGCAGCGACACCTACCCTTACGTGGATGTCCGCGAGGATGACGTGGAGATGGGCCACGAGGCCACCGTGTCCAAGATCTCCGAGGATCAGCTGTTCTACCTGATGAGCCGCGGCATGGCCGAGGACGAGGCGATGGCCACGATCGTCCGCGGGTTCGTCGAGCCCATCGCGCGCGAGCTGCCGATGGAGTACGCGCTCGAGCTGAACCGGCTGATCGAACTGCAGATGGAGGGGGCGGTCGGCTGATGTCGGCAGGACTTCAGGGGGCAATCGAGTCCGCTCCCGTGAGCAGGCTGCATGAGCACAGGTCCTATGACCCGGCGGATTTCGCCGTGCCCATCGGCCGCGAGGAAGAGTGGCGGTTCACTCCGCTGCGCCGGCTGCGCGGTCTGCAGGGCGATGCCCCGCTGCCCGCCGCCAAGGTGACCGTGGAAGTCGACCCGGCTCCGGAGGTCAAGACATTTACGGCCGGACGGTCCAGCGCTCAGCTGGCCCGCACCTTTATCCCGGCGGACCGGGTGAGCGCCCGCGCGTATGCGTCCTTCGACGAGGCGACCGTGATCATGGTGCCGGCGCAGGCGCAGGCATCACGGGCCACCATCGTCACCGTGACCGGCGAGGGTACTGACGGCGCCGGGTTCGGGCACCTGCTGGTGCAGGCCGAACCGAACTCTCGGGCGGTGGTCGTGCTCGACCACCGCGGCAGCGCCACGTACGCGGACAACGTTGAGATCGTGGTGGGCGACGGCGCCACGCTGTCGGTGGTCAGCCTGCAGGACTGGGCCGGTGACACCGTCCACCTCTCGCAGCACTACGCCACCCTCGGCCGGGACGCCAGGCTGCGGCACACCGCGGTCACGCTGGGCGGGTCAGTCGTCCGGCTGGCGCCGTCGGTCCGCTACGACGGTCCCGGCGGCGACGCCGAACTGACCGGGTTGTACTTCGCCGACGCCGGCCAGCACCTGGAGCACCGGCTGTTCGTCGACCACGACGTGCCGAACTGCCGCAGCCGTGTCAGCTACAAGGGCGCGCTGCAGGGCGAGCAGGCGCACGCGGTCTGGATCGGCGACGTGCTGATCAGGCCGGAGGCGACCGGAACCGATACCTACGAGTACAACAGGAACCTGGTGCTGACCGACGGCACCCGGGTCGATTCGGTCCCGAACCTGGAGATCCTCACCGGGGAGATCGTCGGCGCCGGGCACGCGAGCGCCAGTGGCAGGCTCGAGGAGCACCACCTGTTCTACCTGATGGCCCGCGGCATCCCGTTCACCGAAGCCCGCAGGCTGGTCATCCGGGGGTTCTTCGGGCAGCTCATCGACACCATCGAGGTGCCTGAGCTACGGAGCAGGATCGCTGAGGCCATCGAGACGGAGCTGACCAAGTCCCTTCCCTCCGGAGCCCAGTGATGAGCGGGAACCAGGAGTTCACCCGGGCCTGTGCCCTGTCGGAGGTTCCGGAGGGAGGCGCGATCGGCGTTGAGGTAGCTGGGGAGCCGGTCGCCCTGGCCCGCGCCGAGGGCGAGGTTTACGCGATCCGCGACGTGTGCTCGCACGCTGAGGTGCCCTTGTCCGAGGGCGAGGTCTATGACCACACGATCGAGTGCTGGCTGCACGGATCGTGCTTCGACCTGCGGACCGGCAAGCCTACCGGGTACCCGGCCACCGAGTCGGTGCCCGTCTATCCAGTCAAGATCGAAGGCGACGACGTGTACGTCGCGCTCACCATAAGCGACAAGGAGTCATAGTGGCCACCCTCGAAATCCGCGACCTGCACGTCAGCGTGGAAGGCGCTGCTTCTTCAAGCGGGGCTGGGGTGCGCCAGGAGATCCTGCGCGGCGTGGACCTGACCGTCCGCGACGGCGAGACGCACGCGATCATGGGCCCGAACGGCTCGGGGAAGTCCACCCTCGCCTACGCGATCGCCGGTCATCCGAAATACCTGGTGACGAAGGGCAGCGTCACGCTGGACGGTGAAGACGTGCTGGCCATGAGCGTGGACGCGCGCGCCCGGGCCGGCCTGTTCCTGGCCATGCAGTACCCCGTCGAGGTGCCGGGCGTGTCCGTGTCGAACTTCCTGCGCACCGCGATCACGGCCGTCCGGGGCCAGGCGCCGAAACTGCGCGACTTCGTCAAGGAACAACGGGCCGCGATGGCCGCGCTGTCCATCGACCCGGCCTTCGCCGAGCGCAGCCTGAACGAGGGGTTCTCCGGCGGGGAGAAGAAGCGGCACGAGATCTTGCAGCTCGAGCTGCTCAACCCCAAGTTCGCGATCCTGGACGAGACCGACTCGGGCCTGGACATCGACGCGCTCAAGATCGTGTCGGAAGGCGTCAACCGGTTCCGCGGGCAGCCCGGGCACGCGATGATGCTGATCACCCACTACACCCGGATCCTGCGGTACGTGAAGCCAGACTTCGTGCACGTGTTCGTGGCCGGGCGGATGGTCGCTGAGGGCGGACCCGAGCTGGCCGACCAGCTGGAGAGCGAAGGGTACGAGAAGTTCGTGGGAGCGCCGGTATGACAGATTTTCCTGCTCATCTCGACGTAGCGGCGATCCGCGCCGACTTCCCCGCGCTGGCCAGGACGGTGCGCAACGACAAGCCGCTGATTTACCTGGACTCCGGAGCGACCTCGCAGAAGCCCCGCCAGGTGCTGGACGCCGAGCGCGAGTTCTACGAGCGGCACAACTCGGCTGCGCACCGCGGCACCCACCTGCTCGGCGAGGAAGCCACCGACGTGTACGAGGGCGCGCGGGCCAAGGTCGCCGCGTTCATCGGCGCAGAGCCGGGTGAGGTGGTGTTCACCAAGAACGCCACCGAAGCGATCAACCTGGTCGCCTACACGCTGAGCGGAGTTAACGGGTCCGGACCGCTCCAGGTGCAGGCAGGCGACGAGATCCTGATCACCGAGATGGAGCATCACGCCAACCTCGTGCCCTGGCAGCAGTTCTGCCAGCGCACCGGGGCCACCCTGCGCTGGCTGAACGTCACCGCTGAGGGCCGCCTCGACCTGGACCGCCTGGACAGCATGATCACCGAGCGCACCAAGATCGTCGCGGTGACCCACCAGTCGAACGTCACCGGGACCGTAACGCCGGTGGCCGAGATCGCCAGCGCGGCGCATGAGCGGGGCGCGCTCGTGCTGGTCGACGCGGCCCAGTCGGTGCCGCACCAGCCGATTGACGTGGCCGCGCTCGGTGCGGACTTCCTCGCCTTCTCCGCGCACAAGATGCTCGGCCCGTACGGGATCGGGGTGCTGTTCGGCCGGGCGGAGCTGCTCGAGGCGATGCCGCCGTTCCTGTTCGGCGGGTCGATGATCGAGGTGGTCCGGATGGAAGGCAGCACGTTCCTGCCGCCGCCGCAGCGGTTCGAGCCGGGCGTGCCCGCCGTCGCCGAGGCCGCGGGCCTGGCCGCTGCCGTCGATTACCTCACCGGCCTGGGCATGGGCAACGTGGCCGCGCACGAGGAGTCGCTCACCGCGCACGCGCTCGACGTGCTGCGCGACAATCCCGGCGTGCGCATCCTGGGACCCGACACCACCAAGGACCGCGGCGGCGCCGTCGCCTTCGAAGTCGAGGGCGTGCACCCGCACGACGTCGGCCAGGTCCTCGACGAGCTGGGCATCGCGGTGCGTACCGGCCATCACTGCGCCTGGCCGCTGCACCGTGCCCTGGGCGTGCAGGCCAGCACGCGGGCGACCTTCTACGTGTACAACACTCACGCCGAGGTGGACGAGCTCGCGGACGGAATCCGCTACGCTCAGCGCTTCTTCGGCGTCCGGTCCTAAGACCGCCGGGATGACGGCGCTGGCCTTAGGTGTTAGCAGGGAGTGTGATGCAACTCGAGTCGATGTACCAGGAGATCATCCTGGATCACTACCGCAACCCGCACCACAAGGGCCTGCGGGATCCCTTCGACGCCGAAGTTCATCACGTCAACCCGGTCTGCGGCGACGAGATAACGATGCGGGTATCGCTCAAGGACGTCGGCGGTGAGCCGGTCGTCGAGGATGTGTCGTACGACTCGCTCGGCTGCTCGATCAGCCAGGCGAGCGCGTCGGTGATGAGCGATCTCGTCACCGGCAAGCCGGTGGGGGAGGCCATGGCCATCAGCCAGGCGTTCCTTAAGCTCATGCAGTCCAAGGGCGCGGCAGAACCTGATGACGACGTGCTCGAAGACGCGGTGGCCTTTGCCGGCGTGTCGAAGTACCCGGCCAGGATCAAGTGCGCGCTGCTCGGCTGGATGGCATGGAAAGACGCGACCACGCAGGCCATGGAGGTAGGACAATGACGGAGAACATGACCGCGGATCCCGCGGTGACCACGGAAGCGGATCCGGCGACGCCGGAGGGTGAGGGCATCACCGCCGAGCTCACGCGGGACCAGGAAGATGTGCTCGAGGCGCTGCGGGACGTGGTGGACCCGGAACTCGGGATCAACGTGGTGGACCTCGGCCTGATCTACGGCGTTGACGTCGACGCCGAGCGGATCGCCACCATCGATATGACCTTGACCAGTGCCGCGTGCCCGCTCACGGACGTGATCGAGGACCAGGCCCGCGAGGCGCTCGAGGGCGTGGTCACGGACTTCCGCATCAACTGGGTGTGGATGCCGCCGTGGGGCCCGGAAAGCATTACCGACGACGGGCGCGAGCAGCTGCGTGCGCTCGGCTTCAACATCTAGGCCGGGTTCGTCCTGGAGGGCCCGAGGTAGAACGGCTCGGCGTGCGCGGAGATCCACTCGTCGACCTGGTCGGGCTCGCCCTCGCCCGGAAACGTGACGTCAATGGGAAATCCCTGGTCGGGCACGGCGCGCGCGGCCTGCTCGATGGCGCTCAGGACGTCCTGGCGGGCGGACTCAGCGGCGGGGTCGTGCAGCGTGACCGAGATGACCAGGCCTTCGCCCTGGCCGGGAACCGATAGCCAGGCCCTGGACGCCTGCCTGACGTCGGGAACGGACCCCAAAACGGCCCGGATCTCGCTGAGGAGCGTGACCGGATCGGCGGGCGGGTGGCCCATCAGGACCTGGGTGCCGTCCGTGACCACCAGGGTCAGCGGGTTTGCGGCCAGGTAGGCGACGCCTTCGGGGTAGATGGGCACGCTGGCCTCGGCGCCCGGGTTCAGCGCGATGCCGATTCCGGTCGGCAGCCGCCGGGCCAGGTCGGCGGCCGGGACCACGATGTGCGGCATGGCCGCGAACGGGATGTCGCCCGGCAGCGGGCGGATGCTGTCGCCCTTGCTCTGCGCGGGCACCGGGCTCTGCCGGTGCCGGTTCCAGCCAGCCAGCCGGCCCGCGGAGGTGAACGCGGGGACGAACTCGGCCCCCAGGTAGGTGACGGTCGGCAGCAGCACGTCCGATCCGTCGGTGACCGGGCGGTCCTCGGGCAACGGCAGCCACAGCCGCCCGCGGCTGAGCTCGTCCAGCAGCTCGGACACCCGGTCTGGATCCTTGCCCGCGGCATCTAGAGCATGCTCGATGGCGGCAGGAGCGGTACGGTCGGCGTCAGGCTGGGATTTGTCCCCCAGCCCCCAGCCGACGGCACCGGGCCGGATGAACGTGCCGCCCTGCGACATGGCGGATCCGGGGTTGGCTGGAGTCGTCGGGTTCATGTCGGTGTTCCTTAGCCCTGTTGCCGGCAACTGGCACGGTTGTGTCGGTAGCACCCCGATGGCAGACGTGGGGTCAGGCACCAATAGTACGGATAGTAAACACGTTAAGGCAGTGCGTAATGAAGAATCCTGCCGCAGGTGGCGGCCGCTGGGTGGAAGTTCCGCCCGAGCGCCTGGTGTCCTGGATTGTCACGTTCGGTCGGCGGCACGGCGCCGGCCTCGTCGCCCACGGTGACGCCGACGGGCTCCTGACCTTCACGGCCGCCGACGGTGCCACCGCCGAATGCCATCCGCCCTTCCCGCGCCCGGGGGATATAGGGGTGGGGGCCGGCGCCCGCGTGCCTGACCCGGAAGCTGCGGCGGCGGCGATGGCGGCGCATGCCGCCGCCGACCGGACGGTGGGTGTCCTGCTGGTGCGGCTGGGCGGCTACGCGGTGGGTGTCTTCGCCGGCTCGCCGCCTCAGCTGGTGAGCTCGAAGACCGGGAGCAGGCCGGTGCACGGCCGGAGCGCGGCGGGCGGCTGGTCCCAGCACAGGTTCGCCCGGCGCCGGGAGAATCAGGCCGCGACCGCGCTGCGCGCCGCGGCTGACGCCGCGGCGGGGATATTCGGCCGGTACGGCGCGGACGGGCTGGACGCCGTGGTGCTCGGCGGGGATAAGCGGTCGGCGGCGGGACTGCGCGGTGACGCGCGGCTGGCGCCCTACCTGGACCGCGCCGTGGACCGGTTCCTCACCGTCCCTGACCCGCGGCTGGCCGTGCTCAGGGAGGTTCCCCGTGAATTCGGCGCGATTCGCATCCGGCTGACCGAGCCAGAACCGAATGGCCCGCCGCGCGGACCAAGTAAACTGAATGGCGTGCTGCCAACGACGGACTAGAGACACGCCTCAGTGCAGAGTTCTGTCCGTTTCCGTCCGTCCCGCAGGAGCAGCTAAATCATGATCGTGGCAAGTGACATCGAGCTCCGGGCTGGCGCGCGCCTGCTGCTCGAGGGTTCGTCGTTCCAGGTGGGTACCGGAGACCGGATCGGTCTGGTCGGCCGGAACGGCGCGGGGAAGACCACCCTGGCCAAGGTGCTGGCGGGCCAGGCCGCTCCGGCGGCGGGCTCGGCCAGGCAGTCCGGCGCCGTCGGCTACCTGCCGCAGGACCCGCGCACCGGCAACCTGGACATCCTGGCCATCGACCGGGTGCTGTCGGCCCGCGGGCTCGACCAGCTGCGGGCCGATCTGCGCGTGGCGGAAGCGGGGATGGCCGACCCCGATTCGGCCGCCGCTGCGGATGCCATCCGCCGGTACGGCAAGCTCGAAGAGCGGCTGGCCGTGCTGGGCGGGTACGCGGCCGAGTCGCAGGCCGCCTCGATCACCGCCAGCCTGGGCCTGCCCGACCGGGTGCTGCATCAGCCGCTGCACACCCTGTCCGGCGGCCAGCGGCGCCGGGTCGAGCTGGCCCGGATCCTGTTCTCCGATTCCGAGACCATGCTGCTCGACGAGCCGACCAACCACCTGGACGCCGACTCGGTGGCCTGGCTCCGCGATCACCTCAAGACCTACCGCGGTGGCCTGGTCGTGATCAGCCACGATGTCGCGCTGCTGGCTGACGTGGTGAACAAGGTGTTCTACCTCGACGCGCAGCGCGCCTGCCTGGACATGTACAACCTGGGCTGGCGCGCCTACCTGGCCCAGCGCGAATCCGACGAGCGGCGGCGGCGGCGGGAGCGGGTGAACGCGGGACGGCAGGCCGGGGCTTTGATGGCCCAGGCGGACAAGATGCGGGCCAAGGCGACGAAGGCCAGGGCGGCGCAGAACATGCAGCGCCGGGCCGAGCGGATGCTGGCCGGGGTCGAGGCGGAGCGTACCGCGGACCGGGTGGCCAGGCTTCGCTTTCCGGTGCCCGCGCCCTGCGGCCGGACCCCATTGTCCGCCGTCGGGCTGTCGAAGTCGTACGGGTCGGCGGAGGTGTTTACCGGAGTCGACGTGGCCGTTGACCGGGGCAGCCGGGTCGTGGTGCTCGGGCTAAACGGGGCTGGAAAGACGACGTTGCTCCGGCTGCTCGCGGGCGTGGAAACCCCGGATACAGGAAAAGTCACACCAGGACATGGCCTGAGCCTTGGATATTACGCCCAGGAGCATGAAACACTGGAGACGGAGCGAACGGTCCTATCGCACATGCGGTCCGCCGCGCCGGACCTTACCGAATCGCAGCAGCGCAAGGTTCTCGGGTCATTCCTGTTCTCGGGCGATGATGTGGAAAAGCCCGCGGGCGTGCTTTCCGGCGGCGAGAAGACGCGACTGGCCCTAGCTCTTCTAGTTGTATCGGGCGCTAACGTCTTGCTGCTCGATGAGCCGACGAACAACCTTGATCCGGCCAGCCGGGAAGAAGTCCTTGGCGCGCTGAGAGGCTTCCGTGGCGCGATCGTACTTGTGACTCATGATGAAGGTGCGGTTGAAGCGCTTTCTCCCGAACGCGTTATCGTGCTGCCTGACGGCGTGGAAGACGCGTGGAGCGAGGATTTCGCAGATCTGGTCTCACTTGCCTAAGACAGCATCCACTGGCCTTGCCTCGGCTAAGGCTACGATTGCGCCATAACCTCATAAAAATATAGTGATCATTTGGTGCCATGTGGGTGGCCAATCCTGCGGTCATGCCTGATCATTGCGGAGGGGGATGTGTAACTCACTGATGACTGTAGCTGACGGGAGGTACATATGGCTGAGACCCTCAAGAAAGGAACACGTGTGACGGGGGCGGACCGCAGCAAGCTGGCCACGAGCCTAAGCCGGAGATACGACTCTGGCGAGAGCATCCGCTCACTGGCCGCCTCGACGGGAAGGTCCTACGGCTTCGTTCACCGGATCCTGACCGAGACCGGAGTGACGTTGCGCGGGCGTGGCGGCGCAACCCGCAGTAGCAAGACGAAGGTGAACCACTAAAACCACGCCCAGGTGCCGCCGGCCCGGTGCATGTCGCCGGGACCCCGCCCGGACAGCCCCTGGGAGTTCGCTGCTAGCTGATAACGTTTCTGCCCGGTACGGGAACGAATGACGGCCTCAGAAAGGTTTTCCTGGTCATGTACGGGCGGGCGAACATCAGCATGATGCGGTCCTTCAGGCATGACCCGTCGGTTACGCACCAGAAGCTGAAGCCGGGGACTGTCCGCAGGATCATCGGCTACGCCAAGCCTTACAAGCTGTACCTATCCCTCTTCCTGGCCGCTACTGTCCTCGACGCGCTCATCACAGTGGTGAATCCACTGCTGCTGCGGGTGATCATCGACAAGGGCATCCTTGGTCATCGCGAGGCGATCGTGGTCGGTGTCGCCGCCGCGGTCGCGGGAGTCGCCGTGTTCGACGCCTCCCTCGGCTTCGTCACCCGCTGGTATTCCGCGCGGATCGGCGAGGGCCTGATCTATGATCTGCGCACCGAGGTGTTCAGCCACGTGCAGCAGCAGCCCATCGCGTTTTTCACCAGGGCGCAGACCGGGTCGCTGGTATCGCGGCTGAACAGCGACGTGATCGGCGCGCAGCAAGCGATCACCTCGACGATGTCCTCGGTGGTCTCCAACATCTTGACCGTAGGCGCGATCCTGGTCACGATGTTCTACCTGTCCTGGCAGATCAGCCTCATCGCCCTGGTGCTCATCCCGCTCTTCCTGCTGCCGGCCCGGCGGGTCGGACGGCGGCTGCAGCGGCTCACCCGCGAATCCATGCAACTCGACGCAGCCATGGGTTCCACCATGACCGAGCGCTTCAACGTCGCGGGCGCGATGCTCGTCAAGCTCTTCGGCCGGCCCAGGCAGGAGTCCGAGGTCTTCGCCGAGCGCGCTGGGCGGGTCCGCGATATCGGTGTCACCCAGGCCATGTACGGCCAGGTGTTCTTCATCTCGCTCACCCTGCTCGCGGCGCTCGCCACCGCGGTGGTCTACGGGGTCGGCGGCAGCCTGGTCATCAGCGGCGCCCTGCAGGTCGGCACCCTGGTCGCGCTGTCCCAGCTGCTGATCAGGGTCTACGGCCCGATCGCCCAGCTGTCCAACGTCCAGATCAGCGTGATGACGGCACTGGTCAGCTTCGACCGGGTCTTCGAGATCCTCGACCTCAAGCCGCTGATCGCCGAGCGGCCGGACGCGGTGGCCCTGCCGGCCAGGGTGCCGGCCGCGGCCGGCGCCAATGGCGGTCCGGGCGGCCCGCCGGGCCTCGCGCCGGAGATCGAGTTCGACCAGGTGTCGTTCCGGTACCCCTCGGCGAGTCAGGTGTCGCTGGCCTCGCTGGAATCGATCGCCCTGCCCGCGCCGGAACGCCAGGACGTTCCCGAGGTTCTGCACCAGGTGAGTTTCCAGGCGCCGTCCGGCCAGCTGACCGCGCTGGTCGGCCCCTCGGGCGCGGGCAAGACCACGATCACCGCCCTGGCCGCGCGGCTGTATGACCCCGATGACGGTGCCGTGCGCATCGGCGGCCACGACGTGAAGGACGTCACCCTGGAGTCGCTGCACGACGTCGTCGGCGTGGTCACCCAGGACGCGCACCTGTTCCACGACACGATCCGGGCCAACCTCACCTACGCACGGCCCGCGGCCACCGAGCTCGAGCTCATCGAGGCGTGCGAGGCCGCCCAGATCTGGGACATGATCGCCAGCCTGCCCGACGGCCTGGACACCGTCGTGGGTGACCGTGGCTACCGGCTGTCCGGCGGCGAGAAGCAGCGGGTCGCCGTGGCCCGGCTGCTGCTCAAGGCCCCCTCCGTCGTCGTGCTCGACGAAGCGACCGCTCACCTGGACTCCGAGTCCGAGGCCGCCGTGCAACGCGCGCTGAAGACGGCCCTGGCCGGCCGGACCTCGCTGGTGATCGCGCATCGGCTGTCCACGATCAGGGAGGCCGACCAGATCCTGGTCGTCGACGCCGGCCGGATCGTCGAGCGCGGCACGCACGCGGAACTTCTCGCGGCCGGCGGCCTGTACGCCGACCTCTACCACACCCAGTTCGCCGGCCAGGGCGCCTAGCCACGCCACCGCCTGCGGCCTCCAGATCCCGGCCGAAGGAACTCGATGTGCCGTTGGGTCCCGAAGAGGGGAACCAAGGTGCCATCGGTTCCCTTCGAAGTGCGGCGGGGCTGGCTAGGGGAGGGCGTAGCCGAGGCGGCGGAGTTCTTCGCCGCCGATCTTTTCTATCTCCGCGATGTCTTCGGTGCT
>Ga0209839_10001256_pt1 | contig 13080 bp, 13 predicted proteins | sample OrgsoiDNA2013050_FD_185800 | JGI IMG/M metagenome (GOLD analysis project Ga0209839, IMG submission 185800) | Permafrost soil microbial communities from the Arctic, to analyse light accelerated degradation of dissolved organic matter (DOM) -... | ecosystem: Environmental > Terrestrial > Soil >... | reverse complement strand
GAAGGAGGCGGTAGCGATACGCCCACAACCCCCGGAACAGCCTCGATGGTGCGGGCGACCCGCGCCACCTCGGCGCTCGACCGCGGCGCGCGCACGAGCGCGATTACGCCGGCGCTCGCGGCCTCCCCGGTCGCGCGCTCGATCCGCTGCCGCGCACGAGTCGCCTGAGATCCGGGATCGTCGAACGCATTCGGGGCATTGAAGCTGCCCGGCGCCGGCCCACCGATCACGCCGACGATCGCGAACAACAGCCCGCCAAGCAGAAGCACCCGACGGGGCCGCGAGCAGGACAATTTAGCCAGTCGCCCGAGCACTTCAGCAGCCGCCAGCTGCCCGGCACCGGAACTCACTCAACTCAACACGACACGCCCGGGTTCCGGAGGATCGATCGGACGTGAACGTCCCAAGCCCGATCTCATCCAACGAGGTAGGTCTCGTAGATCACACCTCCCGTCTGGCGGCCGCCGACACTGATGAACACGCCCTTGTTCAGCCAGTCGAGGTTGGGGGCGGCGGTCTCGATCTGGGTGGAGGTGCGGAACGTGTACTCGCTGGCGTCGACCTCCTCACCCCGCCCGAGCCGAGCCAGGACCTCGGCGCTGCCGTGGCGCACGCCCCGCGATTGGACGTAGAGCAGATCGCCGCCGTCGGTCTGCAGCGTGTAGCGGATGTCGCCGAGTGCGGTGCCGTCCGGCAGCACGGTCTGCCAGTCGGCGCTCGCCCCCGGGAGCAGCTTCCCGTTGATCTCGGGACCGGCGAATGTCCCGCCGGTCAGGGGCACGATGCGCAGGTGACCTTGGGCGAGGTCACCGACATCCAGCGGTTGCGCGAGCGTGGCCTCTAACCGGTACACGTGGATCAGGCGAGGATTGGGAAGCTGATTGCTCACCGGACAACATGCCCCTCGTCGGCGATCTCAGTCCTGGCGGTCACGAGATGTGCACGGCGAGTGCGGCGACGTCGGCGGCGCGACGACGCGTTTCCGGTTGGCGCTGAATGGTAGAGGCGGTGGTCGCGCTGCTCATGATTCCTCCGGTGGTTGGGATCAGCGACAAATCAACTCGCTCGTGATGATCCGGCCGCGACCGGCTGGCGGGCGGTGGTGATCTCGCGGTGGAGCGCTTTGAGCGCAGCCGCGTGGATCTCTGAGAAGCTCGGGAACGGTTGGATCGTATCTCGCAGCACCTCGACCGGGACGCGGGCGCGGATCGCCAGGGTGGCCTGCTGCAGCCATTCGCCGGCTTCGGGACCGAGGGCGTATGCGCCGGTCAGCCGCTCGCCGTCGCTCAGCAGCGTCAGGAAGCCGTTGTCCTCGGCGTAGGCGTGCGTGTAGGTGGCCGTCCTGGATACCTCCGACAAACGGGCTGTCGCGCTGAGCTGGGCCTCGCCCGCGCCGACCGCCGCGGCCTGGGGGTCGGTGTAGGTGACGCGCGGCACAGCCTCGTAGTGGGCCTGCCGCGCCTCGCCGAGGATGTTCGCCGCGACGATGTCGCCCTCGTACTCGCCGACGTGGGTGAGCGGCCAGACGCCGGTCACGTCGCCGATCGCCCACAGGCGCTCGCCCGCGCGCAGGTGCGCGTCGACCGGGATCCCGTGGCTATCGGCCTGCACACCGACGGTCTCCAGGCCGAGCCCTTCGACTCGCGGGCGCCGGCCGGTCGCGACGAGTAGGCGATCGCCGCGCAGCTCGCGTCCGTCGTCCAGTTCCAGGACGTAGTCTTCGCCCTCGCGTCGCGCCGCGGTCGCCTGTAGGCCAAGGGCGAGCTCGATGCCATCGCGGCGCAATGCCTCGCCGAGCGCGTCGCCCAGCGGCGCGGGCTCGCGAGCGAGCACGCGCTCGGCGGCCTCGACCAGTGCCACTTCGCCGCCAAACCGATGCACGGCCTGCGCCAGCTCGACGCCGGCCGGGCCCCCACCCAGCACGATCAAGCGGCGGGGGATGACCTTCATGCTGGTCGCATCGCGGGTGCCCCACACGCCCTCGAGCCCCCGAAGCCCCGGAACGGGCGGCACGATCGGGTCAGCGCCGGTCGCCATCACGACGTGCTCGGCGCTGTGGCGGACGCCGTCGACCTCCACCACGCCCGTCCCCGCCAGCCGGCCGCTGCCGCGCAGAAGATCGATCCCCCTGGTTGCCAGCCACCGTTCCTGCCCGGCGTCGGAGTAGTCAGAGACCATGAAGTCACGCCAGGCGAGCGCCGCCTTCACGTCGACCTGCGCACTCGCGCCCACCTCGCGCGCGCCATGCACGGCTTCGCCGGGACGCAGCAGCGTCTTTGACGGGATGCACGCCCAATAGGAGCACTCACCCCCCACCAGCTCCCGCTCGACGACCGCCACGCGCAGGCCGCCCTCGGCCAGCGCGCCGGCGCAGTGCTCGCCCGGGGCGCCGCCACCGAGAACGATCACGTCGTAGTCACTGCTCGAGCGGCTGCTGCTCATCTGGGCCTCCATAGGTTGGTGCTGTGTGTCACGATCTCGCTTCGGGGCCCCGGTCGCGCCGGGGACGCCCTGGTCGGTGCCTGGTTCGCTCAGTCATCGATCGGTGTTTGCGCCGTGTTGCGGTGGCCGCCCATGACCCGTCCCCGACGATCGACGCGTACTCGTCGGCTGTCTCTTCCCACACGAATTGTCCGGCATCGACGATCACGAGCTTGCTGTTGGGTAGTGGAGTGCGGCGGGTTCATCCGGATCACGTCGCGCGGAGGTGCCCGTCGATCAGACGGGCGACTCCTTCGGGTGCCTCACGATGCGGGAAATGACCCACTCCCACTGGATGCGCGCAAACCCAATCGGATCCGCAGCGACGGCGCGTGCCCCAGCGTCGATGTACATCAGCCACTGGTACCAGAACGCACGCGCCTGCTCGAACGGCGGCATTGCGAACGCGCCGCCTGGTTGATACCCGAGCGCTAGGGCGACCGTCAGGGTGACGCGCTCGGGCGCGATCGCCGCGAGCGTGTAGGCAGCGCGGGCGCCCCAGTCGTGTCCCACGACCCTGACGCGTTCGACGCTGAGGGCGTCCAGCAGATCGACGGCGTCGGCCGCGAGCGCAACGCCGCGTCCGTCTCGAGGCGTGTCCGGTGAGCGAAAGCGGGTCTTGCCAGATCCCCTCAGGGTAGGCGTGATCGTGCGCCAGCCCCGTTGGTGGAGCCGGACAGCGACCGGTCGCCACCCCCGCGGGGCGTCGGGCCAGCCGTGCAGCAAGAGAACCGGCCTGCCGTGTCGTGGTCCGCTTCCTCGAGCTCGATCTCGAGGACTGCTGTCCGGACGAAACGCCTCACGCCGCGCGCCGAGCGGCCGCGGCGCAGTACGCCTTACTGGCGGTGGTGAGATCTGCGTCGGCGGGCAGGGTGGCACGATCGATCAGCGCCTTGGCCTCGCCCAGCATGGTGAGGTCGAGCCACGGGTGCATTTCCGTCGGACCGGGGGCGGTTGGCGTGTCCGCCACTCGAGACTTGTCATGCGGCCCGAGGAAGTGGGCAACGTTGGCACTGTCGAACACGACGACCGTGACGTCCGGATCGTGCTCGAGCCGATCGACGAGCGCCTGGAGGTCCAGGATCATCTCCGGATCGACGAGGTTGACCGGTGGGTGGTTGAAGGTGACGTTCCACAGCTGCGGCGCAGAACGGGCGACAATCAAACCAGGCATGGGCATCTCCTGGGTCAACGGCTGATGGCTTGGTGCGCGAACAAGCGTGCTCTACACGCGCCAGGCTCGCGCCCGTGTATGCCCTGGTCGCCTGCGCGGTCACGACGCGGGTGCAGCCCTCGACGTCGAACTCGTGGGTGGTCTTCATCTCGCTCGAAGACGGACGCCCAGACACCTCCGACTACGGGCCCGAGCTGTCACGATCGCCGGCCGGCTGCTTACGAGGACCGAAGCGCGATCGGTGCGGACACGCTCCGCTTGGCGAGACGCGGGGCAGCGGTCGTGTGGTGCTGGCCGTTGTACTTTGACGTGAGTGCGGTGTGCCGATGCGGAGGCCTGGATTCCTCGTCTGGGTGAGTGCTCGCCGAAGGTACGGTCTAGGTGACGAGATCCGGGGACAGGTTGGCGAGGAACGGGCCTAGTTCCTCGGCCACCACCTTGTCGTCCAGGGGCCACGGCGGGTGTTCGTGCACCTCCGAACGCCAGCCCGGTCCGCCCTCCATGCGCGCCACCAGGTACAGCGGCTTGCCTCCGGTGAGAAGCCTGCCGCGAATCACCGGCGTCAGCGGGTCCGGCTGTGGGGCTGTGCCGGCGAGATGCGCGATTCCCGCAGCAGCGGTGTCGGCCTGCTGCGCGCCAAGGCCGCCGTGCTTGATCGGTGAACCGGTTGCGTCGCCGGCCGCGAAGATTCGACCGTCGGTGCCGGGCACGCGGCAGTAGTCGTCGATCGGCGTAAACCAGGCGGTGCCGGCGGGCAGTCCCGGCACTGCTGGGCCAATGATGCGCGGCAGGGTCACGATCCGGTCGGCGTGAAGCTCATCATCGCCGAGCTGCAGCCGACTCGGTCCCGGAACGACGGCGGTCATGCCCGTGCGCAGCGCGATGTTCGCCTCGTTGAGGAGCCGCGCGATAGCGTCGTCCGCTGTCTGGCCGAAGACCTTCAGCGGCCGCGACTCAGCGGTGACGAACGTCAGCTGCACGGGGATTGCGCTGCGCCTGGCGTGGTGCGCGGTGAGCAGCGCTAGCTCATAGAGGGGCAGCGGCCACACCGACCCCTGGGGAACGACGAACGCCAGGCTGTCGGCGCGGCCGGCCTCTAGATCGCCGACGATCGCCGTGAACGTCTCCCCACCGTTGCGATCAGTGAATAGCGCGGCGTGGGGATAGGGGTTCGATTGACCGGCGCCCACCGCCACGAGCAGCGCGTCGAAGGGGAGCTCGCGGCCGCTGTGGGTCAGGACCAGACCGAACTCGGGGTCAACGTGGGCGAGCCGGTCGCGGACGTGCTGCGCACCCGTTGGCGTGATCAGCCGCTCTAGCGGGTAGCGTCGAAGGCTGCCACGGCTGAAGGGCTCCAACACCGCCAGCGGGCGGTAGACGAATTCGTCTACCGGGCTGAGCACCGTGATCTGGACCCGGTCGCCGGCGAGCCGCCGCAACCTCAACAGACCCTCGATGCCGGCGATTCCCGCGCCGGCGATGACCACGTTGCACACCGCCATCGAAATCCAGCTCCTTGCCTGCATGTGTTTGAGGAGACCTCCCCGCGCCGGTGGGTCCGTCTCGGAGCCGCGGCACGCGCCGCGCCGGCCGGCGGAGTCAGTGTCACGTGACCGTCCGGAGAGAGCACGAACCGATCACGAGCTCCGGCGGTGGCTCCGGAACGCACTCGTCGTGACCGCTGGCGCCGATCCTAGCGCAGGACGCGACCCGGCATGCCCATCCATGGGGATGCTCCAGCCGACCTGGTCCCGCCGCCTCGTCGTGGCCGGGCCTCGTGACGAGCCCAGAGCCGGCGAAGCTTTTCGCTGCGCAGCGACAGGTCCCCCACGATCTCGATCAGTCAGGGATCGTCCAGGTCAATGGTGCTGCTAACGCCTGCCGTTCGCAGGTGACCCTATCGTCGTGGAAGACCACGGTCTAGTCACGGTACTTCGCCGTGCCGGGCTGTCTTACCAGTCGCACGTTGTGCAATCGTGTCGCTGGTTCTCGACCTTCCGCCGAACGGGCGGCGAGGAGGTGCCGGCAAGCGCGCAGGTGCTTCAGCGCTTGACCTCCTGCACCAACCAGCCGTTGCCATCGGGATCGCCGAAGGAGGCGAACGACCCGTAGTCGCGCCGGTCGGGGTCAAGGCCGGGCGCCTGGCCATCAGGGCCGAAGTGGAACGGCTCGCTGACGTCGACGTCCCTGGATGCCAGATCGGCTCGCGCGGCTTCGATGTCCTGCACGACCAGATGCAGCCCTTGAACGGCCCCTGCCCGTTCAGGGTTTCGAATCAGCGTGATCGAGCAGGCCGAGCCCGACGGGGTGAGCTGGATGACGCGGAAGTCCTCGCCGGCACGGTGGTCAACGTCGACATGGAATCCGACGCTCTCGCTGTAGAACGCCTTCGCGCGATCCATGTCGGTGACCGGGATCACGATGACCTCCAGGTTGTAGTCCACGATCGCTTCCCTTCTCTCTCGGTGCCGTAGCGACTAGACGCAAACGTGATCAATCCTGATCGATCACCTCCGCGGACGAGCAGCATGCGGCACTGACCATAAGGCAATCGGAACGACCGCGGACGCCGGATGGAAATGACTCCGCCCGGCGCCGAGCGGCATGCGGCCCCAGCTGTCCAACCGGCCGCACCGCCGTCGCCGACGACATCGGCGGTGCCATCGCCGCGCTCATGGGCGACGGCAACCGCTGGGTCGCCGGCCAGCGGTGTCTCGGCTACCTGGACGCCGTCGGCACGCGTTTCCCGGCTGACCGGGCCGGGATCGGTGGAGCCTGCGCGTGCGGCGAGCGCGGGGCTGACATCCCGTGCCCGACGTAGCCGGCAGCGGTCGGCGGCTTATCAGGAGTGAGCGTGCCGATGTAGTGCCACGGCAGGTGGTCATCGAGCGACGCGTCGAACCGCAGGTGGCGGGTGAGCCTGAACTGGCGGGCGAGGAACGACGGAATCAGCAGTGCGAGCCCGACTAGGTTCCTCATCTGCCCGGTATCCCGGCTCTCCCGCCAGTCGCCGGCCGTCTCGTTGCTGGGGTGCCTGAACTCGCGGCCGAAGTGTGCGAAGTCGCCCGAGGCGGAGGGCGGCAGCTGCGCCGCGGTATCGCGGCCGAACACGTACCGAATCAGCTTGTCTCGGAGCACGTCGGGCTCGTCGCAACGTTTGGCGAGCCGATGATCGCCGATCATCGGCTGGCCGTAGGTGTACACGGGCTTGAGCTTGTCGAACATGCGCTTGTGCTTCGCGTTCGTTCGCAGCAGCAGCGCGGCCATCGCCGCCATCGCGGCGCCGAGGCTGTGCCCGGTGATGTACAGCGCCTCTAAGGGCTTCTGCTCCGGCCCCCCCTCGCCGTCGCTGCCGGCCGCCGCCGAGCGCGCGCCAAGCGCTCCCTGGAGCTCGGCGACGATCTCGTCGAACGTGGCGAGCAGGTTGCGGTGAAAGCCACGGTGGATCATGAACCTCGCCGGCTGGTCGTGGAACTCGATCTCGACCTTCTCCCGATCGACCTCGAAATCGACGAGCCAGTTGATCAGGCTCTCGAGGTTGGTGCCCCGGTACACGAGGATCGCCACGCGGCCGTCGCCGCTGCGCAACAGGTAGGCGGTCGAGTCGATGAACATCACGTCGACGAACTGCTGGTACTTCTTGCAGCTGTAGCCGTCGAGCCCAAGCTCCGCGGCGACCTCCATAACGGTCGCCTCGTCCGAGTACGCGTACGCCGACAGCGCCGCCAGCGCGTAGGCGATGTACGGATCTGGGTTCTCCCCGGTCTTCAGCAGGCTGTCGGCTCGCAGCAGCCTATCGGTGAGGTCAGGGCACCTGGTGACGACGTTCATCGGATCGCCCGCTGTCTCACCGGACGGAGGCGACCGACTGTGGATCCCTGAGACACGGCATCCACCGTATCTCAGACGGCCGGCGCCAACAAGGCACGGCCCGACCCAGTCTGCGCGACAGGCGTGGAAGGAGCGGCCACACCGCGAGCTTCCGGACGTCGTCTCATGGGTCAAGCTCTGGTGGCCTCGACCGCCGCCGGGAGAGGGCCTCGAGTGCTTGCCCTTGTGCGAGGGCCTGCCAAGGACCTGCCGGTCCTGGCGGTCGTGAAGGGGCCGCACGAGCGGCGACAGGACGTAGCCCCTGTCAGGCCCTTGTCTATGAGCACCCGCAACCGTACCTCCGGGTCGGGGCGCTGTCGAGTTGTCCTGGTTCGTTGAAGGAGGCGAGTGATGGGGAACTGCCTGGTCGCCTTGTTGTCCGCGGCTGTTGTGCTCCGCGTACCGCTTGAGGAAGTCCCACGGCCCGCGGTGCGGGTTGCTCGCCGCGGCGCAGACCCGAGATTGGCGAGGACCAGGACGGATTGCGCCCGAACGTGTAGCCCTGCTTCGGTAACTAGGCGCGCCTGGAGTCCCGCGTCCGTGCCAGCGTCTCTTGCTGAGATTTGCCGGTAGGCGGGTCGGTCATTGGTGTCATCGCTTGTCGGGGGGCGGAGCGAGGGCGAGGGCGAGGGCGAGAGCGGCGGCGTATGGCGAGCACGAACGCGCGGACGCCGGCTCTGGCGTGGGGTGGAGCTCGCGGTTGCTTCAGGGGTGGTCTTCGCAGCACAGGCTAGGGGGCGACGTCGGCGTCAGTCAGGGGGGAGTTCACCGATGCGGCGTTCGAGGAACACCGGCGAGCGCGTGAGTCTCGCGAGCTCGCCGTAGAGCTCGGCCACCCTCGACCAGTCGATGTCCCGTTCGACCTGAAGCGAGGCGATCGAAGCCTGCAGGACATAGGATCCACGACCGCGTAACGTGATCGCGCGATCGAGTGCGCCCCGTCCAGTGGCAATCTCGTCCGCGTCCCACAGCGACCGGTCCTGGTCCTCGAGCGGTACCAGCTCCTCACCATCGAACCTCGCCTTCCGGCGAGCGTGATGGATCGTCATCAATGCCAGCAGCCCGTGAACCTCGGGGTCGTCAGGCATCAGCGACGCGAGCAGCCTGCCGAGCCTGATCGCCTCCATGCCGCTTCATCGTTTCCTCAGAGACCAGGAACGCACCGGCGATCTCATCCGTGCTGAGCCCGCCGAGCGCCCGCAATGTCAGCGCAACCTGGCGACGAGAGCTGGAAACGACCAGCTTGGGCATCGCGTTCATCTTGTTGGCGAAGTCATTGTCCCGATGCGGCGCAGATCTGGGAGAAGCGCTCCCACGTGACACGCCCCAACACGAGCGAGCCGGTTTCCAGCACCTTTCCGAGCTTGAACTTGTCACCCGCGACAGCCTCCGGACCGAAGCGAAACGCCCAGCCCCCATGCTCGAAGCCCTCGGTGCCGTCGGGATCCTCCATGACGCCGTCGATAGAGACGAATTCGATGACGATCACACGACCCATCGGTTGAACTCCTGTAAGTGGTTTTCTCATCCGACGAACAGCAGCGGCGCGACGGGACAGCGCGCGTCATGCTCATGCGGTTCGAGCGACCCATCCGCTGAGCGTTGGGCATGGACGGCGAGCCACGTCCCCCGGCGATGAATCGCCGAGCCTTCCTACGCCCAATTGCGACGCTTGCGGGTCGCGGCACGAAGCAGCCCGCTCGCTCGATCCTCACGCTCGACGGCTTCGGCGAGCTGCGACGTGACCTCAGCAAGCTCGGCATACGCTCGGCCAACAGCACGGATGCTTCGGCCCTCGCTGACTCGATCGAGCTCGGCGACGGCTTCGTCAAAGCGCTGCCACACCTCCTCCGGCCCGCGGCGGCCGGATCCGGGCTACCGCTCGAACGGTGGCGTGGCACCGCCCGGCGTCGCTCGCCACTCGAATCCATCCTTGTGGGCAGCCTCGCACGCGGCAGCGCGCTGCGCGGCGGCCGCAAGATTCGCCAGCCGTCCGCTGGAAGCCAGGGTCTGGTGGCGCGAGGACGTGTTCGCGAAGCGCAGCTCGCCACGATTCCCGCGCCTCCTGGAAGGCCAGCTCTGAGTCGAGCGTCACGCTCCGAGTAGTCCTTCCGCGGGATCTGAACGAGGCTCGGGCGCGGTCGCGCGGGGTGGCGGCGGCGCGGGCGAGTCGGACGCGGTGTCCCACGGGCTCTCGCCGTGCGTCACGGAAACGTCGCCGCGGTGTCGTCCACGGGAAGGAGCAAGGGGGCCAAAAATGCAAAATCTGCGGGTGTATTCTGGCACCAGTCTCGGTCGCGACGAACGGGCTCGACGACCGGTGCGGCTCCCCCTCCCCAGCTCGTTTTCTGCATCGGGGTCCCTAATGGGGTCCCACGAGCCGCCCTCAAAGAGAAAACCCTGGTGATTTGCAGGGCTTTCGCAGTACCGCTACCGGGATTCGAACTGTGTTGCGAACCCCGTAACCTCAGAGGAGGCTTGTGGGCGGGAATGCTCCGTAGCAGCAGACGCGGTCTGGCGAGAACTAGGATCGCGCCATGGCTAACAAGACATGGTTCATCACTGGTACTTCACGCGGCTTCGGTCGCGAGTGGACGAAGGCGGCGCTGCAGCGCGGCGACGGGGTCGCCGCCACGGCGCGTGACACGAGCACGCTCGATGACCTCAGGACAGAGCACAGCGACGCGCTGCTGGCGCTGGCCCTGGATGTGACCGATCGCGAGGCGGCGTTCGGCGCCGTCAAACAGGCCCTCGAGCATTTCGGCCGACTGGACATCGTCGTCAACAACGCGGGCTATGGCCACTTCGGGATGGTGGAGGAGATCTCAGAGCAGGAGGCTCGCGCCCAGATCGAGACCAACCTGTTCGGCGCGCTGTGGGTGACGCAGGCCGCGCTGCCGTTCCTGCGTGAGCAGGGCAGCGGCCACATCGTCCAGGTGTCCTCGATCGGGGGCATTTCGGCGTTCCCGAGCGTCGGTATCTATCACGCCTCCAAGTGGGGTCTGGAGGGGATCAGTCAGGCGCTGGCCCAGGAGGTCAAGGAGTTCGGGATCAACGTCACGCTGGTGGAGCCGGGCGGCTTCTCGACCGATTGGAGCGGGCCGTCGGCCAAGCGCTCGGAGCCCAACCCCGCCTACGACGGAGTCCGCCGGCGCCAGCAGCAGTGGCGCGCCAGCAACGTGCCGGGGGACCCGTCCGCCTCAGCTGAGGCGATCATGCGCGTCGTCGACGCCGACCCCCCGCCGCTGCGGGTGTTCTTCGGCAGCGCGCCGCTCGGTATCGCCGAGAACGATTACGAGAGCCGCCTGGCGACCTGGCGCGAGTGGCAGCCGGTGGCTGAGCTGGCTCAGGGAGACACCAAGTAGTCGGTCCGGAAGCGCATCGACGATCGGACGCCTCGGGGTCCAATGGCGACAGCCCTGGCCGACGGCGCAATACGCCAACGCTCTGCGAACGGTGGCCGAACTCTCCGCACCCTGCTCGTGGGCGAGGAGGAGTGCCGGTGAAGGTCCTCACCCCGGCCTGCCCGCTCGCGTCGGAAGGAGGGGCGAGGAGCTCGTTCGACGCCTCCTCATCAGGGTTTCAGTGGGCGTCCCCGACCACGACGCGTGGGGTTGCGACCTCGCGGGCGAGCTGCACGAGCTGACCTTCGAGTCGGAGGTCTTACGCGACAACCCGCTCGGCGACCCGGCGAGCCGTCCGCTGCTCGTCTACACCCCTCCGGGCTGGCCCGACGGGGGTCCGTACCCGGCCGTGTGGATGATCCAGGGGCTGCTGGGGCAGGTCGACCAGTGGCGCGAGCGGCCACCGTTCGGCGAGCCGTTCTACGAGCGGCTGGACCGGATGATCGTGGCTGGGACCTGCCGGCCGGTGGTCGTGCCGATGCCGGATTGCTGGACCAGCTACGGCGGCTGCCAGTTCTTGGACTCCGCCGGGACCGGGCGCTACGTGACCCACCTATGCGACGAGCTCGTGCCGTGGGTCGACGAGCGCTTCGCGACGGCACCCGCCGCCGTCTCGCGCTCGGTGCAGGGCAAGTCATCCGGCGGCTACGGCGCTCTCGTGCTGGCGATGCTGCGTCCGGATGTGTGGGGCCTCGGCTTGGGCGCTTAGCAGGAGCCGGACGCCGCCGGTTACCGACTGTTGATGGCGTTGGGATGGCGGTGCGATTGGCCGTCGGACGGCGTTCGGCTCGTTGTGCACGGGTGGTGGCTGCTTATTTCTCGGCTTGCTGCTCGATGAGGTCGACTCGATCGGGGTAGAAGGCGAGTCGGCCTTTGATCTTCGCGACGGTCGAAAACGGTTCGCGGTATTCCCACGCGACAATCTACGCGTGGAACGGGCTGTGAGGCTGCGGAGTGGTCGGATCGCCCGGTCCGACGTTGGGCCGCTCGGGCGGTGCCGGCGAGCGCATGATGATGACAACATGGAGGCTGGAGCCATCAGCGACGAGGGCTGCTCGCGCGCCGGCTTCGACCAGGATGACGGTCGACGAATCGGCGCGCAATCGCATTTCGGCGACGGTCAGTCTTCCGGAGCCGGCGACCGTGACCACGAGCGCATCGGAGGTCACTGGCCCGAAGTCAGCTTGGCGGTCGGGTTCGACTCGAGTGAATTTGACCCGGAGGCCAACTAGATCGATTTGGCGCGGTGGGTCGACGCACACGTATCTCGCACTGGGTCCACGCAACGGCTCCGGCTCCGCCGGAGTTTCGGGGGGCAGCGACGACGACGCCTCCGGCTCCGCCGGCGCTTCGGGGGGCAGCGACGACGATGCCTGCGGCTCTGCCCGAACTGTGGGAATCGGCGCCCACGGCGGGGGCCCCGGTGCCGGGACATCCTTAGTTAGAGCCGAAAGCCCCCTCGACGGAGGCTGACCGGGTCGGACCGTCGTGGACTGGATCGACCTCAATTGGCCCGCGAGACTCGTCCCCGGCTGGCGCTTCTGCCGGGGCAGGCAGCGCGGGTTCGGTGGTCGGGGGTCGGCCCCAGGTGTCGTTCCAGCTGTCTGGGCGGCTCGGAGGCGGCTGGGCGAGCGGCTCCGCCTTTGGCCGGCGTGCCGGCTCGCGCAGGGATGTATCCTCGACCCAGCCCTCATCGTCATAGGCCCGAGGCGGCAAGAGGGAGTCCATCGCGCCGCGCACCCCGCGACGGATCCGTGACGCGAGGTCGCGTCCGTGATCCAGGTCGTTCTGATCGCGCTCCAGGTCGTCGTGGTCCGGAGCCCAGTGAGCGGGCTCGGACTTCAAGTCATCGTGATCACGATCCCACTCGTCGCTACGGCCCGTCCAAGTCTCACGGCACGGACGCGATGGCTCATTGCGCTGCTCCTGCCCATACCCGCGGTCCACGGAGGTCGCCATACGTGTACGCGACACGCTCGAGAGGGCGAAGCGCTCCTTGACGTCCGCTGCGGCGATATGGGTGAGCACGTCTGGGATCGTCGGCAACGAGGCCCAGCCCACGGCAATCGCGTGCGGCCGACTGGTGGATCGCCCCCAGTCCCAGAGCGCGTGGGCCTGACTTTCGGGCCACGCTTCACGCTGAGTCGGCCG
>Ga0209839_10001255_pt1 | contig 13090 bp, 13 predicted proteins | sample OrgsoiDNA2013050_FD_185800 | JGI IMG/M metagenome (GOLD analysis project Ga0209839, IMG submission 185800) | Permafrost soil microbial communities from the Arctic, to analyse light accelerated degradation of dissolved organic matter (DOM) -... | ecosystem: Environmental > Terrestrial > Soil >... | reverse complement strand
CTCGCGCGCATCTGGCTCGCGCGCATCTGGCTCGCGCTTGCTGGAGGCGCGCAGCGTGGACAGCGCCGCGACGCCCGCCGCGTCCAGTGGCGCTCCGGTGTTCGCCGCCACGAGCGTCCCGGCGCGCAACGTCAGCCGCAGCCGGCCCGCTACTCCGCCGCGCGCCGCCGCGTCCGCCGCGTTCTGGGCCAGCTCCACGACGACGCGGTCCCGGTAGCCGCCGAGCGCGTAGTCCTCCTCGGCGTTGGCGTCCTCGCGGAACCGCGCGGGCGACGCAGCCCAGGCGTCAAGCACCCTGCGGCGCAGCTCGGCGGTGCCGAACGGGTCGGACTGGCTGCCCTGCACGGCGTGGATCGCCTCTCCTTCGGGTTACTCGCAGACCCCGACCATATTCCTGCCGTGTTCCCTGGCTGATGCGGGATCGCAGGCGCGCTGGAGTACGATCCGGTCAAATAGCGCGAAGGCTGCGCCCGCTCACGACGGTGGTGAGGTGGCATGACGGAGCAGATTCTCGTCTCGTTCGAGGGGACGAACTCGGGCACCGGCGAGCTAACCTGGGGCCAGCTTGATATATGGGCCGCCATGCAGCGCCAGCAAGCGTCGTTAGTCATCGGCGGCGCGTATCCGCTTCCGCCCGGCACTACCGTGCAGGACGTAGCGGCTGACCTGAAGTTCCTGATGTGCCGGCACGATTCGCTGCGCACCAGGCTCCGGTTCGCCGCCGATGGCCGCCCGCAGCAGGTGGTCTCGAGGTCCGGCGAGGTCCCGCTGAAGGTCATCGACCCTGGGGACGCCGACCCTGCCGAGGTCGCCGCGGCGCTTTATGCTCATTACGAGGAAAAGGTCTTCGACTACGTCCGAGAGTGGCCGGTTCAATGGGCCGTGATCACCAGGGGAACAGCCGTCACCCATCTGGTGACCGCCATCAGCCACCTTTCCATCGACGGCATGGGCGCCATGGTCCTGCTGGCCGACCTGGCCGGCCGGGATCCCGCGACCGGCCTCGCGAATGAGCCGGTCAGCGCGCTGCAACCGCTGGAGCTAGCAGGACTGCAGCGCGGCCCGGCGGCCCGGCGGCAGAACAAGGCCGCGCTCCGTTACTGGGAACGGACGCTCCGGAGCATCCCGGCCCGCAGGTTTGCCGACTCAGCCGACCAGCGCAGCCCGCGCTACTGGCAGGCCACCTACGACTCGCCGGCCTCGTACCTGGCCATTCAGATGCTGGCCGCCCGCACCCAGTCGAGTACCTCCGCGGTGCTGCTCGCCGCCTTCGCGGTCGTGCTCACCGAGGTCGCCGCCAGTAGCCCGGCGGTCATCCAGGTCGTGGTGGACAACCGGTTCCGCCCGGACCTCGCCGAGTTGGCCAGCCCGATGTGCACCTCCATCCCGTGCGTCATCGACGTCGCCGACGCCGCCTTCGACGACGTGGTCGCCAAAGCTTCGCGAACCGCCCTCAACGCCTACAAGCTGGCCTACTACAACCCGGTCGAGCGCGCGGAACTGGAGGCCAGGATCAACCGGGAACGCGGCGAGGCGGTCGACGTCAGCTGCTTCATGAACGACCGGCGGAATGACAGCCGCGCGGAGCCGGTCGACGGGCAGCTGCCCGTGGCGGACGACGTCCGCGCCGCGCTGGCGCGGTCCGCCCTGACCTGGGGATGGCGCCGGCACCGGCCCAGCGATAAGTGCTTCCTGAGCCTGAATAACGTGCCGGGCACCTTGTATTTCGACCTATACGCCGACACCCACTACCTGTCACCGGCGGACATGGAGGCGTGCTTGCGCGGGCTGGAGGCGACGGTCGTCGGCGCGGCCCTCGACCCGGCCGCCGACGCCGCGGGCCGGCCCGCGGCGCGGGCATTCCTGACCACCTGACCGCGCCCCGCTCCTGAAATTTCAGCTGGCGGACGCCGGGGCTGTGGCGAGCCACGGCGAGTTAAGGCAGGTCACCGATGCCGTGGGTGAGCCAGGGTCGGCGGGCCACCGGATGGCCTGGTGGCGTGCGCAGCGCCTAGTTACGTTGTGGGCGCGCGGTGACCCCGCCGCCCCGGGGCAGGGCCGGGGCCCGCACCGCGGCCCGCCGCAAACTGGAGCGCAGCCATGCCGAAGCCCCCGCCTCTCCGCCGCCTCCGCCCTCGCTCTCGCCGACCGGATCACCAAGCCCGGCCCGCCCGGCCCATGACAGCCCTTCTCGCGACCGGCACATTGATCACCGCGCTGCTCAGCGCGGTGCTCGCGGGCCCAGCCGCACTGGCGAGTACCGCCGCTCTGGTGAACGTGCCGCACTACAGCCTGCCGCTCGCCTTACAGGAGTCGCTGTCCTTCTACGACGCGCAGAAGTCCGGCCCGGCCAGGACCGACGGCGATCAGCCGCTGTCCTGGCGCGGCGACTCCGAGCCGAGCGACAGCTGTGTCCCGCTGCAGCCCAAGTCAGCCGCAGTGCCGAACGGCGTGAACATGTCAGCCGCATTCATCGCCGCGAACACCGCCGTGCTCGACCCGAACAAGACCGGCTGCGTGAACCTGTCCGGCGGCTTCCACGACGCCGGGGACCACGTGAAGTTCGGTCTGCCCCAGTCCTACGCGGCCTCGGTGCTCGGCTGGGGCATGTATGAGTTCCCGCAGGCCTACCAGGCGACCGGCGCCCGGGCCCACGGCCTGGACGAGATGAAGTGGTTCAGCGACTACTTCCTCCGGTCGACGTTCCTGAACCCTTCCGGCCAGGTGGTCGCGTTCGCCTACCAGGTCGGCGAGGGATCGATCGACCACGACTACTGGGGCCCGTCGGAGCTGCAGAGTTCCGCCTCCTACCCGCGCCCGGCCTACTTCGCGACGGCCCAGACGCCAGCCGCGGACCAGGCCGCGAGCGCGGCCGCGGCGCTGGCCGTCGAGTCCCTGCTGACCGCGAGCAGCAACGCCAGCTACTCGGCGCAATGCCTGCGGTACGCACAGGCCCTGTACGCATTCGCCCGGGCCAACCCGGGCACCGGTTACTCCGGCGGCTTCTATAACTCCAGCGGCTACGCAAGCGAGGAGGCGTGGGCGGCGGACTGGCTCTACCTCGCGACCAGCAACTTCAGCTACATCAACGACATCATCTCGACCAACTCAAGCGGCGCCTACAACGGCTACCTCGCCAACATCATCACCGCTCCGGGCTCCACCTGGCAGAACACCTGGGTGATGAGCTGGGACGCGCGCTGGGGCGGCGTGTTCTCGGTCCTCGACCCCATCGTCGCGGGCAACGCCAGCGTCCCGGCGGCCACCCAGAGCGCCATTCACTACTTCAACAAGTGGCAGGTCCAGTACTGGTCGCACGTGCCGCACGACAACTCCGGCGACACCAATTTCATCGCGACGAGTCCCGCCGGGTTCTCCTACCTGACGAGCTGGGGCTCGGCCCGCTACAACACCGCCGCGCAACTGGAGGCACTCGTCTACCGGAAGAGCTTCCCCGCTGACCCGCAGAGCGTGCTGTTCTCCGACTGGGCCATGGGCCAGATGAACTACCTCATGGGCGATAACCCGGCAAAGTGGTCCTATATCGTCGGGTTCGGCAGCACCACCCCCGGGGTCGGCGCCGAGGTGGGCGGCACCGCGACTGCCGCGTCGCACCCGCACCAGAGCGACGCTCAGGGCTCGCTGGATAACAGCCAGACCGACCCGCTCAACGACCGGCACATCCTGTGGGGTGCCCTGGTCGGCGGGCCCAGCGCCACGGACCAGCCCGACGACGTCACCACCGACTTCGTACTCAACGAGGTAGCCGTGGACTACGACGCGGCATTCGTCGGCGCGCTGGCCGGGCTTTACCAGTACTACGGGCAGAGTCAGGCCATGACCGCCTTCACCCCGCCCGCGGAGCCCGCGCAGACGCCCTACTACGCGACCGCGACCCTCAACCAGGACAGCAACCAGGGAACCCAGCTCACGGTCAACATCAACAACGTGGCCGACGAGCCGCCGCACTTCGAGGGCGACCTCAGCGCCCGGGTCTACTTCGACATCAGCGCGCTGCACGCCGCGGGCCAGACCATCAGTGCCGTGAGCACCCCCGTGTACTACGACGCGGCCGACCAGATCGACGGCCGGCCCACCTCGATCAGCGCTCCGACCCAGTGGGGTGATACCAGCAGCTGTCTCTACTACGTCACCGTCGACTGGTCGGGCGACCAGATCGGGCTGCCGCCGTCGCGCGCCTTCGAGTTCGGCATCAACTCGGCGATCGGGCCTAACTTCAAGTACTACTGGAGTTCCGCCGCCTCGCCGAGCTTCACTGGGCTGGCGGCCGGCACCTACGCCAGCACGCCCGATCCGAACATCCCGGTCTACGCGGGCGGGAAGCTTGTCTACGGCCAGGTGCCCGCCACCACGGCCGACGAGGGCTGCGCGCCCGGCGGATCCGGCGGATCCGGCGGCGGATCCGGTCCCGCATCGGTGACTGCCGAGTACGAGACCTCGGCGGCGAGCGCGACCACCTCCACCATCAGCAATCAGATCGGGCTGGTCAACAACGGCACGAGCGCCATCCCGCTGACGAACCTGACGATCCGCTACTGGTTCACCGAGGATGGCAGCCAGCCCCTGGAGTACGCCTGCGACTACGCCCCGGTCGGCTGCTCGAACGTGGCCGGCTCGTTCGCGACGGTGAGCCCGGCGGTGACCGGGGCCGACCACTACCTGCAGATCGGCTTCACCAGCGGGGCCGGGTCACTGGCCGCCGGCGCCAGCACCGGCGGCCTGCAAAATCGCATCCACCAGGCCAACTACGCGACCATGACCCAGACCAACGACTACTCGTTCAACGCGGCCGACACCGGCTTCACCGCCAGCCCGGCCATCACGGTCTACGACAACGGCACGCTCATCTACGGAACGGAGCCGTAACGAGCGCCCGGCATCCCCGGCGGCCGCTAGCCGTTGATTACATGCCGCCGAGGCTTGCCATGAAGCCAACTGATTTCGGCTGGGCGGCTGCTGGTCGAGCCCTGCGACGCAACCGGGCAGGTCCCGTCCGTGGACAAAGCAGCGTCACCGATCTAGCACAACTTCTTTCGCGGCGGCCCGCTGACCGTCTACCCAGACCAGGCGCGTCATCGAGGAGCTCGCCGAGCACGAGGTCACAGCCAGGAGTCAGATAGACCAGTCAACGGGGTAATTGACGATGGGGATGAAGGTGACACCGGCCTTCTCGGCGTCGGCGCGGGCGTCGACGATCATCTCCTTCAGCCTGCCCATCTGCTGGGCGTGCTCATCGGATTCCCAGATGCTCACGTGGACCATCGAGCCGTCCGGGAAAGCACCGGCGTAGTAACTGATCAGGCCCGGCAGCTGCTTGATGGCGGGAATCAGGTAGCGGCCAGTGGCGACGGTCATCGCTTGCACTTCGGGGAACCGGGCGGGTTCGAAGTTGCCACGGGAGACGCGGACAACAGCCGTTTCGGGCAGCGGGGTGGTCGTCATGGTGCCTCGTCCTCCAGTCAGTTACTTACGTTCCGATATGGTATCGGAACGTAAGTAGGAAGAACGAGCGCCCTGGGGGCAGACCCGCCGGGCGGTGAGCGTTCGCGGGACGGTGCGGGATGAGCACGGCGATGACCCGGCCGACCGGTCGGCCCAGGAACCCGGAGCTGGATGCGGCCATCCTCGCCGCGGCCGAGCGGCAGCTGGGCGAACTCGGGTACGCGCGCATGTCGCTGGAGTCGGTTGCTGCCGCGGCCGGGACGACCGTGCCCGCCGTGCGGCGCAGGTACCGCGGCAAAGCCGGGCTGGCCGCTGCGGTCATCGGCTCGCTACGCGTCGCGGACCTGCCGCCGGCCGCGGGATCGCCGCGGGCACATGCGCTAGCGATCCTGCGGAATTTCCACGTCAACCTGCGGCGCCCGGACGCGATGGCGCTGGTGGGCAGCCTGCTGACGGAAGAGCGTCGCCATCCGGAACTGCTGGAGATCTTCCGCGAGCGCCTGGCCGGGCCGCGACGAGCCATGCTGCGCCGGGCGCTGGCGGACGGCGCAGCGGCCGGCCAACTGCCCGCGTCCGCCGACCTGGACACGCTGGTCAGCATGCTGATCGGCTCCTTCTACGCCCGCTACCTCGCCACTTCCGAGATACCAGCCGACTGGCCCGAGCAGACCTTGCGTCTCGTCTGGCCGGACTAGCCAGGCGCCCGGAGGGACTCGGCGGTCGCGGGATCGGCAGGGTAGAAGGCTTCGAGTACGAGTTCGGCCAGGGTGACGTCGCGGGGGGCACCGACTGACTGACCTCGCGGGCCAGGCCGGCGAGGTACGGGTCGGCGGTCGCGGCGATCTGCTGGCGTAGCCGACTGAGCAGGTGCGTGCTCCACTCCGCCAGGTTGACGATCCGCGGTGCCAGGCCCTGAGGGTGCAGCGAGACGCGCAGGACGTTGACCGGCGGCCGGGCGAGCTCGACGGAGACGCCGCTCATGAGCGCGGCGGCGCTGCTGTTGCGTTCGACGACGTTCCAGTGGCGGTCTATCACGACCGCGGGGTAGGGCTCGTGGCCGGAGAGCACCTCGACGCCTACCTGCGCCTGATGCGCGGCGATGACCACGGGCGAGCCTTCTTGCAGGTCATGCGCGGTCCTGAGCAGAGCCGGGCCAAGCAAGCGCTCTACCGGGGCGTGGTCGGCGACCGCTCGCGGCCAGTACAGGTCGTCTGGGCCGCCGACGACCCAGCGCTGGCCCTGGCTACCTACGGCGAGCAAGCCCGCCAGGCAGCCGGCCTGGACGTACTCGCCCGTATCCCCGGCAAGCACTTCCCTCAGGAGGACCAGCCCGCCGTCATATTCTGATTTCCTAGACACTTTACGAACTTCTCGGTAACCGTCGGAAATCTTGCCGTCCGCCGGAAGTCGGCGGATAGGTAAGTGCAATCAGAAGCCAACGTGCGAGCCATAACCACACAGGGTTGTTTCGCTGCTCCTAATCTCAGAGGGCTTTACGCCGTCTTCTGATCGCCTGGCGTCTGGCTGCTGGTGACAGCTCTCTCGATGCGCTCGAGCCGTTCGGTGATCTCCGCGATCTCGGGCGGCGTGCCACCCAGGGCGGCGCGTTCGAGGATCGATCGCACGTAGCTGGTATACCGGACATGCTTGGCGCTTGCCTGCTTCTTAAGCTGGCTGATCACCTCGGCTGGCAGGCGCAGGGAGGTGGTGGCCATCGGCTGTGGCTCGACCCACTCACCGTGCTCCATCTCCCCGCTGGTGTCATGGGTGCCGTAGTACTCGGCTAGCCGCTCAAGCGCGGCAGCAGGCTGGGGGAGCTGTTCTGGATGATCAGTCATGGTCATCGCGCCTTCCTGCGGAAGGTCTTCTTCTCGGCAGTAGTCATCTCGCGGGCGGTTACCACGAACGCTTCCTCGCCTTCAGCGATGATCACCACGAGTAAGTAGCGGCCCGCGTAGGTGCGGCCGTACATCAGGATCGTGCCGTCCCGGCCGGGACGGCCCAGTAGGGATGCTCGAGAATCGCCTCTCGCACTTCGTCCAGGGTGACGCCGTGAACCGCGACATGGTCGGCGGACCAGTCGCTGTCCCGGACGGCCTTGAACACACCATCATTGTAACGCATTCGCATTGCGATGGAGCTCCCGGAGGTGGCCTGCCCATAGCCGAGGCTCACGGCCAGGCGATGCGGACGATGTCATGCTCTGCTTGCAAGTCATAACCACACACTTGATGCATGCGCTCGTCTGAGCTTGCTGACAGCTCACCTCTCGTGGTCAGGCTCCAGCCGGGCCCCTCCCGGCCGCCGGGCAGCAAGTGAGAGGACGAGTGAGAGGACGAGGAGGACGAGCCCGGCCGCAGGGGCCAGCGCGAGGGCGGCGGAGGCACCCCACGCGTCGGCGGCGTGGCCGGCGAGGGACGCCGCCAGTGCCAGGCCGGCCGCGCTGGCGGAGTTGTTCCAGGTGAACGCCTGGGTGAGGACGGCTGGGTGGACGGCCCTTTGCGTGAGGACGTTCAGCAGGACGAGCGTGGGCGGTACCGCCACCTCCGTGACTATCACAGCCGCGCCGAGCCAGATGGCGGACGGCGCGAGGGGAAGCAGCAGCGCCGCGCTCGCCAGGCAGGCGGTGGCGATGACGAGCTGGCGGCGCGCCGGGGCGGGGTGCCGTCGCCGCCCGTAGAGCCAGCCGGAGAGCAGCCCGCTGAGGCCGGAGGCAGCGATGATCGGCGCGGCCGCGCCGGGAACCCCGTGGCTGACGGCGAAGGAACTTACCGAGATCCCCATGGTTCCGAAGTACAGCCCGATGGCCAGGTTGAGCAGGGCGAGGAGGAGGAAGGCCGGCTGCAGCAGGGTCCGTCCGGTGCGGGCACGTCCGGCGTGCTCGCGGGCGGGCGGGGGCGCGGTGCGGCCCTGGGCGGCCAGCGCTCCTCCCCCGCCGAGGATCAGGACCGCGGCAATAGCGCTGGCCAGGACCGCGTCGCCGGCCGCGCCGAGCGAGACGACCAGGACCGGCCCGAGGAGGAAAGCGGTGGCGTTGGCCAGAGATTCCAGGGAGAAGGCGGCGGGCAGCTCGCCGGCCCGTTCGCCGCGCAGCAGGTGAGCCCAGCGGGCTGCGGACAGGGCGCCGAGCTGGGGGACGACCGCGCCGGCGCAGGTAGCAGCGGCGATTGAGGCGGCCGGGGTGGTGAAGGCAAGGACGCCGGCGATGGCGGCGCCGTGGGCGAGGAGGCAGAACGGCAGGACGCGGGCCTGGCCGAACCGGTCGATCAGGCGGGCCAGATGCGGGCCGGCCAGGGCCTCGGCGAGGGAGAACCCGGCAGCGGCGAGGCCCGCGGTGCCGTAGGAGCCGGTGCGGGCATGCAGCAGCCAGACCAGGCCGAGGCCGGTCATGGCGATGCCGACGCGGCCGGCAGCGGCGGCGAGGAAGAAGGCAGCGGCGCCGGGGGTGCGCAGCAGGGGACGGTAGCCGGCAGCGGCGCCGGGCATGAGGGTGTCCTTCATCACCGCCCGGCGGGGCGAGCCACCCGGGGTCGCCGGCGCCTGAGTGATGCAGAAAGGTGCGACCCCTGGCCCGCCAGGGACGTCCAGGACTGCGGCGGGACGGGACACACGCCCTCACCGCCGCCCCGACACCGGGCAGAGGAGAAACGTCAGGCCCGGGCCAAGGCGGGCCCGGGCGACACGGCCGACGCTAGCAGGACGGTAAGGGGCTTCACCAAGAGCGTTGCGAACGATGGCAGCGCGCACATGGCCAAAGTTGTCCAGCACCTCGCGGACCTTTTCAGCGTGGCGCGTTCCGACTTGGCTCAAATTAGTGCACAGCGGGATCGCGTGTATGCGGTCGATGGCTTCGCGGAGGTCGTCTCGGCCAGGTTCCGGCCGGCGAGGGCCGGATGCCTCGCCCACGCTGATCGACGCGGCGCGCGAGGCGCACCCGGGAGGCGACCACCGGACGGCGGACGCCGCGAGCCTGGTCATCAGCTAGAGCTACCCCCGCGCCGCGCGCCCCCTTCGGCCGATGGCCGCTTCCCCGAGTCAGGGTGCTGACGCAAACCGCCCAGGATGCGATAACCACGCAGGTTGTCATAGCCTCCCAGGGTCGGCCGCTGTCAGCATAGGAGATCGTGATGACGATGACCTTGGGCTGATCCGCCGTGATGTATCCCTCCCAGTCGTTACCGTCGCTGCCCCCGCCACGCTGCGGTGTCATCGGTGCTCATCGGTTCGGGTGCGTAGGCCGTCGGCTGCCGGGTAACTGGCGCGGCATACCGGGCAAGGGCCCGGGTGAAGGAGCGGCGCGATGCATCACCAGCATGCTGATGTGGTGATTCTGGTCCTTGTTATCGGCGGGTCGGTCGCAGTCACTACCGTCGCCGCGCTATTCGCGCTGCGCATGCGGCGCCGGATATTCGCCGGCGCCGCGCGTGACCAGTGGGATGAAGGCCGCCGGGCACTCAGCAGCCGCGAGCAGCGCCACGTGCAGTGGGCCACTATGCGCCGCCGGCCGGTATCCGCTGCAGGGCTAGCTCCCGCACAGCGGGCGTACATCTCCTATGCCCTGGACACAGCCGAGCGCTCCCCGTGGACGACCAACCGATGGTTCCGGGCCGCGTTCCCGATTCTGTACGGCCTGCTCGCCATCAACGCCACCATCGAGGGAATGCAGCACAGCCAGGCGAGGATCTTCCACTTCGCTCTCGCGGCCGGCTTCGCCGCCGTCGCGGTCATGTGGGGACCCGGGATGTCCCGCTCCCTCACCCGCCAGCCCGCACGCATGGAGCGCCTGCGAAGCCAGATCAACGACCGCTATGGCCCGGCATCAGCGACTCCCTAGCTGTCACCGCCGACCAGGATCACAGACCCGCAGGAGTTTCAGCCATGCCGGGCACCACAAGGTGCCGCGCCGAGAGGCAGCCTGGCGCACGTAACACAGCGACGGAGTGTCCCTGGCGGGGTCTTCGGCCTCGCTCGCATAGGGTGTTCCGGTGCCTGCGCCGGAACTTACTTTCCAGCTCATCGACGGGCCGCCGCCGGCCGAGCACGCCGGGGAGCTCCAGGCGCTCCACGCCGAGGTCTACGCCGACCCGCCGTACGGGCTGACCGGCGAGGACGCTGCCTTGTTCGCGGGCCGCTTCCGGGTCCAGCGCCGGCAGCCCGGTTTCGTGCTCGCCGAGGCCAGGAGCGGCGACTATCTCGTCGGTTACGCCTACGGCATGCCGCTGCGGCCATCCACGTCCTGGTGGCGCAACCTGACCGCGCCGCTGCCCGACGACGTCACGACCGAGCACCCCGGCCGCACTTTCGCGCTCGTCGAGCTGCTCGTCCGCGCGCCCTGGCGGCGGCAGGGTATCGGACGTGACCTGCACGATCTCATCCTCAGGAAACGTCCCGAGGAGCGCGCCACGCTGACCGTCGCGCCCGCCGCCACGCAGGCGCAGAACGCCTGCCAGCAGTGGGGCTGGCGCAAGGTCGCGCGCACCCGCGATCCCTGGCCCGGCTTGCCACTGGCCGACGTGCTGATCATGACGCTCCCGGCCGGCCGCGCCTAGCCCGTGGGATCACACCGCGGGTACAGCGAGGTGCCGCACCGTATCTACGGTAACCCGCGAGGCCAGGTCGCGATTCCCCTGGCCGACCACGCCGGTGCGGATGCAGATACGGTTCAGCTCCGTCGTGCAAGTCATAACCACACACAGCGAGTACGCATGAGACGCACGCGGCGGTCCGCCCCGCTCGCTGGCCTTATCTACTAGCAGGGACGAACGGGAACCGTGGCGGGCAGCGCGGGGAGCGGCTGACCGCCTGCGCCTGTACCGTCTTACTATCCAGTCATCGCGTCCCGGTTGACGGGGAGGACACATGCGCGAGGTCGGCTTGTCTGTCGCGACGGTCATGGGTGGCCTGCGGGCGATCGTGCACTACCCCGGCGCCGGCCGGCCGCTGCCGGGGATCGTGCTGGTGGACGGAGCCGGGGACAGCGCTGCCGATGGCTGGGGGGAGCAGCCGGCCACCTTCGGCGGCTGCGGAGCTGTGCTGCTGACGCATGACAAGCCCGGCTGCGGTGGCTCGCCCGGCGACTGGCATGAGCAGACGCTGGCTGACCGGGCCCGTGATTCCCTGGCCGCTCTAGAGGTCCTGCGCAGCCAGCCGGGAGTCGATCCGGGCCGGGTCGGCTTCCTGGGCATCAGTCAGGGGGGCTGGGTGTCGTTTCTGGCGGCCAGCCAGGCACCGCAGGCTGTCCGGCAGGTGGTCACGATCTCCGGCCCAGGCGTGTCCGTGGCCGAGCAGGAGCGCTACCGGATCGCCTGCGCGGTGGACGGCGATGAAGAAGCCCTCGCCTGGGTTGATGACCGGGCGCGGCAGCTGCTGGCCGGTGAAGATCCGGCCTCGGTCGCCGCCCGCCAGCGCGCCTATGCTGACCGGCCCTGGTACGACCTGGCGTGCGGCCACTACACCCCCGGGATGCTCGCGTTCTTCGCTCGCATCGCCGGGTTCGACCCGGCTGCTGTGCTCCCCGGCGTGCGATGCCCGGTGTTCGCGGTGTTCGGCGGTGCTGACACCTCAGTGCCGGTGCGCCGCAGCGTCGCCGTCCTCAGCGAGCTGCTGCCCAGCGACCCCCGGCACGCCATCGCCGTCTTCCCCGACGCCGACCACGGCCTGATGCCCATCCCATCGGACGAGACCACCCCCTACGCAGCACGGCTCCCCCCCGGCTTCCTGGCCATGCTCACCCAATGGCTCGCCAGCAAATAGAGATCCACCACCTCGCGGCGTGAGCCCGGCGGACGCATCGGCGCTCAGGGAACGGATGCGTGCATGGGCACCGAGGATCGGCACCGCCCACGAGACCAGCCCGAACCTCGATGAGCCCTGCGGGTTGCCTGAGAGCGCCGGCATACTCCAGCATGCAAGCGACAACCACACAGGTTGTCCATGCGGCTCCTGGGGGTCCGGGGACCCGGGTGAATGCCAGCGATGTCGCCTGGACGGCATCGCTGGGACAGCGATGCCGTCGCGACAGGATGGGGGAGCAAGTCGGGGTTGTCCCTGATGTGGCTTCTGGGGATGAGCCGTGACTATTGCGGTATGCGATGTTTTCCTTGGTGGGCCCGCCCGTGGGTACAGTCCCTGCTGCGGTTCGACCCGCGGGTGATGCGGCGGATGCCGGCCGCGCTGCTGCTGATCGCGGTCGGGCTGGCCGCCTGGGTGTTCGAGCTCGGCGCTGTCCTGCAGGGGCAGGCTCAGGTGCGGAACTGGTCCTCCACCTGGGTCGGCCTGGACCTGATGGAGATCACCGGGCTGGTGCTGACCTCGATCCTGCTGCCCCGCCGGTCGGTGTACCTGTCACCGGTCGCGGCGGTGACCGCGACGCTGTTCGGGCTAGACCCGTGGTCCGATGTGCTGACCGCCTCGGCCGGCGCGGACTGGTACGAGTCCCTGGCCACCGCGTTCTTCGGCGAGATCCCGATGACCGGGCTGCTTGCGGCTCTTGCCATCTGGGCGCCACGCCACATCACAGGTCGAGGGCCAGGTCAATGAGTGAGACCGCTGACGGCGAGGCAGCGGACGCCGGTCTCGGCGACCGAGCGGGCGTTCTCGCGCTCAGGTACGGATGGCGGCATAGTCC
>Ga0209839_10001254_pt1 | contig 13090 bp, 10 predicted proteins | sample OrgsoiDNA2013050_FD_185800 | JGI IMG/M metagenome (GOLD analysis project Ga0209839, IMG submission 185800) | Permafrost soil microbial communities from the Arctic, to analyse light accelerated degradation of dissolved organic matter (DOM) -... | ecosystem: Environmental > Terrestrial > Soil >... | reverse complement strand
AGCAGCTTCTCAGAACAGCTCTTCAGCAACTCAATCTCACTCCGTTGCACATGGTGCGTTTACAGGGAGTGGCACGCACCATTGCCGATCTGGCCGGGTCTCCAACCATTATGGGCAGGCACTAGCTGGAGCTATACAATATCTCCCGCGCTTCGTGCTCTGAACGCTTTGAGCGAGGACAGGCGGCCAGGGTATTCGGCGGAGGTGACTCAGAAAGGCAGGCGAGCAACTATGGTGAGACAGATTGGCGAGCTACCGCACGCGCTCGGCGCTGGCAATGCGCTGGTGAGGCGCCTGGCAGGGAAGCAACCGGCTGTGTTCCTCGATTATGATGGGACCCTGACACCAATCCGTGACAGGCCGGAGGACGCCGTGATCGCGGAGAGCATGCGTGAGGCGGTGCGCAGGTTGGCCGAACGCGTTCCCGTGGTCGTAGTTAGCGGGCGCGACCGTCGGGTCGTGCAGGAGCTCATGGGCTTTGACCACCTGATCGTGGCTGGCAGCCACGGTTTCGACATCTGGAGTCCAGCCGGAGGGTCCATACAGCGTGAGGAGGGCGCGTCATTCCAGGGCCTGCTGCGCGAGGTCGAGGCAAGGCTGCACGCCGAGCTGGCCGACGTGCCGGGAGCCCTGGTCGAGCCCAAGAGGAGTTCGGTGGCCGCTCATTTCCGCCTGGTAGCGCACGAGCAGCGACCTCGCGTCAAGCAGATCGTTGACGCCATCCTTAGCGAGCATCCAAAGGAGCTCAAGGTCACGCCGGGCAAGATGGTCTTCGAGATCCAGCCCAGGCTGGACTGGGACAAGGGCAAGGCGGTGCTCTACCTGCTCGCGGCGCTGGACCTGGACCGCGACGACGTGCTCCCCATCTATCTGGGCGACGACATGACTGACGAGGACGCCTTCCGAGCGCTGGCGGGGCGCGGCATCGGCATCTTCGTAGGAAGCGCTGACGATCCTGAGACCGCAGGCTGCACCACCGCCGCCGACTACGTGCTGAACACAATTGGAGAGGTGGAGGAGTTCCTCAACAGGCTCGTCGCCCTGAACTACGCGCAGGCGAAGCCAACGCCGCTCGCCAGGGGAGCCGCGCCCGATCCGAAGGATTGGACGCTTGCCTACGACTCCTTCGAACCCGAGCAGGAGCGACTGCGGGAGGTGCTGACCTCGACCGGCAACGGCTATTTCTGCACGCGTGGCAGCGCCGAGTGGGCCGACGTGGACGACATTCACTATCCGGGCACCTACGCGCATGGCTGCTACAACCGGGAGACGACCATCATGGGCGGTCGCCCGGTGCTCAACGAGGACCTGGTCAACCTTCCCAACTGGCTCGTGCTCAAGCTGCGCATCGACGGCGACGAGCCGATCACCCTGAAGAACGTCGAGCTGCTGAGCTACCGGCACGAAGTAGACTTCCGCAGCGCGACAGTGATGCGCAGGCTGCGCTTCCGCGATCTGCGGGGCCGCGAGACCACACTCGTCAGCAAGCGCTTCGTGAGCATGGCCGTTATGCATCAGGCGGCCCTGGAGTGGACGCTCACCGCCGAGAACTGGTCGGGTCCAGTCGAGGTCATCACGGCGGTTGACGCGCGCGTCATCAACCAGGGCGTCGCCCGCTATCGCGAACTCGAGGGCCGCCACGTGCATTCAATGGAGAGCCGGACTCCGTGCCCAGACACCATCTCCTTGATAGCGCGCACGCGTCAGTCGCGCATCTACGTGGCCGAGGCGGTCCGGACGCGCGTGTACGCAGACGCGGATGAGCTGGAGGTCGAGCGCGGACTCTATCGCATGGAGGACTACGCCCATCAGACGCTGGGTTTCAACCTTCAGCAAGGACGACCGCTCCGTGTCGAGAAGCTGGTCTCGTTCTACACGTCCCGCGACCAGGGGATTAACGAGCCCCTGGCCAATGCCGAGAAGGCGGTCGAGCGTTTCGGCACCTTCGACGAGGCATTTGAGCGTCACCAACGGGCGTGGAACGAGCTGTGGGATGACTGCGACTTCCGGGTGCCCAGCGATAACCGGGTCCAGTTCCTGCTGCGCTTCCACGCCTCCCATGTGCTGCAGACCTGCTCCCCTCACACGGCAGACCTGGACACCGGCGTTCCCGCGCGCGGCCTCAACGGGGAAGCCTATCGCGGCCATATCTTCTGGGACGAACTCTACGTCTATCCCTTCCTGAACTTCCGTCTGCCCAGGATCACGCGGGGCCTGCTGATGTACCGCTACCGCAGGCTCGATGAGGCCCGCGCACTGGCTCGCGAGGCGGGCTATCGGGGCGCGATGTACCCCTGGCAGAGTAGCAGCGACGGCCAGGAAGAGACCCAGGTCGTACACCTCAACCCGCGCTCCGGCCTGTGGGAACCAGACCTGAGTCGTAACCAGAGGCACGTGAGCGCGGCCATCTTCTACAACATCTGGCACTACATCCAGGCCACGGCGGATACCGACTTCCTGCTTGGGCCGGGTGCCGAGATGATGATGGAGATTGCCCGTTTCTGGTCCAGCATCGCGCACTTCAACCCGGAACGTGGCCGCTACGAGATCCACGGCGTCATGGGGCCGGACGAATTCCACGAGAAATATCCGAATTCTGAAGAGCCTGGACTGCGCAACAACGCGTACACCAACGTCATGGTGGCGTGGATCTTCGACGTGGCGGGCAGGCTGCTCGACATGCTGCCAGAGCGGCGGCGGCGCTCGCTCTGTGAGCTAATTGAGCTTACCGACCAGGAGATCGAGACCTGGAAGCAGATGAGTCGCAGGATGTACGTCCCCTTCCTCGCGGATGGCATCATCAGCCAGTTCGAGGGCTGGGAGGATCTGGAGGAGCTGGACTGGGAAGCCTATCGCCGGGAGTACGGCAATATCCAGCGGCTCGACCGCATCCTGCGGGCGGAAGGCAAGGAACCCGACCGCTACAAGCTATCGAAGCAGGCGGATACCGTGCTGCTGTTCTACCTGTTCCGCCAGGATGAGCTGCGGCAGATCTTCCAGCGCCTCGGCTACGCGTACACGTCAGAGACGCTGCGCAAGACCGTCGCCTACTACGATGCGCGCACCTCGCACGGCTCCACCCTGAGCTTTGTCGCGTATGCCGGGGTCTACTCAGAGATCGACCTGGCGACCTCCTGGGAGCGGTATATGGTGGCCCTGGAGAGCGATGTCGGCGATGTGCAGGGAGGCACCACCGCCGAGGGTATCCACATGGGCGTGATGTCGGGGACGCTGGACCTGGTGCAGCGCAGCTACGTAGGTGAAGTGATTCGCGACGGCGTCCTCTACTTCAATCCCAAGGAGATGGCCCAGCTACGCGGCCTGGCCCTCCCCATGCGCTTCAGAGGACTGCTGATCCAGGTCACGCTCCTGGACAACCATCTGCGCGTGCATGCCGAGGTCGACAGCCTGAACCGCTCGGTGAGATTGGGTGTCGGCGACCAGGTGCGGGAGATCCGCTCCGGGGAAAGCTACACCTTCGACCTCTGAACGGAACCCAGGCGCTGTACATCAACGTCGATGGTGGCAATTGGCCCGGCTAGACAAGCTGTTCTATTGCATTTCCTTTGTTTCAAAGGTAATCTAATAGTGAGAGGAAAAAGAGGTCATTGAAAGGTAGGCAATGGCGGGGGGAGCCATAGGCGGCTCAATCCACGCCACTACATTTTTTGCATTGGAGGGGGAATATGGATATTATCCTGCTAGGAGCACCGGGAGCTGGGAAGGGGACACAGGCGGAGAAGCTTTCTCATGCCTTTGGTGTGCGCCATATTGCGAGCGGTGACTTGTTCCAAAAGGCATTTGAAGATCAGACGGAGCTTGGGTTAAAAGCGCGGATGTATGTTGATCTGGGGGAGCTGGTCCCCGATGAGATGACGATCCCTATGGCGCTCCGGCATATCGAGGAACCTGAGAGTGCGGGCGGCGTCGTGCTGGATGGCTTCCCGCGCACCCTTTCGCAAGCGCTGGCACTGGATGCAGAACTCCAGCAGCTCAACCGCCAGATTGATCTCATCTTCTACCTCAAGGTTGCGCGTGGAGAATTAATGAGACGAATAGCGGGCAGAGTATTTTGTCGCGCGCATTCACATATCTACAATGTCGAGCTTCAGCCACCGAAAGTGCCTGGCGTGTGTGATCTGGACGGCAGTATGCTCTATCAACGTTCTGATGATACAGGAGAGGCCGTGCGAAAAAGGCTGGTCGTCTTCTTCTATGCCGCCGACCAGGTGCTCGACCACTACAAAAAGCAGAACAAGTTGAGAGAGGTGGATGGCAACCTGAGTATTGCCGAGGTACAGGCGCTGATCACGGGTGAGATCAATGCTTATACGGGGAAAAGCTAGCAAGCAGGCAGAGGTCTACAAAGCCTCAACGTCACCACGCGCGTCATGCCGGGGCGTTCCTGGTCAATTCTAATTCGGGAGGAGATGCTGGAACAGCGGCGGAGGTGGTCATCACCTGTATATGCTGTTGTTCTAGCGCCTCACGACTCTCGTCCAGGATGCCGTTATCAGTAACCAATGTATCGAGAATATCGAGGGCAGCGAAGCGAGCAAGGTAGGCACTGCCGACCTTGCTACTATCCATACATAAAATAACCTGGCGCGACGAGCTGAGCAGCGCCTGTTTGACCTCCGCGTCGAGCAAACTATTGCATGAGAGACCGTCAGGAAGAAGCAAGCCACTGGCGCTCAGGAAGAGTTTATTGATATACAACGTCTGTAAGGCGGCAATCGCCTGTGGGCCGCAAAAACAGTTCGCTTCGCGTTGTAAGACTCCACCCAGCACAACCAATGAATACAACTTATTGTGCGCGACCGCGTTGGCCGCAGCCATAGAATGCGTGACAATCGTCAGCGGGACATTGGGCAGATTGCGCGCAACCTCCACCGTTGTACTGCCGCTGTCAATCCCTACAACATCCCCTTCCTGGATAAAATGTTGCGCGGCCAATCTTCCGATAGCCTGTTTTTCCGCCAGGTGTTCATGTGCGCGAATATCAAAGTCGGGTTCGCTGCGTTTTAATGCAAGCAGGCGTGCACCTCCGTATGTTACCTCTACAATCTGCTTCTCATGCAACATATGCAAATCGCGGCGAATGGTCATCGCTGATACGTTTAGCAACTGGCTCATCTCTACAACCGAGCAGTAGCCACGCTCTTTGAGCAATGCAAGCAATTGTGCGTGTCGGTCGTTTGCGTTCTGGCGGCTTTTCTCCATATAAAAAGTCCTCTCTGCGTGATAAACCAGGTTGCACTTCCTAAAATGCTATTTGTAACAAAATAGTATCACAAATTCATCCAAAAGAGCAAGTTTCGCACAATAGTCCTTGAAATCGAACAATTTTTATGTTAGACTTGTGTTTGTTGAAACATGTATTTGTTCATCTTCACACATTGTATTTCATCTTCTTTGTAGAAAGGAGTTGGTTTTGTTCAGAGGCTCTCGTTGTTGATACTTTTTCTGTCACCCATGTAGTGCTTTCGTGATCCATTGGATGTTCTCTTTTTATTGCATTGACGCATTCGACAAGGAGAAATTTGCAATGAAGCGTGCCACGCGGGCAATCGCCATTCTCACAAGCATCGCTTTGCTTTTAGCAATGCTGGCGGCGTGTAGCCCCTCAAGCCAATCCTCGTCTTCTTCCACTACGACGCTTACCGTCGCCACCGTCAACAACTCCCAGATGGTGCAGATGGAGCAATTGACGAAGCAAGTTTTTGAAAAGGACCATCCCACTATTAAGGTCAACTTCGTGACGCTGCCCGAAAACGATCTGCGTTCGAAGGTGACTCAGGACGTTGCTACCAACGCGGGTAAATTTGACATCGCCACCATCGGTAGTTACGAGACCCCCATCTGGGCCCATAACGGATGGCTGCAGGACCTCTCTCCGTATCTTGATAAGATGTCGTCAAGCGACAAAAGCAATTACAATTACGACGATCTGCTCAAGCCGGTCATGTCAACGCTCTCTTACCAGCAACATCCTTACGCTCTGCCGTTCTATGGTGAGAGTAGTATGTTGATGTACAACAAGCAAATTTTCGCGCAACATCACCTCACCATGCCATTACATCCCACCTGGGATCAGGTCACTCAGTTAGCCAAAGAACTCAATGATCCCGCGCATGGTATCACAGGCATTCTGCTGCGCGGTCAATCCGGCTGGGGCATGAACATGGCTCCGCTCAATACCATGATTAACACCTTTGGCGGGAGCTGGTTCGACTTAAATTGGCAACCGCAGCTTTCTACTCCCGCGGTGCAAAAGGCGGTGACGCTCTATGCAACCCTCTTGCAGAAATATGGGGAGCCTGGTGCCTCGACCTCCGGTTGGCAGGAGTGTATGAACCTGATGACTCAGGGCAAGGGCGCAATGTTCTATGACGCTACCTCGTTTGGTGGTGTGCTAGAAACGCCCGCGACTTCCAAGATCGCTGGCAACGTTGGGTATGTGTATGCCCCAACCGCCGTGACCACCAATGGCAGTCATTGGCTGTGGGCGTGGTCGCTTGGCATGGTCAACTCTAGCCACAACAAGGATGCCGCCTTCCAATTTCTTACCTGGGCTACCAGTTCGCAGTACCTGACCCTGGCGGGCAAGACCTTCGGGTGGGCCAACGTCCCACCGGGTACACGCACGTCGATCTACCAGAACTCCGACTATCAAAAGGCCGCGCCTTTTGCTCAGATCACGTTTGACTCCATTAATAGCGCGACGCCCGATCACCCGACGCTCAATCCTGTTCCCTATCATGGCGTTCAATATGTGGGCATTCCACAGTTTGAATCGGTGGGGCAGCAGATAAGCGAGCTGATGTCGGCGGTGGTGGCCGGAAAGATGACGGTCAACCAGGCTCTCCAGCAGTCCGATCAGCTCCTTTCATCCCAGGTGAATAAGAGCAACGTTGCTGGCTATTAGGTACAATGTCCTCTTGAAAGAACGAGGGACCTCGCTTCGGTGCGAGGTCCCTCATTCCCCACTCTTATTGCGTCAGAGGTGGCTCGCTCAACAAAAAGAAGAGAGGTTATGCTATGAGTCAGGCAAATCAGGCGCTTCAGACGCCCACGCTCCCTGACATGCAAAAGCGTGCAGCTCCTGTAGTCTCGCGACGCGGCGGAAGAATGTGGCTGCATCTTCCCGCGCTCGTATTTATGATCGCTCTCACCCAGATTCCGTTTCTCCTTGCAGTGTGGTTTAGCCTGCATTCATGGAATCTGCTGGTGCCATCTGAGGGATTTCCCTTTGTTGGCCTTGCAAACTACGGCACCGCGTTATTCGGTGATCCCAACTTCTGGCCCATTATGGGCAATACGCTAGAGCTGGTCGCCGGGTCAATCATTCTGGCGCTTATCGCTGGGACGGTCCTGGCATTGCTGTTAAATCGCCGGATCTGGGGCAGGAGCGTCCTGCGCGGCATAGCAACCGTGCCATTTCTGGTGACTCCATCCGTGATGGCTCTGATCTGGAAAAACCTCTTCCTTAGCCCATCGGCGGGGATAGTCAACTGGCTCCTCGGCTTTATTGGCATTCCTGCTGTTGCCTGGTTCTCCTCGTTTCCATTGCAGAGTATCATCTTCATCGTCGCCTGGGAATGGACGCCGTTCGTGATGCTTGTCATTCTGGCGGGCCTCCAATCTGTGCCAGGCGAAGTACTGGAGGCGGCGAAGGTCGATGGTGCGAATGCCCTCACCACCTTTACTCGTGTGGTCTTCCCTTTACTTCGCAAACCGTATGAGATCGCCATCCTCTTTGGAACTATCTTTATCTTCCAGACGTTTGGCGAAATTTACGTAACGACCTCCGGTGGACCAGGATTAAGTACCAACACTCTTCCTTACTATACCTACCGCACAGCGTTGAGTTCGTTTCAGATCGGGCAGGCGGCGACGCTTGGCGTTCTAGGGGTCATCGTAGCCATTCTTGCCGCCAGGGGCATGGTAAATCTCATGACTGAGCGCGTTGCAGCAGAAAGGGGCTAACTCATGGGTATGCAAGCTACGCACAGGTGGTCCAACATCGGGTGGACAGTCCTGACCTATATTCTGGTTTTCTTGCTGGTCTTTCCCGTGCTCTGGATGATAGTGACCGGCTTTAAGACAGAAATCGCGGCCATTGCCATTCCGCCCACGCTCTTCTTCCAGCCGACACTCGATCAGTTCGCCCTGGCGTTCAGCGGAGGATTCAGTGCCTACCTGTTCAATAGCGTGGTGGCGTCTCTCGTTTCGACGGCTGTGGCGATGGTGCTGGGCATTCCCGCCGCCTACGCGATGGTCTTCCAGATGCGCAACAAGTCATCCAACGACATGCTGTTCTTTGTACTCTCCACGCGCTTCATGCCGTTTGCGGCCATCCTTGTTCCTTTATACGTGATTATTACGCGCCTGAACTTGCTGGACAATCTCTTCGTGCTGATTGCCGTCTATACGGCGATGAACCTGCCGCTAATCATCTGGATGGCTCGTTCGTACTTCCTGGATCTGCCAATGGAGGTGTTGGAGGGAGCCTGGCTAGATGGCTGTTCGACGTTACAGACGATTGTGAGGATTGTCGTGCCGATGGCCGCGCCTGGCTTAGCCGCGGCGGCGCTGCTGGCGATCATTTTTGCCTGGAACGACTTCTTCTTCGCCGTCACGCTGACCTATACGAACTCGCCAACCCTACCCATTATGGTTGCGGCATTTACGAGTAACGAAGGTCTCTTCCTGGCAAAGGTGTCCGCTCTGGCGACGTTGATTATCCTGGTGCCTGTGGCGCTAGGTATCTACGCTCAGAAACACCTGGTGCAAGGACTCACCGGTGGTGCACTGAAATAACCAGTAGGGATGATTCTCGTGCCGACACACTTTTGGAGGAACGAAATTTTTGGGGTAGGGACCAGCTTTCAGCGCGTCCGGATTTATCATTTTCCTCTACTCGACGGAGCAGAAAGGCGTTATAAAGGGAGGTAGGATGCGTTGATGACGAGAAAAAACGTGCTCAGCGGGGAGGCGGCGATGAATCGTGGACGCCGTAATGCTGTTTAACTAGTAAATCTGGATATGAATCACGCGCTCTCTTGGTGATGTGCCAGCGATCGATATCCAGGTCAATTTGTTAAACAGCATAACGTAGTCCCTGGCCCCAGTGAAAAAGGGTCAGCGAGAGAAAGTAGGGATGGGTCTTGAATAGTTACGGACGTTTTAGAAAGGGATGTAGAGAGTATGGCAACTATGAACGGAGTCGTTTTTCTGGGGGATCGGCGACTTGCACAACGCGAGTTTCCCATTCCAGAGCCTGGACATGGACAGGTGTTGGTGCGCATGAAGGCGTCGTCGCTCTGCGGGAGCGATCTGCGCGCCATCTACCGGACCAGCGATTGGGGAACCGGTCCCGAGGCATACCGGGGAGTGATTGGTGGTCACGAGCCGTGTGGCATCATCGAGCGCGTTGGCCCTGGCGTACAACGCTTTCGAGAGGGGAATCGCGTCATCATCTATCACATCGCTGGCTGTGGTGTGTGTCATGACTGCCGTGGTGGGTGGATGATCAGTTGCTCGCGTCCCGAACGCGCCGCGTACGGCTGGCAACGCGACGGCGGACATGCCGAATTTCTGTTGGCAGAAGAGCGTACCCTGGTTGCGCTGCCTGATGAATTAACCTATCTGGACGGTGCCATGGTTGCCTGTGGTGTCGGAACTGCTTACGCCGCGTGCTTGCGCGCGGGGATATCTGGCAGGGATACGGTGCTTATCACAGGGCTGGGGCCGGTTGGTGTGGGAATGGCGCTATTGTGTCAGGCAATGGGTGCGCGGGTCATCGGCGTGGAGGCGGTATCCGAACGTCTCGCACAGGCGCGAGCACTGGGCATTACGGACGTAGTCTCCCCTGCTGCTGCCAACGCCCACGACACGCTGCGAGCGCTGACCCGTGGCAATGGCTTTGAGGTAGCAATTGATTGCTCCGGCAATGCCGATGCCCGCCATATGTGCCTGGACCTGGCGCGTGAGTGGGGGCGCGTGGTGTTTGTCGGTGAGGGCGGGAGCGTCGCCTTTACGCCCAGCCCTTTGCTTATCCATAAACAGCTTTCCCTTTACGGCTCCTGGGTATGCAGCGTGCCGCAAATGGAAGACCTGGCTGAGCTTTTAGTGCGCTGGAATGTGCACCCTGACAGGCTTGTCACACATCGCTTCCCGCTTGAGCAGGCGCAAGAAGCCTACGAGCTTTTTGATAGCGGCAAAACGGGGAAAGTAGCTATTACATGGTAATGCTCTGTCATTATGAAGAAAGGACGGAACGCTTATGCGTGCTGTAATCATTGATGCTCCTGGCAGCATTCGGGTGGGCAATGTGCCAGAACCCACCCCTCGGCCAGATGAAGTGCTTGTTCGCGTCGGTGCCTGTGGTATCTGTGGCACCGATCTCCATATTATTGATGGCGAGTCTCCCCTGGCGCGTTATCCCATTATTCCAGGCCACGAGTTCGCGGGCGAGGTGGTGGCCTTGGGAAGCGACGTTTTGCAGGAAAACGCAAATGGGGAAACAGGCATAAGGGTAGGAAGTAGGGTCGCCATCGAGCCCAATCTGTATTGTGGGCATTGTGAGTCCTGTCGCACTGGCCATGAAAACCTGTGTCTCAACTATAAGGCGCTTGGTGTCACGACTGGCGGAGCGCTTGCTCAGTATGTGGCGGTTCCCAGCGCGAAAGCCTATCTGCTGCCCGACGCCATGTCGCTGCGCGAGGCGTCACTGATAGAACCCGTCTCTTGCGCCGTGCATGGCATGCATATGCTCAATCCAAAGTCCGGCGATACCTTCCTGATCGTGGGCGCGGGAACTATGGGCTTGCTCCTCTTGCAGCTAGCCGTGCGTGGGGGTGCGTCGCGGATCGTCATGGTGGATGTGAACGCGCAACGCCTGGCGCGCGCGGAGATGCTAGGAGCCACCCGCACCTATAACGACATCCAGCGCGCCCTGAAAGATGAGCCATCTGGCTTCAATTGTGTCGTTGATGCGACCGGAGTGCCAGCGGTCATTGAAAATGCGTTTATGGCGGTGAAACGCGGCGGAAAGTTCATGGTCTTTGGCGTGGCACCAAACGACGCGCACATCTCGCTTTCTCCGTTCCGCATTTACAATGATGAGATTACCATTCTCGGCTCGATGGCGGTGCTCTTCTCGTTTCAAGCCGCGCTCGATCTGCTCAGCGCGGGTGTGATTAATAGCGAAGCAATGTTGACAACGGCACTCCCTTTAGAGGACTTCTCTAAAGCGCTCGGCATGGTACGGCGTGGTGAGGGGGTAAAAACCCAGCTCCTCCCTGGCACGTAACCGCTTCCCACTCCGATCCGCATGTGCAGTATTGGACAACGCCGTGATCGGAGGTGGGATCAAGATAGCGGTGATGCCTTAATTGGCCTTGATATCTATTTTGTGCTAATATTTGAATGAGTGAGAGGGAGAACAATGACAGTTATCAGCATTCTGGGATCGGGCATCATGGGCACGGCGCTCAGCTTCCCGTTGGCCGACAACGGTCACGAGGTACGCCTGGTGGGCACCCATCTCGATCGCGATATTATAGAGAGCATAAAAAAGACCGGCGTGCATCCCGGCCTTGAGCGCAAGGTTCCTGAGACGGTCCGCGCATACCAGCTCGAAGAGGCCAGAGAAGCTTTCGAGGGAGCCGAGGTCGCCATGAGCGGAGTCAACTCATTCGGAGTGCGCTGGGCGGGCGAACACCTGGCCTCGCTCTTGAGGCCGGGCATGATGGTCCTCTCCATCGCAAAGGGGATGGAGGCCGCTGAGAACGGCGACCTGCGCATCCTGCCCGAAGTGCTGGCTGAGAGGGTGCCGCTGGAACTGCGGCAGCAGGTCCCCTGGTCCGCTGTCGCCGGTCCGTCCATTGCGGGCGAAGTAGCTGCGCGGCGGCACGACACCTGTGTCGTCTTCACAGGCAGGGACGCGGACGTTTTGCAGAAGCTGGCAAGCCTTTTCCGCACAGACTACTACCATGTCTGGACCTCTACCGACATCATCGGAGTGGAGGGGTGTGCCGCGCTGAAGAACTGCGTCGCGCTCGGAGTTGGTTTCGCACAGGGCATACTGGAGCGGACGGGCGAGGCGGGGAGTAAAGATCGTACCTACAACTATGCCGCGGCCCTCTTTGGTCAGGGCACGGTAGAGCTTGGGCAAATGATGCGCTTGCTCGGTGGTCGGCCCGAGACGCCCTATGGGCTGGCAGGCGTGGGCGATATGTATGTGACGAGCCAGGGAGGGCGCAACGTCATCGCGGGGCGACATGTCGGCACCGGGCTGCGCTTCTCGGAGGTACGCAAGCGCATGCCGGGAGTCACGCTGGAAGGCGCGGCGGCAATAGTAGTGATCGGGGACGCCCTGCCCAGGCTCACCGAGCGCGGGATCGTCAAACCCGAAGAATTTCCCCTGTTGCGCCACCTGCACGCGGTCGTTGCTAAAGATGAACACCTGAACATGCCCTGGGATACGTTCTTCGGGGGACACGCGAATCAGTAGGGATGGGGCTTGCCCCCATCCTGCCCAGGTGCGTGGAGTGGGCAAGCGGATGCGTTAGAAATACGGGAGGATAAGCATGAATGACGGTCCTTACTTTCTCGGGTTTGATGGTGGCACGGAGAGCATGCGCGTCGGTATCTTCGATCGGGAGGGTACCTCCATAATATTCGCGGCTGAGCCGTACGCCTTAAAGCATCCCCATCCTGGCTGGGCCGAGCAGGACCCCGCCGAATGGTGGGCATGCCTGGTGGCGGCGGTGAGGAAGGCCATGGCTCGGAGCGGTATTGCCCCCGAGGCCGTCGCTGGCATCTCGTTAGACTGCACCTCGCCGACTGTCGTCGCGTTGGATGCGCGTGACCGCGTCTTGCGACCTGCCCTCATGTGGATGGACGTGCGCGCAGTCGACCAGGCGCGCCGGGTGGCCGCGACCGGAGATCCGGCGCTCAAGTATAACGGCTACACCAATGTCTCGGCGGAGTGGATGCCCTGCAAAGCCCTCTGGTTGAAAGAGAACGAACCGGACACCTATGCCGCCGCGCAACATATCTGCGAGTACACCGAATGGTTGAC
>Ga0209839_10001253_pt1 | contig 13099 bp, 16 predicted proteins | sample OrgsoiDNA2013050_FD_185800 | JGI IMG/M metagenome (GOLD analysis project Ga0209839, IMG submission 185800) | Permafrost soil microbial communities from the Arctic, to analyse light accelerated degradation of dissolved organic matter (DOM) -... | ecosystem: Environmental > Terrestrial > Soil >... | reverse complement strand
ATCGCCGTTCCGGATGTGCCGCGATTCCAGTGTTCCCGTTCGACATCGACAGCCTGGAGTTCACTCGCGGTGTCGAGTTCGGCCTGCTGTTCGCCAGTGTCAAGGACTACGGCCGGGCCGAGATGGCCGTGCATGCCGACATGTCCGAGCTGGTCATGCGGCTGGCCGAGGGTCAGGGCCTGCCGTTCACCGGCCAGCCCCACGAGCACTGCCCGGAGTGCATCGGACGGTACGGCTGCAAGGACGGTGCCGACTGGCTAGACGTAACAATCGGGCCGGTCTAGCCGCTGTACTTCGCTGCCGGGGAATCGCTCCCGCCGTACCTGGCCAGGAGCTTCATCGCCGACCCGTACAGCCGGTCCGGCTTATGCGCGGTGTCCTCAGGGTTCAGCTCGGTAATGACCATCCACGCGGCCATCAGCCGGCATGCCCGCACCAGGTCCGCCGGGATCGCGACCGTGTAGCCGCCCGAGTACGTCGTCCGGACCCTGCTGCCGATGGGGATGAGGCTGCCGATCTGGAACCACAGGTGACCCGTGTTGTCGGGCCCGTCGAGGATCTGGCTGGCATGGAAGGTCTCGGTGCCCGCATAAGACCGGATCACCAGCACTGACACGCCCGAGTACTGCCACAGGTCGGGGTACCGGACGGGGAACTGGGTCAGCCAGCAGTGGCGGACAAGATCGTTCCCGCCGCCGAGAGCCAGGGCCTCGGACCAGCCGATGGTGCCCTGGATCGGCATCGGCAGGCTTGCCCCGGCCGGGTACTCATCCGGGTCGACGCCGTCCGCTCTTGTCGTCTCGGTGAGCGTGAACGGCGCGAGCCGCTTATCACCGGCCGCGCCCTCGCACGCCCTGGTCGCCTCGCTCATCAGGTCGGACAGGGCCGCGGTGCTGTAGCCAGCCACCAGGTCGGCGAACGGGGACTCCATGAAGTTCGCGACGGTGCACAGCGGTACCGGGGTGTCAGCGTCGGCCACGGGCACCTCCCGGCAGGCGTGGGATCATGCGGGCATGGAAAGCGGACTGGCAGGGCTTGACGCCGATAACTCCCGGAAGATCCTCAACGCCCCGTGGTACGGCAGGTGCGGTGCCTGCGGCAACGGGACGCTGTGGTTCGGCGACACCGAGGAAGAGGTCACGGCCCTCGTGGAAGAGCACGTGAAGACCGCGCATGTCGTTGTCTGGCGCAACGCCCCGTCTCTCCCGATGCCGTGACGGGTGGCTACTCCGCCGCCGCAGCCTTCGCGGTGACGGCCTGGACGGCCTTCGTCGGGGCCGGGACCTCGGTGTAGTCGGCACCGCGGATGTTCAGCAGGATGTGGCCGAGCTCCGGGGGAACCTCGCACAGCGGACTGTCCGCCGGGAAGGGGTAATGCTCCCCCTCGTGCTCGATCGTGGTGCCGCCAGTTTTCTTCTCGAGCCACATGGGCGGGGGTCCTTTCGTTCGGGATTGGGCGGCGCGGGCCGTCTAGCGGGCCGGTCTGATAATCACGGCCAGCCCGCTAGACGGAATCGGACATCTAGCTCGATACCGCCACACGGTACGCACGTCCGGCAAACTTGGGCGTACGCACCGCAAGGCACATATCTCCCATCACGGCGAACGGCATGCTGTCTGGGGACGCAGTGGTCGGAAACACATCTAGCTGCTGGGCTTCGCGGACGAACGGCCGCACAATGTTCCCCGGGTCGCGGGACATGAGGTACAGGTTCTCCTGACCAGCGCCGGGCGGCTGCATGGCCGAGTTGGTACCGAAATACACGGTCGGCAGGATGCCGGGCACCACAGGCCCGCTGGACTGCTGCGGCACCAGGGCGGTACCGGTGTCCACGATCTGGTTGGCGTAGACGGGGGTCACGCCGTCGCTCTGCAGCCCGACCGTGGAGTCGCAGTAGCCGAGGAGGGTTTCCCCGCCTGCCGCGGTGCCGCGCCACACCTTGTACAGCTGCGTCCCGAGGCCGTCCTGCCCGGTCGGCGCGGTGAAGCTGAGGGTGTTCGCGGACGTGCTGCCGCTGGTGGCCTGCGACACCTCAAGCGAGGGGAGGATCTCGCCCTGCCGGGCGATGACCGCGGACACCTTGTAGTAGTAGGTGGCTGCCGCCAGGGTGCCGCCCGTGGTCGACGTGGCCGCGGTGACGGTACCCACGGAGTAGCCCAGGGTGCTCAGGAACGAGGACGGGACCAGCGGGACCCGCTTGTACGTCGCGACGATCAGGCCCGCCGCGATCTCCACGTTGTCGAAACGCTGCTGGGCCTGGAGGAGCTGCGCGATCCGGGCCTCGGCGGACACGGACATGACGTACATCCAGCTGGCGCCCTGCACCGGCTCGGCTGCGTTGCCGCTGACCATGACCATCAGCTCATCCAGGGTGGACAAGGTGAGGGACTTGCCCGCGTAGTCGATAACGTTCTGGCTGCCGCCCTGGGAGAACTGGCTGATCTGGGTGTCCAGGCCATCGAACTGCGGCTGGGCGCCGTTCGCGGTGGAGAGGGAGTTGCCCCAGCCGCAGAACGTCTCGACATCCCAGTAGTAGCCCTTGATGGCGCCGTTGACTTCAGTGGCCCGCAGGTCCACCAGGTCCTGGGTGACGGCCTGCGCGTAGCCGGTCACCGACCCCACGGCCTGGATGTGGGTCATGTTGAACGAGCCCTGCTGGTAAATGCTGGTGGACACCGGCCGCGCGCCGCCGTCCGGCACCGCGCCACCGCTGACCACCACGGTCCGGGTGTTGAAGAAGTACTGGGTGCTGTTGACCTTTTTGGTCGGAATCGACCTGCACCAGGGCGCGAAACGCCGCTGGTACTCCACCAGGGTCGGGTCGATGAGCTTGGGCACGAACGGGCTGGCACCAGCCGCGGTCAGCGCCTCGCGGATCTCGGACATGAGGTCTCCTCGGAATGCAGAAGGCCCCCGCCGTGACGGGGACCTTCAGGGGGTTGGGGGGAGGCCATTTCTGCCCGTTGAGCACCAGCGAGGCTGGCGGCCAGATGGAATGCAGGTGAGGTAAGGCTGGGGTGCGGGTCAGCGCCCGCGCGGGCCGTACGCGGCGGCGGCCATGTGAGACAGGTCCTCGTTCGTCGCGTTCTCCAGGAGCTTCCCGGCGGTGGGCGAGTCGGCGATCGCCTCAAGGGGGGCGAGTCCCTTGCGCTGGACGCCGCCGCCTTCAGCGCGTTCCTGCCGCAGCGGGACGAGCTTCTCCTCGAGCATCTCGGCGACGAGCTGCTCGTCGGTCTTGACGGCGGCGAGGCCTTCCTTCGAGGCCGCGGCCGCGAACTGCTCGTCAACGATCGCCCTCAGCCGGGCGCGGCGCTGGTCCTCGGTCTCGGTGGCGGTCGCGCCTGCGGTGGCGGGGGTGCCCTGGCCGAGCGCGGCGGACTCGGCGGCGATACGAGCGGCCTCATTCGCGGCCTTCTCCGCCTTCTCGCGCTTCTCGGCCTTGCGGGCCTTCCTGGCGGTCTCCTGCCCGGCGAGGGCGGTCGCAACCGCTTCGGCGAGGACGCTGGGGTCGATTGCCGGCGTGCTTGGTGCCGCCGGGGTGGTGGTCTCCGCGGTCATGGCGGGGTCCTCCGTTTCCGTTGTTGCGGCGGCCGGGGCGGCTGCCGGGTCTTGGTCCGGGGTCTCGTCGCCCTCCGGCGAGGATTCGCCCGGGGCGTCGTTATCGGGGTCTGAGCCGTCGCCGACGCCTGGTACGTCGACGTCGCCGTCCATGTCGGGATCAAGCGCGGCGAGGGCCTTGCAGGCTGCGTCAGCAGCAGCCCGGAGGATCACGTCGAGGTCTTCGGGATCGACCGAGTAGGACGACAGGCAGATGTCCACCGGGCCATTGGATGCGCGGACGCTCCACGACCCGGCGCGGGACGAGTCTCCGTAGTGCTCGGCGAGGGCTTCAGTCACCTGCGCCGGCGCATCGAACGACCAGCCTGCGGACTCGGCCGCCGTGGTGATGCCGAACTTCTTGGCCGCGGCGCGGATGCGCCCCATGACCCGCTTGAGCTGCGCAGGGGTGTACTTCGCCGCGTTGGCCTTCTGCGCCAGGTACGAAAGCGCCGATTTGACGTGAGCTTTCGAATCGACGGGGTAGCGCTTTACTTTGTCAGCTTGATAACCGGGATCGGCATAGCTGACCGTGCCGAACGGCTTAGACCCGTCACCGGGCGCGTCCCCGCCTTCGGTCACCGCGGCGCAGGTGATGCACGTCCCGTTCTCGAAAACGTGCGCCCCGCCGGCGAACGGGAGCATTGCCCGCTCGGCCTCGGTCAGCACCACGGGCGCCACCGTCTCTTCGCTGATGGTCACTCGCGCCTCCGGGACGCTCTCGGTGATCGGGACACGCTCGGTGGTCTCGGTGCGGCCTGAACGGTCAGCCCACGCAAAGGTGTCAACCTGCGCTGCGGCGACACCGGGCGAGCGGGTGAAATCCAATCCGTCCAGCTCGATGCCCCCGCTCGATGTCTCTACGTCCTGGCCGTCTGGCCCCTTGACCTTGTGGACGGTGCCGAGCCAGTAGCCCCGGATCGACACGCCCTTGAGGTGCGGAGGCTGGCCGTCGGAGGTGTCGGTGAGCGCGGCGAGATCCCGGCCGGCCGGGGTATCAGCAATCGCGGCGGTATAGCGGGCATTGCCGTCCTCGTCCAGGCTCATGCCGGTCAGGCGGGCGCTGATTGCCCGGCTGTCATCGTCGGCCGCATGGTGGGTGAGCATCACCATTGGCTCGGCGCCGGCCTTGATGCGCTCCTGCGCCCTGGCTACGGCGTTCCTGACGTGCTCCGGCTTGTACCACCTGCGGTTCTTGCTGACACCAGGTGCGAGGGCTACCCCGCCGATGGTGGCAATCGTCTTGGCCATGGCACGCCTCCAGTCAGGTGCGGCGTGCCGCGGTCAGCAGGTGATCAGGGATGACGGGCGGCCTAGCTGTAGCCGATAGTCACAGCCGGCCCGCCGGAGACGTTCACGACAGTGATGCCGTTCGCGCACGGCAGGTCGATAGGGACCTGCGCGCCGGTCAGCGTGGTGCCGCCGGGAATGACAGCCAGGATGGCGCCGCTGCCAGCCGAGGCGTTGTCATAGATAGTCAAGTTATCTGACGACGTACCGGCCGTGGTGATTACCGCGTTGACGAGCCGCCCGGAACCGCCTTTGACGACGGTGGTCGCGACGCCCGTGGCGATGGCCTTGGTCAGCTCGGCCTTGACCGAGTTCCCCGCGTCGTCGTAGACGGTGTAGGCGCTCACTGGTGACCTCATAGTTCGGCCCCTTTCCGGGCTCGTTCAGGCTTGGGACAGTGGCCTCTAGCGGGGCCGTAAGGGGGTGATGGCAGCAGTCGCCGGCGTCAGGCCACCGACGCGTAGAAGTTCGTCCCGTCCGTGGTAACCCGGGCCGCCTGCCACTGGGCCACCGAGACGGACGATGCCCCGTTGATCGTCCCCGACGGCGCGGCTACCGTCAGCGCGGTGCTGGCCTTGTTGATTACCGTCCAGCCTTTGCCGGCCAGCCCGGCGGCGGGAGCCGGGAGGGTCGCCGTCAGCGACGCACCGTTCATGATCACGATCCCGTCGTCGACGAGAATCGTGTAGCTGATCGTCTGGGTGGTGATGGGGAGCATCGTCCCCGGTATGTACCACTGCGAAGTCCCGGAGCCGGACTTGAGGAAGAACGCCGCCTGCCCTGTAGGCGAATTGGCGCGCTGAATAAAAATGGACCCGGACGTGGCGGAGACCGTACCGAGAGTGTTCGGATTACTGGTGGCCGTCTGCACGGTCGGGATGTTCCCGGATTCCTTGGCGCTGTCCCCGAGCGAGATATGCGGGACGCCGTTGTACTCCCCGTTTGTGGTGAGCCCGAAGTCCCCGATGACGGGGAAGTTGGCGAACAGCGTGCCCTTCCCCGAGGTGGTGTTGGTTGCCTGCCCGGTGATGATGGTGTTGAGGCGGGCGGCCTGGGAGACGAACACGACGGCGGGAGTTGATCCGCCGATCGTGCCGTACCCGACGATGACCGTGTTGGTTTTCGCGTTGTTGCTGTTGAACTTGATGTAGGCGAGGGTGGTGGCCGTGGTCGGGTCGAAGAAGCTGTCACTGTTGAACTGCCATCCGGTCGTCCAGTCAGCCCAGATGGCGTAGGGGTAGTGCCCGGACTCGATCAGGTTGAACGCAGTGGTGCCGCCCACGCTGTAGTTCGGGTTGCCGCCGTTGATGGTGATCGCGCCGATGGAGGAACTGTTCGACCCGCAGGTGATCGACCAGGTGTTGGCCCCAATATGGGGGGCGTTGGCGTAGGTCTGGCAGCTGACGCCGCAGCGGATGCGGTGGAAGAAGTTCCGGGCGATGGAACCCTGGTACCCCTGGTAGGGGGCGGTGTCACCGGCGCCGATCGTGGTTCCGGTGCCGCCGAGGATGATGGCGTCCTGGTAGCAGGTGACACCGGATACCGACGCATTCCCGGCGAACACGTTGTCGTGGATGTTCGGGGTTGCGTTGGTGGTCTGGAGGAACGGCACCGTTGAGGCCACGGTGTCCTCGAACATGATCCCGGTGATCTCGATGGACCCGAGGTGCTGGAAGTCCATGCGGGCCGCGCCGGCCCCGCTGTACTGCATGTCGCAGGTGGTGGCGGCGGACGGATTCCCCCACATGCCGTTGTAGGCGACACCCTGGCCGATGATCCGCATCGCCGAGGTGACCGAACTGGAGACGTACGCGCTGGACCACTGGTTCGCGAACGAGTGGGCGCGGGCTTCCAGCTCGATGGTGCCGGCGGCCGCAGAGACAACCTGAGCGAGCGCGGAAGTCATCTTCTGGTCATCGGTGCCCGCGAAGCTGTCCAGCGACCACCAGTTGAACGCGGTGCGGCTGAACTGCCCGGTAATCGTCCCGCCGACGAGCGGCAGGCTGGCGGGGGGGTTATAGAGGGGCATCGTGTCACCAGCTCGTCAGTCGCGCGCTGCCGTTAGCGGACGCCCAGACGGCGTCCACGTTGCCGAGGTACAGAGGCTGGGGGAACTCGTAGTAGCCGCCCGCGGCGATCTGCACCGTGTGGCTCACCGTCGATGCCGTGAACCCGAACTTCAGGTACAGCACCGCCGTGGAATCGTTGAAGACGACACGGGCGAGACCCCCGCCTGCCGTCGTGAAAAGGTTGACGCTGGTAGCGCTTGACGCCACGCTGGCGAGCGTCGCCGACTGCCCTGTGCTCATCTGCCCGCCTGTCTAGCGCCCGTACAGCGCGATCTGAACCCCGGTGAACGTGCCACCGGACACGGCCGACCAGTTCACGCGCCCCCATGCCGGGAGCACAAGGTACGTACCGGAGCTGTAGCCGTGCAGGCCACCGGACAGGATTGCGGTCCCGGCACCCGTGATGGCCTCGGACTGGAGGACGTTCGCGTAGGCATTTCCGAGATCATCAAATACGTCGAGGCCGACTGTCATCGTCGGCGAGGACGTGACCCCGCCGGCGGAGACCATCAGGGCTACGTCGCAGATGTCCCGCAGGTCGACGGCGGTCTCGAAGTTGGTCTGGGGCAGGATGGCGCCGGGGCCGTTCCCCGCCCAGCTGCCCGAGTTGCCTGCCGCGCTGATCGTGGTGCCAGGCCCGGAAGCGGTCAGCGACCACAGGAGCCTGGCGCGGGGGTAGAGGTTGGACACGCGGTGCCTCCTCGGTCAGGGCAGCTGGCGGCAGCGTGCTTAAGCGACGCGCTGGGCGTAGCAGGTCAGCGCCGAGATGGCATTGCTGGCACTCGACGCCGAGCACGCCACCGTCAGGTTGACCGACTTCGCGGTGCTCGACACGACCGTGATGCCGGTCGTCGCGTTCCCGCCGCCCGCGTTACCCGAGCTGGCCACGTACAGGGAGCCGGCGTCGGTGCTCGTGGACGTGCCAAGCGCGACCTTCAGCACCCCGGCGGCCAGGACCCCGGAGTAGAACTGAAGCGTGAACTCGGCCTCCCATGACTGGAGGGTGACGCCGGAGCCGGTAGTGATCGCGCCGAGTGCCGCGATGGCAGTGGTGCCGTAGTTCGCGCTGAACGTGTACGTCGGCGTGCCTGTGCTGCTGTAGACCCCGGAGCACCTGAGCACGTAGGTCGCGGTGGCCGCGGGGTCGCCCGCGGGGATCGCACCGGACGCGATGGTCGCGGCCGTGGTGAAGGCGGACAGGGTGGCGGCCGTGGTCAGCAGCGAGCCGGGGATGGTGACCGGGACCTTCCCGGACAGTCCGGCTGCGCTGACGAGCGACGCGCCGACCTGCGCGAAAACGCAGCCTGAGCCGACCGTACCCGCCGTCGTGCAGACCCAGAACGCACCAGCCTGGTCGGGTCCCCAGTCACCGAGGGCGAACGTGCCCGAGGTCGGCGGCCCGGAGGCGGTGGCGCCCGCCCAGCGGCTGATCGCCGTGGCCCCGGGTATGCCCGTGACGCCTTCCGTGGTGTGGACGACGCTGATCGGGTTGAACGAGACAGGGATGCCGTCCTCGTTGACGGTGCCGGGAGTGGTCATGGGGGCTCCTTGATGGTGCGGGGCGGGTGCAGGCCGCTCAAGCGGCCCCGGTGATCATGTAGGCGGCGAAGGCGCCGAGCGGGAGGGTGAGGCCGCCACTCGGGCCAGGGCAGCATCGGCAGCCGATATGCGGCGTGTCCGGGTAGTCCTGGGGCGTATACGGACTGTTTTCCTCATATCCGACGCAAACGGCACAGACCCTGCCATCTCCAGCCGAAATCCAGTCCAAGAGCTCGATGCCGCCGAGAGCGGCGTACGCGGCGGCCATCGCTGCGCTGACCGCCGAGTGCATCGCGTGGCCGAGGAACGCCGTAACCGCGCGGCCCTTGGCGAGCACCGCGGACGCCGCGGCCTGCATTGCGTCAGCGGAAGCACCGGCTACCGCACCCGCGGCCAGGGTCCTGGCCAGGTCACCGACCGCACCCGCGATGACCTTCGCCGCCCACCGGGTGACGGTGCCAGGGTCCGGCTCCTGCCGCCCGTCCCGTGCGGCTTTCTGCCACGCAAACCCGGTATACCCGGCTCCTGCGGCGGAGACGGCCAGCGCGGCAGCGGTCCCCTCGCCCGTGCCCGCGGTGAGGGCTGCCGTGACAGCGGCAAGCAGGCCCGCATAGTCCGGCTGGTCATTGACGCCCATGAGGAACCCCGCGGCCATGGACCGGGCCAGGTTGCGGAGCTCGGCCTTGTGATGCTTCGCGGCCTGCGGTGACTCGTGATCGGTTCCGGGTGCGGGGGCACCGTCGATCATCAGGGCCTGACGGCGGAACGCGGCGATGAGCGCGGCGAGATCCAGGCCTGCGGTGGCCTTGCGCCATGCGGTGCGTGCCTTGCGCTGGTGCTTCGCGTACAGGGCGTCCTGGCGGGCGTAGACGTCGGCCCAGATGCCGGTCAAATTGCTCAAATCGAGGGCCAATTCATGCACGGCCGGGGGCGTGACCATCGGCGCTTGCTCGTCCTCGCCGCAGCGATCGCAAGGGGTTCCGTCAGAAGAGCACCAGAGGCATAGCAGGCGCGGGACCGGCATTCCGCGCCTCCCGCTCAGCCCGCCGCCTCGCGCGCTGCCTCTCGTTCTTGCAGGTCCGGCAGTTCCGCTTCCCGGACGGATCCCGGTAGGTGTTGGCCTCGTCGTACAGGTGACGCTTCGGGCAGTACATCCGGGCCGACATGGGAACTGCCCCGCGACGCCGTGCCGCCTCCCGGTGTCCTGTAAGACTGCAAGGCGCTGGTCAGATCGGCGGATAGCTGAGGGGCACGCCCGGCACCTGACGCGGCTCGGCTTCAGCGCCGGGACGCAGAGACAAAGCCGCAGAAGGTCCCCGCTGCGCGCCCCTCAGGTCAGGTGAACGTTTCCCCGCGCCCCATGGCGCCCCTCGGCTTCGCGGCGAACGTCGTTGTAGCTCATGCCGCGCGGGGCTGCCTCGGTAATCTCCGTCCGGGCGCCCGCGCTCTCCGGCGGCTCACAGGTGCACCGTTTGACGCGCGGCCCCCACACGATGCCGCAGCGAGGGCAAACCCAGCCCGAGGCGGCCAGGCCGGAACTTTGCTGTGCCGCCTCCATGGACGGCTCCATCAAGGTGTCCAGAATGGCCGCATCGGATGACATTGCAGACGGAGGCGGCACCTCCACGCGCCGGGATGGCGCGGTCGACCTCGGCACTCTGTACCGCATCAGAGCGTCACCTCGTCATCAAGCCGGGCGCAGGCATTCGCGGGGATCTCCGCGCCCTCCTCGTGCTCAACGACCCATGAGGCGTTCCCGTCGACCTCGACAAGGCGCCCGGTCTCCCACATGCCCGGCGTGGGGTCCTGGCCTGCGAGGACCGCGATCCGGGTCAGGTCGTAGTCGCACAGCACCGCGCCGCACCAGGAACACCGCTGGCGCAGGCGCGAACCCACCTGGACCTGAGCGCCCGCAATGTGGGTGATGGCACCCGTGATGACGTTCACGTCCGCACCCGGCCCCTCTTCGGCCTCGACCGCTTCAGTCGTCATCGTCGCCTTCCGTTGGGGGGCTCATCGCGTGGAGCACCTTCGGCCGCGCCGCCCACCTGGTACCGAGCCGCTCGTCTCCGATGGGCAGCACATCCCCGTGCGAGGTCATCAGGGCGATCTCCGGGTGCTCGATCGTGATCCCTGCCCGCTCGGCGGCGTTCATGGCATCGGCGATCGCAGCGAGGAGACGGGATGCGTCAGGCGGCATTGCGCTCAATCACGGGCCGGGGCGGAGTGAGGCGCAGCAGCAGCGTCCGGGCCACCGTCTGCGCTTCCTCCAGGCTGGTCACGGCACGCACCGGGAAGCCTGGGCATTCGGAACACTCGGCATCCCATGAGTCTGCTACCGGCCGGTAGATCACGGTGACCGGAGGCACTCCCGGCTCGTGGCCGTCGGCGGGCGGTACTGCATGACCCCACACGACGCCGAGTGAGCCGGGCGGTGCCGGGACGGGCGTAAGCGGGGTGCTGCAAGTAGTGCAGGCGGTCACGAGCTAGACCCGCGGCGGCCAGAACGCGCGGAATGGCGGACCGAACGGCTGTGAGCCTGCGGCCTCAAACTCGGCGATGAGCTTTGCGTGCGCCGCCTCGGCGGCCTCGCGGGTGTCGTACAGCGGGATGGAGGTCATCCAGCCCGTGTGGTCCCGGTCGTACAGGACGCGGACGTTGACCGAGGGCGGCTCGTCCTCGTTCCATACGCGGGTGATCATCGCGGGGGCGACGTCGGCGCCGTTGTTGTGCCGCGGATCGGCGAAGACGTGGACGATCCGGCCGACAGAGGGCTTCATTGGTCTCCTAAACTGACGATCTTCGAAACGAACGGTGCCGCCCCCACCGCTGTCAGCGGCCGGTCCGGCAGTGTCGACGGCTCCCATGCCGGCTCTGTGTCCGGCAATTCATAGGGCTGCTCCGGCGGTGGCTCGCTCATGCTGCCTTCTTCGTGCGGATCTCTCTCGAAGCGGTGGACAACCACGGACCCTTCTCGCTGTCAACATGGCCGACGTACGCCCAGATGAAATGCTGGCCGGCCTGCTCAGCGGCGAGGATGTGATGGTGGCCGTCGACCGCCACGTCCTTCTGGGATCCGGGCCAGCGGATCAGGACCGCAGGCCTTGGCTGCTGCCCCTTCTTGACCGCCCGGCGCACTTTCGCGGCGATCCGCTTCACCTTGCCTGCGTCCTGCGGCCGACTGGCGTCCCACTGGTCCTTGTCGGACATGTCGACCTGATCAAGCGGCACCATCTGCGGGCCCTGCCACGTCGTGTCCTTCACCCAGGCGATCGCGGTGGCGGGGAACGCCCTGGCCATTTGCGCGTAGACGGCACCCTGGACGTCCTCGAACAGTGCCCGCCCAGCGGCGTGGTAGGCGCGCAGGGCCTCGCGGACCGCGGACCGCTGCCGGGCCATCTCGGCGGGCGCGGGAGGTGCCACGCTTGGCGATGGCGTCGAGCCCGGCGTGGCAGGAGTACCGCCCTTGCCTGCCACCGTCGCCTTCGACAGGGCATTCACGTCCGCCCAGACGACCATGTTCTGCCTGTCCACCAGGATCGGGTCGTCGCCGCCCGCGACCGGGGGCTCGCCGATCTCCGCGCGGAGCCGGTTCAGCGTCCACGAGCCGTTCCGCAGGCGGGTGTCCCGGATCTGCTCCACGACCGTGCTGTCCCGGTAGTCGACCTCGCGGAACTTGGTCCGCCAGCCATGCACACCGAAGCCCTGGACCGCGATGTGGAAGTTGAGCTTTTCGAGCAGCAGCGCGCCAATGGGGTCACACGTGTTGAGCTGGAACGACCGGTGTTGCGCATCCCCCGTACCCCCGCCCAGGTTCCCGGACTCGATGACGCCACCCTCGGCCGGGGGTACCCCGCACCCGGCGAGGATCGTGTCGCGGGCCGCGGACTTCGCCGCCAGCACGTCGGCGAGCTTGCCCGCCTGAAGCTCGGTGACTTTCCCGCCGCCCGTGGAGATCAGCGGGGCGCCGATGTTCTTGGTGCCGATGTTCCGGGCCCGGTACCGGTTGTCCCAGCGGGTCACCTCATCGGCGCTCGTCCCGGCCGTGAGGTCGACATGCACCAGCGGGGGCAGCCCCTTGCGGAGCATCTCCTTCTCCGTCGCCGACGCGTACAGCCATTCGGCCATCGGCCCGAGCATCGCCTGTACCGGGCCTACCCCGCTGATCCCGGGCCGGGCCGAGTCCATCGAGATGTGGATGACCTCGCGGGGCTCGAAGTCCGCGGTCTGCCCGAGGTCGGTCTGCTGCACCCAGCCCGTGATCTGCCCGTGCTGATCGGCGCGCGGGTAGGTCGTGGGAACGTCCAGATTCCACAGGCCGACCGGGGTCGGGCCATCCCAGCCCACCTCGAGCAGGGCATCACCGAACACGATCAGCGCGGCGATCGCGTTCCGGAGGATCTGCCGGATGTCCTGCGTGTCGTTGCAGAACGCGTAGAACCGGTCCAGCGCAACGACCTGAGGCGGCTTATCCGGGGCCTCGTCGCCCTCGCCGGTGTCAGCGTCCCAGTCCGAATACAGGCCCCCGGCGGTGATGGTCCGGGCGATGACCTGCACAGCTACCCACGCGGCGGGGACCGCGATGTAGCAGTCGTACAGCTCC